>Ga0308164_10001110_pt1 | contig 34024 bp, 34 predicted proteins | sample PhyTR2_FD_201031 | JGI IMG/M metagenome (GOLD analysis project Ga0308164, IMG submission 201031) | Phyllosphere microbial communities from UC Gill Tract Community Farm, Albany, California, United States - DLSLT.R2 | ecosystem: Host-associated > Plants > Phyllosphere > Unclassified | place: USA... | reverse complement strand
GCGTGCGCGGCCTCGATGGCGGCCAGCACGCCGGCCGACTGCCCGGTCGCGCTCAGCGCCAGCAGCACGTCGCCGGCCTGACCGAGGGCGTGGACCTGGCGGGCGAAGTGGCCGGCATCGGCGGCCTCGGGCGTGTCGGCGGCCGGATCGCTCGGATCGCCCCCGAGCAGTGCCAGCGCGGCGAGGCCGGGGCGCTCGCGCTCGAAGCGGCCGACGAACTGGGCCGCGAACTGCTGCGCCAGCAGGCCCGAGACACCAGCGCCGCAGGCCAGGATCTTGCCGCCGCTGGTGACGCAGGCGAGCAGCGCCTGCATGGCCTGGGAGATCGGTTTGCTGAGCGCCGGGCCGGCCTGGTACTTGAGGTCGGCACTGTCGATGAAGTGCTGCTGGATTCGTTGCTCTAGCATGGGCCCGCGATGATACGGCCCCGGCGTCAGGCGGCGTCGAAAGCGCCCTGCAGCCATTCGATGCGGCCGGCCTCGACCAGCACGACATCGAAGCGGCACGGCGGCAGCACGCGCAGGTCCATCAGGTAGTGGCGGGCGGCGAAGACGATGCGGCGCCGCTTGACGCCGGTGATGCTGCCGCCCGCGCCGCCATGGCTGTCGCTCGCGCGCTGGCGCACCTCGACGAAGACCAGCGTGGCGTCGCGCGGGTCGCGCAGGATCAGATCGATCTCGCCGCCGCCGCGTCCGGGCGTCCGATAATTGCGCGTCACCAGCCGCAGGCCGGCGGCCTCCAGGTGCGCCAGTGCCGCGTCCTCGGCCGCATCGCCGCGCTGCTTGGTGGTCGTCGTGGTCGTCGTCGCCACCACCGTCATCCCGTCCCGTCCGTCTGTCGCACTGGAGAATCTCCTTGTCCCACACCCTCGCTCCGGCCGCTTTCGGCGCCGCCCTGTCGGCCGCGCGCGATGCCGCGGGCGCGCAGCATTATCCGCAGGCCACCCTGTATGTCGTGGCGACGCCGATCGGCAACCTGGCCGACATCACGCTGCGCGTCCTGCACGTGCTGCAGCTGGCCGACGTGGTCGCCTGCGAGGACACGCGCCACACGCAGGGCCTGCTGCGCGCCTATGGCATCGACCGCCCCGGCGCGCAGCTGCTGGCGGTGCACCAGCACAACGAGGCCGAGGCGGCGCAGATGGTGGTCGCGCGGCTGGCCCAGGGTCAGCGCGTGGCCTATGTGAGCGATGCCGGCACGCCCGGCGTGAGCGATCCCGGCGCCCGGCTGGTGGCCGTGGCGCGCGAGGCCGGCCACCGCGTGCTGCCGCTGCCGGGCGCGAGCAGCGTCACCACGCTGCTGGGCGCGGCCGGCCTGGTCGCGGCGCCCGGCGACGAGAGCAGCGCCTTCGTCTTCGCCGGGTTCCTGCCGAGCAAGGCCGGCGAGCGCGATGCCGCCGTGCAGGCCCTGGCGGCCGAGCCGCGCAGCGTGGTGCTGCTGGAGGCGCCGCATCGCATTGAGGCCCTGGCGCGCGCGCTGGCGGTGCTGGGCGAGCGGCGCGTGACCATCGGCCGCGAACTCACCAAGCAGTTCGAGGAGATCGCCACCGTCGAGGCCCGGGCCCTGCCCGAGTGGTTCGCCGCCGGCCGCGATCGCGCGCGCGGCGAGTTCGCGCTGGCGCTGCATCCGGTCGCCGCCCGCGCCGACGACGGCGCCGAGGCCGACCGCGTGCTGCGCCTGCTGCTGGCCGAGGGCCTGCCGGTGAAGGGCGCGGTGCGCCTGACCGCCGAGATCACCGGCGCCTCGCGCAACGCGCTCTACGACGCCGCCATCCGCATCCGCAACGCCTAGGCGTCGAGCTCGGGATAGTGGCGGAAGATGCCTTCCTGGTTGAACGGGAGGCGGCGCGGGCTGTGCAGGTAGTCGTGGACGCGCTGGCGGCGCGCGACATTGGCATGCAGCCGGACCACCGCCGGCGCGTCCGCCAGGGCCCGGGCCGTGGCCTTCGGGAACGCATGGCGCAGGCCGGCCACCAGCTGGAACAGGGACAGGTCGGCATAGGTGAGCGTGGCGCCCACGAGATGCGCGTCACCGGCCGGATTGCGTCGCAGGACGTCCTCGAACCAGCCCAGGAACTTGGGGATGCGGGCGTCGCGGAAGGATCGCGAGCGCTGCAGGGCCGCTTCGCGCTGGTCCTCGTAGTAGCGCTCGACGGCGATCGGGTGGTGCGTGTCGTGCGCCTCGGCGACGGCATCGGCCACGGTGAGCTGGAGCTGGTGCGTCCAGAGCGCATCGGCCTCGCCGCTGCCCGCCAGGCCCAGGCGCGGGCCGAGGTGGAGCAGGATCGCCGCGGTCTGGCCGACGACGACATCGCCATCGACCAGGAACGGCGGCGCGAACGGCGGATGCGGGTTGCGCGCGTCGGCCAGCCGGTCGACGAGCGCCGCCTCGCCACCGCCCTCGGCGGGCGGCTGGCGCGCGACGTCGACATAGTCGGCGCCGGCCGTCTCCAGTGCGAGGCGGACGAATTCGCCGCGGCCCTGGATGGTGGGCCAGTAATGGAGCTGGTAGGTCGTCATGCGGCAGGAGGGTGGCGGTGGAGGACGGGGCAGGGGGCGGGGGGCGGAGCGCCGGACGACCAGTCTAGGCAGACGCGCCGTCGCCGCCGATCACCGCCAGTCGCCGACCCTGCCGGCGTCCGGGTCGCCGCCTCAGCAGCGCCCCGGCGCCTTCACCAGCGCAGCAGCCTGGGGCCGAGCAGCGCCCCCGCCAGCGCCGGCAGCGCCATCCCGGCGACATACCAGACCGCGAGGAAAGGCGCCGTCAGTTCGGGGCAGTGCAGGGCATAGACCGTGGCGCCGGTCGCGCCGGCCCACGCGCCGGCCATGGCGCCGGCGACGGCCGGACGGGTCGGCGCCAGTCCGCGCAATGCGAGCAGCGCCGCCACGAACATCGGCAGCGCCAGCAACGCGATGCTGGCGGCGCAGCTGCGCCAGGTCGCTCCCAGCAGCAGCGGCAGGCGGGCCTCCACGGGGGCATCGAACCAGGCCAGCCCGGCCAGCGCGCCCATGCAGGCGACCGGCACGGCGAGGCCCAGCCACGAAGCGCCGATGCGCACGCCCGGGCGGGCCAGCCGCTGGACCACGAGGAAGCTCGCCGCGGCGATGCTGATGGGAAACAGCAGCTTGACCCAGAACATCGGCAGCGCGACGACCTGGGCCAGATCGTGCCGCAGGCCGAAGCCGACGAGCATCGCCAGCAGCGACAGCGGCGCTCCGACCAGCAGGGCCCGCGCGAGCCGATGCCGCGTGGCATGCGGCCGCACCGGCTCGATGCCGGTGGCGAGCATGGCGACCAGATCGTCCGTCCTCATGGCGCCTCCTTGATCCGCAGGGCCAGGGCCTTGAGGCCGCGATGGATGCCGATCTTCACGGCCGAGACCGACATGCCGGTGCGCTGCGCCGTCTCCGCGACGGAGAGGCCTTCGAGTTTCACGTGGACGATCGGCAGGCGCTGTCGATCGGGCAGGGAATCGAGCAGGCCGCCCAGATCGCGCCGCGCGTCGCTGGCCTCGACGGCCGAGTCGGCGAAGAGCGCCATCTCGTCGTCCAGTGGCTCGTGCAGCGCCTCGCGGCCGGAGCGGGTCCGCAGCAGGTCGATCATCTTGTAGCGCGCGATGGCATGCGCCCAGGCGGTGAAGGGCTGGTCGGGTTGGTAGGTGTGGCGCTGGTTGTGCATGGCGATCAGGCATTCCTGGACAAGATCCTCGACGTCGTCGGGCCAGCCGAACAGGCGCCGGCCCAGATAGGCGCGCAGGTGGGCGCCGAGCTGGCGAAGAAACGCGTGGTAGGCCGCGCCGTCGCCTTCGAGGCCTCGCATCAGCAGACTGCGCAGCACGGGTTCGGCAGGGTTCAAGTGTGTGGCTCTCCTGATCGGGATTCGTGCCGGGCGGTCCGGAAGTTACAGCGCCGGAAGGAATTTATTTCGACGCATCGCGGTGGCGCGCCGTAACCCGCCGCGGTTCGCTCCCGAATCCGGAAGGACCGCGCCATTCGGGCCGGTCGCCATCCTCAACTTCCGGAGCTTCCCATGTTCACTCGTCAACTCGCCCTCACCACCGTCGCGCTGAGCGCCCTCGCCGCGGGCGCCGCCATCGCCCAGGACACCTCCTCCATGGCCGGGAAGGGCGCCATGGACGCGAAGGGCGCGATGGAGAAATGCTATGGCGTGGCCATGGCCGGCAAGAACGACTGCGCCGCGGGCGCCGGCACCAGCTGCGCCGGCACCTCGAAGGTCGACTACCAGCCCAACGCCTGGAAGTATGTGCCGGCGGGCACGTGCGTCACGATGAAGACGCCCCAGGGTATGGGTTCGTTGATGGAAATCAAGCGCTGAACCCGGAATCGGCGGTTTCCATGCCTTCCCTTCTCGGGGCCGGGCTCGGCCTCAAGCCCCAGCACTTCGACGCGGCGCTCGCCTGCCGGGTCGAAGGGCTGTGGTTGGAGGTCCATCCGGAGAACTACATGGTCGAGGGCGGACCCCGGCTGCGTCGGCTCGATGCGGTGCGCGCCGTCCATCCGCTGTCGCTGCACGGAGTCTCGCTGTCGCTGGCCGGCAGCGCGCCGCCGGACGAGGCGCATCTGCGGCGCTTCGCCGCCCTGGTCGAGCGTCTGCAGCCGGCCCGGGTCTCGGAGCATCTGGCATGGACGGCCTGGAACGGCCTGCACCTGCCCGACCTGCTGCCGTTTCCGCGCACCACCGAAGCGCTGCGGCGCATCGCCGACCACATCGACCGGACGCAGACGGTGCTCGGCCGCGCGATCTCGATCGAGAATCCGTCGCACTACCTGCGACTCGACGCGCATGCGTGGGACGAGATCGATTTCCTCGCCGAACTCGTGCGGCGCACTGGCTGCGGGCTGCTGCTGGATGTCAACAACGTCCATGTCTCGGCCGGCAATCTCGGGTTCTGCGCCGAGACCTATCTCGACCGCTTTCCCGGCGCCGCCGTGACCGAGATCCATCTCGCGGGCCACACGCTCGATCCCGCGCTCGGCGCGGCGCTGCGGATCGATTCGCACGACACGCCGGTCGCGCCCGAGGTCTGGCGCCTGTATCGCCGGGTGATCGGGCGCATCGGCGCGCGTCCCACGCTGATCGAACGCGATGGCGACGTCCCCGGCTTCGATGTCCTGCTGGCGGAAGCCGCCATCGCCGCCGGCGTGCTCGCGGCGGTCGATGCGGCCGGCATGGCCGACATGCCCGAGGCGGTGGCATCGTGAGCGCCGCGGCATCGCCCGCCCTGGCCGAATTCCAGGCCGGCTTCGTCCGGCTGCTGCTGGCACCCGATGGCGCCGCGCCGGCCGGCTCCGGCGTGCCGGCGTCGCTCGAGGCCCTGGCCCGGCAACCCGCCTTCGCGGTCCATCGCAACACGGTGCGCAAGGGCTGCATCGATGCGCTCGAGGCCAACCACCCCGCGGTGGTCCGGCTGGTCGGCGTGCCATGGTTCCGCGCCGCGGCGGCCCTGCATGTCGCGAACGAGCCGCCACGCGATGGCCGGCTGCTCGGCTATGGCGCCGGCTTCGCCGACTTCCTGGCCGGCTTCGAGCCGGCGGCGGCGCTGCCCTACCTGAGCGGTGTCGCGCGGCTCGATCGCTGCTGGACCGAGTCCCATGTCGCGGCCGATGGCGACTGCCTCGACGGCGCCCGTCTGGCGGGCCTGGCGCCCGAGGCGCTGGGCGCACTGCGCGTCGTGCCGCATCCGGCCGCGCGCTGGGCCTGGTTCGACGACCTGCCGATCCGCAGCATCTGGCGGCGCAATCGATGCGACATGGCCGACGACCGCGACGACCGCGACGACCGCGACGGCCACGACGGCGGCACGGAACTCGCCTGGCACGGTGAAGGCGCCCTGCTGACGCGCCCCGTCGACACCGTGACCTGGCACGCCATCGATCGCGCCGAGGTGGCGTTCCTCGACGCCTGCGCCGCCGGCGGGTCGCTGGCCGAGGCGGCCCGGGCCGCCGCGCGGGCCCGGTGCGACGTTGACCTGACGATGCTGTTCGCGCAGCTGCTGCAGGCCGGCGCACTCGCCTGCCATGACTCCGGGAGCGCCTTCACATGACACCGCCATCGACCCCGCGCGGGACCTCGACCGCCTCGCCGGCGGCCCCGGGTCCCAGGCCGTGCCGCATGCGCGCGCGCTGGCACCGCATCGCCGACCGGCTCGCATGGCTGCTGCCGCACGATGTCGTCGCCGGCGTCGCGCGGCTCGCCATCGCGGCCATCTTCTTCCTCTCGGGTCGCACCAAGGTCGAGGGCCTGCTCACCCTGACCGACGGCGCGCGGGCATTGTTCCGCCTCGAGTACCAGCTGCCGCTGCTGCCGCCCGACCTCGCGGCGCACCTGGCCGCCACCGCCGAACTCGTGTTCCCGGTGCTCCTGGTGCTGGGCCTGCTGACGCGGCTGTCGGCCCTGGCCCTGCTGGGCATGACGCTGGTCATCCAGGCCTTCGTCTATCCCGAGGCCTGGCCGACGCACCTGTCCTGGGCCGGACTGCTGCTCTACCTGATCGGGCGCGGCGGCGGCTGGCTGTCGCTCGATCGGTGGTGCGGGATCCGCTAGGCGGATGCGCCCTTCGAGCCCGTCGCGTCCACGGATCCTGCAGCGCCGTCCGACGCCTCGCGGCGCGCCCGGATCACCCCGTTCACCTCGGCCCCGAAGATCAGTGTCGTGGCGCTGATGTAGAGGAAGACGAGCGTCGCCACCACGCCGGCGAAGCTGCCGTAGAGCAGCGCCAGCTTGCCGACGCTACCCAGCGTATAGGACAGCGTGGCGGCGGCGCCGACCCAGAACACGGCGCCCACGAACGCGCCCGGCAGCACCGTGTGCAGACGCTGGCGGACATCGGGCAGCCAGCCGTACATCAGCGCATAGAGCGGGAAGAGCGTGACGAAGGCCGATCCGTAGCGCACGCTGTTGCGCAGCCAGAACGCATCGCGCGCCATGCCGACATGGGTCTCGAGGAAACGCCACACATAGGGCAGCACGATCACGGAGCTGAAGACCGCCATCACGCCGACACCGACGATGACCGTGAAGAGCGTGACCTTGATGCGCGCCTTCCAGAACGGCAGGCCGCGCTCGATGCCATAGGCGCGGTTGAGCGCCGAGCGCACCGCCTGCAGGCCCGAGGACGAGGTCCAGAGCGTCGTCAGCAGGCCGATCGTGAGCAGCGCCTGGTTGCGCTGGGCCAGGACCTCGTCGATGACCGGCTGCACCGCATCGCGCACCACCTGCGGCGCATAGGCCATCACGCGGTTCACGAGCGCCGCGACGTCGCCCGGCTCGCCGACATAGCCCGCGGCGGCCGACAACAGCAGGAGCAACGGGAACATGGCGAGCACCGAGGAAAACGCCAGGCTGCCGGCCTGGTTGGCGCTCTGGTGCAGGATGTAGTTGCGGATGGCCGGCACGAGGATGCGCAGGCCGGGAGCGGTCAGGACGCTCCGCTTGACGCCGCGCCACGCGGTGGTCAATGAGTTCATGGATCGGGACGGGCGAAGGGCTGGAGGCGGGTACCGTGGATCGGCTTTTCCGCAGGCGAGGCGCCCGCGGGTCCATCGCTCGTCCGGTTCGCGTCCGGGCGGACGCCGCGATCGGACGAGCACCCGTGAGCATGCCCGAGTCGCCTTCACCTCGTGGCGCGGCAGGTCGCCTCTCAGGTCTCCTTCTGCCGATAGCGAAGGGAATGGCGCGATGCCAGCGCCCGATCGAGGAACTTGCCCGCCTGGATGCCGGGAGCCTCGACGAACCTGAACAGCAGGGCGGAGATGCCCAGCAGCATGACGATGCTGCACAGCAGGCTGACCGCGGGCTCCGTGAAGGCGTGGCGGCAGAAGAAGAGGATCGGCGGATGGGCCAGATAGATCGAATAGCTGTGGCGCCCGAACCTCATGAACACGGGCATCTGGAAGAACCGGTACTGTCGAAAGATCAAGGGCACGCAGAACAGCACGAGGCCGATCGACCAGGAGATCAGCACGGTTGGGAAGTTCGATGTCTGGGACCTGTGATGCGAGAACGCGGTCCAGAGCATGAAGAGGATGCTCGCCACCAGGAGCGCCATCCAGGTCAGCGCGTCGCGTCGACCGATCTGGCGGATGTGGAGCTTGTAGCAGTAGTAGCCCAGGAGACAGACCCCCAGCATCCCCAGCCTCCCCAATGGCAGGCGGATGTCCATGACGAGGGAGACGGTGGCGACGCCGATGAACAGGGTGGCCGTCGCGATGGCCAATGCCCGGAGATCCCTCTGCAGGCCGAAGTGGAAGAGCAGTCCGAATGCGGCATACCAGACGATCTCGATGGTGAGGGTCCAGGAGCCCAGGACGAGGTCGGTATGTCGCAGGGGCTCCCACACCATGAAGAGATTTGACATCACGGTCGCCATGGGTTGGTTGCCGAGCGGCATCGGATAGGGGACGCCGAACATCTGCAGGACCAGACTCAGGCCGAGGAGACAGACGAACAGAGGGTAGAGCCTGAAGATGCGGCGGATCGCGAACGAACGCAGGCTCTTCGAGTGCTCCAGACTCCATGGGATCACGAAGCCGCTGACGAAGAAGAAGGTGATGATCCCGGCCTGCCCGAAATCCACCCACTCGTACCGGTAACCCAGCTTCGAGAAATAGCCCGTGCTCGCTCCGGCATGCGACACGAACACCAGGAGCGCGGCGATGCCGCGCGAGAAATCCAGGAAATCCAGTCGTTGATTTTCCATTGCGTGCTTTTTCATGGTTCGCGGCATCGCGCGAGATGTCGAGGTCGGACCGAACCATGGATCCATCGCTGGCAGGAGTCGACAGGATGAATCGATGAACAGAGGAGGAGACGACAAATTTATTATTTGTCCGGCCTCGTCATGGAGACATGAGCCCTCTTCTTAAATGAAGCGATCGACGGACTGGACTTGGCATGCAAGCCGGCGATGCGACCCGGTGACCGACCTCGCCGGAGCCAAAGCAAAAACCCGCCACGCCGGGAAGGCGTGCGGGTCGGTCGGAAAGAGAAGTAGGGGAAGGCGGGGAGAGGTATGCCCCGAAGCAGTGTCTGGTCCCGCCGCCAGGAATCGAACCTGGATCTCAGCCTTCGGAGGGCCGAATTCTATCCGTTGAAATACAGCGAGAGAGGGGACGCCGGCGAGGCCGGCAGCCTCGGATTATGACCGATCCGGGCGCCTTCAGGAGGCGACCGCCGCAATGACCGCGGCGGCGGCCTCGGCGGCCGGGTCGGACGTTGTCGCGGCGGTGCTGGTCGCGATGGCGGCTGGCTGCGCATCCGCCGCATCGTCGAGGCGGAAGCCCAGCCCCGTCACGTACACGCCGAAGGCCTGCCGTCCCGTGCGCACCAGATCGAAGGCGGTCGAATCGAGCAGCCAGTTCTGGATCACGCCGACGATGAGCGCATGCATGCCCAGGGCCGCCACGCGCGCCGGTATCGGCAGCCGCAGGTGCTGGCGCCGCGCGGCGAGCCGGAACGCCTTCTCGAAATCGGTGATGCAGCCCTGGCGCACGCTCAGGTGGCGCTGCCGCACCGACTGCATCTCCTGCGTGTACTCGACCTGGTGGGTCGCCACTTCCAGCACGCGCCGGACCTGGGCGTCGGAGGTCATCAGCTGGAGGGCGGCGACCAGCCGGTGCACGATCTCGCCGAGCGGATCGCCCGGCGTCGCGCCGGCGGCCTGGCTGGCGGCTTCGAGCGGCAGCGTGACGCGCTCCATCATCGCGTTGAACAGGTCGGCCTTGTCCTTGAAGTGCCAGTAGATGGCGCCACGCGTCGCGCCGGCCTGCTGGGCGATCTGCTGCAGCGAGGTCTGCGAGACGCCCTGGGCCTGGAACAGCACCTCGGCGGCGTCGAGCAGCCGGTTGCGTGTCGCGAGCGCTTCCTGTTTCGTGGAACGGGCCACTGTGCTTGTCTCCTGGTCGGTATCGATATCGGCGTCCACATCCGCACCCGTGCCGGATTCGCGGTCGTCCGAATATAACGCCATACATTCACGAATGTATGTAAACTAGCCGCCTTTCCCGTGGCCCCTGCGACCGTATCCACCCCGGTGGCGTTCCGTGTCGCACGTCTGGCCTCCGAGTCCGTCGTTTTCTAAGGAATCACATGCCGCACCTGCATGTCTCTCGTGGCCGTTCGCCGGCTTCCCGCCGCGTCGCCGGCAGCGTCGTCCTCGCCGCCGTGGTGGTGGCCGTCATGCTCGCGGGTTGCGGCAAGGGACCGGACAAGGCCGCCGCGGCCCCGGCGGGCGCGGCGCCGCCGCCGCCGGAAGTCGGCGTGGTGGTCGCCACGCCCGGCGACATCGGCCTCGTGACCGAATTGCCCGGTCGGCTGGAGGCCTCCCGCATCGCGCAGGTGCGCGCCCGCGCCGCCGGCATCCTGCAGGAACGCCTGTTCCGCGAAGGCAGCGACGTCAAGGCCGGCCAGCCGCTGTTCCGCATCGACGCCTCGCCCTATGCCGCCGCCGCGCAGAGCGCCCAGGCCAGCCTGGCGCGGGCCGAGGCCAATGCCGCCCAGGCCAAGGCGCTGGCCGAGCGCTACAAGCCGCTGGTCGAGGCCAACGCGGTGAGCAAGCAGGAATACGCCAATGCCGTGGCCGCGCAGAAGGCCGCCGAGGCCGACGTGGCCGTGGGTCGCGCCTCCGTCGCGACGGCCCGGATCAACCTCGGCTATGCCGCCGTGACGGCGCCGATCTCCGGCCGCATCGGCCGCGCGCTCGTCACCGAGGGCGCGCTGGTCGGGCAGGGCGACGCGACGCAGCTGGCGGTCATCCAGCAGATCAATCCGCTCTATGTCAACTTCACCCAGTCGGCCAACGACGCGCTGGCCCTGCGCCGCGCGATGTCCGAGGGCAAGCTCATGCGCGCCGGCGGCGGCGACGCGGCCAGCGTGCGCGTGGTGCTCGAGGGCGGCACCGAGTACGGGTTGCCGGGCAAGCTGCTGTTCTCCGATCTCACGGTCGATCCGACCACCGGCCAGGTCACGCTGCGCGCCGAGGTGCCCAATCCGAAGGGCGAACTGCTGCCCGGCCTGTACGTGCGGGTGCGCATCGAGCAGGCCCAGGTCAACGACGCCATCGCGCTGCCGCAGCAGGCGGTCACGCGCACGCAGCAGGGCGACACCGTCACGGTGGTCGGCGCCGATGGCAAGCTCAGCAAGCGCAACGTCAAGGTCGGCACCGCCCGGGACAACCAGTGGGTGGTGCTCGAAGGCCTGAAGGCCGGCGAGCAGGTGATGGTCGACGGCTTCCAGAAGCTGCAGATGATGCCCCCGGGCACGCCGGTGAAGGCCGTGCCGTGGACCAAGCCGGGCACCGCGCCGGCCGCAGCCGCAGCCGCGGCGCCGGCGGCCTCGGCACCGGCGACGGCGGCGGCCCCCGCCGCGTCGGCCGCTAAGTAAGGAGCGCCTCCGCATGGCCAAGTTCTTCATCGATCGCCCCATCTTCGCGTGGGTGATCGCGCTGTTCATCATCGTGATGGGCGGGCTGGCGATCACCCAGCTGCCCATCGCGCAATATCCGCCGGTGGCGCCACCGGCGATCGTCATCAACACCGCGTATCCAGGCGCCTCGGCGCAGACGCTGGAGGACAGCGTGCTGTCCGTGATCGAGCGCGAGATGAACGGCTCGCCCGGTCTCATCTACGTCGAGTCGGTGGCCCAGGCCGACGGCACCGGCACCATCACGGTGACCTTCGAGACCGGCACCAATCCCGACCTCGCGCAGGTCGACGTGCAGAACCGGCTCTCGCGCGCCACCCCGCGCCTGCCGGCCGCCGTGACGCAGCAGGGCGTGCGCGTGGACAAGTCGCGCAACAACTTCCTGCTGTTCGCGATCCTGTCGTCCGAGGATCCCTCGATCAGCACGATCAAGCTGGGCGACTACGCCTCGCGCAACGTCGTGCCCGAACTCCAGCGCGTGCCCGGCATCGGCCAGGCCCAGCTGTTCGGCACCGAGAGCGCGATGCGCATCTGGATCGACCCGGCCAAGCTGCAGGGCTACAACCTGTCGCCGGCCGACGTCAACGCGGCGATCCGCGCCCAGAACGCCCAGGTCTCCTCGGGCTCGATCGGCGACCTGCCCAACATCACCGGCCAGAGCATCGCCGCCACCGTGGTCGTCACCGGCCAGCTCAGCAGCGTCGAGCAGTTCGGCAACATCGTGCTGCGCGCCAACGTCGATGGTTCGTCGGTGCGTCTGAAGGACGTCGCCCGCATCGAGCTCGGCGGCCAGGCCTACTCGACCTCGGCGCGCCTGAACGGCCAGCCGGCCGTGGGCATCGGCGTCCAGCTCTCGCCCACCGGCAACGCGCTGCAGGCGGCCCAGGCCGTGCGCGCCAAGATGACCGAGCTGTCGCGCTACTTCCCGCAGGGCGTCAAATGGGACATCCCCTACGACAGCTCGCGCTTCGTGAAGATCTCGATCACCGAGGTGGTCAAGACGCTGTTCGAGGCGGTGGCGCTGGTGTTCATCGTGATGTTCGTGTTCCTGCAGAACTGGCGCTACACGGTCATCCCCACCATCGTGGTGCCGATCGCGCTGCTGGGCACCTTCGCCGTGCTGTCGGCGCTGGGCTTCTCGATCAACGTGCTGACGATGTTCGGCATGGTGCTGGTGATCGGCATCGTGGTGGACGACGCGATCGTGGTGGTCGAGAACGTCGAGCGCATCATGGTCGAGGAGAAGCTCTCGCCGCTGGACGCCACGCGCAAGGCGATGAAGCAGATCTCGGGCGCCATCATCGGCGTGACCGTGGTGCTGATCTCGGTGTTCGTGCCGCTGGCCTTCTTCGCCGGCTCCACCGGCAACATCTATCGCCAGTTCTCGGCCGTGATGGTGTCGTCGATCGCCTTCTCCGCCTTCCTGGCGCTGTCGCTCACGCCGGCGCTGTGCGCCACGCTGCTCAAGCCGGTGGACGACGGCCACCACGAGAAGCGCGGCTTCTTCGGCTGGTTCAACCGCCGCTTCACGCGCACGGCCAAGGGCTACGAGAGCTTCGTCTCGCGCATGCTCAAGCGCGCCGCGCGCTGGCTGATCATCTACGTGGCGATCTGCGCCGCGGTGGTGGTGCTGTTCCGCGGGCTGCCGACGTCGTTCCTGCCGCAGGAGGACCAGGGCAACATCATCGTCAACGTGCAGCTGCCCCCGGGCGCCACGCAGGAGCGCACGCTGTCGGTCATGCAGCAGGTCGAAGGCTTCATCCTGAAGCAGCCCGAAGTGCAGAGCATGGTCGGCGTGCTGGGCTTCAGCTTCTCCGGCCAGGGCCAGAACGCGGGCCTCGCCTTCGTCACGCTCAAGGACTGGGACGAGCGCAAGGAGCCGGGCAGCAATGCCGAAGGGCTGGCGGGGCGGGCCTTCGGCGCGCTCTCCGGCGTGCGCGATGCCTTCATCTATCCGCTGAGCCCGCCGCCGATCCCCGAGCTGGGCAACGCCAGCGGCTTCACGTTCCGGCTGCAGGATCGCGCCGGCGCCGGGCACGAGGCCCTGATCGCCGCGCGCAACCAGCTGCTGGGCATGGCCGCCAAGAGCCCGCTGCTCGCGCAGGTGCGCCCCGACGGCCTGGAGGACGCGCCGCAGCTGCGCATCGACATCGACCGCGACAAGGCCAACGCCCTGGGCGTGACGTTCGAGGCCATCAACACGACGCTGTCGACGGCGCTGGGTTCGAGCTACATCAACGACTTCCCCAACCAGGGTCGCCTGCAGCGGGTGGTGGTGCAGGCCGACGCGCCGGCGCGCATGCAGCCGCAGGACCTGCTCAAGCTCAACGCCATGAACACGCAGGGCGTTCCGGTGCCGTTGTCGACCTTCGCGTCGACGCGCTGGATCACCGGCGCGCAGCAGACGGTGCGCTACAACGGCTACGGCGCCGTGCGCATCTCGGGCTCGGCCGCTCCGGGCTCCAGCTCGGGCGCCGCGATGGCCGAGATGGAACGCCTGGCCGCGCAGCTGCCGGCGGGCTTCGGCTACGAGTGGACCGGCCAGTCGCGCGAGGAGAAGCTCGCCGGCTCGCAGGCCATCATCCTCTACGGCTTCGCCATCCTGGCGGTGTTCCTGTGCCTGGCCGCGCTCTACGAGAGCTGGTCGATCCCGCTGGCGGTGATCCTGGTGGTGCCGTGCGGCGTGCTGGGCGTGCTGCTCGCGACGATGCTGCGCTCCTACTCCAACGACGTGTACTTCCAGGTCGGCCTGATCACCATCATCGGCCTGTCGGCGAAGAACGCGATCCTGATCATCGAGTTCGCCAAGGACCTGCAGGCGCAGGGCAAGGGGGTCGTGCAGGCGGCGCTGGAAGCGGCGCACCTGCGCTTCCGTCCGATCATCATGACCTCGCTGGCCTTCGGTCTGGGCGTGCTGCCGCTGGTCCTGGCCTCGGGCGCCGGTTCGGCCAGCCAGCGCGCCATCGGCACCGGCGTGCTGGGCGGCATGGTCACCGGCACGCTGCTGGCCGTGTTCTTCGTGCCGGTGTTCTTCGTCGTCGTGCGCGGTCTCTTCAAGGGCAGCAAGCGGCAGCAGGAAGTCAACCGCCGCCATGCCGAGGCCGCGGGGATCGAGCAAAGCCATGACTAGGAAGCCAACGATGACGTCTCTTCGCACCACGCTCGGCGCGCTGGCTGCCAGCTTCGCGCTGGCGGGCTGCTCGCTGATCCCGACCTACGAGCGTCCCGCGGCGCCCGTGCCCACCACCTTCCCGGGCGATCCGGCGCAGCCCGCCGGGCCGGCCGCCGCGACCGTGCCGTGGCAGGACTTCTTCGCCGACCCGCGGCTGCAGGGCCTGCTGGGCACGGCGCTGGCCAACAACCGCGACCTGCGCGTCACGGCGCTCAACATCGAGCAGGCCCGCGCCCAGTTCCAGGTCAGCCGTTCGGCCCAGTTCCCGGCGCTCAACGGCATCGCGACGGGGACCCGCCAGCCTTCGGTGCTCAATGGCGAGCTCTACAACACCTTCCAGGTCGGCCTGGGCGTGTCGGCCTGGGAACTCGACTTCTTCGGCCGCCTCGACAGCCTGAAGCAGCAGGCGCTGGCACGCTACCTGGCCACCGAGGAAGCCCAGCGCAGCGCGCAGATCAGCCTGATCGCCGCCGTCGCCTCCGGCTGGTACACGCTGCTGGCCGACGACGAACTGCTGGAGATCACGCGCCAGACGCTCGCCACGCGCGACGATTCGGTGCGGCTGACGAAGCTGCGGCTGGAGAACGGCGTGTCGTCGGAGATCGACTTCCAGCTCGCCAGCTCGCTGGCCGAGAACGCGCGCGCCTCCTATGCCCAGCAGCAGCGCACGCGGCTGCAGGACGAGAACGCGCTGGCGCTGCTGCTGGGCGCGCCGGTGCCGTCCTCGGCGCTGGCCGCGCCACAGGGCCTGGGGCGCCTGGACAACGCCCGGGCGCTGCCCGATCTGCCGGTGGGCCTGCCCTCCGACCTGCTGACGGAGCGACCCGACATCCGTGCCGCCGAGCAGCAGCTGATCGCCGCCAACGCCAACATCGGCGCGGCGCGCGCGGCGTTCTTCCCACGCATCTCGCTCACCGCGACGGCGGGCACGGTCAGCAACGAGCTGTCGGGCCTGTTCAAGGCCGGCACCAGCGCGTTCACCTTCGCGCCCCAGCTGGTGCTGCCGATCTTCAACGCCGGCGCCAATCGCGCCGGGCTGGATTCGGCCATCGCCGGGCGCGACATCGCCGTGGCGCAGTACGAGAAGTCGATCCAGGCCGCCTTCCGCGATGTCGCCAATGCACTGGCCGGCCGCCAGACGCTGGGCGAGCAGGTGCGCGCGCAGCGGGCCCAGTCCGATGCCGAGGCGGCGCGCTTCCGCCTGCAGGATCTGCGCTATCGCAATGGCATCTCGAGCGCGCTCGACCTGCTCGACGCGCAGCGCTCGCTGTTCTCGGCCCAGCAGCTGGCGGTCCAGGCGCGATTGCTGGAGCTGCAGAACCAGGTCGCCCTCTACCAGGCGCTGGGTGGCGGCTGGAACGGTCGCTGAACGCACGGGCGTCTCCGGCCATGCGCCCGGAGACGCCGAGGGCCTCCCTATAATCGCCGGTCGATTCGAAGGTGCTTCCGGCCCAGGAGTCTGGACCCGGAAAGCCCAGCAGCCCCACGCTTGATTTGAGGACGCCATGAGCGCAGAACCGCACTACCAGGCCGCACAAGAAGCCCACACCGGCCCGATCAAGAACCCGAAGCAGCTTCTGCTCGCCGTCGGCATCTCGTTCATCGTTCCCATCCTCATCATCGTCGGTCTGGTCGCCTACGTGACATCGGGCAACAAGCCCGCTGGCGCGGCCACCGGCGACAACATGGCGCTCTATGGCGTGTCGCAGGATGCTCGCGACCGCGAGCTGGCCGATCGCCTGAAGCGCGTGGGCTCCATCGAGATCCGCGACGCCAACCGTGCCCTCGCCGCTGGCGAGACCGTGTTCAAGACGCAGTGCGTCGCCTGCCATGGCAGCCCGGGCATCCCCGGCGCGCCCCACCTGAACGACGCCTCCGCCTGGGCCCCCCGCATCGGCCAGGGCTATGCGACGCTGCTCGAGCACGCGCTCAAGGGCAAGGGCGCGATGCCGCCGCAGGGTGGTGGCGACTTCGAGGACCTGGAGATCGGCCGCGCGGTGGTCTACCTGGCCAATGCGGGTGGCGCCAAGTTCACGGTGCCCGAGCGTCCGGCGGCGGCCGCAGCCGGCGCCGATGGCGCCGCGATGCCGGCCCAGGGTGCCGCTTCCGGTGCCGCCACGGCCACCGACGCGGCGGCGCCCGGCGCGGCGGCTCCGGTGCCGGCGGCACCCGGCACGGCACCGACGGCGGCATCGACCTCCTCGGTCCCAACCACCGCCGCGACGCCCGCGCCAGCCGCCGGCCGCTGAGGCCGACGCTCCGGCATCGCAACCAGGGCCTCTCTCCCCGCAGCCGGCTTCCATGCCGGCTGTGTCGTTTCAGGACGCCGCGGGGCGGCGCGCGGCCGGACTCGGCACATACCCGAAACGCGCCGGCAGGTCCCCGGCGCGCGACTCCCGTGGCGCCGGCCAGCGGCCCTGCTCGATGGCATCGGCGGCCAGGCCGACATCCTGCGTGTGCACCAGTCCCAGGCCGAGCGCGGTCGCGACATAGAGCCGGCCGGTCTCGTCGAGCAGCACCGGCGCCGCGTCGGCCGTCAGGGCCCCGCCGGTCGGGACTGACGGCTGCTCGACCGCCAGGCCGGTGTGCGAGACGAGGTTGAAGTCGTCGTCCACGCGCCAGACCCAGGGCGCGGCCTCGAGCTCGACATAGACGCGCTGCGGACCGTTCTGGAAGAACCACTGGCCCTCCTCGTCGGCCGCGTAGTTGCGGTGGATGAACTCGATCAGCTTGTCATGCCGCAGCATCGAGCCCTTCGAGGCCGGGAAGGGGCCAGTGGACTGCGCTCCGTCGTCGCGCAGGAACCAGTTGCCACGCGCATCGAGGCCGAGCCAGCCGTGGCAATGCGGAACGTTCGGCCACTTCGCGAGGGCCTGCCTGACGATGTCATCCATGAGGGCCATTGTGCGCGAGGTGCGCGGGCCCGTCCTGCCGAGCGAGCCAGTCGCCTACACGCTCGGGCAGGCCGCGCACGTGGCCCGGCGGCAGACCGAGCGGAAAGCCGACGTGGCCGCCATGGCGGGGCTGCCACAGCGTGACGCACGGGCCGACCTCGCCCGGCCGCGGCAGGCTCGCCGCCGGCACGAAGGGGTCGTTGGCCGCGTTGACGACCAGCGTCGGCACGCGCACCGCATGCAGGTGCGGCCCGGCCGAGCCGCGCGACCAGTAGTCGTCGGTGTCGCGGAAACCATGCAGCGGCGCGGTGAAGACATTGTCGAAGTCGCGCAGGTCGCGGGCCGCCAGCAGGCGCTGGCGGTCGAACAGTCCCGGATGCTGGGCCAGCTTGGCCAGCGCCTTGGGCTTCATGGTGGCGAGGAACATGCGGGTGTAGACCTGGCGGTTGAAGCCGCGTCCCATCGCCGCCCCGCCGGCCAGCAGGTCGAGCGGCGCCGAGACGGCGGCGAGCGCCCGCACCGTCCGGCGCGCCGTCGTGCCGGCCTCCTCGGCCCAGCGCAGCAGCGCATTGCCGCCCAGCGACACGCCCATGGCGCGCAATGGCGGCGCCGAGGCGCCCGCATCGGGCGCCAGCCGCGCCGCGAAGCGGGCCAGGATCCAGCCGATCTCCTCGTGGTCGCCCGAGTGGTAGGCCCGCGGCGCGAGGTTGATCTCGCCGCTGCAGCCGCGGAAATGCGGCACCGCGAAGTCCCAGTCGCGTGCCGCGGCCCACTCGGCCATCGCCTGCGCATAGTGGCTGGCCGAGGAGCCCTCCAGGCCGTGGAACAGCACCAGCAGCGGCCTCGAGCCGGCGGCCGGCGGTCCGGCCTCCCGGGCGCGCGACAGGAAATCGACATCGATGAAGTCGCCATCCGGCGCCGTCCAGCGCTCGCGCCGGAATGCCGGCGGAGGGCCGGCGGTGTGGCGCGAGAACAGCGCCGGCCAGATCGTCTGCAGGTGGCCGCCCGGCAGCCAGCGCGGCGCGGCATAGCTCAGGTCGGGGGAAATGTCGCGTTGGAGCGGGGAGGAAGGCAAGGAAGGGGAGGGCATGTCCGGCACGGAAATCGGATTCTGCCTCCCCCGGTCCCGGGAACGCCGGCTATGCTGCCCTCCGGCAATCTGTCCACCAAGGGAATACATCCATCATGAAACGCTGGCTCCTCTCGCTCCTCGCGTCCTTCTCGCTGCTCGCGCTCACCGGCTGCGGCTACAACGACTTCCAGCGCCTCGACGAATCCAGCAAGTCGGCCTGGAGCGAGGTGCTCAACCAATACCAGCGTCGCGCCGACCTGGTGCCCAACATCGTCGCCACGGTCAAGGGCGAGGCCGCCTTCGAGCAGGAGACATTGACCCGCGTGATCGAGGCGCGCGCCAAGGCGACCTCGATCCAGGTCACGCCCGAGACGCTCAACAACCCCGAGGCCTTCAACCGGTTCCAGCAGGCCCAAGGCGAGCTGTCGAGCGCGCTGTCCCGGCTGATGGCGGTGTCCGAGCGCTATCCGACCCTGCAGGCCAACCAGGGCTTCCGTGATCTGCGCGTGACGCTCGAGGGCACCGAGAACCGCATCACCGTGGCGCGCAACCGCTACATCCAGACGGTGCAGGAATACAACGTGCTCGCGCGCAGCTTTCCGACCAACCTGACGGCCAAGATCTTCAGCTACGCGCCCAAGTCGAACTTCAGCGTGCAGAACGAGGCCCAGATCTCGACGCCGCCGGCGGTCGACTTCAACAAGAAATGAGTTCCTGGTCGCGTTCCCGCGCCGTCCGGCTGGCCACCTGGCTGCTGGCGGCCTGGGTCGGACTCGCGGGCGCCATGGCCTGGGCCCAGGGCCTGCTGCCAGTGCCCGCGCTCAGCGCCCGGGTGATCGACACCACCGCCACGCTCGACGCCGCGCAGCGCCAGGCATTGGAGGCCAAGCTGGCCGGCTTCGAGCAGAGGAAGGGCAGCCAGATCGTCGTGCTGATGGTGCCCACCACGCAGCCCGAGGACATCGAGAGCTATGCCAACCGCGTCGCCAACGACTGGAAGATCGGACGCAAGGCGGTCGGCGACGGCGTGCTGGTGATCGTCGCCAAGGACGACCGCCGCATGCGCATCGAGGTCGCCAAGACGCTCGAGGGCGCGGTGCCCGACCTGGCGGCGGCGCGCATCATCGACGACGTCATGAAGCCGCGCTTCCGCGAGAACGATTTCGCCGGCGGGCTCGATGGCGCGGCCGACCAGCTGATCGCCCGCATCGGTGGCGAGGCGCTGCCGGCGGTCGAGTCGCCCCGGCCGACCCGCGGGGCGCAGGGCGGCTTCGGTTTCGACTGGGAGAGCCTGGCGATCTTCCTGTTCTTCGGCGTGCTGGTCGGTGCTCCCATCGCGCGCCGCATCTTCGGCGCCAAGCTGGCGCCGGTGGTGATGGGCGTGGGCGCCGGCGCGCTGGCCATGGCGGTCACGGCGACGCTGGTGATCGCCGTGCTGGCCGGCGTGGTGGCGCTGGTGGTGACGTTGCTGGGCGGCCTGGCGGGCTTTCCGGGCGGTGGTGGCCGGGGTGGCCGGGGCGGTGGCTTCGGCGGCGGTCTCGGCGGTGGCCTGGGGGGCGGACTCGGCGGCGGCTTCGGCGGCGGTGGCTGGGGCGGCGGCTCGTCGGGCGGTGGCGGAGGCTTCGGGTCCGGCGGCGGCGGCAATTTCGGGGGCGGCGGCGCCTCGGGAGGGTGGTAGCGATGAACGACCGTTCCGGGCTGTGGTCCCGTCTCGCCCGCCTCTGGCGCCATCGCTGGACCGACGAGGCGGCGGTGCGACGCGTGCTGAGCGATGCCGCGCTGGAGCGGCTGGGGCGTCGCGTCGGCGCCAGCGAACGACGCCACCATGGCGAGATCCGCATCTGCGTCGAGGCCGCGCTGCCATCGAGCTACCTGTGGCGCGGCGCGCCGGTGCGCGAGCGGGCGTTGTCGATGTTCGGCAAGCTGCGTGTCTGGGACACCGAGCACAACAACGGCGTGCTGGTCTACCTGATGCTGGCCGAGCATGCGATCGAGATCGTGGCCGACCGTGGCATCGACCGCCACGTCGATGCCGCCGAATGGGCCGCCATGGCCGCGCGCATGGCGGCCGCCTTCAGGGAGGAGCGCTTCGAGGATGGCCTGACCCAGGCGCTCGAGGAGGTCTCGGCCCTGCTGGTGGCGCATTTCCCGCGCGCCGCCGACGAGATCGAGCGCAACGAGCTGCCCGACGCGCCCGTGGTGGTCTGAGGCGTCGTGCTCAGCCCGGCGGCAAACGCCAGACCGCGTCGCCGCCCACCGCGTGGAAGCGGCGGCCGGCGCCGGGCGGCACGTGCCAGCCGCCGGTGAACTCGCCGAAGGCCGGCAGGATCGCCTGGTCGCCCTCCTGCAGGAAACAAGGCAGGCGCATCCGGTCCCGGCCCGGACCCTGCAGGCTGCATACCGGATGCACGTGGCCGGCGAGCACGAACAGGCCCGGGTGCGTCTGCGGATGGTGGCAGCAGGCGAACGGCCCGATGCGATGCGGCTCGTCGACCACCTCGATGTCCAGCGACATCGGCGGGTCGCCCGCGCGGCTGTCGTGGTTGCCGCGCACCAAGGTCAATGCCAGCATCGCGTGGCGCGCGCGCCAGTCGTCGAGCGCCGCCAGCACCTGGGGCGTGCGCGCCTGCGCGGCATGCAGGAAGTCGCCCAGGAAGACGATGCCCGCGGGCGCGTGGCGCGCGATCAGGGCATCCAGGCGCGCCAGGTTCTCCTGCGTGGTGCCGCCCGGCACCGGCTGGCCCAGCGCGCGGTACGTGGCGGCCTTGCCCAGGTGCAGGTCGGCCACGAACAGCAGCCGGCGCGCCGGCCACCACAGCGCCCGCTCGGGCAGCAGGTCGACGGCCTCGCCGGCCCAGTCGGCGCGGCAGGCGCGCGGAGCCGTCCGGGTCCGTTCGAGCGTCGGCGACGGTGCCACTAGACGATCGAGAAGTGCTCGGTGCCCGCGCACAGGTCCTTGGACCGCGCGCGCCGGCTGTTGAGCTTGACCTGCAGGCGCAGGTCGTTGGCGGAGTCGGCATTGCGGATCGCCTCGTCCAGCGAGATCGACTCGGCCTCGAACAGGTCGAACAGCGCCTGGTCGAAGGTCTGCATGCCCAGGTTGCGGCTCTTCTTCATGATCTCCTTGATCTCGCCGACCTCGGCCTTCATGACCAGGTCCGAGATCAGCGGCGTGTTCAGCAGCACCTCGAACGCCGCCACGCGGCCCAGGCCGTCCTCGGTCGGGACCAGGCGCTGCGAGATCATCGAGCGCAGGTTGAGCGACAGGTCCATCAGCAATTGCGTGCGCCGCTCCTCGGGGAAGAAGTTGATGATGCGATCGAGCGCCTGGTTGGCACTGTTGGCGTGCAGCGTGGCCATGCACAGGTGGCCGGTCTCGGCGAAGGCGACGGCATGCTCCATGGTCTCGCGATCGCGGATCTCGCCCATCAGGATCACGTCGGGTGCCTGGCGCAGCGTGTTCTTGAGCGCCGCCTCCCAGCTGTCGGTGTCGATGCCGACCTCGCGCTGCGTCACCACGCAGTTCTTGTGCGGATGCACGAACTCGATCGGGTCCTCGACCGTCACGATGTGGCCGAACGAGTTCTGGTTGCGCCAGTCGACCATGGCCGCCAGGGTGGTGGACTTGCCCGAGCCGGTCGCGCCGGCCAGGATGACGAGGCCGCGCTTGGTCATCGCCACGTCCTTCAGCACCTGCGGCATGCCCATGTCGTCGACCGTCGGGATGGTGCCCGGGATGGTCCGCAGCACCATGCCGACGCGGCCCTGCTGGACGAAGGCATTGACGCGGAAGCGGCCGATGCCCGTGGGCGAGATGGCGAAGTTGCACTCCTTGGTGCGCTCGAACTCGGCCATCTGGCGATCGTTCATGATCGCGCGCGTCAGGGCCAGCGTGTGGTTGGCGCCGAGCGACTGCGCCGACACCTTCACGATGCGGCCGTCGACCTTGATGGCGGGCGGGAAGTCCGCCGTGATGAACATGTCACTGCCCTTGCGGCTCACCATGAGACGCAGCAGGTCGTTGATGAACTGGCTGGCTTGATCGCGTTCCATGCGGGTCTCCGGCGAGGGGCGGGGTGATGCGGGTGGGAATGATCGCGGGATTCGGAATCCGGGACGTTCAGCCCGGGAAATTTTCCGGTGTCTTGGCCTTGCCCCGCGCCTCGGCCGCCGATATCAGACCACGGCGCACGAGATCGGCGAGATTCTGGTCGAGCGTCTGCATGCCCTGGCCCTGGCCGGTCTGGATCGTCGAGTACATCTGCGCGACCTTGCCCTCGCGGATCAGGTTGCGGATGGCGGCGGTGCCCAGCATGATCTCGTGGGCGGCCACGCGGCCCTGGCCGTCCTTGGTCTTGCACAGCGTCTGGGAGATCACGGCCTGCAGCGATTCGGACAGCATGGCCCGGATCATGTCCTTCTCCTCGCCCGGGAACACGTCGATGATCCGGTCGATGGTCTTGGCCGCCGAGGAGGTGTGCAGGGTGCCGAAGACCAGGTGGCCGGTCTCGGCCGCCGTCATGGCCAGGCGGATGGTCTCCAGGTCCCGCATCTCGCCCACCAGGATCGCATCGGGGTCCTCGCGCAGGGCCGAACGCAGCGCCGCGGCGAACGACAGCGTCATCGGCCCGACCTCGCGCTGATTGATCAGGCACTTCTTGGACTCGTGCACGAACTCGATCGGATCCTCCACCGTGAGGATGTGGCCGTATTCGGTCTCGTTGAGGTAGTTGACCATCGCCGCCAAGGTGGTCGACTTGCCCGAGCCGGTCGGCCCGGTCACCAGCACCAGGCCGCGCGGCCGCAGGGCGAGTTCGCCGAAGATCCGGGGCGCGCCGAGCTGCTCCAGCGTCAGGATCTTCGACGGGATGGTCCGGAACACCGCCGCCGCGCCACGGCCCTGGTTGAAGGCATTGACCCGGAAGCGCGCCAGACCGTCGATCTCGAAGGAGAAATCGACCTCCAGGAATTCCTCGTAATGCTTGCGGTGCGTGTCGCTCATGATGTCGTACACCATGGCGTGCACCGCCTTGTGGTCCAGCGCCTCGACATTGATGCGCCGCACGTCGCCATGGACGCGGATCATCGGCGGCAGCCCGGCCGACAGGTGCAGGTCGGAGGCCTTGTTCTTCACGCTGAAAGCCAGCAGCTGGGTGATGTCCACGAAAGTCCTTGTGACGTTTTGATACGAGTTTGCAAATTATGACGATGATTGCCGAGAACCTCCACCAAGTTCGCACTCGCATCGCCGCGGCGGCCCGTTCCGCCGGCCGGCCCGAGGGCGCCGTGCGCCTGCTGGCAGTGTCCAAGACTTTCGACGCCCCGGCGGTGCGCGCGGCTTTCGAGGCCGGCCTCACGGCCTTCGGCGAGAACTACGTGCAGGAGGGCGTCGCCAAGATCGAGGCGCTGGCCGACCTGCGCGACCGGCTGGAGTGGCACTGCATCGGCCCGCTGCAGAGCAACAAGACGCGCGTCGTGGCCGAGCAGTTCGACTGGGTCCATGGCATCGACCGCCTCAAGATCGCCCAGCGGCTGTCCGAGCAGCGGCCGGCGGGATTGCCGCCGCTCCAGGTGTGCCTGCAGGTCAACGTCGACGGTGGCGCCAACAAGTCGGGCGTGGGGGTGGACGAGGCGCCGGACCTGGCGCGCGCGGTGGCGGCGCTGCCGCGGCTCGCGCTGCGCGGGATCATGGCGATCCCCGAGCCGGCATCGGACTTCGACGCGCAGCGCGAACTGTTCCTGCGCGCGACGGCGGTCTTCGAGCGCATCCGCGCCGACGGCATCGCGCTGGACACCCTGTCGATGGGCATGAGCGCCGACCTCGAGGCGGCCGTCGCGGCGGGCAGCACCATGGTGCGGGTGGGCACGGCGCTCTTCGGCGGCCGGCCGCCGAAGGAGCCCGTTGCCGCCCGCGCATAACGTCCCACGTCTCGCGCATGACGGATGGCGCCGGGTCCGGGGCGGGGCTATCGTCACGGTCACCACAACCCCGGAACACCGCCATGAGCGAGAAGCTGTCCTTCGTCTCCCCCACCGCCAACAGCCCTTGGGGGACCTACCTGTCGCAGGTCGACCGCGTCATCCCGTACCTGGGCAACCTGGCGCGCTGGGCCGAGACGCTCAAGCGGCCCAAGCGGGCGCTGATCGTCGACGTGCCCATCGAGATGGACGACGGCCGCATCGCCCACTACGAGGGCTACCGCGTGCAGCACAACCTCTCGCGCGGTCCGGGCAAGGGCGGCGTGCGCTTCCACCCCGACGTCACGCTGGAGGAGGTGATGGCGCTGTCGGCCTGGATGACCGTCAAGTGCGCGGCGGTGAACCTGCCCTACGGCGGCGCCAAGGGCGGCATCCGCGTCGACCCCAAGCAGCTGTCGCAGAAGGAGCTGGAGAAGATCACGCGCCGCTACACCAGCGAGATCGGCATCATCATCGGCCCGCAGCAGGACATCCCGGCACCCGATGTCAACACCAACGGCCAGATCATGGCCTGGATGATGGACACCTACTCGATGAACGTCGGCGGCACCGCCACCGGCGTCGTCACCGGCAAGCCGTTGCACCTGGGCGGCTCGCTCGGGCGCGTGAAGGCCACCGGGCGCGGCGTCTTCGTCACCGGACGCGAGGCGGCGCGCCGCCTCGGGCTCGACCTGCGCGGCGCGCGCGTGGCGGTGCAGGGCTTCGGCAACGTCGGCTCGGTGGCGGCCGAACTCTTCGCCGAGGCGGGCGCGAGGATCGTCGCGGTGCAGGACCACACCGGCACCATCGTCAACGAGAACGGCCTGAACCTCGAGACCCTGATCCCGCTGTCGCGCACCGATGGCGTCGTCGGCTTCAGCGATGGCGAGGTGATCGACAACGAGGATTTCTGGGACGTCGCCTGCGACATCCTGATCCCGGCCGCGCTCGAGGGCCAGATCACCGCCGAGCGCGCGGCACGCACGCCGGCGCGCCTGGTGCTCGAAGGCGCCAACGGCCCGACCGTGCCGACGGCCGACGACATCCTGGCCGAGCGCGGCGTGCTGGTGGTGCCCGACGTGATCTGCAACGCCGGCGGCGTGACGGTGAGCTACTTCGAGTGGGTGCAGGACTTCTCGTCGTTCTTCTGGGACGAGGACGAGATCAACGTGCGGCTCGATCGCATCATGATGAACGCGCTCAACCAGATCTGGGACACCGCCGACAAGCACAGGATCTCGCTGCGCACCGCCACCTACGCGGTCGCCTGCGAGCGCATCCTGACGGCGCGGGCCGAGCGCGGCCTGTACCCCTGAGCATCGCGGCCACGGCTCTGCTTCGGCGTCCGGGCCATGGTCGACGATCGAGCGGGAACGCGCGACGCGCCTTGCGCGCGTCGCCCGGGGAACATCGGCGCGGCGGCCGGCTCGAAGAGGCCCCGGCCCGCGCCGGGCCTTTTCCCGATCGCACCCGGATAGCATTCATCGCCGATGGCCTCCCTTTCCGTTTCCCTCCCTCCCGCGGCCCCCGCGCTCCGCCGTCCGCCGGCCCGGTTGCCGGCCTGCGCCGCCCTCGTGCTCGCGCTCGCGCTCGCCGGTTGCGGCTCCACGCCCAAGCGCGTGAACTACGACCCGGAGGAATTCGATTCCACCACCACCCACGCACGCAGCTATGCGGCCACCGAGGCGCAGACCTGCGAAGCCGCGCGCCGGGCCCTGCTCAGCCAGGGCTATCTCATCAGCGCGGCCAATGCCGACCTGGTGACCGGGCGCAAGAACTTCCAGCCGGCGGCCGAGGTGCATGTCGAAGTCGAGTTCCGCGTCGTCTGCGCGCACGAGGGCGCCTCCGAGGGCGGCGCGGCGAAATCGGCGGCGGGTGGACGCGGCAAGGGCGTGGCGCCGCGCTCGATCGCCTTCGTCACCGCGCTGCAGGACCGCTATGGCATCAAGAAGACCAACAACTCGGCCACGCTGGGTGTCGGCGCATTGGGATCGGTCTCGCTGCCGTTCTCCTCGAGCGACGACGCGATGGTCAAGGTGGCGAGCGAGACGCTGACCGACGAGCGCTTCTACGAGCGCTTCTTCGCGCTGCTCGATCGCTTCCTGATGCGCGGCGTGGCCAGCGACGTGGTCGAGGCCGTCGAGCCGCAGCGCGAGTCGCCGGCCCTGGTGGCGAACTCCGGCGCCGTGGTGACGGCCCCGGTGACGGCTCCCGTCGCGCCGATCACCCGGCCGCTGGAGGCGCCACCGGCCGCCATCCCGCCGGAGACCGCCGCCTCGCTCGCCACGCCGGCGGTGCCCGCCGCGCCGACGGTGCCGACGGGACCGATGGCGCCCTGAGAACGCCGCCTCAGGTACCGCCGCGCTCGATCCCCTGGAGCGCGTCGCGGAGCTCGTCGAGGCCGAAGGGCTTCTGCAGCCACAGCGTGCCGGGCATCGGCTGGCTCGGCCGAGGCCGGCCGGTCGCGAAGATCACGCGCAACTTGCGCCGGGCCTGCAGGATTTCCACCAGGTCGATGCCCGACAGGGCCGGCAGTCCGATGTCGGTCAGGAGCACGTCGAAGGCGCCATCGATGAAGCGATCGCGCGCCACTTCGGCGCTCTTGACGCCGGCGGCCCAGTGACCGAGGACCTCCAGCATGTCCACCGTGGCTGCGAGCACGGCCGGATCGTCCTCGACGACCAGGACGCGCAGCGCCCGGGCCGGTGAATCCTCGTGGGCTTCTTGCGGATGGGGACGGGTCAGGGTTGGCATGGGTCTGGAATCTACTCGCCCGCGTGCCCGGATGCTGTCCGCCAGCACCACTGTGGTCGTAGGAACCGTCTTGTTCAGCGCTGCAGCGTCGATTTCCCCAGCATGCTCTCGATCAGTTCCACCGCGACCTCGCCGGTGCGGTTGCGCACGTCCAGCGCCGGATTGACCTCCACCACGTCGAGCGAGCGCAGCCGCCCGGTGTCGGCGATCATCTCCATGCACAGCTGCATCTCGCGGTAGGTCGGTCCGCCGCGCACGCCGGTGCCGACGCCGGGCGCGTCGGCCGGATCCAGGCAGTCGACGTCGAAGCTGACGTGCAGGTGGGTGTCCTCGTCGATGTCCTGCAGGGCCTCGGTCATGGTGTTGCGCATGCCGTGCTCGTCGATGTGGCGCATGTCGAAGACGGTCAGGCCGAGCTGGCGGATGGCCTTCTTCTCGTCGGCGTCGACGCTGCGGATGCCCAGGAAGCGGATGTCGTCGGGCGCCAGCGCGGCGCGCGGTCCGCTCCAGCCGGTCAGCGCCGCCGGGCCGTGACCCAGCAGGCAGGCCACCGGCATGCCGTGCAGGTTGCCGCTGGGGCTGGTGGTCTCGGTATTGACGTCGGTATGGGCATCGAGCCACAGCACGCGCAGCTTCTGGCCGCGCTGGCGCGCATGCCACGCCACCGCGCTGATCGAGCCGACGGCCAGGCAGTGATCGCCCCCCATCATGATCGGCAGGTGCCCGGCGCCCAGTGCCGCGTCGACGGCGTCGTACACCGCGCGGTTCCAGGCCACGGTCTCGTCGAGGTGGCGCAGGCCGGCGGCCGGCTTCGCCCACGGAGTGGCCGGACCGGCCAGGTTGCCGGCATCGACGACGCCGAAGCCCAGCCGGGCCAGGGTGCCGGCGATGTCGGCCACGCGCAGGGCGTCGGGGCCCATGCCGGCGCCGCGCACGCTGGCGCCGATGTCGGTCGGCGCGCCGATGAGTTCCAGGGTGGTCGGCATCGCGGTCACGGTCGGCGCAAGGGGCGAGGGCGGTGTCGTCATGGGTCGAGCCTACCAGCCGATCGCGATGCTCCGGGCCGAATCCGGCCGGCCTCAGATCGCCTGCAGCAGCCGGAAGACCAACGGCATGAGCAGCGCCGCCAGCACCACCTGCAGACCCAGCGCCAGGCCGGCATAGGCGCCGGCGTCGGCGTTCACGTGCAGTGCCCGGGCCGCGCCGATGCCGTGCGCCGCCGTGCCGAGCGCGAAACCGCGCGCGGCCCAGCCCTCGGACGTGGTGCCGATGCGCAACAGGTCGAACAGGTACTTGCCCGACAACGCGCCGACCATGCCGGTCAGCACCGCGAACACGGCCGACAGCGCGGGAATGCCGCCGATCTTCTCGGCGATGCCCATCGCCACCGGTGCCGTCACCGACTTGGGCGCCAGCGACAGCACCACGTCGTGCGGCAGGCCCAGCGCCCAGGCCAGCCCCAGGGCCGACAGGGAGGCCGCCGCGCCGCCCAGCAGCGAGGCCAGCAGCACCCGCGCGAGCCGCCGCCGCAGCTCGGCGCGGCGCAGCCACAGCGGCCAGGCCAGGGCGACCACGGCCGGTCCCAGCAGGAAATGGATGAATTGCGCGCCGGCGAAGTAGGTCGGGTAGTCGACCCCGGTGGCCAGCAGCCCGCCGGCGATGGCGACCACCGACCACATCACCGGATTGGCCCACGGCGCGTTGTCCAGCCGCGCGTAGAGGGCCTGCGCCACGATGTAGACCACCAGCGTCGCCGTCAGGCCGAACAGCGGCGTGGCGGAGAGATAGATCCAGAGTTCGACGAAGCGCGGCATGGGACCTCAGCGGGTGTCGTCGGACGCGCCGGTCGCGCCGGCCGAACCCGAAGGCGCTTCCGCGGCCGGCCCGGCGCGGCGGCGTGGCAGGCCGTACAGCACCAGCGCCGTCACGGCCAGGCCGATCCAGGTCGACAGCACGATCACCAGCAGCATCCGGCCGCCGTATTCGCTCAGCAGCGCCAGGTGCGTCATCACGCCGACGCCCACCGGGATGAACAGCAGCGACAGGTGCGAGAGCAGGAACTGCGCGCAGTCGCCCACCGGCTCGCGCACGATCGCGAAGCGCAACGCGACCAGCAGCAGCACCAGTCCCACCACCGGCCCGGGCAGGGGCAGCGAGAAGCCGCGCGAGACCAGTTCGCCGATCGACTGGAAGATCAGCAGCCAGGCCAGCCCGCGCAGTCCCTTCATGCCGCGACCCGCATGCGTCCTAGAAGCGCGGCAGGTCGGCGAACGGCTGGGTGGCGCCGGCGCGGAACACCTGGCGGCCGTACTCGGCGCAGCGCTGCAGGGTGGGGATCACCTTGCCGGGGTTGAGCATCCCGGCCGGATCGAAGGCGCGCTTGACGCCGAACATGGTCTCGTTCTCGGCCGCCGTGAACTGCACGCACATGCTGTTGAGCTTCTCCACGCCGACGCCGTGCTCGCCCGAGACCGTGCCGCCCATCGCCACGCTGGTCTCCAGGATGTCGGCGCCGAAGAGCTCGCAGCGATGCAGCTCGTCGGGGTCGTTGGCATCGAACAGCACCAGCGGATGCAGGTTGCCGTCGCCGGCATGGAACACGTTGCAGCAGCGCAGGTCGTACTTGATCTCCATCTGCTGGATGGCCAGCAGGATGTCGGCCAGGCGCTTCCTGGGGATGGTCGAGTCCAGGCACATGTAGTCGGGACTGATGCGGCCCGAGGCGGGAAAGGCGTTCTTGCGCCCGCTCCAGAACTTCAGGCGCTCGTCCTCGCTCTCGCTGACGGCGATGGCGGTCGCGCCGCAGCCGCGCAGCACGGCGGTCATGCGGCCGATCTCCTCCTCGACCTCCTCGGGCGTGCCATCGGATTCGCACAGCAGGATGGCGGCGGCCGTGAGGTCGTAGCCGGCGCGCACGAAGTCCTCGACGGCGGCGGTCATGGGCTTGTCCATCATCTCCAGGCCGGCCGGGATGATGCCCGCGGCGATCACGGCGGCGACCGCGTCGCCGGCCTTCCGCACGTCGTCGAAGCTGGCCATGATGCAGCGCGCGAGCTGTGGCTTGGGCACCAGCTTCACCGTCACCTCCAAGGTGACGGCCAGCATGCCCTCGCTGCCGACCACCAGCGCCAGCAGGTCGAGCCCGGGGCTGTCGAGCGCCTCGCCGCCGAATTCGATCGGCTCGCCCTCGGCCGTGAAGCCGCGCACGCGCATCACGTTGTGCAGGGTCAGGCCGTATTTCAGGCAGTGCACGCCGCCGGAGTTCTCCGCCACGTTGCCGCCGATGGTGCAGGCGATCTGGCTCGAGGGATCGGGCGCGTAGTAGAGGTTGAACGGCGCGGCCGCCTCGCTGATGGCCAGGTTGCGCACGCCGCACTGCACCACCGCCGTGCGGCTGACGGGGTCGACCTTCAGGATGCGGTTGAACTTGGCCAGCGACATCGTGACCCCGGTCGGGTCGGGCATGGCGCCACCGGACAGGCCCGTGCCCGCGCCGCGCGCCACCACCGGCACGCCCAGGCCATGGCAGGTCGCGAGCACGGCGGCCACCTGGGCCTCGGTCTCGGGCAGCACCACCACCAGCGGCCGCGCCCGGTAGGCGGTCAGGCCATCGCACTCATAGGGCGTGGTGTCCTCCTCGTGCCAGATGAGGGCGTGCGCCGGCAGATGCGGTCGCAGGGCGGCGACGATCTGCGACTGGCGTTCGGAGCGCTGCAGCAGCGCGTGCTGGTCGGGCGTGGCGGGGGCGTTCATGGCGCCACTCTAAGCCAAGCGCGCCATCCGCGGAACCTCGTCGCCAAACACCCTGGAGCCTTATTTGGCCACTCTGCCAGGGACACCGCGGAACCGGCTTCGCCGGGCTGCCGGTGTCGCCCCCGGAAGGGGGTTGGCGCAGCGACACGAAGTGCGCGAAGACCGGGGGTGAGCCCTGTCTACTTGAACACCACCGTCTTGTGGCCGTTCATGAGCACGCGCCGCTCGCTGTGCCACTTGACGGCGCGGGCGAGCACCTGGCTCTCGGTGTCGCGTCCGCGGGCGGTGAGGTCCTCCACCGTGTCGGTGTGGTCGGCGCGCGCCACATCCTGCTCGATGATCGGGCCCTCGTCGAGATCCGCCGTCACGTAGTGGGCCGTGGCGCCGATCAGCTTCACGCCGCGGTCGTGCGCCTGGTAGTAGGGCTTGGCGCCCTTGAAGCTGGGCAGGAACGAGTGGTGGATGTTGATCGCGCGCCCGGCCAGCCGCGCGCACAGGTCGTTGCTCAGCACCTGCATGTAGCGCGCCAGCACGACCAGCTCGGCGCCTTCGGACTCGACGATCTCCAGCTGCCGCGCCTCGGCCTGCGGCTTGGTCTGCGCCGTCACCGGGATGTGGTGGAACGGCACGTTGTAGCTGGCGGCGAGCTGGTAGAAGTCGCGGTGGTTCGAGACGATGGCGCGCACGTCGATGGCCAGCAGGCCGCTCTTCCAGCGGAACAGCAGGTCGTTCAGGCAGTGGCCGTCGCGGCTCACCAGGATCACCGTCTTCATCGGCTGGCCGGCGTCGTGCAGCTTCCATTCCATGCCGAAGGTCCGGCCGAGCTCGGCCATCTGCGCGCACAACTGCGCGTGGTCGTGGGCGTCGCAGGCGAAGCGCACGCGCATGAAGAACAGGCCGGTGCCATGGTCGTTGTATTGCGCGGCTTCCTCGATGTTGCCGCCGCGTTCGAGCAGGAAGCCCGAGACGGCATGCACGATGCCCGTGCGGTCGGGGCAGGAAAGGGTCAGGATGTAGGCGGATGTCATGGCGCCGCCGATTGTCGCGGATGCCAGAATGATCGTTCGTCCGACCCTCCCGACACCCATCATCCCCAGAGGAACGCCTCATGGCCCACGACTTCAACCTGGACAACCAGTGGTTGCCCTTCACCCCCAACCGGGCCTTCCGCAAGGACCCGCGCGTGTTCGTCGCCGCCGACGGCATGGAGTTCACCACCCACGACGGCCGCCGGGTCATCGACGGCATCTCGTCGCTCTGGTGCGTGGGCGCGGGCCACAACCGGCGGCAGATCAACGAGGCCATCAAGCGTCAGCTCGACACGCTCGACTACGCCACCGCCTTCCAGGTCAGCAACGACCGCGCCTTCGACGCCGCCGCGCGCATCGCCGCGCTGGCGCCGGGCGACCTGAACAAGGTGCTGTTCTGCAACTCCGGCAGCGAGGCCGCCGACACCTCGCTCAAGGTGGCGCTGGCCTATCACCGCGCGCGCGGCGAGGGCCATCGCAATGTCTTCATCGGTCGCGAGCGTGGCTATCACGGCGTCGGTTTCGGCGGCATGTCGGTCGGCGGCATCCCGGGCAACCGCAAGGCCTTCGGCTCGGCCTTCCTGCCGCGCGTGGACCACATGCGCTTCATCCACGATCCGGTCAACCACGCCTACATCCACAACCAGGAACCGGTCTGGGCCGAGGATCCGCTGGTCGAGCTGGAGAGCCGCATCCTGCCGCTGCACGACCCCAGCAACGTGGCCGCGATCATCGTCGAGCCGGTGGCCGGCTCGGCCGGCTGGTACCTGCCGCCGCAGGGCTACCTGAAGCGGCTGCGCGAGATCTGCGACAAGCACGGCATCCTGCTGATCTTCGACGAGGTCATCACCGGCTTCGGTCGCATGGGCACGCCCTTCGCGGCGGACTTCTACGGCGTCGTGCCCGACATGCTGAACTTCGCCAAGTGCGTCACCAACGGCGTCTTCCCGCTCGGTGGCGTGATCTGCCGCGACAAGCTCTACGACGCGATGATGAAGACCGACGCGCCCGAGCACGCGGTGGAGTTCTTCCATGGCTACACCTACTCGGGTCATCCGGTGGGCTGCGCGGCGGCCATCGCCACGCTCGACCTGTTCGAGGAGGAGCAGCTCTTCCAGCGCGCCGGCGAGATGGGGCCGGTGCTCGGCGACGCCTTCCACGGCGCGCTCACCGGCTTGCCCAATGTCATCGGCATCCGCAGCCTGGGCCTGGCGGCGGCGGTCGAACTGGCGCCGATCGCCGGCGCGCCGGGCAAGCGGGCCTACGACATCTTCGTCGACTGCTTCCATCGCGGCGCCCTGGTGCGTCCGGCCGGCGACGTGATCGTCCTGGCGCCGCCCTACATCGTCGAGAAGTCGCACATCGAGACATTGGTCGGCACGCTGGCCGATTCGATCCGCAAGTTCGCCTGATCGGCGACGCGCCGGCCGTTCAACGGTTCAACGGGACGGCCGGAGCTCGGCGCAGAAGTCCTTCTCCGGCCGTGGCGGGGTCCGCCACGTGGCGTCGTAGCGGGTCGTGGACAGGACGTCGCCATTCGCATCGGACGCGGCGAGCAGGCGCAGGCTGCGCACCGTGACGTCGACCGGCAGGTGCTGCGGCACGCCCTGCTGCCGGTCGGCATGCGCGGCGCCGGTGACCAGCAGCACCGTGCGGCCGGGCCGGCGGGCCTTGACCACCGCCTGCGCCATGGCCCGGTCGCGCGCGATCTGCACGCGCGTCATGGGCACGATCCGCGCCTCGGGCAACAGGCCGCAGTGGCCGTCGCGCACGGCATCCTGCTGGGTCCGCAGGACGGCCGCGGGCAACTGCGCATCCAGCGAGACATCGGCCATGGCGTCCCGCATGCGCGCGCGAGGCAGGTTGGCGCCAGCGACCGGCACGCCCGCGCGCACGGCGGCCATCACGACCGGACCATGGGCACTCCAGGGCCAGGCGGTCTCGTCCCAGTTCA
>Ga0308164_10001109_pt1 | contig 34079 bp, 25 predicted proteins | sample PhyTR2_FD_201031 | JGI IMG/M metagenome (GOLD analysis project Ga0308164, IMG submission 201031) | Phyllosphere microbial communities from UC Gill Tract Community Farm, Albany, California, United States - DLSLT.R2 | ecosystem: Host-associated > Plants > Phyllosphere > Unclassified | place: USA... | reverse complement strand
CCGCCGGCTTCGGCGCCGGCAGCGCCTTCGCGCAGACCACGACGCTGCTCAACGCCTCCTACGACGTGGCGCGCGAGTTCTACAAGGACATCAATCCCGCCTTCATCGCCAGCTACAAGAAGGCGACCGGCAAGGACGTGAAGATCGACCAGGCCCATGGCGGCTCGAGCGCCCAGGCGCGCGCGGTCAACGACGGCCTCGATGCCGATGTCGTCACCTTCAACACCACCACCGACGTCGACTTCCTGGCTACCAATGGCGTCGTCGCCAAGGACTGGTCCAAGCGCTTCCCGGAGAACGCCTCGCCCACGCTGTCGACCTCGATCTTCCTGGTGCGCAACGGCAACCCCAAGGGCATCAAGGACTGGGACGACCTGATCAAGCCGGGCGTGCAGGTGATCGTGGTGAATCCCAAGACCGGTGGCAACGGCCGCTACTCCTACCTGGCGGCCTGGGGCTACGTGAAGAAGAAGGGCGGCACCGACGCGCAGGCGGCGGAGTTCGTCGGCAAGCTCTACAAGAACGTGCCGGTGCTGGGCAAGGGCGGGCGCGACGCCACCACCATCTTCCTGCAGCGCAACATCGGCGACGTGCTGATCACCTTCGAGTCCGAGTCGCTGTCGATCGACCGCGAGTTCGGCGCCGGCAAGGTCGACGCGGTCTATCCGTCGATCAGCGTGCTGGCCGAGAACCCGGTCGCCATCGTCGAGCGCACCGTGGCCAAGAAGGGCACCGGCGCCGTCGCCAAGGCCTATCTCGACTTCCTGTACTCCGAGGAGGGCCAGGAGATCGCGGCCAAGCATGCGCTGCGCCCGCGCTCGGCCGCCGTGCTGAAGAAGTACGCCACCACGTTCAAGCCGCTGCAGCTGTTCACGGTGCAGGAGATCTTCGGCAGCCTCGGCGAGGCGCAGAAGGTCCACTTCAACGACGGTGGCCAGTTCGACAAGCTCTACACCGGCGCCAGGTAAGCCATGAGCGGCATTTCCACGGCCCTGCCGTCCCCGGCGGCAGGGCCGGTCGCGCGCGCCGGTGGCCGCGGGGTCTCGCGCCGCGTGCTGCCGGGCTTCAACATCACGCTCGGCTACACCCTGCTGTATCTCAGCCTGATCGTCCTGATCCCGCTCTCGACACTGGTCTTCAAGACCTTCACCCTGACCTGGGACCAGTTCTGGGTCGCCATCAGCGCGCCGCGCGTGCTGGCCTCCTACCGCCTGACCTTCGGCGCCTCGCTGCTGGCGGCGACGGTGAACCTGTTCGCCGGGCTGCTGGTGGCCTGGGTGCTGGTGCGCTACCAGTTCCCGGGCAAGAAGATCGTCGACGCGCTGGTCGACCTGCCGTTCGCGCTGCCCACGGCGGTGGCCGGCATCGCGCTGACGGCGCTGCTCGCGGGCAACGGCTGGATCGGTCAGTACCTCGAGCCGCTGGGCATCAAGCTGGCGTTCACGCCGGCCGGCGTCGTCATCGCGCTGATCTTCATCGGATTGCCCTTCGTGGTGCGCACGGTGCAGCCGGTGCTCGAGGACACCGAGAAGGAGCTGGAGGAAGCCGCCACCTGCCTGGGCGCGACGCGCTGGCAGACCTTCACGCGGGTCATCCTGCCGACCATCCTGCCGGCGCTGCTGACCGGCTTCGCGATGGCCTTCGCGCGCGCCATCGGCGAGTACGGCTCGGTCATCTTCATCGCCGGCAACATGCCCATGGTCTCCGAGATCACGCCGCTCATCATCATCGGCAAGCTGGAGCAGTACGACTACGCCGGCGCCACCGCCGTGGCGCTGGTGATGCTGGTGGTGTCGTTCGCGATGCTGCTGGTCATCAACGGTCTGCAGGCCTGGCAGCGGCGGCGCTCCGCGGGAGCCTCGGCATGAGCGCGACCCCGCCCACCCGCCGCACGCTCGCCGGCACCACCGAATCGCCCTGGATCCGGCGCCTGCTGATCGGCCTGGCGCTGCTGTTCATCGCGCTGTTCCTGGTGCTGCCGCTGGCGGCGGTCTTCACCGAGGCGCTGCGCAAGGGTGCCGATGCCTTCTTCGCCGCCCTCCAGGAGCCCGATGCCTGGAGCGCGATCCGGCTGACCTTGCTGGTCGCGGCCCTCACGGTGCCGCTCAACCTGGTCTTCGGCATCTGCGCGGCCTGGGCCATCGCCAAGTTCGAGTTCCGTGGCAAGGCCTTCCTGACCACGCTGGTGGACCTGCCGTTCGCGGTATCGCCGGTGGTCGCGGGCCTGATCTACGTGCTGGTGTTCGGCGCCCACGGCTGGCTGGGTCCGTGGCTGGCGGCGCACGACATCAAGATCATCTTCGCCGTGCCGGGCATCGTGCTGGCGACGGTCTTCGTGACCTTCCCGTTCATCGCCCGCGAGCTGATCCCGCTGATGCAGGCGCAGGGCACCGACGAGGAGCAGGCGGCGATGGTGCTGGGCGCCACCGGCTGGCAGACCTTCTGGCGCGTGACCCTGCCCAACATCAAGTGGGGCCTGCTCTATGGCGTGATCCTGTGCAACGCGCGGGCGATGGGCGAGTTCGGCGCGGTGTCGGTGGTCTCGGGCCACATCCGTGGTCAGACCAACACCATTCCGCTGCACGTCGAGGTGCTCTACAACGAATACCAGTCGGTCGCGGCCTTCGCGGTGGCGTCGCTGCTGGCGCTGCTGGCCATCGTCACGCTGGTCGTCAAGTCGGTCATCGAATGGCGCCACGAACGCGAACTGCGCGCCACCGCCGACCTGCCGCCGGAGCGCCCGCCCTCGGCCGATGCCGCCGCCGCGCCCCACTGAACCGACCGGGAAGGGATACACACACCATGAGCATCGAAATCAGAAACGTCAGCAAGCACTTCGGCGATTTCCAGGCCCTGCGCGACGTCAGCCTGGACATCGACTCGGGCGAGCTGATCGCGCTGCTGGGCCCCTCGGGCTGCGGCAAGACGACCTTGCTGAGGATCATCGCGGGGCTGGAGACGGCCGACGCCGGCAGCATCCATTTCTATGGCGAGGACACCACCGACGTCCACGTGCGCGAGCGCAAGGTCGGCTTCGTGTTCCAGCACTACGCGCTGTTCCGCCACCTGACGGTGTTCGAGAACGTGGCCTTCGGCCTGCGTGTCAAGCCGCGCGACCAGCGGCCCTCGGACGCCCAGATCAAGGCCAAGGTGCACGAGCTGCTGAAGCTGGTGCAGCTCGACTGGATCGCCGACCGCTATCCGCCGCAGCTCTCGGGTGGCCAGCGCCAGCGCATCGCCCTGGCGCGTGCGCTGGCGGTGGAGCCGAAGGTGCTGCTGCTCGACGAGCCCTTCGGCGCGCTCGACGCCAAGGTGCGCAAGGAACTGCGCCGCTGGCTGCGCCGGCTGCACGACGAGCTGCACGTGACCTCGATCTTCGTCACGCACGACCAGGAGGAGGCGCTGGAGGTGGCCGATCGCGTGGTCGTGATCAACCAGGGCCGCATCGAGCAGAGCGGCTCACCGCAGGCCGTCTGGGACCATCCGGCCAGCCCGTTCGTCTACAGCTTCCTGGGCGACGTCAACCTGTTCCATGGCCGGGCGCAGAGCGGCGAGGTCAGCGTCGGCGGCATGCGCATCGACGCGCCCGAGCACAGCGGCGTCGCCGATGGCAAGGCGATGGCCTACGTGCGGCCGCATGAGTTCGACCTCGCGCCCTGGGCCGAGGGTGGCAACGGCATCGCCGCCACCATCACGCGCGCCATCGTGGTGGGGCCGACGGCCCGGCTCGAGCTCGAGCCGCTGGCTTCCCATGCCGCCTATCCGGCGGCGCTGCCGGCCGTGATCGAGGTGCACCTGCCGGCGCAGCAGTTCCAGGCCACCGGCCTGCGCGAGGGCGACCGCGTGCTGGCGACGCCGCGCAATGTGCGGCTGTTCGTGCAGCCGGCCTGACGCGGGCGTCGGCGGGCGGCATCGCGCGCGGGCGGCCGGGCGCGGGGCCCGGCGGGCGCCTCCGATAATGCGGCTCCCTGGGTGGGAGCGGCGGCCTTGCCGGCCCTCGATCCCGCCCGCATCCGTCTTCTTCCGTCTGCGAGGACTCCTACCTTGATCTCCTGGTTCTTCGGCGCGCCCCGGCGCGCGCTCGCGCTCATCTGCGCCGCCTGTGTCGCCATGCTCGCCTTCGGCATGTACCTGCAGCACGTCGTCGGCCTGGAGCCGTGTCCGATGTGCGTGGTCCAGCGCTATGCGCTGATCGCGGTGGCCTTGTTCAGTGGCCTGGCGGCGCTGATGCGCGGTTCCGGAGCCCGGCGCCTGGGCACCGGACTGGCGCTGCTGTTCTCGATCGGCGGTGCCTACACGGCGGCGCAGCAGAGCTGGCTGCAGTGGTATCCGCCGGAGGTGGTCACCTGCGGACGCGACATCTACGGAATGATCGAGACCTTCCCACTGCAACGCGCGCTGCCGATGATCTTCCGGGGCGGTGGCGACTGCAGCAAGGTCGACTGGAGCTTCCTCGGCCTGTCGATCGCCAACTGGTCGTTCGTCTGCTTCGTGCTGTTCGCGCTGCTGCTGCTGGCCTTGCTGCTGGCGCGGCGCCCGCGCCTGGCGGCCTGAGGACCGGACCCGCCGCCGTCGCTCCGGCGGCCGCTCAGCCGGCCGCCGCGCGAGCCACGAAATCCGGCAGCAGCGCGCCGACCTCGGCCAGCACGCGGCGTTGCGCGGCATCGTCGAGCGCGGTCGCGCCGGTCAGGTAGGCCGTCACCAGCACCGGCGCGCCGGTGCCGCGCGGCCAGACGATCGCGATGTCGTTGCGCGTGCCGTGGCCGCCCGCGCCGGTCTTGTCGCCGATGCGCCAGTCGGCGGGCAGGCCGGCCTTCAGGCTGGTGGCGCCGGTGGTGTTGGCGCCCAGCCAGCTCCGCAGATGTTCGCGCGAGGCCGGGGTCAGGGCGCGGCCGAGCAGCAGTTCGCGCATCAGGCCGAGCATCGCCGCTGGCGAGGTGGTGTCGCGCGGGTCGCCCGGGGTGGCCTCGTTGAGCGTGGTCTCGATGCGGTCGAGGCGGGTGACGTCGTCCCCCAGCGAGCGCGCGAAGCGCGTCAGCCCGGCCGGACCGTCGAAGCTCTCCAGCATCAGGTTGGCGGCGCTGTTGTCGCTGAGCGTGACGGCGGCCTCGCACAGCTCGCCCATCGTCATGTGGCCGCCGGCATGGCGGCCGGTGGCGGGGGAGTAGGTGACGAGCCGGTCGGCGCGGATCGCCACCGGGCGATCGAGCGATTCCAGATCGCGATCGACGCGCCGCAGCACCAGCGCCGCCGCCAGGAACTTGAAGGTGCTGCACATCGGGAAACGCTCGTCGGCGCGATGGCCGACCCGCTGTCCGCTGGCGGTGTCGAGGATGCCGACGCCGAGCCGGGCGCCGGCCGCCGCTTCGATCCGGCGCAGGGCGCGCCGGGTCTCGAGCGCGGCCGGCGAGTCCGCATCGGAGCGGGAGGCATGCCCGATCCGGGGGGTGCGGGCCGATGCCGGCAGGGCGCCGAGCAGGGGCCACGATGCCAGTCCGAGGGCGAATTTTCGACGTTCCATTTTCAATCTGCTAACGGCCTATGCGTTGATGAAGATCCCTGCGGACCCGGCTGGCGCCGCGTCCGTAGATACAGCTCGGCATGGGAACGCCATGCCGTGCCTGGCGTGCCTGGCGTGGCGGCCCTGTGCCGGACCGCGGCCTGGAAGCGGCCGGATCAGGCGCGGGTGCTCGGGCGCGCTGGCGGGGGCTTGGCGCAGGCGCTCAGAGCGGCAGGGTGTCGAAGGCCGCGTAGGTGGTGGCGAGCCAGGTCTTCACGCGCTGGCGTTCCAGCAGGCCGAGCGCCTGCGGGGTCTCGCGGTCGTTGACCGCCTTCCAGAAGCTGGTGTCGTGCATGTCGATCTTGCGCATGCTGGCCTCGTGCAGGCGCGGCAGGGCGATCACGTGGGCGCCGTTGGCGGTGGCCTTGGCCAGCGAGGGCGAGGCCAGCAGCTGGGCGAAATCGCCGCCACGGCCGTAGTTCTGCACCACGATGTAGTTGGGCTTGCTGCCGAAGGTGTCGACCAGGGTGCCGAGCAGCTCGCTCGAATCCTTGCCATCGTCCAGCACGTGCCAGAAGTTGACGGCGATGCCCATTTCCTCGAACACGCCCAGCAGGTCCGATTCCTTGATCCAGCGCGACAGGGGCGCCAGGGTCTGGGCCGCGAGGTCGACGATGGCGCTCTGCTGCGGGTTGGTCTCGAAGCCGGCCACGACGGCGTCGAGTCCCTCGAAGCTGTCGACCACCACCGGCGAGGCGAAGCCCTGGTAGAAGCGCGCGAACGAGGTGTGCGAGCGATCGGTGTCGAAGCCGGTGAAGGGCCGGCTGTGGTCGATGAAGTACTGCGCCAGGACCCGCGAGACGACGGATTTGCCAACGCCGCCTTTTTCGCCGCCGATGAAATTGATGGAGCTCATGGGATGTGCTGTGAGAGAGGGGAAGGAGGAGGGGGAAGGGATGAGGAGTGCGCGTGGACGTGGAGGACCACGGGATATTCTAGAAGTCCCGATGTGACGGATTTCACGCCCCCCGGTCGGCGCGCGATGGCATCGCGTGGCGCGTCTCAGCGCCGGGCCAGCGACAGGAACGGCCCCAGGTTGCCCAGCAGCCAGCCCTGCGCGAAGTCGAGCGCCGCGCGCCGGTATTTCTCGTCCGCCTGCGCGGCCAGCAGGTCGAGCCGCGCCACCACCTTCGACAGCTCGCGGTCGATCACCAGGTTGCGGCCGCGCTCGCTGACCTCGGTGGCCAGCAGCAGGGGCTGGCCGTCGGCGCCGGTCTTCGAGCCGATCAGCCAGAGCGAGATCTCGACGTTGCGGGCCGCGCGGAAGCTGTTCTCGGCGTCGACGCCATCGACCATGGTCTGCGACCAGGTGCCGCCGTTGGCCTCCTTGAGCATCGAGGCCCAGCCGAACACCAACGCGGCGACGCGGTCGCCGTCGTAGGGCGTGGGCGACGTCGTGTCGAAGGCCAGCCGCACCGCGTCGATGCCGCGGGCTTCGCGCAGGCCGGCTGGCGGCACGTCGCGGCGCACCGCATCCCAGGTCCGCTCGATCGCCTCCTCGGCGCTGGGCGCCCACTTGCGCCATTCGCGCGGATTGCGCCGGTAGAGCGACAGCTGCACGCGCCGGATCGACTCCAGGTTGTCGCGCATGGCGAGGTTGGCGACGCGGTTGGCGCTGGACTCCAGCCATTCGCGCGTGGCATAGGAGTCGCGCCGGTCGGTCTCGCGGAAGGCGGCGCAGCCCGGGAGGCCCAGCAGTGCGATGGCGCACCACAGGACGGTGGCGGAAGACGACGGAAATTGAATTCGATGCATGGCACGCACGTTATCATCGAGAGCTCGGCCCACCGCTGGCCGGTGATCGGATTCTCCTTTCAAATCAAAGGCTTGGCGCTGGCCCAGGTTCCAACGACTTCTCGTGCGTCTCAACTCCATCAAGCTCTCGGGTTTCAAATCGTTCGCCGAACCCACCAACTTCCTGTTGCCCGGGCAACTCGTCGGGGTGGTCGGGCCCAACGGCTGCGGCAAGTCGAACATCATGGATGCGGTGCGCTGGGTGCTCGGCGAGTCGCGCGCCTCGGAACTGCGCGGCGAGTCGATGCAGGACGTGATCTTCAACGGCACCACCACGCGCAAGCAGGCCAGCCGTTCCAGCGTCGAACTGGTGTTCGACAACGCCGACCATCGCGCCGGCGGGCAGTGGGCGCAGTTCGCCGAGATCGCGGTGCGCCGCGTGCTCACGCGCGACGGCACCAGCAGCTACTACATCAACAACCAGCCGGTGCGGCGCCGCGACGTCCAGGACGTGTTCCTGGGCACCGGCCTCGGCCCGCGCGCCTACGCCATCATCGGCCAGGGCACGATCAGCCGGATCATCGAGTCCAAGCCCGAGGAACTGCGCTTGTTCCTGGAAGAGGCGGCTGGCGTGTCGAAGTACAAGGAGCGCCGCCGCGAGACCGGCAACCGACTGGGCGACACGCGCGAGAACCTGATCCGCGTCGAGGACATCCTGCGCGAGCTCGATGCCAACCTCGAACGGCTGGAGAAGCAGGCCGAGGTCGCCCAGCGCTACAACACCCTGACGGCCGACGCCACCCGCAGGCAGCACCAGCTCTGGTTCATGAAGCGCGCCGAGAGCGAGGCCGATCAGACCCGCGTCAAGGCCGAGGCCGACCGCGCGCTCAACGACCTGGAAGCGCGCACCGCCGAGCTGCGCCATGTCGAGGCCGAGCTGGAGGCCGTGCGCCAGACGCACTACGCCGCCGGCGACACGGTGTCGCAGGCCCAGGGCCGGCTCTACGAGGCCGGCGCCGAGGTCGGCCGCCTCGAGGGCGAGATCCGCTTCGTGGTCGAGGGGCGGCAGCGCGTCGAGCAGCGGCTGGTCCAGCTGCGCGAGCAGTTCGCGCAGTGGAGCGCGCGCCGCGAGGCCGCCGAAGTCGAGCTGGAGGCGCTCGCCGGCCAGGGCGTCGATGCCGAGGAGCAGGCCGAACTGCTGGCCGCGCAGCTCGAGGAGCACGACGCGCGGCTGCCCGGCCTGGAGGATGCCCGGCGCCGGGCCCAGGCCGAGGCCGATGCCCAGCGCGCCGCCGTGGCGCAGGTCCAGCAGCAGATCCAGCTGCTGGCGGCCGAGCAGCGCCACATCGAGGAACAGCGGCGCCAGCTGACCCTGCGCGGCGAGCGCCTGCGCGGTGACCGCCAGGCGCTGGCCGCGCCGGACGAGTCGCAGCTGGACGACCTGCGCGCCCAGCTCGCCGCCGCGCAGGACGCCGGCGCCGAGGCCGAGGCGCGCCTGCAGGACCTGCAGGACACCGCGCCGCAGCGCGACGACGACCGCCGCGCGCGCCAGCAGGACGCCAACGTCGAGAGCGCGCGGCTGACCGAGTTCTCGGCCCGCCTCGAAGCCCTGAAGGCCCTGCAGGAACGCGTGCGCAGCGACGGCAAGCTGGCGCCCTGGCTGGAGCGGCACGGACTCGACGGCCTGCAGGGCCTGTGGAGCCGCCTGCACGTCGAGCCGGGCTGGGAGAACGCCCTCGAATCGGCCTTGCGCGAGCGCCTGGGCGCGCTCGAGGTGTCGCGCCTCGATCTCGTGCGGGCCTTCGCGGCCGATGCGCCACCGGCCCGGCTGGCCTTCTATCGACCGCCGGCGGCCGGTGCCACGGTCCCCGCGCCGGCCGATGCCGCGCTGCGTCCGCTGGCCGGACTGCTGCGCCTGAACGATGCCGGCCTGCAGGCGCTGCTGGCCGACTGGCTGCATGGCTGCCTGGTCGCGCCGACGCTCGACGAGGCCCTGGCGCAGCGCGACGCGCTCGCGCCCGGTGCCACGATCTATGTGCCCGGCGGCCATGCCGTGACGGCGCATGGCGTGGTGTTCTACGCGCCGGACTCGGCGCAGGCCGGCCTGCTGGCACGCCAGCAGGAGATCGAGAACCTCGAACGCCAGGTGCGGGCCCAGACCCTGATCAGCGACGAGGCGCGCGCCGCGCTCGCGCGCGCCGAGGCGGCCTATGCCGATGTCGCGCAGCGCCTGGTCGGCGCGCGGCGCGAGGCTGGCGAGACGCAGGCGCGGGCCCACGCGCTGCAGGTCGAGACCCTGCGCCTGACCCAGCTGGCCGAGCAGAGCCGGGCGCGCGGCGAGCAGCTGGCGGCCGACATCGACGAGGTCGATACGCAGCTGGAGGCGCTGCAGGAGCGCCGCCTGACGGCCGAGGGCCGCTTCGAGGAACTCGACCTGCAGCTGGCCGACGGCCAGGAGCGCCATGCGCAGCTCGACGATCGCGTGATCGAATCCGCCCGCGTGCTCGATGCCAGTCGCGAGCAGCACCGCCGGCTCGAACGCCAGGCCCAGGAAGCCGCCTTCGCGCGCCGCAGCGTCGAGGCGCGCCGTGGCGAGCTGGCCCGCGCCATCGACACCGCGGCGCAGCAGGTCGTCGCGCTGGCGACCGAGCAGGAGCGCGCCGAGGAGGAACTCGGCCGCCTGAGCGATGCCACGGCGCGCGCCGGCCTGCAGGACGCGCTGGCGCTGCGGCTCGAGCGCGAGCAGGCGCTGGCCGCCATCCGCAGCCAGTACGACGACCTGACGCTGAAGCTGCGCGTGAGCGACGAGGCCCGGCTGCGGCTGGAGCGCGAGCTCGACCCGCTGCGCCAGCGCATCACCGAATTCCAGCTGCGCGAGCAGGCCGCGCGCCTGGGCGTCGAGCAGTACGCCGCGCTGCTGGCCGATGCCCAGGCCGACCTCGACGCCGTCGCCCGTTCGATCGATGACGGCAAGGTGCGCCTGGTCGGCCTGCAGGGCGAGATCGACCGCCTCAACCGCGAGGTCGCCGCGCTCGGCGCGGTCAACCTCGCCGCGCTCGACGAGCTGGCCAGCGCGCGCGAACGCAAGGAATTCCTGGATGCCCAGTCGGCCGACCTGAACGAGGCCATCGACACGCTGGAGGATGCCATCCGCCGCATCGACGTCGAGACGCGCGAGCTGCTCGCGGGCACCTTCAAGACCGTCAACGAGCACTTCAGCCGCATGTTCCCCGAGCTCTTCGGCGGCGGCAACGCGCGCCTGATGATGACCGGCGACGAGATCCTCGACGCCGGCGTGCAGGTGCTGGCGCAGCCACCGGGCAAGAAGAACCAGACCATCCACCTGCTCTCCGGCGGGGAGAAGGCGTTGACGGCCATCGCGCTGGTCTTCGCCATCTTCCAGCTCAACCCGGCGCCGTTCTGCCTGCTCGACGAGGTCGACGCGCCGCTGGACGACGCCAACACCGAGCGCTATGCCAAACTGGTTTCCGCCATGAGCCAGAGCACCCAGTTCCTTTTCATCAGCCACAACAAGATCGCGATGGAGATGGCCGAGCAGCTCATCGGCGTGACCATGCAGGAGCAGGGCGTCTCGCGCATCGTGGCGGTGGACATGGAAGCAGCCGTGTCGATGGTCGCAGCAGCCTGAAAGTCCCAGATCCCATGACCAGTCTCACCCTCGCCCTCGCCATCCTCGGCGGGCTCGTGCTCGCGGGCCTGGTGGCCTACAACACCTGGATGTCGCGCCGCAACACGCCGCGCCAGCCCGACGCCCTGGACGAGGCGCTGGCCGAGGACGCCGAGCGCCTGGCCGCCGCCGGCCGCACCGACGACGACGGCCCGGTGCTGCACGTGCAGCCCCATCCGGTGCCCGGCAACGCGCGCCACGAGCCGCTCTTCGACCCCGACCTCCCGGCGCCCAGCGGCCTGCCGGGCGTGCTCGCCGGCGAGCGCCGCGGCGGACTCGACCCGCTGATCGACGTCATCGCGCCGATCGCGCTCGACGGCCTGGTCTCCGGCGACGCCGCCATCGCGGCCATGCCCGCGACGCGCCGCGCCGGCAGCAAGCCGGTGGCCGTCGAGGGCCTGAACGAGCACAACGGCGAGTGGGAACCCCCCGTCGCCGGCCAGCGCTATGGCGCCTTCCAGATCGGCGTGCAGCTGGCCAACCGCACCGGTGCGCTCAACGAGATCGAGTATTCGGAATTCGTCGTCAAGGCCCAGGCCTTCGCCGATGGCATCAATGGCGCGCCGGAATTCCCGGAGATGCTCGACGAGGTCGCGCGCGCCCGCGAGCTGGACCAGTTCGCCAGCGCCCACGACGCGCAGCTGGGCTTCGTGCTGCGGGCCCGGCATGCCGCCTGGAGTCCGGGCTACGTGCAGCAGAACGCCGCCCGCCTGGGCTTCCTGCCGGGCATCATTCCCGGGCGCATGGTGCTGCCGGCGAGCGAGGCCGGGCTGCCGCCGGTGGTCGGGCTGGCGTTCGACACCCAGGCCGCGCTGGCCGACGATCCGGCGCAATCGGCGATCCGCGAACTCACGCTCAGCCTGGACGTGCCGCAGGTCGATCGCGCCGAGCGCCCGTTCGAGCGCATGCGCGAGGCCGCCGACGCCCTGGCGCTGGAGATGGATGGCGTCATCACCGATGGCGACGCCCAGCTGCTGCGCGAGGAGACCATGGATGCCATCGGCGCCGACCTCGAGCAGCTCTACGACACGCTGGAATCGCGCGACCTGGCCGCTGGCTCACCCCTCGCGCGCCGCCTGTTCAGCTAGCCAGACGAACCCGATGCCGCACGACGGCGACAAGACCATGAACGATCCATTGCCCGGCGCGGCCGGAACCGATCCCGCGTCCGACCCGGCGCCGGCCCCCGCGCCCGCCACGCCGGCGCTCGCGCGCGAGGCCGCCGACCTGCGCGAGCAGCTGCGCCACAACGCCCATCTCTACTACGTGCTCGACCAGCCGGCGCTGCCGGATGCCGAGTACGACAAGTTGTTCCAGCGCCTGCAGGCCATCGAGACCGCGCATCCCGAGCTGCTGACCCCCGACTCGCCGACGCGGCGCGTGGGCGGCCAGGTGCTGGCCGGTTTCGTCAAGGTGCGCCACCGGGTGCCGATGCTGTCGATCCGCACCGAGACCGACATCACCGCCGCCGGCGCTGTCGCCTTCGATGCCCGGGTGCGGCGCGAGCTGGGGCTGGCGGAGGACGCGCCGCCGGTCGACTACGCCTGCGAGCTCAAGTTCGACGGCCTGGCGTTGAGCCTGCGCTACGAGGACGGCGTGCTGGTGCAGGCCGCCACGCGCGGCGACGGCGCGATCGGCGAGGACGTGACACAGAACCTGCGCACCCTGCGGCAGATCCCGCTGCGCCTGCATGGCGATGCCGCGCCGCCCCCGGTGGTCGAGGTGCGTGGCGAGGTCTACATGCGGCGTGACGACTTCGAGGCCCTGAACGACCGCCAGCGCGAGCGGATCGCGGCCGGCCAGAAGAACGAGAAGATCTTCGTCAATCCGCGCAATGCCGCCGCCGGCGCGGTGCGCCAGCTCGATCCGGCGATCGCGGCCTCGCGGCGGCTGAGCTTCTTCGCCTATGGCCTGGGCGAGGTCTCGACGCCGGAAGACGGCGGGCCGGACTGCCCGACCCAGATCGACTGGCTGGCGCAGTTCAAGACCTGGGGCTTCCCGGTCGCCACGCAGACGCTGCGCGCGCGGGGCGCGGCCGAGCTGGTGGCCTTCCACGAGGCCATCGGCCGCCAGCGCGACGCCTTGCCCTACGACATCGACGGCGTGGTCTACAAGGTCGACGACGTCGCCCTGCAGCGCCGGCTCGGCTTCGTCTCGCGCGAGCCGCGCTGGGCCGTCGCGCACAAGTATCCGGCGCAGGAACAGCTCACCGAGGTGCTGTCGATCGAGGTGCAGGTCGGGCGCACCGGCAAGCTGACGCCGGTGGCCAAGCTGGCGCCGGTGTTCGTCGGCGGCGTCACGGTGACCAATGCCACGCTGCACAACGAGATGGAGGCGCGCCGCAAGGACGTGCGCGTGGGCGACACGGTGATCGTGCGGCGCGCCGGCGATGTCATCCCCGAGGTCGTCGGACTCGCGCCGGCCAGCCTGGCGCGGCCCGAGGGCGAGCGCGGCGCCGTCTTCACCATGCCGGCCCATTGCCCGGTCTGCGGCTCCGATGCCCTGCGCGCCGAGGGCGAGGTCGACCATCGCTGCACCGGGGGCCTGTTCTGCGCCGCCCAGCGCAAGGAGGCGGTGCTGCACTTCGCCGCCCGGCGCGCCGTCGACATCGAGGGCCTGGGTGACAGGCTGGTCGAGCAGCTGGTCGACGCCCAGCTCATCCGCACCCTGCCGGATCTCTACAAGATCGGGCTGGTCACGCTCGCCGGGCTGGCGCGGATGGCCGACAAGTCGGCCGCCAACCTGGTCGAGGCGCTGGAGAAGTCCAAGCACACGACCCTGCCGCGCTTCCTCTTCGGGCTGGGCATCCGCCACGTCGGGGAGAGCACCGCCAGGGACCTGGCGCTGCATTTCGGCAGTCTCGACGCCATCATGGCCGCCAGCGAGGCGGAGCTGCTGGAGGTCAACGACGTCGGTCCGGTGGTGGCGACGAGCCTGCGGACCTTCTTCGACCAGCCGCACAACCGGGAAGTGGTCGAGCAGCTGCGCGCCGCCGGGCTGAGCTGGGAGGAGGGCGCACCCGCCGCGCGCGCGCCGCGACCGCTGGCGGGCAAGACCTTCGTCATCACCGGCACGCTTCCTACGCTGTCGCGCGACGAAGCCAAGGACAAGCTGGAGGCTGCGGGCGCGAAGGTCGCCGGTTCGGTCAGCAAGAAGACGGACTATGTGGTCGCCGGCACGGAAGCCGGCAGCAAGCTCGAAAAAGCGAACTTGTTGGGGGTTCCGGTGATCGATGAGGAAGGGATGTTGTACATCCTGGATCATGGTCCCGACAGGGAGGTCGCCGACGACAGGTGATTTCGGGGCCTCATACCCGCGCGCCGCCTCGACGACGGCATCGAAAGGAAACGCCATCATGAAGAAGACCACCCGCTGGCTCGCCGGCTCACTCGGACTCTGCGGCGTCCTGCTGCTCGGCGGCTGCGCCGCCCCCGGCCCCTACGGCGACTACGGCTACGGAACCAGCTACGGCGGCTATTCCAGCTCCTACTACGACTCCGCGCCGGTGGTCGTGCCGGCACCGGTCTACATCCAGGGCGGCTACTACGACAGCCCCGGCTACTACGGGCGCCCGGGCTACTACGGACGTCCTGGCTATGCGGCGCCGCCGAACTATGGCGCGCGACCCGGCTATGGCTCCAGGCCCGGCTATGGCGGCCGTCCGGGTCGCCCCGACCCGGGCTATCGCCCGGGCGGCAATCCGGGCATCCAGCCCGGCGGCGCGCGTCCGGGGCGCGGCAATCCGACGCCACAGCAGCTCGCGCCCTCGGTCAATCCCATCCTGTCGCCGAACGACCGTTCGATGCCGATCGAGTCGCAGCGCATCTTGCGCGAGCGGGCCTCCGGGACGACGGGCGGATCCTGAAGGCGGGGGTGGTGACGTCATGACCGTCCGGGAGATCCTGAAGATGGGCGATCCGCGCCTGCTGCGCGTCGCGCAGCCGGTCGAGGCCTTCGACACCGACGCCTTGCACCTGCTGGTGAGCGACATGTTCGACACCATGCATGCCGTCAATGGCGCCGGCCTGGCCGCGCCGCAGATCGGCGTCGACCTGCAGCTGGTGATCTTCGGCACCGATGCGCCCAATCCCCGCTACCCCGATGCGCCGGTGGTGCCACGCACCGTGCTGGTGAATCCGGTGATCACGCCGCTGGGCGACGAGGAGGAGGAAGGCTGGGAGGGCTGCCTGTCCGTGCCCGGCCTGCGCGGGGTGGTGCCGCGCTTCGCGCGCATCCGCTACACCGGCTTCGATCCCTATGGCGATCCGATCGATCGCACCGTGGGCGGTTTCCACGCGCGGGTGGTGCAGCACGAGGTCGACCACCTGTGGGGCAAGCTCTATCCCATGCGCATCCGGGACTTCTCGCGCTTCGGCTTCACCGAGGTGCTGTTCCCCGGACTCGACGCCAGCGCCGACGACTGAGGCCGGCCGCGTCGCCGGCCCGCCAGGTTCAGTTGTAGCGGCCCGCGCTGCCGCCGGCGCTGAAGCGGCCGGCGCCCAGGAACACCAGCGCGATGGCGCCGAACAGGAACATGCCCTGCAGTTCGAGCGCCCAGCCACCGGACTTGCCGAGGCTGGCCAGCTGGCCGGTGTGCGCCAGCGCGATCGCCACCACCATGTTGATCGCGATGATCAGGGCCGCCGGCCGCGTCAGCGCGCCGATGATCACCAGCACCGGCGCCACCACCTCGCCGATGTAGACGCCATAGGCGAAGCCGGCGGGCAGGCCGTTGGCCGTCACCATGCCGATGATGGAGCCGATGCCGTTGCTGATCTTGGAGATGCCATGCAGCAGGATCAGGATGCCGAGCGCCAGGCGCAGGACGAGCTTGCCGGTGTCGTCGGAGGTGGACATGGGGAAGGCCTTTGTGCAGTTGGGATGGAGCCGGATTGTGGTCGATCTTCAGGACCGCGCGGGCAAGGACGCGGAGGCCCCCGTAAACTGCGCAGCACGTTTTTTGCGCCCAGAAAGTCATCCATGAGCCACCACGCCTCCTTCCCCGCGGCCCGTCCACGCCGCGCTTCCACCCGCCGCCTGGCCTTGTCCGTCCTCTGCGCCGCGACGACCGTGCTGGCCGCCGCGCCGGCGCTGGCCGGCAAGACGCTCGATGCCGTCAAGCAGCGCGGCAGCGTCAAGTGCGGCGTCACCAATGGCGTGGCCGGGTTCTCGGCGCCGGACACGCAGGGCCAGTGGTCGGGCCTGGATGTCGACACCTGCCGTGCGATCGCGGCGGCGGTGCTCGGCGACGCCAGGAAGGTCGAGTTCGTGCCGCTCAATTCGCAGCAGCGCTTCTCGGCCCTGCAGGCCGGCGAGATCGACATCCTGGCGCGCAACACCACCTGGAACCTGACGCGCGACGCCTCGCTGGGCTTCCACTTCACCACCATCAACTACTACGACGGCCAGGGCTTCTTGGTGCCCAAGAAGATCAAGGTGACGAGCGCCAGGCAGCTGAAGAACGCCACCATCTGCACCCAGGCCGGCACCACCAACGAGAAGAACGTCGCCGACTACTTCCGCAGCCAGAACATCCCGGTCAAGACGGTCGTCTTCGAGAGCTTCGAGGCCTCGTTCAAGGCCTTCTTCGCCGGCCGCTGCCAGGCCTTCACGACCGACGTCTCGGGTCTGGCCGGCCTGCGCAACAAGGAAGCCTCCAATCCCGACGACTACCTGATCCTGCCCGAGCTGATCTCCAAGGCGCCGCTCGCGCCCGTGGTGCGCCGCGGCGACGACGAGTGGTTCGCGATCGTCAAGTGGGTGCCCAACGCGCTGATCGAGGCCGAGGAGGCCGGCGTCACGCAAGGCAACATCGACGCCCTGAAGGCCAGTGGCAAGGACCCGGTGCAGCAGCGCCTGGCGGGTGCCGGCGACGACCTCGGCAAGCTGCTGGGGCTGGACAAGGAATGGTCCTACCGCGCCATCAAGGCGGTCGGCAACTATGGCGAGATGTTCGAGCGCAACGTCGGCGCCCAATCGGTGCTGAAGCTGCCGCGCGGCGCCAACAACCTCTGGAACAAGGGCGGCCTGCTCTACGCGCTCCCGGTCCAATGAGCATGAGCGGGGCGCCCGAGCGGCGCTCGGCGGCGCTCGGCCTCGCGCTGCAGGCGCTGCTCGTCGCGGCGGTGCTGGGCGGGCTGTTCTGGGTCGTGCAGCATGCGCTGGAGGTGCTGCGCGGGCGCGGCGTGCGCTCGGGCTTCGACTTCCTGGCCCAGTCGGCCGGCTTCGAGATCTCCGAGGGCTGGCTGGACTACGACAGCGGTCAGCCGTTCTGGCGCGCCTTCCTCGCCGGCTTCATCAACACCGTGCGCGCGGCGCTGCCGGCGGCGCTGCTGGCGGTGGTGCTGGGCACGTTGCTGGGCATCGGCCGGCTGGCGCCGCACGCGCTGGTGCGCGGCCTGTGCGCGGTCTATGTGCAGACGGTGCGCAACGTGCCGCTGCTGGTGCAGATGCTGATGCTGTACTTCGCATTGACGCAATTGCTGCCCGATTCGGCCGAGGCGATCCGGCTGGCGCCGGGCGTGTTCCTGAGCAAGGGCGGCCTGTCGCTGCCGTGGCCATTGCGCGAGGCCGGCGCCTTCTGGCCGCATGGTTTCGAGTGGCCGGAGCAGGGCGGCTTCAACATCGTCGGCGGCGCCGCGCTGAGCCCCGAATACCTGGCGGTGGTCGGCGCGCTCGCGCTCTACACGGCGGCCTTCGTGGCCGAGATCGTGCGCGCCGGCATCGCCTCGGTGGCGCCCGGGCAGAAGCTGGCGGCCCAGGCGCTGGGGCTCGAGCCCGGCGCGCAGCTGCGCCTGGTGGTGCTGCCGCAGGCCTTGCGCCTGATCGTGCCGGCGCTGACCAACCAGCTGCTGAGCCTGACCAAGAATTCGTCGCTGGCGGTGGCCGTCGGCTATCCGGAACTGGTGTCGGTCGCCAACACCTCGCTCAACTCGACCGGGCGCGCCTTCGAGTGCATCGCGATCGTGATGGCGGTGTACCTGCTGCTGTCGCTCGCGATCTCGGCCGGCATGAATCTCTACAACGCGCGCGTCGCGCTGCGGGGCTGGCGATGAGCGCCGCCCTGCCGCCGCCGCCGGCCGAGCCCTGGGCCCGTCGCTGGGGCCGCGAGCTGTTCGGCACGCCCTGGCGCGCGCTGGCCAGCCTCGTGCTGCTGCTGCTGATCGTCTGGGCCGCCGCACATGCCCTCGACTGGGGCGTGCTGCGCGCGGTGTTCCAGCCCGATGCCGAGGCCTGCCGGATGCCGGGTCGCGGCGCCTGCTGGGGCGTCATCGCCGAGAAGTGGCGGCCCCTGCTGTTCGGGCGCTATCCCTACGAGGCGCAATGGCGCCCGGCGGTGGCGGTGGTGCTGCTGTCGGCCGTGACCCTGCTGAGCGCCTGGCCGCGCAGCTGGCGCTGGTGGCTGGCACCGCTGTGGCTGGTCGCGCTGGGCGCCTTCGTGGTGCTGATGTTCGGTGGCGTCGCCGGACTCGCGGCGGTGCCGACGAACCGCTGGGGCGGGCTGCCGCTGACCATCGGCCTGGCGGTGATCGGGCTGGCGCTGGCCTTCCCGCTGGCCCTGCTGCTGGCGCTCGGGCGGCGCTCGCGCTGGCCGGCGGCGCGGGCGCTGTGCGCGACCTACATCGAGCTGGTGCGGGGCGTGCCGCTGATCTCGGTGCTGTTCATGGTGTCGTTCCTGCTGCCGCTCCTGTGGCCGGCCGGCTGGCAACCCGACGTGCTGGTGCGCGTGCTGGCCGGGCTGTCGCTGTTCGTGGCGGCCTACATGGCCGAGATCGTGCGTGGCGGCCTGCAGGCCGTGCCGCGCGGGCAGGTCGACGCCGCGATGGCGCTGGGCTTCGGCCGCTGGCCGGTGCAGCGCGACATCGTGCTGCCGCAGGCCCTGCGGCTGGTGGTGCCGGCGCTGACCAACACCGTCGTCGGCACGCTCAAGGACACCTCGCTGGTGACGGTGGTCGGCCTGTTCGAGCTCACCGGGGCGCTGGGCCTGGCGCTGGGCGGCGATCCGACCTGGCGGCCGTTCTATCTGGAGGGCTACCTCTTCATCGCCGCCGTGTACTGGGTGATGTGCTTCGGGCTGTCGCGCTACAGCACCTGGCTGGAACGGCGGCTGGCGGCGGCCTGACGCCGGCCGGTGGCGCGCGCCGCTCAGGCCGCCAGCGCCTCCATCAGCTCGCGCTCGATCGCCAGCTGTCCGCGCTGGCCATGGAGCTGCGGACCGCTGATGAGGAAGGTGTCCTCCACGCGCTCGCCCAGCGTGGTCACCTTGGCGTACTGTAGGTTGAGCTGGTGGTGCGCCAGCACCCGCGCCACGGAATAGAGCAGGCCGGCGCGGTCGCTGGCCGAAATGTTGAGCAGCCAGTGCTGCGCCTTGTCGTCGGGCGTCAGGCTGATGCGCGGCTGGATCGGGAAGCTGCGCACGCGGCGCGAGACCCGGCCCTTGCCCGGCGCGGGCAGGGCGCCGGCCTCGGCCAGGGTCGTGGTCAGGCCGGTCTCGACCATGCTGATCAGGTCGCGATAGTGTTCCGGCGCGAAGGTCGTCACGACCTGGAAGGTGTCCAGCGCGTAGCCGGTGCTGGTGGTGTGCACCTTGGCGTCGAGGATGCTGAACGAGGACTGCTCGAAGTAGCCGCAGATGCGGGCGAACAGGTCCTGCTGGTCGGGCGTGTAGACCACCACCTGCAGGCCCTCGCCGATGGGCGAGAGCCGGGCCCGCACGATCGGCGCCGCCGCCGGATCGATGGGCGCGGCCTGCAGCCGCACGTGGCGCGAGAGCTGCTTGGTGTGCCAGGCGATCTCGGAGGCGTCGTGGCGCATGAAATAGCCCACGTCCAGGGTCTCCCACAGCTGCTTGTGCGACTCGAAGGGCATGGCGCGCAACGCCAGCTCCACCAGCGCCTCGCGCTTGCGCGCCTCGACCTCGGCATCCGGGTCGGGCATGTGGCCGCCGAGCACGCGCGAGGTGGCGCGATAGAGGTCCTCCAGCAGCTTGCCCTTCCAGGCGTTCCAGACGCGCGGCGAGGTGCCGCGGATGTCGGCGATGGTCAGCAGGTAGAGCGCGGTCAGGTAGCGTTCGCTGCCCACGCGCTTGGCGAAGGCGGCGATCACCTCGGGGTCGCTCAGGTCGCGCTTCTGCGCCACCGTGCTCATCGTCAGGTGCTCGGTGACCAGGAACTCGATCAGGCGCGAGTCCTCGCGCTCGATGCCGTGCTGGCGGCAGAAGCGGGCGACGTCGCGCGCGCCCAGGGTGGAGTGGTCGCCGCCGCGGCCCTTGGCGATGTCGTGGAACAGCGCCGCCACGTACAGCACCCAGGGCTTGTCCCAGCCGGCGGCCAGTTGCGAGCAGAACGGATATTCGTGCGCGTGCTCGGCGATGAAGAAGCGCCGGATGTTGCGCAGCACCATCAGGATGTGCTGGTCGACCGTGTAGACATGGAACAGGTCGTGCTGCATCTGCCCGACGATGCTGCGGAAGACGCGCAGGTAGCGGCCCAGCACCGAGGTCTGGTTCATCAGCCGGAAGGCGTGCGTGATGCCGCGCGGCTCCACCAGCATGCGCATGAAGGTGACGTGGTTGACGTGGTCGTTGCGAAAGCGGCTGTCCATCACCGGGCGGGCGTTGTAGAGGGCGCGCAATGTGCGCGCCGACAGGCCCTTGACCCCGGCGGTCTTCTGGTAGAGCAGGAAGGTCTCCAGGATGGCCTGGGGCTCCTTCAGGTAGAGGTCGTCGCACACGACCTCGATCATCCCGGCCTTCTCGTAGAAGCGCTCGTTGATGCGCGTGGGCTGCTCGGCCAGCGGATGCAGCCGCTCGGCGATGTTCAGCAGCAGGATCTGGTTGAGCTGCGTGACCGCCTTGGCGGCCCAGTAGTAGCGCCGCATCAGCGCCTCGCTCGCCTTGCGCTGGGACTCGCCGACATAGCCGAAGGTGGCGGCGACGGCGGTCTGCAGGTCGAACACCAGGCGGTCCTCGCGCCGGTTGGCCGTCACGTGCAGCCGGGCGCGGATCAGGCTCAGGAGCGCCTCGTTGCGCTTGATCTGGCGCACCTCGAAGGGGGTCGCCAGGCCGTTCTTGAACAGGTCCTCCCAGCGGTTGCCGAAGCCGGCGGCCTTGGTCACCCACAGGATGGTCTGGAGGTCGCGCAGGCCCCCGGGCGACTCCTTGCAGTTGGGCTCCAGCGCGTAGGGCGTGTCGTCGTACTTGTGGTGCCGGTGGCGCATCTCCTGCGACTTGGCGGCGAAGAAGGCGCGCGGGTCGAGCTCGGCGAAGAACTGCTTGCGGAAGGCCGCGTAGAGCTTCTTGTCGCCGGTGATCAGCCGCGACTCGATCAGCGCGGTCTGCACCGTGACGTCCTTGGCCGCCTCGGCCAGGCACTCGCCGACGGTGCGCACGCTCGAGCCGATCTCCAGTCCCGCGTCCCAGCACTGGCCGATGAAGGCCTCGACGCAGGCCGGGTCGATGCAGGTCGCATGCGACTCGGGCAGCAGCACCAGGACGTCGACGTCGGAGTAGGGGAACAGCTCGCCACGGCCGAAGCCGCCGACCGCCAGCAGCGCGGGCGCGCCGGAGAAGCCGGCCCGCTCCCAGAGCGCGACCAGGGTCTCGTCGGCCAGCGCGGCGAGCTGGCGCAGCACCGAATGCACGGCGCGCGTGGGGGCACGCGAGAAGCGCAGGGTATCGAACAGCGCGAGCTTGCGGGCGCGATACGTCTCGCGCAATGTCGCGGCGTCGACCTTGGCGACCTCGATCACGGCGGGGGTGTCCGGCGGCCGGCTCAGGCCGGCACGCCGGCCGCGCTGCGGGCCTGCGCCTCGCGCACGAAGGCCGGCGGCGGCGGGCTGCCGGCCGACAGCGTCAGCACCTCGTAGCCGGTCTCGGTGACCAGCACGGCGTGCTCCCATTGCGCCGACAGCGAGTGGTCGCGCGTGACGATGGTCCAGCCGTCGTACTGGCCGCCCTTGGCGTCCTCCTTGATGTCGCGCTTGCCGGCGTTGATCATCGGCTCGATGGTGAAGATCATGCCGGGACGCAGTTCCTCCATGGTGCCGGGGCGGCCATAGTGCAGCACCTGCGGCTCCTCGTGGAAGTGGCGGCCGACGCCATGGCCGCAGAACTCCCGCACCACCGAGAAGCCGTGCCCCTCGGCGTACTTCTGGATCGCGTGGCCGACGTCGCCCAGGCGGTTGCCCGGGCGCACCTGCAGGATGCCCTGCCACATCGCCTCGTAGGTGACGGTGCACAGGCGCTTCGCGGCGATGGAGACGTCGCCGATCATGAACATCCGGCTGTTGTCGCCGAACCAGCCGTCCTTGATGACGGTGACGTCGATGTTCATGATGTCGCCCTTCTTCAGGGGCTTGTCGTTGGGGATGCCGTGGCAGACGACGTGGTTGACCGAGGTGCACAGCGACTTCGGGAACGGCACGCTGCTGGCGCCCTGGTAGCCGATGGTGGCCGACGTGGTGCCCTGGCCGACCATGTACTCGGCGGCCAGGCGGTCGATCTCGTTGGTCGTCACGCCGGGCTTGATGAAGGGGGTGAGGTAGTCCAGGACCTCGGAAGCCAGGCGACAGGCGATGCGCATCGCGGCCACGCCCGCGGCGTCGTTGTAGGTAATGCTCATGGGGCCCAATTATCCCATCGGCCTCGCGTGGCGGCGGCGCCCCGGCGCGGAGGCCGACCCGGGCGCGTGGCCTAAAATCGCGGCCTCGCGCCAGGGGCCGTCCCAGTCAGCGGCGGTCCGGCGCCCCCGTCCTTCTCCTCGACCCTTCAATCATCCCCCGCCGGCCCCCGCGCCGGCCCACCGACCGTGACGCAGCAGCCCATCCACACCGCCCCGCCCATCGTGACCGTGTTCGAGGGCGGCAGCGCGCTCGGCGGCTTCCGCGCCCGCCAGCTGCTGCCCCGGCTGCGCGGGATCGAGCCCCGCATCAGCGCCATCGCGGCGCGTTTCGTGCACCTGGTGGTGACCGAGACGGCGCCCGACGCCGCCGCCCGGGAGCGCTTCGCGGCGCTGCTCGACTACGGCCCGGCCTACGAGGCGCCGGAGGGCCGCCAGGGCCTGTCGCTGGTGGTGACGCCGCGCCTGGGCACGGTCTCGCCCTGGGCGTCCAAGGCCACCGACATCGCCCACAACTGCGGCCTGGCGCTGCGCCGCGTCGAGCGCGTGGTGCAGTACCGGCTGGCACTGAAGGCGCCCCTGCTCGACGGCCTGCTGGACAAGGCGCGCGGCACCCAACCAGTGCTCGACGCCCGCACGCTGCAGGCGGTCGCCGCGCTGCTGCACGACCGCATGACCGAATCCGTGGTGCAGGACCTCGACGACGCGGCGGCGCTCTTCGCCGAGCTGCCGGCCCAGCCGATGGCGCAGGTCGACGTGCTCGGCGGCGGCCGCGCGGCGCTGGTCGAGGCCAACACCCGCTTTGGCCTGGCGCTGGCGGCCGACGAGATCGACTACCTGGTCGACGCCTTCACGCGGCTCGGACGCAATCCGAGCGATGTCGAGCTGATGATGTTCGCCCAGGCCAACAGCGAACACTGCCGCCACAAGATATTCAACGCCGACTTCGTCATCGACGGCGAGGCCCGGCCGCACAGCCTGTTCGGCATGATCCGCCACACGGAGCGGCAGAACCCGCAGCACACCGTGGTCGCCTATGCCGACAACGCCTCGGTCATGGAGGGCGGCCGCATCGAACGCTTCGTGCCGCGCGCCGCCGAGGCCGCCGAGGCCGGCGCCGGCGTGCCGGCCGCCTCGGGCGGGCGCTACCGCAAGGAGGAGACGCTGGCCCACGTGCTGATGAAGGTCGAGACGCACAACCACCCGACCGCCATCTCGCCGTTCCCGGGTGCCGCCACCGGTGCCGGTGGCGAGATCCGCGACGAGGGCGCCACCGGGCGCGGCTCGCGTCCGAAGGCCGGCCTGACCGGCTTCACGGTGTCGCGCCTGTGGCCCGGCGAGGGCCACTACGGCCGGCCCGACCACATCGCCAGCCCGCTGCAGATCATGACCGAGGGCCCGCTGGGCGGCGCCGCCTTCAACAACGAGTTCGGCCGGCCCAACCTGCTGGGCTACTTCCGCGAGTACGAGCAGGCCATCGCGGGCCGGGGCGCCGACGGCGTCGCCACCACGCAGCATCGCGGCTACCACAAGCCCATCATGATCGCCGGCGGGCTGGGCAGCATCGACGCCGCGCAGACGAAGAAGATCCCGTTCCCGGCCGGCTCGCTGCTGATCCAGCTCGGCGGCCCCGGCATGCGCATCGGCATGGGCGGCAGCGCCGCCAGCTCGATGGCCACCGGCGCCAACGCGGCCGAACTCGACTTCGACTCGGTGCAGCGCGGCAACCCCGAGATCGAGCGCCGCGCCCAGGAGGTCATCAACCATTGCTGGCAGCAGGGCGAAGCCAACCCGATCCTGGCGATCCACGACGTCGGCGCCGGCGGCCTGTCCAATGCCTTCCCCGAACTGACCAACGACGCCGGCCGCGGCGCGCGCTTCGACCTCCGCGCGGTGCCGCTGGAGGAGTCGGGCATGGCGCCCAAGGAGATCTGGTGCAACGAGAGCCAGGAGCGCTACGTGCTGGCCATCGCGCCCGATTCGCTGGCGCAGTTCCAGGCCTTCTGCGAGCGCGAGCGCTGCCCGTTCGCGGTGGTCGGCGTGGCGACCGAGGAGCGCCAGCTGGTGGTCGCCGATGGCGCCGCCGATGGCCATCCGGTCGACATGCCGATGGACGTGCTGCTGGGCAAGCCGCCGAAGATGCTGCGCGACGTCGCCACGGTCGAGCGCCGGTTCGAGCCGCTCGACCTCACGGGCGTCGAGCTGCAGAAGGCCGCCATCGACGTGCTGTCGCATCCGACGGTGGCCTCCAAGCGCTTCCTGATCACCATCGGCGACCGCACGGTGGGTGGCCTCACGCACCGCGACCAGATGGTCGGCCCGTGGCAGGTGCCGGTGGCCGACTGCGCCGTCACGCTGGCCGACTACGCCGGCTTCGCGGGCGAGGCGATGAGCATGGGCGAGCGCACGCCGCTGGCCGCCCTGGACGCCCCGGCCTCCGGGCGCATGGCGGTCGGCGAGGCCATCACCAACCTGCTGGCGGCGCCGATCGAGCTCTCGCGCGTCAAGCTGTCGGCCAACTGGATGGCGGCCTGCGGCGAGCCCGGCGAGGACGCGGCGCTGTATGCGACCGTCGAGGCCGTCGGCCTGGCGCTGTGCCCGGCGCTGGGCATCTCGATTCCCGTGGGCAAGGATTCGCTGTCGATGCGCACGCAGTGGACCGATGCCGGCGAGGCCAAGAAGGTGACATCGCCGGTCAGCCTGATCGTGACCGCCTTCGCCACCCTGGACGACGTGCGCGGCACCCTGACGCCGCGGCTCGACCGCGAGGAAGCCGACACCACGCTGGTGCTGGTCGATCTCGGGCGCGGCCGCCACCGGATGGCCGGTGGCATCCTGGCGCAGGCGCTCGGCCAGAGCGGCTGCCCGGTGGTCGACGGCGTGCCCGACCTCGACCACCCCGAGGACCTGGTGCAGCTGGTGCGGGCCGTCAACGCGCTGCGCGCCGAGGGCCGCATCCTGGCGCTGCACGACCGCAGCGATGGCGGCCTGTTCGCCGCCGCCTGCGAGATGGCCTTCGCCGGCCATGTCGGCGTGGCGCTCAACGTCGACATGCTGATCACCGAGGGCGATGGCATCAGCGACAGCCGCGCCGAATACGGCGACGCCAAGAACTGGGCCGGCCAGGTGAGCGCGCGGCGCGAGGAACTCACGCTCAAGGCGCTGTTCAACGAGGAGCTGGGCATGCTGCTGCAGGTGCGCACGGCCGAGCGCAACGAGGTCATGCAGGTGCTGCGCGCCCACGGCCTGAGCACCCACAGCCACTTCGTCGGCAAGACCCGGCCCGAAGCCTCCACCATGGCCGCCGGCAAGGGCAAGATCGAGGTCTGGCGCGATGCCAAGTCGGTCTTCAGCGCCAGCCTGCACGACCTGCACCAGGTCTGGGATTCGGTCAGCTGGAAGATCGCCCGCGAGCGCGACAACCCCGAATGCGCCGATGCCGAGCATGCCGCCGCCGGCGAGCCCTCGGACCCCGGTCTGCACGTCTTTCTTCCGACCCCCCCAGGAGAGGGTGGAGACGAGGGCGGGTCCCCCCAGGCCCCCGCCATCCTCCAGTCGCGCCCCCGGGTCGCGATCCTGCGCGAGCAGGGCGTCAACTCGCATGTCGAGATGGCCTATGCCTTCACCGAGGCCGGCTTCGAGGCCTTCGACGTCCACATGACCGACCTGCAGGCCGGCCGCGCCGACCTCGCCGACTTCAAGGGCGTGGTCGCCTGCGGCGGCTTCAGCTATGGCGACACGCTGGGCGCGGGCATCGGCTGGGCGCGCAGCATCACCTTCAATCCGCGCCTGTCGGCGCAGTTCCAGGCCTTCTTCGGCCGCGCCGACACCTTCGGGCTGGGCGTGTGCAATGGCTGCCAGATGTTCGCCGAGCTGGCCGACATCATTCCCGGCGCCGAGGCCTGGCCGCGCTTCACCACCAACCGCAGCGAGCGCTTCGAGGCGCGGCTGTCGATGGTCGAGGTGCTGGAGTCGCCCAGCCTGTTCTTCGCCGGCATGGCCGGCGCGCGGCTGCCCATCGCGGTGGCGCATGGCGAGGGCTATGCCGACTTCGCGCGGCGCGGCGATGCCGACCGCGCCATCGCCGCCATGCGCTTCGTCGACAACCACGGCCAGCCGACCGAGCGCTATCCGTTCAATCCGAACGGCAGCGCCGGCGGCCTGACCTCGGTCACCACGGCCGATGGCCGCTTCACGGCGGTCATGCCGCACCCCGAGCGCGTGTTCCGCAACATCCAGATGAGCTGGACCGCCGGCGAGCGCGAGGCGCGCAGCCCGTGGATGCGGATCTGGCGCAACGCGCGCCGCTGGGTCGGCTGAGGCGGCGCCGGCGCGCGGCGGCCGGCGCTCCGGTCAGCCTCAGCGCCCGGTGCCCGCCAGGTAGGCCTTGCGGGCGGCGAAGCCGGTGTGGGCGAAATCGGTGAAGACGCCATCGATGCCGGCGGCGAAGTAGGCCTGGTACTCGGCCGCCGGATCGCCCTTGTAGACACCCGCCAGGTACTGCGGCTCGTTCCTGAAGGTGTAGCTGTGCACGAACAGCCCGGCCCGGTGCGCGTCGGCGATCAGCGCGGTGGGCGTGACCTGCGTGACCTCGGCCAGGGTGCCCTTGTAGGGCGCCGGCTTGAACGGGACGATCGTGTGCGCCATGACCTGCGGCTTCCAGGGGCCGACGCCATCGGCATAGGTGGCGATCTCGGCCAGGCCGGCCGGCGTCAGCATGGCGCCGAAGAAGCGCGGATCGCCGGCCAGCGTCCAGCTGTAGGGCCGGCCGTCGACGAAGGTGTAGGCGTCGTCGGTGACATAGATCATCTCGCCGGTCCGGAAGTCGATGTCGTTGCCGTCGACCAGCTGGACCGCCCGCGCCTTCATGCCGGCCGAGCGCAGGTATTTCAGGCTGGCCGGATCGAAGCTCTGCACCAGGATCGGCGCGTCCTTGCGGTCGAGGTCGTTGGCCCGCATCACCTTCAGGATCGCGTCCTCGAACGGATGACTGCCGGCCGGGCCGCAGCCGTTGGCGATCGCCTGGGCATTGTTCCAGTACGGGTTCTTGCTCTCCGGGTAGACCGTGAGCGTGCGCCCGAGCGCGGCGCTCTTCGCCCTGGCGATGTCGATGACCTGCTGGAAGCTGAGGATCGGCAGCTTGCCGTTGAGATCGGTCGGCCGCTGGGCGCGGGCGTCGTAGGTGGTGCCGGCGATCCACCGCTGGAGCTCGGCCAGCGTGAAGTCGGTGATGGACCAGTCGTTGGTGTGGTCCTCGCCATCGACCACCAGCGATCCCAGGACCGACTTCGGATCGTTCGGATCGGTCAGGTCGCTGAGGTAGCGCGGTGGACCGTTCGAGGCGACCGGCGGGTACTTGACGTCGACCAGCACGCCGGGCGTGGTGCGCTTGCGGCGCGCCACCTCGGGATTGCCGGCCGCCACCTGGGCGATGTTGGTGTTGTCCCCGAGCCAGGGGTTGTGGCGCGCCACCGGGATGCAGTCCTTCGTCAGGTGGACGTCGAGTTCGAGCGAGTCCGCGCCGGCATCCGCCGCCGCCTCGTAGGCCGTGCGCGTCTCCTCGGGATACAGGCCCGGAAGGCCGCGGTGGCCGATGATCAATGGCGCGTTGCCGTCCAGGGTCTTGAGCGGCGCGAGGGCGTCGCCGCCACCACCACCATCACCACCGCCGCCGCAGGCGCTCGCCAGCAGCGTGCCCCCGAGCGCGAGCAGGACCCACAGGGGCCGTCGCGGGGCCGGGGCGGAAGGGGAACGAGCATGTCGGGTCATGGGGTGCGGTCGGATGTTGGAATCGGTGGTGGACGCGCGCCGATGCTAGGTTCGGGCAGTGACCGATCCATGACATGCGCGCGACCGCCTCAGCCCAACACCGGCGCGGCCATGCCCCCGGCCGTCGCCGCCACCGTCACGGTGCGCCCGATGGTGGCGGTGTAGGTCGGCTGCTTGACGCTGCCGACATAGACATAGGCACCGCGGACGGCGCTCGGCGTGACCGTCATCAGCAGGTAGCCGCGGCGCGAGGTGTCGCAGTAGGCGACGTCGTCGATCAGGCCGAGGCCGGCGCCGAGGGCGGCCTCGCCCAGCTGCGGGGTCAGCGCGCTGCCGTCGATCGAGGGCGCCAGCGCGCCCAGGCCGAGCGCCTCGAAGCCGCTGGAGGTGACCGCCGTGCCCGCGAACTCGACGCCCGCCCGGTCGCCGGCCAGGGTGGTGAGCTGCGCGAACCAGGCATTGTGCGAATCGCCCGAGAGCGTGACGAGGCGTCGGCCCAGCGACCGTACGGCCTGCAGGAGGGCCTCGCGCTGCGCCGGATAGCCGTCCCAGGCGTCGAGGTTGTAGGGCAGGCGCGGGTTGGCAGTGGCATCGAGCAGGGCGGCCTGGGCCGATGTCAGGGCGCCCGCGCCCGCCGCCGCGCGCGTCGCCTTGGCGCCGAGGTAGGCAGCGATGGCGCCCGGCACGCTGGCCGGCGCGGCCGCGAAGGCCGCCAGCACCGAGCGTGGCATCCACATGCGGGCCATGACGGTCTGGTTGCCCAGCAGCTGCCAGGGCGCCGTCGATGCCGCCATGCCGGCGACGAGCCAGTCCTGCTGCCGGCTGCTCATCATCCGGCGCGCGGCGTCGGGGCGCCGGCCATCGGCATCGGGCGCGAGGCCGGCCAGGTAGCGGGCGGTGCCGCCATCGGCATCGCCGAAGCCGTCGTAGCCCCGGTCGCGACCCTCGATGCGGGTGTCCAGCATGTGCAGCGTGAAGAGCCGGCCGAAGTCGAAGCGGCGATGGATCCGCAGCAGGTCGTCCGGATCGGGGCTGCGGATCGGCATCCACTCGTGATAGACGCGGGCGGCGATGGCCTTGCGCGTCGCCCAGTCGCCCTGGGTCGCCGGATCGTGGTTCTGGGCGCCCTCGGCATGGGCGTCGTTGGCGAACTCGTGGTCGTCCCAGACCGTGATCCAGGGCATGCGCGCATGCGCCGCCTGCAGGTCGAGGTCGGACTTGTAGAGCGCGTGGCGCGTCCGGTAGTCGTTCATCGTCACGATGTCGTTGGCCGGACTGGCGACGCGGTTGCCGGGGATGGCGGCATTGCCGTACTTCCTCGGGTCCGAGCCGTACTCGTAGATGTAGTCGCCCAGATGCAGCGCGTAGAGCGCCTGCGACTTCGCGGCATCGGCATAGGCGTGGAAATAGCCCTCCGAGTAGAGCGCGCAGGAGAACACCGCGAAGGTGACCGAATCCGCATCGGCCGCCGGCAGGGTGCGCGTGATGCCCACGGTGGACGAGGCACCGGTGGCGTCGCGGAAGCGATAGAAATAGCTGGCGCCGGGCGCGAGGCCCGTGACGTCGACCTTGGCCGTGAAGGAGCGCGACTGCAGCGCCGACACGGTGCCGCTGCGCACCGGCCGGGTGAAGCCGGCATCGCTCGCCACCTCCCAGGTCAGCGCCACGTCGGCGGTGCTGTCGGGGATCTTGGCGTGGGTCCAGAGGATCACGCGGTCGGCCAGCGGATCGCCACTGGCGACGCCGAAGGCGAACACCGCCGGCGCGGTGTCGGGGGTGGCGGGCGCCGTGGGTGTGGTGGGCGAGACGGCGGTGCCGTCGTCGCCACCGCCGCCGCACGCGGCGAGCGAGCCGGCCGCCGCCAGCGCCAGCGCGCTGGAGGACGACCTGACCAGGAAATCGAGAAAGTCGCGCCGTCGTCGGTTGGCGATCTCGCGCGGATCGGTCCCGGTCTGTGCCGATGGTCCGACGGTGTGGGTGCTTGTCATCCGGATCCTCCCTGTGAAAGGAAGCGATTGGATGCGAGGCGGGTGACGGTTCGGTGAACGCGCGGCGGCTCGGCGTGCCCGTCCATCGAATGGCCCGGGGCGGACCGGGCAGGGGGCGGACGCCCCGGGTCCGTCCTTACTCGATCTTGGCCTTGGCGCGCAGGTCTTCCTGGTACTTCTGCAGGCGCTGCTGCTGCAGCTGCTGCGTGACCTGCGGCTTGACCTCGTCGACCTTGGGCAGCTGGGCCGAGCGGATCTCGTCGACGCGGATGACGTGGTAGCCGAACTGCGACTTCACCGGCGCGGCGGTGGTCTCGCCCGGCTTGAGCTTGATCATGGCCTCGGAGAATTCCGGCACGAAGCTCGACGGGTTGGCCCAGTCGAGGTCGCCGCCGTTGGCGCCCGATCCGGGGTCCTTGCTCTGCTTCTTGGCGATGTCCTCGAACTTGGCGCCCTTCTTCAGGTCCGCGATGATCTTCTGCGCCTCGGCCTCGGTCTCGACCAGGATGTGGCGCGCCTTGTATTCCTTGCCGCCGTTGGCCGCGGCGAACTTGTCGTACTCGGCCTGCACGTCGGCATCGGTGACCGGGTTCTGCTTGCGGTAGTTCTCGAACAGGGTGCGGATCAGGATCGCCTGGCGCGCGAGTTCGAGCTGGGCGCGGTACTCGGGCGAGGCTTCCAGGCCCTGCTTCTGCGCTTCCTGCATGAAGATCTCGCGGGCGATGATCTCCTCCTTCAGCTGCGGCTCCAGGTCCGGTGTGACCGGGCGGCCGCTGGCGGCGAGCTGCTGCGCCAGCGCATCCACGCGCGACTTCGGGACCGGCTTGCCATTGACGATGGCGATGTTCTGGGCGAGGGCGCCCACGGAGGCCGCGCCCAGGACGAGGGTGGCCGCAACGGTCTTCAGGAGTTGTTTCTTCATGGGAGAAGGCAGGGAGAGGTGGAGGAGAAAGGGGAAGGGAAGCGAGGGCGGCGCGCCGGGCGCCGGAGGATCGGGGACGCTTCGTCAGAGCGTCTCGACGGCGATCGCGTGGACGCCCTGGGCGATGAAAAAACGCAGGGCATCATACACAAGGCGGTGCTTGGCCACGCGGGTGCGACCCTCGAACTGCGCGGAGGCGATGCGGACCCGGAAGTGGGTGCCGTGGCCCAGCCCGTTGGCGCCGGAATGGCCGGCGTGGGCGGCGCTCTCGTCGATGACCTCGAGCCGCGTGGGCTGCAGGGCCTGGCGCAGCGCGGCGTCGAGATCGGCCGCGCTGGGGGGCGCCGCGGCGGCGCCCGCGGTATCGGGAGGAAGTGCTTGGTTCATGCGGAGGGCTGGTCGCCGGATTTCAGGTGGGGGGAGATGTAGAGGCCTTGCGCGATCAGGAACACCAGCGGAAAAGCATAGCCCCAGAGCTTGAAGTTGATCCAGGCCTCGGTGCTGAAATAGAGCGCCACGTAGGCGTTGAGCGCCGACATGAAGATGCAGTAGCCGATCCAGGCGTAGTTCAGGTGGGTCCAGATGCGCGCGGGCAGCTGCAGCTGGGCGCCCAGCATGGTCTGCAGGAAGTTCTTGCGGAAGCCCCACAGGGCGACGGCCAGCGCGATGGCCATGGCGCCGTACAGCACGGTCGGCTTCCACTTGATGAAGCGCTCGTCGTGCAGCAGCAGCGTCAGGCTGCCGAACAGCAGGATCAGCACCAGCGTGGCCTTCTGCATGGTCTGCAGGCGGCGCTCGATGGCATAGGTGATGGCCATCTGCACCACGGTCGCGGCCATCAGCACGCCGGTCGCGACGTAGATGTCGGCCAGCTTGAAGGCGCCGAAGAACAGCAGGATGGGAAAGAAATCGAGCAGGAGTTTCATGGACGCTATTGGAGCCTAAATGCATCCGCGGTCCGGAAAGAAACCACCGGCCGCGACCGGTGGCGATCCGCGCCCCGCTCAGGCCTTGGGCTCGAAGTCGAGCGAGGCCGAGTTCATGCAGTAGCGCAGGCCGGTCTCGGTCGGGCCGTCGGGGAACACGTGGCCCAGGTGGGCGCCGCAGTTCGTGCAGACGTTCTCGGTGCGCACCATGCCATGCGAGCGGTCGACGATGTTGGTGATGGCGCCGGGCACCGCCTCCTGCGAGAAGCTCGGCCAGCCACAACCGGCGTCGAACTTGGTGGCGGCGTCGAACAGCTTGGCGCCGCAGCACACGCAGTGGTAGGTGCCATCGGCCCATTCGGCTTCGTACTTGCCGGTGAACGGGCGCTCGGTGGCGGCATGGCGCGTGATCTCGAAGGCGCCGCGTTCGGCGCCTTTCTCGGCCAGCAGTGCCTTCCATTCGGCATCGGTCTTCTGGATCTTGGGGACGTGGGCGTTGGATGAGGTCATGACGAACAGCTGATTTCGATCGTGGAAGCCCAGTCGGGCGGAAAGCCGGCCTGGGCATCGTGGCCGGCATGGTCTTCAAATGGGGATTCGAGCAGTTCCAGCAAGGTGGCGACCCCCGAAAAGTCGCGCCGCCGCGCCGCCTCGATGGCCTGCTGCCCGAGATGGTTGCGCAGCACGAACTTCGGATTGACCGCGCGCATCGCCGCCGAGAGCGCGGCGCCGTCGCGCGCGGCGAGCGTCGCGCGGCGCCGCAGCAGCGCCGGCAGCCAGGCGTCGAAGCGCGCGCCGTCGATGAACAGGTCGCGCACCGGGGCGTGGTCGCCGTCGCGCGCGGCATCCGCCAGCCGGCGCCAGAAGATGGTCCAGTCGGTGCGCTCCACGGCCAGCAGCCGCAGGGTGTCGTCGATCAGCGGCCGGTCGTCGGCATCGGCGTCGTCGAGGCCGAGCTTGCGACCCATGCGGGTGTCGAACTCGCGCGGGAACACGGTCTTGTACGACTGCAGCGCGGCGATGGCGGTCTCCTGCTCGCCGATCAGCGGCAGCAGCGCCTGCGCCAGGCAGAACAGGTTCCAGTAGGCGACGTTGGGCTGCTGGTTGAAGGCGTAGCGACCCTGGGTGTCGCTGTGGTTGCAGATGTGGGCCGGGTCGAAGCCGTCGAGGAACTGGAACGGTCCATAGTCGATGGTGAGTCCCAGGATGCTCATGTTGTCGGTGTTCATCACGCCGTGGCAGAACCCGACCGCCTGCCATTGCGCCATCAGCGCGGCGGTGCGTTCGCTCACGGCTTCCAGGAACGCGGCATAGGCATTGCCGCCGAAGGCCGTCGTGGCGCGGCATGCCGGATAGAAGCGGTCGATCACGTGGTCCGCGAGCGCGCGCAGTTCGTCGATGCGGTCGTCGGCCGCGAAGTGCTCGAAATGGCCGAAGCGGATGAAGCTCGGCGCGACGCGCGCCACCACGGCCGCGGTCTCGATCGTCTCGCGGCGCACCGGCTGGTCGGAGCCGGTGACCGACAGGGCGCGCGTGGTCGGGATGCCCAGGCCGTGCATGGCCTCGCTGCAGAGGAATTCGCGGATGCTCGAGCGCAGCACGGCGCGGCCGTCGCCGCCGCGCGAGTAGGGCGTGCGGCCGGCGCCCTTGAGCTGGATCTCGAAGCCGCTGGCGGTCTCGCCCAGCAGGATCGCGCGGCCGTCGCCGAGCTGGCCGGCCCAGACGCCGAACTGGTGGCCGCTGTAGACGCTCGCCAGCGGCTCGCCGTCGCCCAGGAGCTGGTTGCCGGTCAGCATCCCGAGCGCCTGGTGCGATGCCAGCCAGTCCGGCGCCAGGCCGATCTCGCGCGCCGTCGCGTCGCTGCGGCCGACCCA
>Ga0308164_10001108_pt1 | contig 34088 bp, 25 predicted proteins | sample PhyTR2_FD_201031 | JGI IMG/M metagenome (GOLD analysis project Ga0308164, IMG submission 201031) | Phyllosphere microbial communities from UC Gill Tract Community Farm, Albany, California, United States - DLSLT.R2 | ecosystem: Host-associated > Plants > Phyllosphere > Unclassified | place: USA... | reverse complement strand
TCGACGCCCGCGCGCGGCGCTGCGGCGTCGCCCGGCAACTGATCGACGTGGTGCGCTTCTGGGCCCGCAAGCACAACCTGCCCGGCATCAAGCTGGAAACCCAGAGCAACAATCTCGCCGCCTGCCACCTGTACGAGCGCTATGGTTTCGTCATGGGCGGGGTCGATCACCTGCGCTATCGTGGCATCGAGCCGGATACCCAGGAGTCGGCGATTTTCTGGTACCTGCTGTTCGCCGACGCCGCCTAGCTGTCCAGCAAGGCTTCGGCCTTTTCCTGCAGGATATCCAGAAAGGTCTTTTGCGCTGCCGAAGGCACCTGCTCGCGCAGGGTCAGGGCATACAGTGTCACGCCAATCGCGGGCGACACCGGGCAGCTGTCGATGCCGCTGGCCTGGGAGCCGGCGGCGGTGAAGGGGTCTACCAGGGCCAGGCCTTCGCCGGCTTCTACCATGCTGCGCATCATCTGGTAAGTCTGCACACGGGTGTGCACGCGAGGGCTGGGCCGTAGCCCTTGCAGGCGGTTTTCCAGTTGCTGGCTGAGCGGGTCCTGCTGTTCCAGGCCGACCAGGCTTTGCCCGGCCAACGCCTGCAGGGCAATGTATTTCTGCCGGGGCGCCAGCCAGCCATGGGGCGCCAGCAATTGCACCTTGCCTTCCAGTAACGCCCGGCTCTGCAGTTGCGGATGCTCCGGGTTGTGCAGGCTCAGCCCCAGGTCACTTTCATGCAGCAGCAGGCTGCGCACGATGTCGTGGCTGGTGTGGCTGGCCAGGCTGCACGTGGTGTCGGTAAAGCGCCGGCGCAGGGCGGCGATGGCCTGGGGCAATAATTGCTGAACCAGCGGTTGAGTGCCGACGATGCGCAGCGGCGGTTCCTGATGCAGGCGCAGCCCATCGGCGACGCGGCGCAGGCGCTCGACGCTTTCCTGCAGGCGGGCCATTTCGGCTTGCATCGCGTGGGTTTCACGCGTGGCTTGCAGGCGCCCGCGGACCTTGGCGAACAACAGAAAGCCCAACTCCTGCTCGGCATCCTGTAACAGCGTGGCCACCGCTTCCGGTGCCAGGCGCAGCAATTCGGCGGCCCCGTTGAGATTGCCGGTTTGCACGAGGGCCTCGATCACTTCGATATGCCGTAGTCGCATGGGCGATGTCCGTCTCCAGCGGGTTGAGTGCCAGAGGCATCCTAACTCAAAGCGGGATGCAGCGAAGCAGGCGACCGGCGGGAAAAGTGGCCAGTCGCCAGAATGGCCGTGAATTTATACGGCGGGCGGGGTATGTTCGGGTTCGCGGATGAGTTCGAGGTTGTTGTGCACCAGCTCGAAACGGTCGTCGCCCAGGTGCTTGACCCGGTCGCCGATCGCTAGCTTGTAAGTGACGCGGGGCAGACTGCTGGCCGTGGCATCCACTTCGGATTCCTGGAACTCATGCACCGAATAGATACGGCCCTCCGCATCCCGTGCATGAAATTGTCCAACGAGCACTGCAGCCATTTGATTCGCAACCTCTGTGTCTAGCGTGTATTGAGCTGCACGATAGACCACTGTTTTATAGGGGAGTTTAGTGCGCGGAAAAAAATAATCCGGGCGCGATCTTGCTTGTGTGCACCTACCTTAACAGCTTTGCGGGCCGCCGCCGCGGGAGATCGCCTAATAGGGTGTAAAGAACGCAGCCCGCCGGGTAAACTCTCGCCAGGCGCCGATCGATACCGGTATCGGCGCAATGGAACCTAGAGAGTCAGCCATGGGCGCACAGTGGAAAGCAAAACATAGAGAAGCCGCAGCCAACGCCAAGGGGCGGATTTTTGGCAAGCTGGCCAAGGAAATTTCGATCGCGGCGCGTGCCGGTGCCGATCCGGACACCAACTCGCGCCTGCGCCTGGTGATCGAGCAGGCCAAAAAGGCCTCGATGACCAAGGAAACCCTGGAGCGGGCGATCAAGAAGGGCTCCGGTACCGGCAGCGACGCGGTGCAGTACACCCTGGTCAAGTACGAAGGTTTTGCCCCGCACCAGGTGCCGTTGATCGTCGAGTGCCTGACCGACAACGTCAAGCGCACCGTCGCTGAAATCCGCGTGCTGTTCCGCAAGGGCCAACTGGGTGCTGAAGGGTCGGTGTCGTGGGACTTCAACCATGTTGGCATGATCGAAGCTACTCCGGACGCCCCCGAAGCCGATCCCGAGGAAGCCGCCATCGAGGCCGGCGCCCAGGACTTCGAACCGGCAGAAGAGGGCGCGACCCTGTTCTTGACCGAAACCACCGACGTCGATGCCGTGCAGAAGGCCCTGCCAGAGCAGGGTTTCACCGTGATCTCGGCGAAAATCGGCTACATCGCCAAGAACCCGGTGACGCTGACCGACGACACCCAGATGGCTGAAGTCGAAGCCTTCCTCGATGCCATCGACTGCCACGACGACGTGCAGAACGTGTACGTCGGGCTGGCGGGCTAAGCCGCCGCCGGCCGGGCTTCGTCGAGGGCAGTCAGCACTTCGGCGAAGCTCGGGCGGGCCGTTACAGTCGGTTGCGTGCAGCGTTCCTGTAGTGCGCGCAGCCGTTCATCCGCACTGTCGCAGCGCTCCAGCAATTCCCCCAGCAATATCCCGTAGGCCCGCACTTCGATGCGCTCCAGGCCGCGCGCCCATTCGCCACCGTCTAGCGGATAGAAGGCCGCTGCGCCAAAGTCCCCCAGCAAGCAATGGCCGTCGGCCTGATACAGCACGTTGTGCGCATACAGGTCGCCATGGTTGATGCCCAGGCTGTGCAGATGGGCGCCCACTGAGGCCAGCGCGGCCGCCATGCGCCAGGCCGCCAGCGGGCTCAGGCGTAGCGCTTCCGGGTAGACGTCGCGGGTGCAGGACGCCAGGCTGGGTGGCCCGGCGAGGTTCAGGTAGGCCGGGTCGATCAGCGCCATCACCAGCGCCTGGATGCCCTCGGGATGGTCATGCACGCGGCCTTCGAGGGCGATCAGGTGGTCGTGCAGCCCGGCCTGCAGGCAAGCGCTCATTTCGTTCAGCGGTGAGCCGTCGCTGGTGACTTCGCCCTTGTACAGCTTGACCGCCACGGCATGATCATCCTCCCGCAGCGCCTTGTGGATAACCCCTGAAGCGCCTTGGCCGAGCACTTCCTGAAGGCGCAATTGCGACCAGCCGATGGCTGCGCTTGGCGCTTGCTGCTCTGGCGTATTGAAACCCGCGGGCAGCGGATTGCCCGCGTACGCCAGCCAGGCCAGGCGCGGCAACCGCAGCAGCCAGGCGGGCAGCGTTGGCAAGGCGTTGATCGACAAGCGCAACAGTTCCAGCCGCTCCAGGCGGGACAGATCGGGCAGGGCGCTGAGGCGATTACCCGCGAGCATCAGCTTCTGCATCTCGGTGCAGTCGCCCAGGGCCTCAGGCAGCTGGCTGATGCAGTTATCGGTGAGAATCAGCCAGCGCAGCCGTGGCGGCAGTGCCTCGGCCGGTACGTGCTCGATGCGGTTGGCCTTGAAGCCGACCATGCGCAGGCTGTGGCACTGGCCGATGCAGGCTGGCAGCTCGGTGAAGCGGTTGTCGGAGCAGAACAGCACTTGCAGTTTGTGCAGCCGGTGCAGGTCGGCGGGCAGGCTGCTCAAGGCGTTGCCGCTGAGGTTCAGCACTTGCAGCGAGTCCGCCAGGCCGAAGATGGCCTGGGGGAACTCGGTCAGGCCGCAGGACAGGTCCAGGCGGGTGATGCCAGCGAGTTGGCCGGCTTCGAGGCGGGCGAGGGTGTCCATGTGATTCCTTGAAGGGTGCTAGCCACAGGTGCGCAGTTGGCCGAGGCGGCTGCGGGTGCGCATCAGGTCGATGGCCTTGGCGTCGAGCGCCTGGTCCAGCGGCCATTGGCTGATCAGGGTCAGTTGTTTGTCCTGGTCGTAGAGCACGTCGATCAGGTTGATGAAGCGTTGCTGTATGGCGATGGGGCAATCGTCCAGCAGCGGTAGGTTGTCCACCGTCCAGTGGTCGAACTGCTGGCACAACTGCAGGTAGTCCATCACTGCGGTGGGCTGTTCGCACAGGTCGCTGAAGTCGAAACCGATGCTGCGTTCATGGCTCAAGCGTGCACGTAGCTGGCGGGTGCCGACAGTCAGCGCGAAGGGCGCCGGGTTATTCGGCAGCTGCAAGGCCTCGCGCTGCTGCGCAGTGCCGGGGTGCACGTAGCGCCCCTGGACGAACTGCTGGTTGGCACCGGACTCCGGGCAACTGCGGTAATCCTGAGCGCCGCCGACTTCCAGTACTTCCATGCGTTCGTGGATCAGGCGAATCACCGGCAGAAAGCGTTCGTGGTAGAGGGGGTTGGGCAGCAGCCCCTCCGGCGCGTAGTTGGAGGTCACCAGCAGGAAGATGCCACGGCCGAACAGGGCCTTGAACAGCCGCGTGATCAGCATGGCGTCGCCGATGTCGTGCACGTGGAATTCGTCGAAGCACAGCAGGCGGCAATCTTTCAGCAGCTCGTCGAGGGTATCTTCCAGCGCATCGGGGCTACCGCTGTGGGCGAACATGCCCTTGTGCAGGCGGGCGAAGAAATCGTGGAAATGCACGCGGCGTTTCTGCGCCAGCGGTACGCCCTGGAAGAAGCCGTCGAGCAACCAGCTCTTGCCGCGGCCGACCGAGCCGTACAGGTACAGGGAACGAGGGGCGCCGTCTTCCGCCAGCAGCGGTTCGACCCGCTCGGCCATGCTGGCGATGACTTGCTGCTGGCCATGGCTGAGGGTGTAGCCCAGCTCCCGCGCCTTGCCGTGAAAGTGCTCGACCAGGCGTTGGCCGCCCGCTGGCAGGGCTTGGCGCACTGGAGTGCCGGCCCGTCGCGGCCATTTGAACCAGGGTTGTTTGGGGGGTGTCGCCGCCAAGGGTGCGTCCTCTGCCAATCGTTCTGCGGCGATTATACGGAAAAGCGCGGCCTCAGATGGATTCCCCTACTGCCTGGCGCAGGCGTGCGGTGGCGGGGTCGCCCACCGGGATGACCATGGCGTAGTTGTAGCCCGGGCCGGACCAGTAGTCGGCCTGCAACTCGCCGTCGCGGCGGGTGCCGCGGGGCAGCAGGCGGTTATCTTCGCCAGGCGGGCGTACGTAGAAGCTCACGCGCCGGCCCTGCTCGTCCTGATAGAGGACCATGGCCGCCGGCCCTTGTTCGGTGCTGAGCAGGCGTGCGCCGACCGGTTTGAAGCCGACGGCGGCCAGGTCTGGCAGGCGCCGGGCATCGCTGAAATAGCGGTCTAGCCAGCCCTGCAGGTCGGTTTGGGGGTCCACGGTCAGGTCGGCGGGCATGATGCCCTGCTGGGCGAACATGCGGTACGCGGCCAGGGCATCGGCCATGGGGGCCGGGCCGCCGGGGCTGAACAAGCGGTGGGCCTGCCAGCCGCCGCTGCCGCCCAGGCCCAGGGCCAGCACCAGCATGGCCGCGCGGGCCAGGCCTGTGCGGCGGCGCTGCCGCTGGCTTTGGCGAATGGCGAGTGGGTCGAGCTGTGCCTTGGGGGGCGCCTGCAACTCACCGGCAAAGGCCGCGCGCAGGCTGTGCGCGTCGGCCTGCCAGGCACGCACGCGGGCGGCCACATCGGCGTGGCTGGCAAGGTAGCAGTCCATCTGCCGTCGCTGTTCGGCGTCCAGGCGCTGGTCCACATAGGCGTGAAGGTCGTCTTCGCTGGGGGGCAGGGTAATCATTTCAGAATCCGCAAAGAAGGGGAGAGGATGTCGCCTTCGCTGAGCAGGCGCAGGGCCTGGCGGGCGCGGGACAAACGTGACATCACCGTGCCGATGGGCACGTCCAGCACTTGGGCGACCTCCTTGTAGCTCAGGCCTTCCACCGACACGGCGAACAGCAGCGCGCGCTGTTCGTTGTTGAGGCGGTTGAAGGCATCCAGGGTCGATTCGGCCATGATGCCGCGCTCCAGGCTCGGCGCCTGCTCGGCTTCCTCGTCGCGGCCGGTGAAGAACTCCAGCATGCGCTGGTAGCGGCGGGCGCTGCGGCGGCCATCGATGAACTGGCGGTAGAGGATGGCGAACAGCCAGGCACGCAAGTCGCCGTCGGGGCGCTTGCTGCGCCAATGGTTGAGGGCGCGTTCCAGGCAGGCCTGCACCAGATCGTCGGCGCCGCTGGCGTCGCGGGTCAGCGACAGCGCGAAGCGGCGCAGGCGTGGCATCAGTTCGCGGAGCTGGTCGTCCAGGTCATTCATGGCGCATCCATGGGGCAAGCGGTGGCGGGGAAGTGTCAGCAAGACGCTTCGAGTCGGCGCTTTATTCCGCGCCCACGCTACTATTTTTTCGCGTCGATGGAATAGACCCCCGCGCCCTTCGTCTCATAACACCTTCACCTTCTGGCCTCGGCCTCTGGAACTGCACATGAGCGATCCTGTTCCGCCTGAACTGTCCCCCCTCGGCAAAGCCCTGCGCTTTGGCGCCATCGCCGTGGTAGTGCTGGCGGCCGGCGGGGCATTCGCCTACGTCAAGGGCGTCTTTACCCCGGAGCGCCTGACCCCCAAGCTGCTGGTCAATACCCTGGAACAAAATGGTGGCGTGCACCCCGGCTACCGCCGCAACCACGCCAAGGGCGTGTGCATCGTCGGCCATTTCGAAAGCAGCCAGCAGGCCCAGGACCTGTCCGTGGCCAGCGTGTTCGGCCCGGGCCAGACGCCGGTGGTCGGCCGCTTGGCGCTGCCCAGCGTCAATCCCTATGCACCCGACAGCAGTGTACCGATCCGCAGCATGGCGTTGCGCTTCACCCTCGCCAACGGCCAGCAATGGCGCACGGGCATGAACAGTATGCCGCTGTTCCCTATAGGCACGGTCGAGGCGTTCTACCAGCAGCAACAGGCCAGCGCGCCAGACCCTGCCACAGGCAAGCCCAACCCGGACAAGATGAAAGCCTTCTTCGGCGCCCACCCCGAGGCCGCGCCATTCCTGGCCTGGGTAAAGACGGCCAAGCCTTCCGCCAGTTTCGCCACCGAGAGCTATAACAGCATCAACGCCTTCTACCTGGTCAATGCCCAGGGCGAACGCCAGGCGGTGCGCTGGGCCATGGTACCGATGGCCGCCGACAGCACCCCGGCGCCCCCCGACGCGGGCGGCGATTTCCTTCAGCAAGACCTGCAGAAACGACTTGATGCCGGCCCGCTGCGCTGGCAACTGCGCCTGACCCTGGCCAACGCCGACGACCCCACCAACGATGCGAGCAAAGGCTGGCCCGCCGACCGCCGCACCGTTACCGCCGGGACCCTGGTGATCGATAAGCTCGAGGCGCAGAACGACGGCGAATGCCGTGACATCAACTACGACCCGACGGTACTGCCCAACGGCATCGAGGCCTCCAGCGACCCACTGCTGGCGGCGCGTTCGGCGGCGTACGCCAGTTCCTACCTGCGCCGCACCGGCGAAGTGGACCAACTCAAGGAGGCGCACCAATGAGTACCGCACCCCATAAAGCCCATTTCGCCCCGCTCGCGCGCCTGCTGCATTGGTTGATGGCCCTCGGCCTGTTGGCGATGTTGTTCATCGGCGCTGGCATGGTCGCTTCGGTATCGGAACGCCATGAGTGGTTGATTCACCTGCACAAGCCGCTGGGTGTGGCCCTGCTGGTGCTGGTGCTCCTGCGCATCGTCGTGCGCCTGGGCACACGCCAGCCACCGCTGCCAGCCGACCTGCCGACAGTGCAGGTGTTGGCGGCGAAGCTATCGCACCTGTTGCTGTACGCGCTGATGCTGGTGCTGCCGCTGGTGGGCTGGGCCATGCTGTCGGCGGCGGGCGACCCGATCATGCTGACCGAGAGCCTGCGCCTGCCGCCGATCCTGGCGCCCCATGCCGAGACCTTCGCGCTGCTGCGCAAGGCCCACGGCTATCTCGCCTACCTGCTGTTCCTGACCATCCTCGTGCATGTGGCGGCAGCGCTGTACCACGGCATGATTCGCCGTGATGGCGTGCTGCAGAGCATGGCCCGCGGCAGCCGCGATTGACCTAGCGCAGGTTGGGCAACAGACGGATACAGGTACTCAACACGTCCCTGCCCAGTTGCGCTGAGCGCGCACCGTTCCAGCCGGTTTCGGGCGCGGGGTTGTCGTCATGGTCCTTGAACGGCATCTCCAGGGTGAACGCCAGGCAATCGAACTTCTCGCCGACGCTGTTGCAGGCCAGCGCCAGGTTGGCCTTGCCGGGCGCGCTGCGGCCATAGCCATGGACCTGCTGGAAGTCTCTGGTCTGGACGCACAGCAAGTCGCGGAACTGCTTTTCGAGTTCGGCGATACGCGGCGTGTAGCCAGGGTTGCCTTCGCAGGCAGCGGTAAATACGTGGGGGATTTCTTCATCCCCGTGCACGTCGATGAACAGGTCGACGCCGTATTTTTCCATCTGTTTCTGCACGAACAGCACTTCCGGCGTGTGCTCGGCGCTGGGTGCCTGCCAGGCGCGGTTGAGGTCGCGGCCGGCGGCGTTGGTGCGCAGGTGGCCGTGGAAGGCGCCATCGGGATTGACGTTGGGCACCAGGTACAGGTCGGCTCCTTCGAGCAGGGCCTGCAACTGGGCATCCGGGTGTTGCAGGCGCTCGATGATGCCTTCCATGAACCACTCGGCCATGTGCTCGCCGGGGTGCTGCTGGGCGATCAGCCACAGCTTGCGCTTGTGCGGCTCGCCGTGGCCCAGGCGCAACAGGGGAATCTCCCGGCCTTCGATACTGCTGCCGAGGGCCAGCAACTGCATGCCGGCCTTGTTCAGCGCTTCGCCCACCAGCCATTCGTGGCGCTCGCGACTATAGGGCTCGAAGTAGGCAAACCAGGCGTGCCCGGCGCTGGCGGTCAGTTCGAAGCTCAAGGCCGTGCCGTCAAACTGGCTGGGCACGCGGAACCACTGCTTGCCGTCATAGGACGCCACGGCCTGGTAGCCATGCCAGGCGCGGTTGTAGGAAGACGCGCCGGCGTTCTCCAGTACAAACCGGTGGGGCTGGTCGATCGCCAGGCCGCTGACGTGGAAGTGAAACCATTGAAAGTGCGGGCTGTGGGTGTCGGGCCGGATGGCCAGGCGCACGTGCTGGCGGTTGCTGGCGTCGATGACTTGAATGTTGCCGCTGTCGAAATCGGCGCGGATGTCCAGCGAGGGGGTGGCCACGGTCATGGTAGCAATCCTGTAGAGCTTCTTGTCCGCCTACTCTACACGGATGGCGCGCCGCGGCGCAGGCATCAGAGCGCCAGTATCATCAGCACGACCATGCTGATCAGGCCGGCAAGCCAGGCGCCGGTCTCGCGGTGGCGACGCTTTTGCTGGTAGCCGCCCTGGGCCGCGAGCTGCCGGGCGGGAGCCAACAGGCGGCGCCAATGCAGCTCGGTTTCGTGGAAGGCGTGAAGGTGCGTGGCGTCGGCGTCCAGCCAGCGGCGGAAGTCGATGCGGTCGCTGGCGGTGGTCAGCGGGCTTTGCAGCCGTACGTACCATTGGCTAGCCGGCAGTACCTGAGGGCTGTCGCGGCGAGTGTGGACCAGCGCGCGGACCATCTCCTTCTCCACGTCTTCCAGGGGCAGGTCCAGGCGCGCGGCAATGCTGGCATAGGGCAAGTCGTCGACCCGGCTCAGCAGGAACACCTGCTGGGTACGCCGGGGTAGTTGCCTGACCTGGGCGCGGAGCGGGTCTTGATCGCCAGGCGTGACGGCGCGGTGGAACAGATTCTGTAGCGGGGAGAGCAGGCTGGTCATGTGATGTGTGCTCCGCGAGAGGGGCAGGGGAACGACAATGGAGGCCTAGACTGCGTGGCATCTTCCGTGACACGTGAGGTGAGCTTAGTCGTGTTGCGATTGATTCTCAAGTGCTGTTCGGGACTAGTTTGTCGGGAAGTGGCGTTTTCGCCCTATTTAGATTGTTTCGGGACTTTTCACATTCGATAGTGCTTTGCTATCATGGCGCCATCGAATTCAAGCGACACCCATCTTCATTAGCCTGAAGAAACCAAAAAAAAGACCCGGCAAAAAGCCGGGTCAAAAACCGTGATTAGCCTGATGAGGAGATAATCTGAAAGTCCGACCTAAGGTCTTTCAGGTTACCCAGCTGATCTCGCGACCAGCTGCTGCAATAATAATAGTTATCATTTGCAAGTCAAACGATTTCGCGACCAATTCCCTTTTATTTTCCCTTGGCTGCCTGTCCTGGCGGTCTTCTGCTGTCTTGCCTCAGCGAAAATTCCTACGTTTTCAAGCCTTTATTAATTGCCGTCGTCAGCGCTGCGGATGGGCGTCCAGTGACCTGTCGACCATGCTTCGGGCCAGGTTGACCATGTGCACCACCGAAAACGCCAGGTCCCGTTGGGGGCCCTTGAGAGCGTCGGCGGCTTCATAGGCGGTTGCGCCCGCGCAGCGCAGCAGCTCGGAAGCGTGGTTGAGGGCCTCGAGCATGCTCAGGTCGGCGCGGGCCACGAAAGGCTCGGCCTTGCTGGCCTGGGCCTCAGGAAGCAAGTGGAAATCCAGCGCCCGGCGCGCGGCCGGACAGTCCTTGAGCGACTCGCCCGGTACGAATTCGACTGCGTCTTGTTGTTGGTATCTCATGGTGTGTCCCCATCGTTTGCCGCAAGGGTTTGACCGAAGCCAGGTGCACGAACGAGAATAATACCTGACGTAGTCATTTCAAGATTTCTGTTATTGCAGACTGTGTATGGAGACCCTGGGTACCGACGGTATCGTGCCAAGCATGGATAAATGGATAGAGCTGGTCAAAGGAAAAATGCGCGAGCAGAAGGTCACCCAGGAGCAGCTGGCGGAACGCGTCGGTGTGAGCCAGGGTGCCGTTGCTCATTGGTTGGGCGGAAGGCGGGTGACCGACCTTCCGACCATGAACCTGGTACTGCGCGAGTTGGGCATGGGCAACCTGGAGGTGGCCCAGGTGCTGTGTACCGCCGAAGAGCGTGCCGCCTACGACGTGAGCGTCGACGAGTTGTCCCGTGCTTCCTTGCATGATCGCAACAAACTCCACCAAAGCGTCGCCTACTACTGTTACCCGCGCCTCAGCTGGGCCGTGGCCGGCACCGACGAGCCTTCGCGGGCGTCCTACTACCGGGGCGATGCCGAGGTCTCCGGTTACGAATCGGTAGGGCCCGCTTATTGGCTGCAGATGGAGGGCGATGCCATGAATGCGCCGTCTGGCATCAGCGTGCCCCAAGGCATGGAGGTGCTGGTGGACCCCGGGCTGAAACCGCAAGTGGGTGACCTGGTGATCGCCCGGCGCGAGGGTGCCGAGCATGCGATCATGCGCCAGTTGGCGACGGAGGGCAGCGAGCGTTATCTCAAGCCGTTGAACCCGATGTACCCGGCGTTCGTGCTGACGGCGCAGTGCCGTGTGGTGGGGGTGGTGGTGCAGGCCTTGTCGAACTGGCGCTGAAGGAAGCACAAACTCGAATTGTGGAAAGCACTGAGGGGAGCCTAAGCTCCCCCCTAATGTGCTGCGCGTGCTCTTTTTTTATTATTGCGGGGCGACCTGTTGTTGTTTTTGTCGGTCGTGACCCGTCCAGCCGTTCTGGCGACCCCCATCCGGGGTCAAGAGCAAACGTATTTTTTTGAGCGCTGACTTGCCTTTATCTTTCGATTCAACCGATTCGGACGCTACCTCGGGGTAGTTTTGTTGTTCTCTGTCCGGTTGCGGGGCGAACCCCTGAAAAGCACACCTTCTCCAAAAAAATCTGTTAGCTGCGTCTCTGCCGTGTTGTTCTTGTTATGTCAGAGTCGTTTCGTATTGTTGTTATTGGGTGTCGCATTTTTTCTTGTTCTTGTATCAAAGATATAGCAGGGCGCGTGCCAACTTTTTAAAACCCTTTAAAATCAATGGTTTGAAATTTCTGTGCGATTCCTGCCGTGGCAAAGTGTCGCAACCTGTTTCCATGTTACTCGTTTTTTCCGCAGCCGGCGCAAAGCCGGTAACACTCTCGTCGGAAAAGCTGTTACCGCTTGCTCGAAGCTGGCGCACCGCTCTGGTCCGCGGCTGCCGGTTCGTCTCTTTAGCCTGAACCTCAAGCGGCCTGGCTGTCGCGCATCGCCACCTGCTGGCACAACTCGATGATCTGCTCGCGCATCCAGCGGTTGGCTGGGTCCTGGTCGGTGCTTTCGTGCCAATAAAGGTGGGTTTCCACCGCCGGCACGTCGCTGATCGGCAGCGCCATGGCGTGCAGCTCGTGGCGGCGGGCGAAGCGTTCCGGCACGGTCATCAGCATGTCGCTTTGCTGCAGGACCTGTGCAGCCATCATGTAGTGCTGGGAACGTAGCGCCACCTTGCGCTGCAGGCCGAGGCGGCCCAGGGCCAGGTCGACGTGGCCGAGGCCGTTGCGGCGGCTGGAGATATGGATGTGGGGCTGGGCCAGGTAGTCTTCCAGGGTCAGGGTTTCGCGCCGCGCCAGCGGGTGGCCGTGGCGCATGGCGCACACGTAGCGGTCTTGAAGCAATTTCACGTGGCGCACTTGCGGGTCGCTGTTGAGCGGCGCGTCGACGGCGAAATCGAGATGGCCGGCGGCCAGCTCCTTGGTGGTTTCCCTGCGCTTGCACAGGAAACTCTCGATCGTCACTCCTGGCGCCAGGCGCCGCAGACGCTGGAACAAGGAGGGCAGGATCACCGATTCGCTGAGGTCGCTCATGCTGATGCGGAAGGTCTTGCTGGCCTGCAGCGGGTTGAAGATGCGGCTTTCCTGCACCGACACACGCAACAGCGACAAGGCGTTGCGCACCGGGCCGATGATATTCTGTGCCATGGGCGTGGGCACCATGCCCTGGGCGGTGCGCATGAACAGCGGGTCGTTGAAGGTCTCGCGCAGCCGCGCCAGCGCATTGGAGACCGCCGGCTGGGTGATACCGACGATCTGCCCGGCGCGGGTCAGGTTGGCTTCGGTGTAGATGGCGTCGAAGACGATGAACAGGTTCAGGTCGACCTTGCTGAGGTTCATGGGCGTACTCTCTTATTGTTGTTGTCTGGCATCGTGCCAACGCATAGCCCGATGATCATATATCGCTTATGAATAGTAATACACGGTGAGAATGGATTGGATAGATGGTAGTCGCCAGTCCTACCCTGTGGGTTCCCGATTCCCACCAGCAAGGTCGAACCCATGGATTTCGCCTACTCCCCCAAGGTCCAGGCCCTTCGCGAGCGCGTCACCGCCTTCATGGAGGCCGAGGTGTACCCGGCGGAAGGTGTCTTCGCCGCCGAGGTGGCCGCGGGTGATCGCTGGCAGCCAACGGCAGTCGTCGAGTCGCTCAAGCAGAAGGCGCGGGCTGCGGGCTTGTGGAACCTGTTCCTGCCCGACTGCGATTACGGCGCCGGCCTGAGCAACCTGGAATACGCGCCCCTGGCGGAGATCATGGGGCGCTCGCTGCTCGGCCCCGAGCCGTTCAACTGTTCAGCGCCTGATACCGGCAACATGGAGGTACTGGTGCGCTATGGCACTCCAGCCCAGCGCCAGCAATGGCTCGAGCCTTTACTGAGTGGCGAGATACGCTCGGCTTTCGCCATGACCGAACCGGCGGTGGCCTCCAGCGACGCCACCAACATGCAGGCCACTGCGGTGCGCGAGGGTGAAGAATGGCTGCTCAATGGTCGCAAATGGTGGACTTCCGGGGCCTGCGACCCCCGTTGCAAGATCATGATCTTCATGGGCCTCAGCGACCCTGACGCGCCCCGGCACCAGCAGCATTCGATGATCCTGGTGCCCATGGACACCCCCGGGGTGAAAGTGCTCCGGCCATTGACCGTGTTCGGCTACGACGATGCCCCACAGGGCCACGCCGAGGTCGCCTTCGATAATGTGCGGGTGCCCTTCGACAATGTGCTGCTGGGGCCGGGGCGCGGCTTCGAGATCGCTCAGGGCCGCCTGGGCCCGGGGCGCATTCACCATTGCATGCGCTCGGTGGGCATGGCCGAGCGCGCACTGCAGTTGATGTGCCAGCGCGCCAGCGAGCGTGAGGCGTTCGGCCAGCCGCTGGCCTGGCTGGGCGGCAATCTGGACCGCATCGCCGACTCGCGCATGGACATCGACATGGCGCGCCTGTTGACGCTCAAGGCGGCTTACATGATGGACACGGTGGGCAACAAGGTGGCGCGCAGCGAAATAGCCCAGATCAAGGTGGTCGCCCCCAATGTCGCGCTACGGGTGATCGACCGTGCCATCCAGCTGTTCGGCGGCGCCGGGGTCAGCGGCGACACACCGCTGGCCTATATGTACGCCATGCAGCGCAGCCTGCGGCTGGCCGACGGCCCCGACGAGGTGCACCGGGCCGCCATCGGCAAGTACGAACTGGCGGCCTGGCACCAGCGCGGCTGACTTCAGCTGAATTCCAGCCAGATGGGTGCGTGGTCGGAGGGTTTTTCCATGCCGCGCAGGTCATAGTCGACCCCGGCGTCCTTGACCCGCCCCAGCAGTGGCGCGGAGGTCAGGATCACATCGATGCGCAGGCCGCGCTTGGGGCTGTCCTCGAACCCGCGGCTGCGGTAGTCGAACCAGCTGAAGCGGTCGCTGACTTCCGGGTACAGGTGCCGGAAGCTGTCGGTCAGGCCCCAGCCCTTGAGGGTCGCCAACCATTCCCGCTCTTCAGGCAAGAAGCTGCATTTGCCGGTTTTCAGCCAGCGCTTGGCGTTGTCCGGGCCGATGCCGATGTCGCTGTCTTCTGGGGAAATGTTGATGTCGCCCATCACCACCACGGGCTGGTCTTGGGTGAAGCGGCTGGTCAACAGGGTCTGCAGGTCGGCATAGAAGCGCTGCTTGGCCGGAAACTTGGTGGGGTGGTCACGGCTTTCGCCTTGGGGGAAGTAGCCGTTCATGATGGTCACCACCTGGCCATCGGCGGCTTCGAAGGTGCCCCAGATAAAGCGGCGCTGGGCGTCTTCGTCGTCACTGTCAAAACCCTTGTGCAGCGACAGCGGCGGCTTGCGCGAGAGCAGCGCGACGCCGTAGTGGCCCTTCTGCCCGTGGAAGGCCACGTGATAGCCAAGGGCCTGAATTTCGGCGAGCGGGAACTGCTCGTCCGAGACCTTGGTTTCCTGCAGGCCGATGACGTCGGGCTGGTGCTTGTCGATCAGCGCGGCCAGTTGGTGGGGGCGAGCGCGCAGGCCGTTGATGTTGAAAGAGACGATTTTCATGCTGCGCCAGTCCTGACAAAAGGCAGATGCTAACGGACCGGGAAGGTCCAGGCCAGCCCCATGGCAGATCGCCCGAGAGCGGTGCCGAGCAATATATATTTCTTGACACTTGCGGTTCGGTGACAAGCTTTTGACGTGGTAGCATCTGCCCCATGAAGTTTCCAGGACGATTCACCAGCAGCCTCGCACTGCTGATCATCAGTGCCGCCGCGCACGCGCAAAGCGAGTTGCAGGTCAAGGTCAACCCAGCCAACGCCGCCCTCAAGGCCAACGTCGAGGGCTATGTGGGCAGCCTGGGTGACCGCGACGAAGCGGCGCTGGAGCGCTTTCGCCGCGGCGCCGAAGAGCAGGCCCGCAAGGCGGTGCAGGCACTGGGTTATTACCAGGCCCATATCGACAGCCAGGTCACCGCTGGCAAGAACCCCACGCTGGTGCTGACCGTCGAGCCGGGCGAGCCCATTCACCTGCGCAACGTCACCATCACGGTGGAAGGCGAGGCCAGCCAGTTGAAGGCCTTCAAGGTGCCTTCCGGCCCGTTGTTGCGCGAGGGCGCGGTGCTCAACCACGGCCACTACGACGACGCCAAGCACCTGATCCAGAACCAGGCCTCGCGCTACGGTTTCTTCAACGGCCGTTTCACGCGGCAGCGCCTGGCCATCGACCCTCAGGCCGGCGTCGCCGATATCGAACTGGTGTACGACAGCGGCCCGCGCTACCGGCTCGGCAAGGTGCATTTCAGTGGTGATACACCCTTCGACGACGACTTGCTGCAGCGCATGGTGCCCTTCAAGGAAGGTGCGCCCTACGACGCCGACCTGATCGCCGAACTCAGCCAGAACCTGCAGACCAGCGGCTACTTCGAGGGCGTGCGGGTGGATGCCACACCCGCCACGGCCAGCGCGCAGAGCATTCCCGTGGACGTCGACCTGACCACCCGCAAGCCTCGCACCATGGGCCTGGGCCTCGGGTACTCGACCGACGTCGGCCCCCGCGGCAAGGCTAACTGGACCCGCCATTGGGTCAACGCCGAAGGCCACAGTTATGGTTTCGAATCGGAAATCTCGGCGCCGCGGCAGAACGTCGGCCTATGGTACGACGTGCCTCTCGATCCACCGCTTACCGACAAGCTGCGCTTCGCCGGTGGCTACCAATATGAAGAGCTGGCCAATACCGACAGCGTCAGCAAGCTGCTGACCGTGGGCCCGGAATGGCACAGCAAGTTGCCCAGCGGCTGGCAGCGGGTCATCTCGCTGAAATGGCAGCGCGAGGAATACCGCCTCGGCAGCGACTCGGGCCTCAGCAACCTGGTGATGCCCGGCATCAGCTATTCCTTCCTGCGCAGCGACAACCGCGTCGATCCGCACAACGGCTACCGGCTGCAGTTCGATGCCCAGGTGGCCAAGGAAGGCATGCTGTCCGACGCCAACCTGATCCACGGCGACATGACCCTCAAGGGCCTGACCACCCTCTGGGACAACCATCGCTTCCTTGGCCGTTTGCAAGTCGGCGGCAGCGCCACCAATGGCTACAAGTCGATCCCGCCGTCGCTGCGCTTCTTCGCCGGTGGCGACCAGAGCGTGCGCGGCTACGAGTACCAGACCCTGTCGCCGGAGAACAGCGAGGGCGACAAGATTGGCGGCCGCTACATGATCGCCGGCAGCCTCGAGTACCAGTATTCCATTGCCGAGAAGTGGCGCATCGCGACCTTCATCGACCAAGGCAATTCCTTCAACAACCTTGAGCTGCCCAGCCTCAAGACCGGCGTGGGTATTGGCCTGCGCTGGGTGTCGCCAGTGGGGCCGATTCGTATCGACCTGGCCCACGCACTGGAAGACCCGGGCGGTATTCGCCTGCACTTCTCCATGGGGCCCGAACTGTGATCCGAGCGGTAAAATGGACCTTGCTGGCGCTCTTGGCGCTGGTACTGCTGATGGTGATCAGCGTCACCGCATTGCTGGGTACCGAAGGCGGCAGCCGCTGGCTGCTCGGGCAGGTGCCGGGGCTGACCGTGGAACAATTCCGCGGCCGCCTGGGCGGGGCCTGGCAGGCCGACCGCTTGCTGTGGGAGCAGCCGGGCCAGCGGGTCGAGCTGCAGCAGCTGGATTTCGCCTGGTCGCCGGCCTGCCTGCTGCGCATGACGTTGTGCTTGCAACGGTTGCAGGTCGAGCAGGTGCGCCTGCAATTCGCTCCCAGCAACACGCCGCCCAGCACCCAGCCGTTCAGCCTGCCTTCGTTGAAACTGCCGGTCAGTCTCGAACTGGGCGATATCCGCGTAGGCAGCGTGCAGCTGGACGGCGCCGACCAGGTGCAGGACCTGCAACTGGCGGCGCACTGGACGGCAGCCGGCTTGCAGATCGACACCCTCAAGGCCCGCCGCGATACCCTGGCGCTGGACCTGCACGGGCAATTGCAGCCCACCGCCGACTGGCCGCTGACCCTCGACGGCCAGGTGCAATTGCCGTCTGTGGACGGCAAGCCCTGGCAGCTGGCGTTGAACGTGCAAGGCGACCTGATGCAGACCTTGATAGTGCAGGGGCACAGCAGCGGTTATCTGCAAGGTGAACTCAAAGGCCAGCTGCAGCCCCTGGCCAGCCAACTGCCCGCGCAGTTGCAGATCACCAGCCCGGCATTCAAGGCCGGGGCGGCGCTGCCCGATACCCTGCAACTGAACGCGCTGGTGCTGAACGCCAAGGGCGATCTGCAGGCTGGCTACCAGATCGATGGCCAGGCCAGCCTGCCGGCCGAGCAGGGCCCGGTGAACCTGGGCTTGCGCGGCCGGGTCGATGCCAAGGGCGCTGATATCGCTGCCCTGGACCTGGCCGCCGCGCCCGAGCAACGGCTTCAAGTCTCCGGCCATCTCGATTGGCAGCAGGGCTTTGCCGCCGATGCCAAGATCGACTGGCTGGATTTCCCCTGGCACCGCTTGTACCCCGAGGTTGCCGAGCCGACGGTCAGCGCCCACCGTTTCAACGCCGAAGTGTCCTACCGTGACGGCAACTACCTGGGCAATTTTTCTTCCGAACTGAATGGACCGGCCGGCGCTTTCAGCCTCGCCAGCCCGTTCAGCGGAAACCTGCAGCAAGTGTTCCTGCCCCAGTTGAGTCTGCAGGCCGGGCAGGGCAAGGCCGAAGGGCACCTGAACCTGAAATTCGCCGACGGCATTGGCTGGGACACTGCGCTCGACCTCAGCGCCCTCAACCCCGCCTACTGGGTCGCGCAGCTGCCGGGCACCCTCGCCGGGCCCTTGCGCAGCAGCGGCGAAATCAGGGACGGCAAGCTGCAGGTGCAGGCCGACATCGACCTCAAGGGCCGCCTGCGCGGCCAGCCCGCGGCGTTGCAGGCCAAGGCCGATGGCCAGGGCGAGCAATGGACGCTGGGCACCTTGAACCTGAGCTTGGGCAGCAACAAGATCACCGGCAGCGGCAGCCTGCAGCAACGCCTGGCCGGGCGCCTGGACCTCGACCTGCCGCGCCTCGGCCAGCTGTGGCCCGACCTTCAGGGCCAGGTCAAGGGCCGCCTCGACGCGGCGGGTACGCTCGCCCAGCCGCAAGGCCAACTGGCGCTGCAAGGTCAGCAATTGGCCCTGGCCGAGAACCGTTTGCAGACCCTCAACCTGCAGGCTGCCCTCGATGGCAGCCAGCGTGGCAACCTGACGTTGGCCGGTAACGGCATCCACGTCGGCGACACCAACCTTGGCAACCTCAACGTCAAAGGCCAGGGCACCTTGGCCAAGCAGCAACTGCAACTGGACCTTAAAGGCCCGCTGTTAGCCGTAGCCCTTGGCCTGGACGGTGGCCTGGCGCAAGGCAACTGGCGTGGGCGCCTGGCCAGTGGCGACGTGCAAGCCGGCGGCCAGGATTGGCGCCTGCAGCAGCCCGCCAAGCTGGAGCGGCTGGCCAGCGGCCAAGTCAATTTCGGCGCCCATTGCTGGTTGTCCGGCGCCGCCAGCCTGTGCGGCGAAGACCAGCGCCTGGCCCCCGAGCCCCGCCTGCGCTACCACCTCAAGCAGTTCCCGCTCGACAGCCTGGCGGCGTTCCTGCCCAAGGACCTCGGCTGGAACGGCCAGCTCAACGCCGATATCCAGCTCGACCTGCCCGCCAGCGGGCCCAAGGGCCGGGTAGTGGTGGATGCCAGCGGCGGTACTCTGAAGATTCGCGACAACGGCAAGTGGCTGGACTTCCCCTACCAGGCACTGCGCCTGGACAGCAACCTGACGCCGCGCAAGGTCGACACCCAGCTGAGCTTCCAGGGCGGCAAGCTCGGCGACCTGCAGCTCACCGCGCAGATCGACCCGGTCGCCAAGGACAAGCCGCTGTCGGGCAGCTTCAGCTTGCAAGGCCTGGACCTGTCGGTGGCGCGGCCATTCGTGCCGATGCTCGACCGCCTCAACGGCCACCTCCAAGGTAACGGCCGCCTCAGTGGCAGCCTGCTGGCGCCGCAGGTCAATGGCGAGGTCAACCTGCGCGATGGCGAAGTCGCCGGCGCGCAATTGCCCTTGAGCCTGGAGGCGTTGCAGGTGCAAGCGTTGATCGCTGGCGAGAGCGTGCAATTGCACGGCAACTGGAAAAGCGGCGCGACCGGCCTGGGCCAGATTGATGGCACCTTGGGCTGGGCCCAGGGCCTGGCGGTGAATATCGACGTCAAGGGCAGCCACCTGCCGGTCACCGTCGAGCCCTACGCCACCCTCGATGTCACGCCTGCCCTAAATCTGCACATGGCCGGCGACCGCTTGGCAGTGTCGGGCAATGTCAGCATTCCCAAGGGCAGCATCGTGGTGCGCGAACTGCCGCCCTCGACGGTCAAGGTCTCGGACGACGCCGTGATCGTCGGCCAGCAGACCGCCGAGGGCAAGCCGCCGCTGGCGATCGCCATGGACATCAACGTCGATGTCGGCCAGGACAAGCTGACCTTCGCCGGCTTCGGCCTCAGTGCCAACCTCGCCGGGCGGGTCCATATCGGTGATAACCTCGACACCCGTGGCGAGCTCAATCTCAAGGATGGCCGCTACGCCGCCTACGGCCAGCGCCTGACCATCCGCCGCGCGCGGCTGTTCTTCGCCGGGCCCATCGACCAGCCGTACCTGGATATCGAAGCGGTGCGTACGGTCGACGACGTAGTGGCCGGCATTCGCTTGACCGGCAGTGCCGAGCAACCCAACAGCGAAGTGTTCGCCGAACCGGCGATGAGCCAGGAGCAGGCGTTGTCCTACCTGGTGCTGGGCCGGCCGTTGAGCACCACCGGCGAAGACAATAACCTGCTGGCCCAGGCCGCCTTGGGGTTGGGCCTGGCGGGCAGCTCGTCGCTGACCGGCAATGTCGCCAAGGAGCTGGGCATTCAGGATTTCCAGTTGGACACCGCCGGTAGCGGCTCGACTACCAACGTGGTGGCCAGTGGCAAGATTTCCGAGAAGCTCAGCCTGCGCTATGGCGTGGGCGTGTTCGAACCGGCCAACACCATTGCCCTGCGCTACCTGTTGAGCAAAAAGGTTTATCTGGAAGTGGCCAGCGGCGTCGCCAGTTCCCTGGACATCTTCTACAAGCGCGACTTCTGACGGCCAAGCGGCCAAGCGGCCAATAGACCTTGGACAAGTCTATCGGCCTTTGCTTGCCATAAAGGGTCAGGCTTCCATGCGGCGGATGTTGCCGATCTGGCGCAGGCTCAGGCCGTACTTGTCGGCCAGGGTGCTGCGCGAGAAACCCTTCAAGCTATCTGCCTGAATGCTCTGGTTGCGCAGTTGGCGGGCGAAGTGGTCGGCCTTGGGGATTTCCAGCGCGGCGCCGGCGAAGCGATCGATCAGCGCGTGCAGCGCCTTGGGCGGCAGCCATTTGGCCAGCTTGGTGCGCTCGGGGTGCTTGGGGATGTACTTGGGCCGGCCACCGTAGAGGCAGGTCAGGCGATAGGCTTGTTCGACACCCAGGCACTCCACCAGGATTTGCAGCGATTTGGGCAGGTGGCTGACGTCGATGCGTTTCAGGTCTTCAATGTTCATGTGACTTCCTTGTGACGCGGCAGTTGAAAGAAAGAGGTCCGGTACAGGCGCATTCTTTCCCAGCATTGCCGGCGGTTCTAGGTAACAAGGTCGTCGTGAAGCGCGGATCTATCCGACTGATCCGTAGGGAAGTTTACTCTGGCTTGTAGGGCATTTCGTCACCGCTGCGCTGCGGGCCGCAAAGCTGCTGTGGGCGCCGCCGAGAGGGGGGCGCAGCCTAATGAAACCGCTGCACTTTGAAAAGTCTTGTGACATCACCTCCCAGAGCAGAAACGAAACGGCGGGCTCAAATCGAGCCCGCCGTCATCGGTCTATCAGCGCTGCTGCTGGAAGCCCGGGCCGCCACCACCGCCTGGGCCGCCTCCGCCAGGGCCACCACCGTGGCCGCCACCGCCACCATGGCCGCCGCCACCGCCGCCTGGGGGCATGAAGATCCAGCACCCGCTGAGGGTCATGGTCAAAATAATGGGAATCAGCAATGTGATCCGACGCAACATCTGCAAGTCCTCGTATCGAACGGCCTGTCCAAAATTGGGCTCAGGCGCTGTAACATAGGACCGCACATAAGCCTCGGCATCCCCCTCAACGGGTATGCACTTGGTGTGGTTGACGATACAAAGTCGAAACAAACGAATTCGGGAACGCGCAATGACTCAGGTTCAACGTATGAAATACTCCCTGCTGATCGCCTTGCTGGTGCTGGTGATCATGCTGGGCCTGTCCTACCTGCAGACTCACGGGGTGATCACCCCGGAAGTCTTCCAGTACATTGCGATTGCCGTGGCGGTCGTGGTGGTGGTGATCAACGGCATAATGCGCCGCAAGGTCACCCGTTCCTGATCAACCCCGGGCGTTGACCAGGGTCTCGGCGGCGGCGCTCAAGCGGTAGTGCTTGTCGTCGCCGAGCACGATCACGCCGTCAGTGCTCAGGCGCTTGAGCACCTCCCTTACGCTTAGAAATGAAGCGCTGACTTCCTGGGCTTCGAGCTCGCTGTGCACGCCGCGCACGCCGATCTCCCGATGCTCATGGTGAGCGGCGAGCAGGGCGTCCATCACCTTCAGGCGGATCAGGCTGGTGCGCAGCCCGAAGTGCCGCAACAGGGCCTTGATGGCATCATGGCCCCCGTGCTCGGCCGGTACATCGGCGGCGGAACGCGCGCGGCGCTGCAAGGTGCGGCGCTGCGAGCGGTCGAGTGCGGGAGAGGCAAGGTTGTACATGCGAAGGCTCCGTTTCAAGTTGTCCGAAAAACAGTCTCTCTAGACAAGACGAACGAGCGAACGAAATCCATACCCCTTTTGCAAAATAAATATTTGGCGAGCGGGGCGTGCCCGCTCGCCGGTGCTTCAAGGGGCCGGCCCGGCCAGCAGTTTGATCAGCAGCGTCAGCGAGTCGGCATTGCGCAGCATGACCTTGGCGCGGACCCAAGGGTCCGTCAAAAATAGGGTGCGGGCATCTTCCAGGGTGCTGCCCCCGGTCTCCTCGAGAATCGCCGTGTGCTGACGATCGCCCACCGTGAAGGTTTTACTGCGATTCTGCCGGTTGGTGAATAATTGCGCCTTGGGTGTGAGATGGGAGAGCCCCGTCAGTTGTCGATCCATAGACGCCAGCAGCCTGGCTCCTCTGGGCGTACTGGCGTCAATCATTTCGCGAAAGGGCGAGTGGGGCCACAAGTACAGAATGTCTTCGGTGTTGAACAATTGATGGGTCATTTCATGGATCAGCGCAGCGCAGCGAAAGGCGTATTTCCCGTCGAAACGGTATTGCGGTAACAAGGGCGGGGCCTGCCACTGTGCGGGCACCTCGAAGAAGCGTTCGGCGAGGAATAGGCGTTGGTACGGGTCACCGATAAAGGTGGTGGCGACACCCGTGTCCGCGTGGCTGAGTAGCCGCCCCATGACGTACCGCTTGCCGTCGCCCTTCAGCGAGCGCTTGCCGAACTCGCTCAGCAGCGCATCGATGCGAGTGCTCACCCGTTCAATAATTCTGCGGTCAGGCTGCTGGGTGCCGAAAAAATCATTCAATAGCGCTTGCGTCTGGTGGTTGGGCAGCCTTGATGGCCCCACCGTTTTCAGTGCTTTGCGGCTTCTGGTCAGCTGTCGTAGGGCGTATTCCTGGGCTTCGGTAATGTCGATGGCGCGGCGCAGGTCCGAACGCCGAATCGCCGCCATGCCCGCCGCCGTGACGCTGAAGCGAGTGGCGACATCGCTTTCTTTCCAGGTCCCGCCGCCACTGCTTTGCTCCCGGCTGTAGAAGGCGCCGCCGCCACGCAACCAGCTGGTGTCGAGTTCCCACAGGCCGTTCGCATGGCGGCGCACCTGTGGGCCGCTGCGCTCGCCACTGAAAATTTCCCAGCCACCGTCGCGTTCGCGTACTTCATAGACATTGCCGTCGATGGCGGCGAAGTCTCGGTGGTTGACCGGGTCGGTGTAGAGGTCGCGTTCGGCATCCTTCTGCAGGTAACGGAGTTGCACATTGCGCGCCTCCAGGCTGCGCAATTGGCTTTGCAGCGCTTTGGGAAAACGGTTGCGCTCGAAGCTGAAATCATGAGCTGGCTGGTACCTGGGTTCCGGCTTGGCGGGCTCCAGCCGTTGCAGGCGGGGGCGCCGATGGGTGAGCAGCGATGTAATCGCCACGGCGACCTCCGACACGGCCTGGCTGCGGTTGCCGGCGGCCAGCGAGCTTGCCGAGCCCTTGAGCCATTCGCCACTTTGCCAGGCGGCGACGACCCACGAAAGCCGACCGCCTACCAGTGACAGGCTGGTGTCGCGCAGCAGTGTGATGAGGTATTCGTTGGCCGCGGCGTCGGCCTGGGCATTGGTCACAACATCGGCCTTGGCCAGGCGCACGAAAAATGCCAACGTCTGTTCGAACAGATAGGTCTGCGCGTTGCCGGCCACCGGGTTGAAGGCCAGTGCCGTACGCGGCAGCGATACGGGGAATGTGGGGTCCGGGCCGACGGCAGCGGGGAAGTGCGGATGCTTTAGGCCGCCATTCTGGTAGCGGCTGAGCACGCTGGGTGACACCCGGCTGAGCACCAGAGCAGACAACTCGGCATCGGCGTGCAGTTGCTCCTTAAGATGGGCTTCATTGTCGAATTGGCGCAGCGTAAAGGTTGCGTTGAAGGTGGCCAGCAGCACGATCGGTCTGGATTCGGAGGGGGCTGGGCCGATCAGGAAAACGCCGTCGACCTGATCCGCGGGCACGGTGGGGGTGGCGACCAGTTGCAGCGGCCAGATCTGAATCCGGTACCGTCGACCCGTTGCCTGGCCAAGGCGTCAGGCATATTCAACAGCGCTTCGACGCACCGCAGGTTCGCTTTGCTCAACGTTCCCTTGAGCTGTGCCTCGAGCGCGCATTGGATAATCATCGGCGGCACTTGAAGCTGAAACAGCGACAGGCGCTCCATGTAGTCGTCTCCTGGTTCGCTCGTATCGGCTTGGCCGTTCAGGCGAAAGGTCTTTTCCAGCAGGGCGATGTAGTTCGCGCCAATATCCAGGTCGGTTGCCAACTCCTTCACGTAGAGGCTGTTGAACAGTATGGGCAAGTCTTTTCCTGTGCTCTGTCTCAGTTCCAGGTGCTTCTCCGGCAGGGCGATCGCACGGTGGATGCAATAGTCGACCAACGACATGTCCAGCAAGGTGATGCGTTGGCCCGCGCCCCAAGGCACCAGCCCCTGGGTGCCTGCGCTCCAATGGGCGCCGGTGGTCGCGTGCCGGATGGCTTTGACGTTTATGCCGTCAATGTCCAGGCCGGGGAAATCCTTGCTCACGGCTTCCTTTACCGTTCCACGGGCATACTCGTGCAGCTCGACGATTCCGGTCAGGAAGCTGCGTTTTGCCTGCAGGGTAGTCAACAGGTGCTCAAGGTGCTCCAGGTATTCTTGCAGCTCGGCGGATGTAGCGTTGAAGACCCATTCCGGCAGCTGTTTGTCCAGGTTGCTGGAATGCAGGCTGAACTCCAGCTCATCGAGTTGCATCGACAGGCATTCCGCGCCCGCGGCGCTGCTGACGTAAGCCTTGAACGCCTGGGCGGACATTCCCGCTGCCTGGCCACGCGCGAGCGCGGCTGCGGCACTGACGAGCCGGCGTTGCTCTTCACTGCGTTGGGTGTATTCGGCCAGGCTGATCGCCAGCGGCTGGGTGGTGAATACCAGCGGACTTTGCGCGGATTGGCGCAAGTAGCCGAGCAGGCGCGACTGTTGACTCTGGGCCACCAACTGAAGGGAGTGCAACCTGCGCCCCCTGGTTTGCATAAGGAAGCTCAACTGCCGGGTCATGTCGGCCCAGCTGGGATAGTCGCCGATGCCGTAGAGGTGCGAGCAGAGCACTGTCTGGCCCTCGGGCGCCTGGACCTGGTTGAGCACCACCATGTTGCTCAGGGGAATGGGAGGGCCTGAGTCGGGGGGCTGAATGGCGAGGCTGCGCACCTCGACCATTTGCCCTTCCAGAGAGCGGCGCATGGAGGCCAGCGGCAAGTCGAGGACCTGCTTGAGCCAAGTGCCGAGCCATTGCTCGTTCTCAGGTTGCAGGGCCGCCAGGGTAATTTCTTCGCGATACAGCGCCTGGCGCAAGGCGACGCGGCTGCGGTGCATATCGACCTGTTCGCTGCCCAGGCGTACCGGCGCATCAGTGAACGCTTGCAGGATCGCGGCCCAGTAGGCGGGCAGGCGATCCCGTGCGCGCTCTAGAACGATGTCCAGCAAGCCGCGGCTCAGGGTCGGATGGCTGATATTGTTTTCGTCGCCGATGACCAGGTCTTCGGGCAGCGCCAGTGCCCGATTGTCTGCGAGTTGTTCGAACAGCACATCTACCAACGACGAGGACACGGCCTTCAGAGCAACCTCTTCGGTGGCTGCGAGCTGTGCCCAGGAGGGGCTGAACAGCTTGATCTGCCGCGACAGCGGTGCCCGCGCGCCAAAGCCCATCAGTTGCAGATCGAGGAGCCGATAGGCACAGGTCTCGATATCGGGAAGCCACTGACGGGTCCGCTCGAATATCTGGCGCAGCGCGGCGAGGTGCTTGATCCCGGTAGATGCGCCGGTGGGGGCTGACGCAGGACCCAGTGGCGGCGCAGAGGGCGCCCAGCGCAACGAGCCGTTGATGCGCAACAGGCTCGGCATCAGCAGCCCGCGAAGGTCGAGCGCATCGTCCAGCATCGGACCCAGCGCCGTGGGTTGCGGCCGGGGCTGGGCCAAGGCATGGGTCAGGTTGCGCTTTTGCAACGTACGCAGGGCCGCCACCTGATGGTCGAAGACATCGCCGTCGATGCTCGTCAGGCTGGCATCGAGCGCGCCCACGGCGGGCAGCCAATCCCTGTCATCCAGAGCGAGGGAGGCTTGCAGCTTGTCGAGTTGCTCGTTGATCAATGCTCCCAGTGTCTGGCGATCATCGGTCAATTGAAATCCACTCGCGGCGCTGTAGCAGTACAGCCCCTGGCGAAGCGGGATACCGAAGCTTATCGCCAGCACGCCGTTGAGAGGGACCGGGTTGCGCTCCTTCGCCAAGAGCCCGATGCTCTCGACATGTACGTAGGTCCCCCCTGCGCTGGCGCGGCCCGGGCGGCTGACCTGGCACAGCAGGTGCAGGTCGGGCACGGGAATGGTTTCGGTGTCGGCGGCGCGCATCAGGGCCATATAGAACTGGTGCCGCAGGATTTGGCCTGCGTAGGCTTCCCGGCTGGCCTGAGTGTGCGCACTGGCCTGCCAGTATCGATCCAGAGCCCTTTCATAAGGCCCGCCAAGCTGTTCGAGTGCGCGGTTCAGGGCGTTCTCGATGTTCGAGGATTGCTCCGGCGGCAGAGCTTGACCGTGGCTGTTGACGAGTCGCAAGGTTTGCCCTGGGGGCAGCGCCAGTGCACAGCAGCGGTCCAGGCCGACCTCCAGCAATGACCGCGTCGCCAGGATCGCCGGTGCGCGAGCAGGCTCGGGGGTATGGGCTTCGGCTTCGATATCGGAGGAAGGGACGGCAGGGGTATGCAGGACTTGGAAGATCCACTGCCGTGCATCGCTGGCTGCCTGAGTCGTCCATTGCCCTAGCGCATCGTCAAGCTGCCTGGCGACGATGTTCTGCACCGTCGGCAGCTTTGCCAAGTCGGTGTCGAGATACTGAGCGTGGCGGTCCAGGCGCGCCATTATCTGCTGCGTCCAATGTTCGAAAATGGGCGTATCCAGCAGGCTGGCTTCGAAACTCAGCATTTCCCGGGCGCTGGCATAGCGCTCCTCGAGTTTCGATTTCAAGGCGTGACGGCTGTCGTGGCGCTCGATGCCGGTGATCGGTGAACACAGGTAGACCTCCTTGAACGCCAGGGATCTGGAGCTGATCAGGATGGCGTCGGCCAATTCAGGGTGATCAATACCGGGCGATTCCAATGCGTCGAAGCGCAGGTCTTCGCCGGGTGCCCACGGCATATCGCACACATGTCGCAAGGTAGCGGCCTGTTCCGCTGTCAGCTGCGACTGGTTGACTGCGGTTTCGAGCTGGCGGGCGAATTTCACCCGCAGGTTGTCGCTGTGAAAACAAGGCAAAGAGGACGAGATCATGGGTGGCTCCTGGCCCGGGGCTGGGCTGTGGCCGTCGCCTGGGTCGATGGTTGGGCCCGCCATCCTAGGAGGGGAGCCGCCCTGATCTGCGTTACTTATCCCTCTCGTCGCATCAGCCTGGTACAACAGGCAGCGGGTGACGGGCCAACAGCGTAATCAGCAGTGCGACCGAGTCGGCGTTGGCGAGCATGACCTGGCTGCGCACGAACTCACTGCTCAGGAACCGAGTACGCGCCCCTGCCAGGTTCTTTTCGCCGGTAATCCGCAGTACCTGGGCGTAGCCCTCGCCGTCGAGTTCCGAGATGTCCCGCCAGGCGCCATCTTCCATTGTCTTGAACAGGCGGCTGGCGGGCGTCCGCGCGGTGAGCGTGTGTTGTTGAAACACCTTGATATCGTGCAGCAGGCTTCCGCCACCAGGGCCGGGGGCGGTGCTGTCGATCAAGTCCAGGAAGGGCGCGCTGGCTTCCACGTAGGCGATATCGTAGGTCAGGTTGGCCAGGTGGGACAGTTCATGGATCAAGGTTGTGCCGCGGAAATGGTCGGCGACCTCGAACCCTCGCTGGCTGTTGCGCAAACTGGAGCGCAGTTGGCCGGGGAGTGAGAAAAAGGTGTCGGTAAGAAATATGCGGCGTTGCGGATCCTTCTTGTCGACGAAAGCCAACACCGCTTCACGACCGGGTCGGTTTTTGCCGATCACATAGCGCTCAGAGCTGTGCAGGTTCATCGACGCATCCATCAGCTCGCCGAAAATCTGCCCGACCTGGCGCTTTATCGCGCCGATGAGCCGAGGCGTCGGTGCGGAAACGTCGAAGAATTTTTTCAAGGTGTCAAGCGCTGGCAATTCCAGCGTTTGCTGCCCGCTGGCTGGGCTGAGAACGTCCAGGCAGCGCTCCAGGTATTGCTTGGCATGCAGCCTGGCAGCGCCAATCTTGAGTGCCTTCTCCAGCGAGAACTGGCGAATGGCAGGCATGCCCGCGGCTTCGGTAATGTAGTCCTGAGCTACGATGCGTTGCAATTTGCGTTCTGCCCGCTGCTGGCTCCAGCCCCCGCCGCCGCCGCGCAGCCCCCAGTGAATGTCCAGTTCCCAGTACCCGGCGGAATTACGGCGAATATTCGGCCCTTGCCGGGCGTCGTCGACGATGTGCCACTGCTCGCCGCGCTGCTTCACCTCATACACATGGCCGCCGACGGGTGCATAGGTGCGTTGCGCCGTGGTGGTGTCATAGAGGCCGGTGGAAGGGTCGTGTTGCAGGTCCTTGAGCCTGACGTCACGTGCTTCGTAGCCGCGCAGCACTGCCTTGAGACGCAAAGGGATAGTACCCGCGCGCCAGGAAAATACGGGCACAGCTGCAGGCGCGACCACGATGGGTGCTTGGTCCAGACGCTGCCTGCGCGGGCGCCGGTGGCTAAGCACGGTCGATAGCGCGGCGATGAATTTGGACACGGCTTCACCCCACTCCCGCTGTGCTGCCGACGCTGCGGCCGACTCGAACCATTGTTCGGTCTGCCAGGCACTGAGCACCAGTGCCAGACGGCCGCTGACCAAGGTCATGCCCGTTTCCCCCAGCAGTTCCAGCAGGCGCACGGTTGCCGCGCGATCGGCCTGTTGGCTGGTGACCACCTGCGCTTCGGCGGCTCGCAGCAGGAAAGCGAGGGACTCCCTGAGCAGGTAGTCCATGGTATTGCCAATGACCGGTTCGAACGCCAGCCGCGTGTGCTTGCGCTGCGGTTCGGGCTGCTCGGTTTCCGGCCCGGCACTGACCTCGAAGTTCGGGGTCAGCAGCCCGCCGTTGGCGTAGCGCGAGTGCACGCTGGGGGCAATTCGGGCGAGCACCAGATCCTGCAATTCGCCGGGTTTGCGCAGGTTTTCCAGCAATTGCGCTTCACTGGCATATTCGCGAAAGGCGAAGCCGTCATGATAGATGGCCAGTAGCACCAGGGGCCCCGTGCCCTCTGCCTTGCCTCCCAACAAATAGAGGCCGGCGGCGGGATCCGGGGCCAGGCTGTCGTCGGCGAGCAGGCACAATGGGCGCATGAAATACTCATGCCCTTCAGGCAACTGCCGCGCGGTGGGGTCCGGCATGTCGATGAACGCTTCGATAACCTGAAAGGCTTCGTGGCTCAGTTGTTTCTTGAGTTTTCCCTCGATGGCCGCATCCATGAGGGTGGGGGGCGTTTGTTCGCGGAACAGCGAAAGCCGCTTGGCGTAGTCCGGGTGCTGTGGGGAGAACAGCTGCCCGAGATGGCGCAAGTAATGACCACCGGTGTCCAGGCGATCCGCCATCTGCGCGACATAGGCGGCATCGAGCCCGTCGAGCAGCGGCGTGTCGCCAGCCATGCGTACTTCGATCGGCAGGCCGGGTTGCGCGACGAAGCGATGCAAGGTGTATTGCACCAGCGACAGTTCGAGCATGGGCACGGTAATACCGTCGCTGCCCGTCACCAAGCCCTCTGTGGCGCCGCTGAAGTGGACGCCTGTCTTGAATTTTTCCCTTACCCTAACGCGAACCTTCTCGATATCGACACTGGCTTCCGGGAAGTCCAGAACCAAGCTGGTTTCCACCTGCTGGGTGGCGAACTCGATGGCGGTCTCGACGCCGAACAGGAAGCGCTGCGGCATCGTCAGGCATTGGAGCACGCGCTCCAGATTCTGGTTGTACAGCGCGAGGTCTGTGTCGCTCGCCTGGAGCAGCCAGCGGGGCAGCGCCTGGTCGAGGAATTCGCCTCTGAGCGCCTGCGTCTGTTCGTCGAGCTGGTCGCCGAGCCGCAAGGCGCTGCCGATCTCATCGACATAGGCCAGCCAGAGCGCCGGTGGGTAATTGCCCTTGCGCGCGTTGACGAAGGCCGCTTCCGCGCTGAAGATCTGCCGGTTTTCGTCGCTACGCTGCAACGTGTGGGCAATGCTTTCTTCGGATGGATTCAGCTTGATCTCCAGAGGCGCGTGCCCCTCGGTTTCAAGATGGTTACGCAGCATCGGTTGGTGGCGTTCGGCAAACAACTTGAGCCATTGTTCACGCCCGGTCGGGGCATCGAGCAGACGATTGAGCTCGTTGGACAGTGCAGCCAGATCGTCGAAGGTCATCAATCCAAAGCGGTGCGAGCAGAACAACAGCAGGCCCTGTGGCGCAACGATCTGGGTCAGCACCACGACGTTGCTGAAGGTAATGGCGAAATCCACTTGCGGCAGGTGCACCGTGATCTGCTGGCATTCCACGGCTGCGTCGCCGAGCGTCACGCGCATCGCACGGCGCGGGCGGTCCAGGGCCTGAGTGAGCCAGCCTTGCGCCCAGAGGTCGTTGTCGGGCAGCTTGGCCTCCAGCGCCAGCTCTTCACGCAGGGCCTGTTGGCGGATGGCCAGGCTCTGGCGATGGGCATCGATCTGGAACGCGCCGAGGCGGGTCGGCTGTTGATTGAAGCGATGGAACTGGGCGATCCAATGCCCCTGCACCTGCGCAGCGACAGCTTGCAGCCAGCGGTTGAGCAAGGTGTGATCGAACTGGCCCAGTAGCTGGCCGTCGACACCGGTAATTGTGTCGGCGGCGGTCAGGGCGGCTGGCGGTGTGCCCCTCAGGTACTCCATGGCAACCACCAACAGGGTATCGCGGGCGATTTCGCCGGTGGCGCTGGTTCGGCCGACCCAGACGCCTGTCGCGTTTAGGTGGCTGTCATCCAGGATGGCCAGGCGCAGGTCAAGCAAATGTCGCAGGCAGGTTTCGAGGGTAGGTACGGCCTCTTGAATCAAATCGAAGCGAGCCTGCAGGTCCAGCATCCGGCCAAAGGCCGAGGTGCGCGGGGCGGGTTTTGCCTCGGTGCTGGCTTGCGGTTCAGCCGGTTCGCCGGTCGACCAACGTGGCGACTGGTCGAGTTGCGCCAGCGAGGGCGCCAGCAGCCCGCGAACGTCGATAGCATCGTCCAGCCGTACTGCGACTTCGTCGGGGGCTTGGCCACGCTGCGCGATGGCGATGGAAAGGTTGCGCCGCTGCACGGCAAGCAGGGATTTGGTTCGCTCGGCAAAGGGCGCGTCGGTCAGCCTGGCGAGTCGCGCTTCAGGCTTCTTGAACGCCTTGAAGGGCGCCAGGTTGTCCTGGCCGATGGCCTCCTGGAGCAAGACTTCCTGCGTACCGGCGAGCAACCACGCCGTCAACGCCGAAACGTTGTCAAGGCGAACCAGGCCCTTGCGAGCAGTGAAGAGGAAAAACGGCCCGGGTACCATGCTCGGGTCACTGAGTGCCAAGGCACCGGCTAGCGCAATGGCACTGCTCTGGCCCGAGTGCAGCGTCACCCGATGGATGCTCGGCGCGCCGCTTGCGGTGCCGAGATCAGCCCGCAGGGCCTTGCGTAGCCAACCCATCTCGTGGGAAGTGGTATCCGCTTTTCCCTGCAGGTTCAGCAAGGCCAGATAGTAGCGGTGCATGAGGGCGCCAGCTGCATGCTGTTCGCGTGAGACGCCGGCTGCCATGGGCTGCGCCCAATAGGTGTTGAGGGTCGCCTCATAGCGGGCGGCGAGGGCGCCGACGGCATCGCCGATAGCGCTTTTCAAGGTGGATTGGACACCCGCGAGCAAGGTGCTGCCGTCGGGTGGGAGCAGGCTCAAGTCGGTCACGGTGGGTGGTTCCACGCCGCAGAATTCGTCCATCGCCGCCTCGACCAGCGAACGGGTATGGGTGATGGTGTGCGAGGCGCTTGGGTGGGTCGCCTGATACTGCCAATGCGCGGGGTCACTGGGCTGGTCGGGGGCCTCGCGTTCCAGAGTGTTGCGCAAGGTGTCGTGCAGGACGCCTTGCAGCGTTGGCAAGGCCAGCAGGTCGCGATCCAGGTTTTGCAGATAGCCCTCCTGGCGGTCCAGCAGATTGCCCATCCAGTACTCGAAAATCGAAGTGGCCAAGGGGTATTCCTCAATGGCCGTCTCGGCGGGCACGTCGGTGCCGTAGCGCTTTTTCAACACCTCGTCGAAGCGCAACCGGCTGGGAAACCGCTCGATGGCACACAACGGCAGGCACAGGTAGACCTCGGTGGTTTTCACGCCGTTTTCAATGACCATCAACGCATCGGCGAATTCCGGGTTGCCGTTCAGCGCCGCGCAGTCGAGGCGGCTGATGGTCAACTCGACGGTGCTTGGCCAAGGGTTCTGGCAAAGGGTGTTGAAACGCTCGGCCTCGCTCTTGGCCAGGACGCGCTCGCTGTGGGCCAAGGCTATCTGGCGGGCGAAGTTCTGGCGCAAGGTGTCGGCATGGAAGCAGGGCAGTGGGCTGGAAGCCATGGGTGGATACTCGTCGGGTAAGCGCAGGTCCGCTGCACGGCGGACGGTTGGGCGAACGAGACTAGATGCCGCGAGCCAGGCACTTGCGGTAGATACTGCTGGCAAGGGCGGTGGGCTTGACAGTAGCGGGGAGTGAATGGGATTAATGGTCATTTAATCGAAAATGCGCAGAGGGCAAACGATGTCGGCTACTTCCCAGACACACCTTTCATTCGAGGCGCTGCGCACGCTGCTGCAACAGGTATTCGAGCGTCACGGTGTGAGTAACGCCGTCGCCAGTTGCCTGGCGGACAACTGCGCCACTGCGCAACGCGACGCGGCGCATAGCCATGGCGTTTTCCGCATTCCCGGCTACCTGTCGACCTTGGCCAGCGGTTGGGTCGATGGCCAGGCCGTGCCCGAGGTCGAGGACGTGGCGTCGGGCTTCATCGCCGTCGATGCGCACAACGGCTTCGCCCAGCCGGCGTTGGCCGCCGCACGTGCCTTGTTGGTCGAGAAAGCCCGCAGCGCGGGTATCGCGGTGCTGGCGATTCGCAACTCCCACCACTTCGCGGCGTTGTGGCCGGATGTGGAACCCTTCGCCGAGGAAGGGCTAATCGCCCTGTCGGTGGTCAACAGCATGACGTGCGTAGTGCCGCACGGCGCGCAGCGCCCGGTGTTCGGTACTAACCCGATCGCCTTCGCGGCGCCTTGCGCCGGGCGCCCGCCGATCGTTTTCGACATGGCCACCAGCGCCCTGGCCCACGGCGATGTACAGATCGCCGCGCGGGAAGGGCATGAATTGCCGCCGGGTACGGGCGTCGATCACGATGGCCAACCGACTAACGACCCACAGGCCATTCTCGACGGCGGGGCGTTGCTGCCGTTTGGCGGGCACAAGGGCTCGGCGCTGTCGATGATGGTGGAACTGCTGGCGGCGGGGCTGACGGGCGGGAATTTTTCCTTCGAGTTCGATTGGTCCGGCCATCCAGGCGCGAAAACCCCGTGGACCGGGCAATTGATCATCGTCATCGATCCGGATAAAAGCCGTGGCGCACCGTTTGCCGAGCGTAGCGAGGGCTTGGTCCAGCAGATGGAGGCAGCGGGATTGACCCGCCTGGCCGGGGACCGGCGCCACCGTGCCCGCGCCAGAGCGGCCGTCGAGGGTGTGGCGTTGCGCGAGGAAGATCTGAGCGAACTGCGCCGTTACCTGGATTGAAGCCCGATAACGGCCCGTCGTG
>Ga0308164_10001107_pt1 | contig 34097 bp, 26 predicted proteins | sample PhyTR2_FD_201031 | JGI IMG/M metagenome (GOLD analysis project Ga0308164, IMG submission 201031) | Phyllosphere microbial communities from UC Gill Tract Community Farm, Albany, California, United States - DLSLT.R2 | ecosystem: Host-associated > Plants > Phyllosphere > Unclassified | place: USA... | reverse complement strand
TTCAACGTCAAGCTTATCAGCGATGATAGCTTTTACTCTTGATGCAATGTCTGACATAGTAAATTATTTTTTTAATTGTTAGATGGTGCAAATATATAAAATTCTTTACGATAAAACATTTTTTTAGTCTTTTTTGTGGGTAGACTGTTCTTATTTTATAGTGGAAAGATTTAGTCTTTTAGTTTTCAGGGGGTTATATTGAAGACTAATTGTATGCTATGAATTCAATTATGGAGTACCGGAGATTGTTTTCACTGAAAGATACTGGTCTTTGCGGGTAATTATCTCATCAGTGGCTTAAAATGAAGAGATTTTAGCTGATCAATTAGGAATAGGGAGGTCTTTTTATAGATAAGTTATTTACTTCCTTATCCTGAATTTAGCTTAAGAACATCATGTGGCTTAAGGCTGGAATAAAAGGGGCAGAAATTATTGGTTGTGAATGATTGTAATGGGTATGATAAAAATAACTTTCCTTTTTCAGCTTCACGCTTTCTGAAAGTGTTAAAAAAGACAGTTGGATCGCATAGTCGGTTTGTTTATATAATCAATCTTTTATGAAGACAAGGTTAAAATTTTTAACTAAGCGGATGCGTAAAGATATGATATTCATATACTCAGTATTTGATATTTTCCTTCTTTCAAGGGGCTTTAAGATATGGCAGGCTGTTCTGCCATGTAGAAAATTACATTATATAGAGTACTGTTCTCTTTATATAAGCCTTCAGTGATCGTCTGAGGGCTTTTAATATTTTATTTGATAGTGTTTTGCTGATTTCGTTCCATTAAAAATATACTTTAACTGGAAATTTTGCATTTCCAACCGACAAAACGGCTACTTCATCGAAAAGAATTTAATTTCTCTTCCGGGCTGTCTACTTTTGACATATCAAATTTAAACAGACATGCAAAAGACAAGTATAATAGCAGCATCATTTTTCTTAGCCTTCACTACACTGAGCGCTCAGAATACGATCAATGGAAAGGTTACCGATGCTAAAGGTCAGTCTATTCCTTTTGCTTTAGTAAAGATATATGCTTCGGAAAATAAGATGGCTGTTATTTCTGAAAAGGTAACTGACGAGAATGGAGCTTTTAATACTCAGGTTCCGGGGAATGGAAGTTATAATGTTTCTACCTCAGCTTCGGGATATTCTGATTCTTCTAAGAGTTTCGTTTTTAATACGGTTTCTACGAATATCGCCATCTCTATAGAACGGGAAAAAGTTTCAGGAATTAAGGAAGTGGTGCTGGTAGCTAACAAAAAGAAGACTTTTGAAAGAAAAATAGACCGATTTGTTTTTAATACTGAAAATTCTATTGCTTCGAAAGGGGTAGACGGACTTGATGTTCTGGCCGCAACTCCTATGGTAAAGGCTGATGATGAAGGAAACATAGAAATAGTAGGTAAGAGTGCGGTATCTATTATGATCAATGACAGACCTGTGAATCTTTCAGGAAAGGATCTGGTATCTTACTTAAAAACGATTCGCTCAGAAAATATTGAACGTATTGAGGTAATCACTACACCGCCGGCTAAGTATGAAGCGCAAGGGAACAGCGGAATCATTAATATCGTGCTGAAACAGAATTCAAGTATGGGATTCAGCGGAAATATTTCCACAAGCTTCCAGAGAAAGTCCAGAAATGGATATTCCAACAACGGATCTCTTAATTATCAGTCTAAAAAGATTAATACTTCATTAAGGGTTTCACAGTTTGACAATGAGAAGAAATCTGATGAGAATTTATCTATTTATTCAGGGAATATCCTGAAAACTGAAAATACAAGATTAGACAAAAATAAAGGCTACAATATTAATTATAGTATTGATTATAAGATTAATGATAAAACATCGGTAGGTGCGATCTATAATTTTTCGGATACGAACGGAAATAATGATTCCAACAACTTTTCGAGATATTATCAGGGAAATGTGCTTGATTCAACGGTGGTTTCCAATACGTATAATGCGAACAAGATAAAGAATAACCAGCTGAATGTATATTTTGAAAGAAAGCTGGATAGTCTTGGAAAGAAATTATATGTGGGGGGGAATCTTTTTGACAGCAGAAATACGAATCCTTTTTCTCTGGCTTCTGAATCTGATGTGAACAGCATTAATTATCAGCTTAATTCAAAGTATAAGTATAAAATATATTCCGGGCAGGTTGATTTTTATCTTCCATTCAAATCATTTGTAGGGGAAGTGGGAGGAAAGTATACGCGTTTTAATACGGATACGGGACTGGATTTCTTTGTGACCAACACAGGTGTTCCGGTGTATGACAGCAGCAGAAGTAATTCTTTTCTCTATCATGAAGACAACTGGGCTTCTTATGTAACGCTTTCTAAGGCTTTTAATGAAAAATGGGAAGGAAAAGCGGGCCTCAGATATGAATATACAATGGTGAATGGAGTGGCAGGAAATGGAGCAGGGGTAGATAATAAGTATGGAAAATGGTTCCCAAGCCTGTATGTTACGTACAAGCCGAACAATAAAAATATTTTTACGGTAAGTTATTCTAAGCGTATTACGCGTCCTGATGCCAGATCGCTGAATCCTACTACTATTTACCTGGATCCTTATGCTTATGCGACGGGAAATCCTTACCTGAAACCGTCTTTCAGTAATAATTTTGAGCTGGGTTATGTCTTCAACAGTAAGTTATCTGTTACGGGATATTATCAGTTCAGTAAAGATAATTTTGGACAGATCGTAGAGCTGCAGGGCGCCAACAGAGCGATTAAATACCTGAATAACTATGATGAAAACAGTATTGGGATTAATGCAACCTATTCTAATACATTTCTTAAGAGATGGGATTTGTATGCCTCAGTGAATTACGCTTATGTGGAGTCTAAAGGCCTGATTAATCAGGTGGAAGGACTAAGTTCGAACTCACTGTACTATTCGATCAACAATACGATTCATCTGAATTCTAATAAGACATTTTCTTTCTTGTTGAATTTCTGGAATTTTCTTCCTCATACGAAAGGAAACTTCAAGTTTGAGAATGTGTACAACCTTTCTTCAGGGCTCAGAATGTCGCTGTTTGAAAAGAAACTGCAGGTAAATATGACGATCCAGGATATTTTCAAAGGGATGAAATTCAGAGGGAAAGCGTACTACACAGATTATTATACGTATTCCAACAATTATTATGATGCGAGAACTTTCAACCTTAGTGTAACCTACCAGTTTGGAAACAGCAAAGTGAAAGGAAATAACAAGCAGATTAAGCTGGAAGAGGCTGACAGAGCGAACTAAACTCTTTAAAATAAACAACCATCAACTTAAAACTAACCATGAACCCCATTTTAAAAGGAGCACACAACCAGTTTTTTAACGTGAATACCGTTAGCTGGACTCCAACAAAACCAGAGTTACCAGATTATAACATTGAATATTAACCATAAATAAAAACAACATGACTCAAATCGAAAAACCAAGAGACAACGACTTCTTCGACATTAACATCTATTGTCCACAGGAACCAACCACATCAACATCAGCTTTATAATTAATAACCTTTAAAAATTAAACAACATGACTCAAATCGAAAAACCAAGAGACAACGACTTCTTCGACATTAACATCTATTGTCCACAGGAGCCAACTACATCAACATCCGCTTTATAATTATTAACCTTAAAAATTAAACAACATGACTCAAATCGAAAAACCAAGAGACAACGACTTCTTTGACATTAACATCTATTGTCCACAGCAGCCAACTACATCAACCTCAGCTTTATAATTAACCTTTAAAATTTAACAACATGACTCAAATCGAAAAACCAAGAGACAACGACTTCTTTGACATTAACATCTATTGTCCACAGGAGCCAACTACATCAACCTCAGCTTTATAATTAATAACCTTAAAAATTAAATTATTATGACTCAAATCGAAAAACCAAGAGACAATGACTTCTTCGACATTAACATCTATTGTCCGCAGCAGCCAACTACATCAACCTCAGCTTTATAATTAATAACCTTAAAAATTAAACAACATGACTCAAATTGAAAAACCAAGAGACAACGACTTCTTCGACATTAATGTTTACTGTCCACAACAACCAACAACAAGTTTATAACCCTTAAAAATCAAATTATTATGACTCAAATCGAAAAACCAAGAGACAACGACTTCTTCGATATTAACATCTATTGTCCACAGGAGCCAACTACATCAACCTCAGCTTTATAATTAACCTTAAAATCAAATTATTATGACTCAAATCGAAAAACCAAGAGACAACGACTTCTTCGACATTAATATCTATTGTCCACAGCAGCCAACTACATCAACATCCGCTTTATAATTAATAACCTTAAAATCAAATTATTATGACTCAAATTGAAAAACCAAGAGACAACGACTTCTTCGACATTAATATTTATTGTCCACAGCAGCCAACTACGTCAACCTCCGCTTTATAATTAATAACCTTAAAATCAAATTATTATGACTCAAATTGAAAAACCAAGAGACAACGACTTCTTCGACATTAATATCTATTGTCCACAGCAGCCAACTACGTCAACCTCCGCTTTATAATTAATAACCTTAAAATCAAATTATTATGACTCAAATTGAAAAACCAAGAGACAACGACTTCTTCGACATTAATATTTATTGTCCACAGCAGCCAACTACCTCAACATCCGCTTTATAATTAACCTTAAAAATTTAACAACATGACTCAAATCGAAAAACCAAGAGATAACGACTTCTTCGACATTAACCTTTATTGTCCACAGCAGCCAACGACGTCAACATCCGCTTTATAATTAACCTTTAAAATTAAACAACATGACTCAAATTGAAAAACCAAGAGACAACGACTTCTTCGACATTAACATCTATTGTCCACAGCAGCCAACTACATCAACTTCCGCTTTATAATTAATAACCTTAAAAATTTAACAACATGACTCAAATCGAAAAACCAAGAGACAACGACTTCTTCGACATTAACATCTATTGTCCACAGCAGCCAACTACGTCAACTTCCGCTTTATAATTAATAACCTTTAAAATTTAACAACATGACTCAAATCGAAAAACCAAGAGACAATGACTTCTTCGACATTAACATCTATTGTCCACAGCAGCCAACTACATCAACCTCTGCTTTATAATTAATAACCTTTAAAAATTAAACAACATGACTCAAATCGAAAAACCAAGAGACAACGACTTCTTCGACATTAACATCTATTGTCCACAGCAGCCAACTACGTCAACCTCAGCTTTATAATTAATAACCTTAAAAATTAAACAACATGACTCAAATCGAAAAACCAAGAGACAACGACTTCTTCGACATTAATATCTATTGTCCACAGCAGCCAACTACATCAACATCCGCTTTATAATTAATAACCTTAAAATCAAATTATTATGACTCAAATTGAAAAACCAAGAGACAACGACTTCTTCGACATCAACATCTATTGTCCACAGCAGCCAACTACATCAACTTCAGCTTTATAATCTTTACAACTAAAGCACCATGACTCAAATTGAAAAACCAATTGACGTCGATTTCTTCGATATCAATGTGTATTGCCCACAGAGGTAATTACCCCTTATAAACTAAACTTATAAATAGTAGTGATCAATGATCCACCCGGTCACTACTATTTTTCTTCAACAACTAAAAAAAATTAACACTATGAATATTTCACACAATTTCTTTTTATATTTCAAAAACAACGAACCTGTCTTATTTAACTACAAAGAAAAAAAGGAGTACAGCGTACGAAAAGAATACCTGAAAGCCCTTATTGATCATTCTAATACAGGTGAAGAAAAAACAAATGAAGATATTATTGTCAGAGATTTTATCAATGCTGACATCCTTACCGATAAGAATAATTTAGAAACGCCGTATTTAAATTATTATGCCCACATCTTCCACAATATTACCAAAGATACCTCAGTTACCATGTCAGATTCTACAGAAGAAGAATGGGCAGGCCAATATTTGGAGGTATGCAAAAGAGTAAAACAGGAGCCACTTCCTAAAAGAGGAACAGTAGAAGATTTTGAAGTAGTTATAAAACTACCCGCCCCGGATGAAATCAATCTCAATCTAGTAGATACCCTTAAAAAAAGAAAAACCGTAAGAGAGTTTGAAGAAACAGAAGTTGATATCAGACAGCTGAGCAACCTGTTGTTTTATACTTTCGGATATATACACGGAGAAGAAAAAGAATATGGAGAGTTCAGAAGAAGAAGCAGCCCTTCAGGCGGATGTCTTCAGATTATAGAACCCTATATCACAATATTCAATGTAGAAGGCGTGGAAAAAGGAGTATACTGGTACGAGCCGGAAACCCATTCCCTATGTAAAGTGACCGATGAATTTTCATATCAGGATCTAAGAGACTGTTTAGCAGGACAGTTTTTCGGAAACAAATGTTCATTCGGAGTTTTTTTTGCCGCCAATCTTGAAGTGCTGGCCTGGAAATACAAAACCCCAAGAAACTATAAAGTGGTGTACCTGGAAGCAGGACATTTCTCCCAGACTTCCCAGCTGATCGCCGTTACGCAGTCACTCAATACCTGGATCACAGGAGCGTTTACAGAATCAGCCATCGAGAAACTGTGTCAGATGGACGGCATTAAGAAAATACCTGTCTTTTTTACCGCATACGGAAAAGGAGAACTGTTATCCATGCATTCCATCATGAGAAAAAAACTAGATGAATATAGCACCAATTAAAATACAGATCTGCTATGTGAACACTATACTAATCAAATGTAATTGATATGAATTCACAAAAAGAACTATTAAAAAGATTTTCAACCTATATCTATCCGTACATCAAAGAAGAGATCATTCTTTTTGTCCTTATGATTCTCTCCAGTGCCGGATCTTTGGTTACTCCCTATATGCTTAAAGTCATTATAGATGATGTGTTTCCCAAAGGAAACTTTCACGATCTGGCCATGCTGCTCGGGATTCTGGTCGTGATCTATGTACTGCAGATTGTTTTTTCCATGATCTCAGATGTAATGTCTACGACGGTCAGTAAAAAAATATCCTCAGATATCCGGGAAGAAGCTTTTGTGAATATTTTGAGTAAAGACGTGTCTTTCTTTAAAGATTCCAAAGTAGGAGAGCTGGTTTTCACGTTAATGAATGACGTAGATAACATCCAGCAAACCATTTCTTCACTGCTGATACGATCCATAAAAAATATCATTGTTTTGATCGGAGTGGTCGTCATGCTTTTTATCCTCGACTACCGGCTTGCCCTCATGAGTCTTCTTTTTCTTCCGGCCATTATATTTGTGCTCAGAAAATTTACCCCATACATCAAAAAGAATTTTTTGGGAATCCAGCAGATGGAAGGCGGACTGAATAATTACTTGGTAGAGAGAATAAAGAACATACGGGTGATTAAAAGCTATGGAACGATCAGGCATGAAAACCGGAATATAAAAAAACAGCACGAAGATCTCGTGGCCAAACATTCAAGAGGAACATTGGTATCCGGACTCAACACCAGTATATCATCACTGCTCATGTCGCTGGCTCCCATTTTAGTATTGTCATATGGAGGATATCAGGTATTTCAGCATACCATGAGTGTAGGCGTACTGATCGCTTTTATACAATATTTAAACAGATTATTCGGACCTACCATCGAAATTGTAAGTACCCACAGCCAGTTTTCAAAATCTCTGGTTTCCATGAAAAGAGTGGCAGAATATTTTAACGGTAAAAACCCTTATGTAGATCATCAAAACGACGGAATTAGAACACCTGTAGAGGAGATTGCCTTCCGGAATGTTCATTTACATCATGGTGAAACAGCTATTTTAAAAGAAATAAACTTAACCTTCAGCCAGGGAAAAACCTATGTACTGAGTGGAAAAAGCGGAAGTGGAAAATCTTCCATCATTAATCTGCTCTGTGGTTTTACAGATCCGGTAGAAGGTCAGATTCTGATCAATACTCAAAATATAATCGACAGTGCCTACTGGAAAAATGAATACTGCCTCATAGAAAAAGAAAATCAGCTCTTTCATGATACCCTGAAAAATAATATCCGGTACGGAACTCAGGAAAGCAAATTTGAAATTGATGAGATTCTAAAATACGTCCAGCTGGAAGATGCCGTAAAAAAACTGGAAAGTGGAATGGAAACTACCATATCCTTCAGTGGCGGAACATTGTCGGACGGGCAAAAGCAGCGCGTATCCATTGCAAGAGCCATCAACAGATCGCCGTCCGTATTTATATTTGATGAATCTACCGCATCACTGGATGCAAAGCTGGAAAAAGAAATCATTAAAAATATCCGTGGCCTGTTTCCCGAATCCATTATTATCATTGTCTCGCACCGGCTGGAAACATTCGATCTTGCAGATTATATATTCAAATTGGAAAAAGGTAATATAGTACAGCATACCATGCTTGCAAAAGCAATATAAATTAAATAGGATGCGGCTGGAAGCGAGGGGCTAGAAATTATACTTTTTGTCTCAATTACTTCTCTCTTCCAGCTTCAAACTTCCTTTCATTATTAATCAAATTAATTTAAATTACAGAATCATGATGAAGACATTGTTAGCATTTCTAATGCTTATTTCAGTACAGGTTTTTTCACAAATTATCCCTTTTAAGTTATTGCCTTCAGGACACATCGTGGTACAGGCGAAAATAGAAGGAGTAGAAGGAAACTTTATTTTCGATACAGGAGCGGGAATCAATTTGTTTTTTAATGACTTTGCCGCGAAACTTCCTAATAAACCATCCTCTTACAACTTCTTTACAGGGTTCAGGGCAACAGGAGAGCGGTTAGACATTCCCATGTTTAAAAATAAAGAAGTGCTTTTTGCAGGAAAGAAGTTTACAGATATTCCTTTCTCTACTGCTGAAATGAAAATACCGGGCATTGATGGCCTTATCTCGCTGAAAATGTTTGAAAATACAGATATTGTCATAGATTATGGGAAACAGGAAATTAGTTTTGCCGACGCAGCTCCTGCATCCTATTCAAAATCAATTGACATTTTCCTTTCTACTCAGGCAGATGATACCGTTGATATTTTTACCTACGCAGTATTAAATGATAAATACAAGATCAAAGTGATGCTGGATTCCGGAGCAGGAAGTAATTCTTTCTGGCTGAGCGATAAGCTGAGCAAAACCCTTGGCGTAGACATTAGCAGTATGAAGGTCTTCGAGAAAGAAAGTGAATTTAATAAAACAGTAAAAACAAAAATATATCAAGGAAATATTGGATCTATTTCCAACCCATACGCTCGCGTGGATAAGCCCGCTGTAACATTTGTTGAAAACCTTATTTATGAGGGAAAAACAGGGATCAACTGGCTCGGAAACAAAATCGTAATAAGCATTAAAGACAAGAAGATATATATTATCGGATAAAATTATGTAACAGTGGTTTTATCCGTAAAAATGGATCAAAATATATAATTCAGGTCTTTAATCAATTCAAATAGTGTGAAACTTTTTAGTTGCAGTTAGGTAATTATATGATATTTTTGCTGAAACTCTATGTTCTTCACAGAAGATAGATCATTTCACCATAATACCATGAAAAAATATGATGCCTACAACAAATATGTCATAAGGAAGCCATTGTTTTCTTATGACATATTGTTTAATGCTGATAAACAAATAAAAAACATAGAAGAGACCGTTAATGATCTCATCCACAATGATGATTTCGTAACATCAGTCTATTGGAGTTCGCCGGAAGTATACCAAGCCATCATTAATTATAAGGAACACAGGCTGAAAACCGATAAAATTCCGAAGCTTATCCATACCCTGAAAAAATATGCCATCCGCGCCAGTACCAGATGTACACCGTACGGAACTATGGCTGGGGTAGCTATCCGGGACCTGAAAAATCCGGCAGAAAGAAGCTCAGTAGGCCGTAAAGCCAGAATCGATATGGAATTCCTGGCAGCCATAAAATCCCATATTGAAAATAATCCCGGGATTATATATCATCTGAAATATAAAGCCAATAATACTATTGCTTCAATACCGGGACAATTCCGGTATGCAGAACCCATAGAAAAAGGGGAGAAGTGGACAGAACAGCTTTCTTCACTCGAAAGGAATGAATACCTTAATACTTTGTCTGAAATTTCCGAACCGTTGAGGTATGAAGCCATAAAAAAGCTCTTTTCATCCAATTTTCAAGAAGATGAAATATCTGATTTTCTTGAAGAACTGATCAGCATGAAATTTTTGGTAAGTGAACTGCAGCTTGCTCTTACCTCGGATAATAGCGTGAAGATCAGAAACGTTTTACAGCGCTTACAACAGGAAGGTATTGATGAGGTTACCCCATATCTTAATATCTTGCATGCTGTAGACCATGGTATTGCAATTATTGAAGACACTCCGGTCGGTTACCTTCCGCTGGAAGAAATAGAAAAAATTAAAAACCTGGCAGGAGAAATTGGCATTCATAAAAAACACCTTTTCCATGTCGATCTGAAACATAATTCAGAAAGTTCTTATTCCTTATCAGATAAGACCCTTCGGAATATCAATATTTCATTGTCCCTACTGCACAAGTTTGGGACGGAAAATCCGGTACAGAAAGAGCTGGATCATTTAAAAAAAATCTTTACATTAAAATACGAATCCCGGGAAGTTCCGTTGACGCAGGTGTTGGATTCCGAGTATGGAATAGGCTTTCCTGCGGATCCACAAATAGGAAACCTTCAGACCAGCGCTCTTCTGGAGGGGGTTGCAACAAAGGATAATGAAAATAAATCAGCCGAAACATTTCATTCCAATAGCCTTTTAGATCTCATTGAACAAAATCCGGAAGAAACTCTGTATCTGGAAAAACACACCCTGGGAGAATTGGATGACGAACCCATTAATTCTCAAAATTTTTGTGTAGTAGGATCACCGTTTGGAGGAGATGGTTTTCATCTTCAAAATGTAGGTGCCTCAGGAGCAAACAGTATTTTGGGAAGATTCGGATTACTGGATGAAGAAATTGAAACATTAAGCAGAGCAATACACCAAAAGGAAGAAGAACTCAGTTCAGAACTTATTTTTGCCGATCTTATTTATATTCCGGAGAAAAGAACAGGCAATATAGCCAGACGCCCTGTACTTTCAGACTATGAAATCCCTATTTTTGCAGACAGTGGCTGCACGATAGATCATCAGATTCTACTAAAAGATATTATGATTTCCGTAGATAAAGGAGAGATAATCTTGAGGTCAAAAAAATTAAACAAAAGGATTATTCCAAGGCTTTCCAACGCCCATAATTTCCATAAAAGTGAAAATGCAGCCTATCGTTTTTTGAGCTCATTGCAAAGCCAGAACCAGAAAAATATCAACCTTAATATAGAGTATTCAAAACTTAGAAAAAGATACTTCCCGAGAATAGCCTATAAAAATATTATCCTTCACAGGGCCTGTTGGATCCTTCATGAAGATGATATTCACACCATTAAAAAAGCACCTTCACATATAACAGCTCTTAAAGAACTTTTCCAGCAATGGAAAGTGGCTCAATACGTGGTATTGGTTCAGGGAGATAATGAATTGTTTTTAGATACAGCCCATGAAAGCTACCTGCAGTTGCTGCTGGAAGAAGTAAAAGGCAGTACGATGATCCAACTCGCTGAATGGCTCCAACACGCCGATGATGGAAATTACAGCCAGCAGGTTGTTCTCCCTCTTGAAAATAAGAGTTTTAACAATAAAACGAAAACCCCTCAACATACTTCGTCGACAGTACAAAGAAGTTTTGCCCCCGGAAGCGAATGGTTATATCTTAAATTATACTGTAGCTCAAGTATTTCCGATACTTTATTGCGGGATGCCATAAAACCTGTTTTGGATCAGCTGGCAGAAGATGAAATCATACAATCAGCATTTTTTATACGGTATACCGATCCTCATCATCACATCCGGATCAGATTACAATTAAAAGATAAGCATCAGTATTCTGAAGCTGTCCGGCAATTGCATGAAATATTAGATCCCTATTTTCAGGAAGAAAGCATATGGAATATACAGGCAGATTCTTACCATCGGGAGATTGAGAGGTACGGGGCAGCTTATATGCAGGCAACAGAAGCGATGTTTGGGTATGACAGCCAGTTGATTTTTACCCTGTTGGAAGATGAAACTTTCGCAGCCAGTGAAGAAATAAGATTGTTTTCTGCCGTTAAAAATATAGACCGGTGGCTTTCCATATTCCATTTCTCACTACCTCAAAAGCTGGAATTTTGCCAATCCGTAGAAGATGTTTTCCTGAAAGAATTCAATCCCGAACTAAAACCTCACATCACTTCAAAGTATAGGATTTTGAAAGATGATCTCCATTCTTTTGTCATAAGTTCTTATTTTGAACAAGAATTTGAGAAGCGTGATAAAAATATAAGTCAGTTAACACTGGATAAAAATAACCTGTCCAGTTATATCCATATGAGTCTCAACAGATGGTTTTCCTCAGAACAGCGGGCATTAGAATTGATGACATATTCGTTTGCTGTGAAATATTATAATAGAATTTTAAATCAATCCAGGTAAATTTATGCATCAGCCAAATAACACGATAACTCCGTTTTTAGAGAAAATTTCAAAAGTAAACTTCGACAAATATTATACGCCTGGCGTTAAAATACTCTGTCATGCATTCATGTGGCTCTTCTTTTCCTTACTTCTTTTTCTGAACTATTGGGTAGAACTGAAGCTTTCCTTTGATTCCAGCTTCTTGCTTACAGCACGCGGAACTGTGAATAATATGGTGGTTTTTTACATATTTTTTTATGTAATTGTTCCGAAAATTTTCAAAAGCAATGTACTGGGAGTTTTTCTGGTGCTGATCTGCCTTCCCATCTGTATTTATATCTGGCTTTCCGTTAATTATCTGCAGTTTGTCGGGATGCATTATTTAGGAATAGAAATTAGCAGTGGTCCGTTACAGAATATTGTGAGCCGGAATGCAAAACAAACCGTTGCAGAAGCACTATCTTTTAAGAATGTTTTTGGAAATGCGATGCTTGTTATCTATTCTTTTTCACCTCCTTTCTTTGTGAAAATGCTTTTTGATATTACCAGGTTATTCAACAGAACCATTTATTTTCAGAAGCAGACCTCAGAATTGGAACTGCAAAACCTGAATATTGAGAAAGATTTTCTGAAAGCCCAGCTTAATCCTCATTTTCTTTTTAATACCTTAAACAATCTGTACGGATTGGTGGTGAAAAAAGATCCGTCTGCTCCTGAGGCGATTATCAATATTTCAGATCTAATGGCCTATACCTTATATGAATCCAATACCGAGCAGGTACCTCTGGAAAAAGAACTTGATTTTATCCGAAATTATTTTGCACTGGAAAAGATGAGGTATTCTGCGGATAAAGAAATTGAACTGAATATTTCTGCTCCGGAAGATCTTCAGCACGTAATGATTGCTCCTTTGTTAACCTTTACCTTTATTGAAAATGGATTTAAATATGGACTAAAGAGCGCAGACCGTAATTTTTTAATAATAAATATCAATTTTGTTAAAAATATTTTTTACTTTTCCATCGAAAATAATAAAGACACTAATATCCATAAAAACGGCCCCTTCGGAGGCATTGGAGTGAAAAACGTTGAAAAGAGATTAAATCTTCTCTATCCTGCTAATCATAGCCTGAAAATAGAAGACAGAGAAAATAGCTTTTTTGTTTCCCTCTCAATAAATTTGACTTAGATGAATGAGAAATTAAAATGCATTGTTATTGATGATGAACCAATTGGCAAGGAACTGATTGTAGATTTTGTAAAAACCATTCCTTTTCTGGACCTGCAGGCTTCTTACGAAGATTCGATGGAGGCATTGGCCTATCTTCAGTCCAATGAAGTAGATATCATTTTCAGTGATATCCAGATGCCTAAAATTAATGGAATTGAGCTTATCCGCTCACTGTCCAAGCAACCTTCCATTATATTTATTACTGCCCACAGAGATTTTGCCCTTGAAGGGTTCGAAGATGGAGTAGTAGATTACCTGGTGAAACCCGTAGCGTACAACCGCTTTTTAAAAGCCGTTAACAGAGCCAAAGAACGCATACAAAGTGTGGCCGCCCCATTAAAAAAAGAGATAACAAAACCTGAAGAAAATATAAAAGCACCCATAGACCGTATTTTTATTAAAGTTAATGGAAAGCTGGTAAAAGTCATTCTGTCTGACATCCTCTACGTAGAGGCATTAGGTGACTATCTTAAAATTGTTACCGATACAGAATCATTCACAACGCTGGCTACTTTGAAATCTATGGAAGACCTTCTTGTGCCACCTATGTTTTTTAGGGTGCAGCGTTCTTTTATTGTAAAGCTTACCTCCATAAAATCTGTTTCAGGAAACGTCATTGAGCTGAATAACGGAAAAGCAATTACCATCGCTTCATCAAAAAAAGATGAAATGTTTAGTTTATTGGGAATCTGACCTCTGCTTTCGCATCCATGATTCTGCTGATCTCATCAACAAACTGACTGTAGATAATATGTTTAGTTAAAGTACCTACACAAGGTAAATGTTCCTTTTCAAATAATTTAGTGATTACATCCTTGGAAAGCAGGGATGAAATAACGATGATGATAGAACCGAATCCTACTATTTCTTTAACATAAGACGATTCTATATTTCGGGTATCTACATCCCAAAAGATGATCTGCTGGTCCGCTCCGTTCTCTGTATTTTCAGGCAGTAACACTAAAAAAGGAGTTTGGATGATAAACTCCTTAAATTTAGCGTAAAGGAGTGGATTACTAGATATTATTTTACAGTTTACCCACATAAGCAAATATGAATTTAAAAAAATGATGAACTTATTGATATCGATGTCGGATTGGTTTCAAAACCTCCATCTTTAGACTTTGAAGAATAATTTTTGATAACTTTTTTTCTGATTACTAATTTATTGTCTTGTGATTGAGTAGAGTTTTTCATGGTGTTTTAATTTATATGTCAAATTTGCGGTATATAACATTTTAAAACAATTCGCTTCGGTAGAATAGGTCATTTATCCGGTGAAATATGAATTAACACCGATGAAAGTTTTTGAGGTTTCTTTCTGAGCGATTTAAAAGGTGTTGAAGAAAGGTAAAGCTTAATCGTTGAGGCATTTCAGACTTAAAATAATTAGGAATAGTATATGTCAGTATATCATAATTAAATCCCGGACATTAAAAAACAAAAACAATATTATAATGAAGTTAAAATACTAAAGGATGGGAAGCAATATTTCTTGTATAGTAAAGGAGCAAAAATAAAACTACCCATTACCCGAAGCACCGATATGGATTGGGTAACATTTAATAGCATGGATATTAATAATGATAAAATCCCAGAACTTTTTATTTTCCATGAATATTTTAATTCCAGAGACGACGAAGAATATGGACAAACCCATGTATATGAAGTTAAAAATAACTAGCTGAAATAAAAAACACACCATTCAATTGAATAGTGTGTTTTAGTTGTTAAAAGGTTTTATCTTTTGTCTTAGTGGAGTTGGAGGGAAATGAACCTTGTTAAAATTAACATATCTAATTTTATATAAATGTTCTATTTATCAGTATTTATCTATTTTTAGCACCTATGAATTACACTTTTAGATTAAAGGAACCAATTTCTGACAAAGAAACGGTCGGTTTCATGTACTTTCTTTGAAAATTACTTTACAACTCTTTTGTATTTCTTTTCAGTACATTTTCGTTTTACACAAAATCAAATTACATTATATTTGTTATAAATGAGTAAAGTGAACTTATGTTAATTGGATATGCAAGAGTAAGCAAGTTTGAGCAAAATTTAGATTACAAACTGATGCTTTAAAAAATATTGGAATAGAAAAAATTTATGTTGATAAAGTTAGCGGTGTAAAATCTGAAAAGCCACAGCTCAACCAACTTATAAATTTTATACGAAAAGGAGATACTTTGACTGTTTGGAGATTAGATCGAATTGGTAGAACTACAGTCGGATTAATTCAGTTTGTAACAGAGCTGAACGAAAAAGGAATACATTTTAAATCAATTTCGGAAAACATCGACACAAGTTCAGCTAGTGGAAAATTAATTTTCCAGATTTTTTGAGATTCATAATTATATTCAAGATCAAGGTTTTAAAATAAGAGCAGATTTTCCATCGCTCTCTTTAAAATTTCAATATAAAAACTTAAATGGGAAATTGCTAAAAACTCATTTTGAAGTAGCTTTATTATATTTTCAAGATCAAGCAAATTACTCTGTATTCAGAGTAGTAAGTCGTCAACTACCTAATAACAATTAATTTTGATACTTTAAAATTCATTAGTAAAATAATAAATTACTCTTAAAAAATGATATGAAAGAAGATTTACCAGGTTATCATTATACTCTCGAAAGACTTAATAAATTAACTTATGAATTAACAGTAAACGAAGGAGATATAAAAAAAAGATTGGTTGAAGCACTAACTTATTATTGGATTTCAGCAGATGATCTACCTGAAAAGATTAGAGAATTTGCAGATAAGATTGATACAGCTGTGAGCTGCATACCAAAGATGAATATGATAATACCTACAAAAATTCTTTAGCTAATAAGCATCTAAAGACGTGCAGTAAAATAGCTTCTCAAATTGTAGATTTAGAACAAATGTTAACAGAATATATTGATGATATGATATCAAATAATTAATCTCAAAAAACGATGCAAAACTTATTCAAGAAGTTAGAATATAAAATAAAAAGAGATGGCAATAAGTAAGAAAAATAAGAGCAAAGTTTCTGTTGATGGTAAGGAATATTTATGGTGGGTATTTGATGAGTATGATCAGACAGAGTTTGATGGGATACAAATTAAAGCTGTGTGCTCTGACCAAACTCATTTTATAAAATATTGATTGCAACAAAACTTAAATAATAGCAAATTAGTGCTTGCATTGAAAAATTATACCAAATTGGTGCATCTTTCACTACCTCCAAAATTTGAAAATAGCGAAGGAGTAATTACTAAAACAGGAATTAATAGAATGATAAAATGGTGTAAACAAGATGTTCATCATATCCAATATGCTTTGGATGGAAGTAGGAATGACCTGACTGAAGTAGAAAAACAATTATTGCTTAAAGAGCTACAAAAAATATTAAGATAATCTCAAAAAACGATCAAAAAAAAATTTATATAAGTAGCAAATGGCTTTACGAATATCATAAATTTTGGATTGATGTAATGCGTAAATTTGGATGTTATCGGTAATGGCACTAGACCCTAAACCGACATGTAATCCAAAAAAAACTAAACTTTTATTTTGACAATTAAAAATGAGTGCATATATTTGTGACTGATTAGTCACTCATAAATTAAAATGAACAAAAAAGAACTCATACTAAATTCCGCACTTAAACTTTTCGTGGACAATGGATTTCACGGAACTGCGACAAGTAAAATTGCACAAGAAGCAGGTGTTGCAAACGGAACACTTTTCCAATACTTCAAGACCAAAGACGATTTGGTTATTGCTTTGTACATTTCTATAAAAGACGAATTGAATGAGTATATTTCGGCAAATACAATAAACAAGGACAACATCAAGGAAAGCATAAAATTACAAGTCTTATCTTCTTTGTTTTGGGCGATAGATAACCAAAATAAATTTCAATACATTCAGCAAATCCATACTTCGCCTTATATTGGACAAATTGAAAAAGAAATAATTGATAAACAAGCCGAACCACACTTGACACTTCTTAAAAATGGAATTGGGCAAGGAGTAATTAAAAATTTGCCAGTCGAACTGCTGAATTCATTAATAACAAGTCAAGTTTTTGGATTGTATCAATTTGTTACTTCAAACAAACTTTCAAAATCCAAACAAAAGGAAACCATTGAAACAACATTTGAAATGTTGTGGGATATGATTACCTAATTTTTTTTTAACGATAACGACTGACTAGTCAATCTTAAACAATGATTTTAAAAAATAAAAAATGAGCAAAACAATTTTCATCACTGGGACAAATTCAGGCTTTGGAAAAGCTATGGTAGAACTCTTTGCCAACAACGGTTGGAATGTAGGAGCGACAGTAAGAAACAAATCTGAACATCTCGACTTGTTTAAAGGAATGCAAAACGTAAAACTTTACGAGTTAGAAATAACAAACTATGGACAAGTAAATGAAGTTGCAAAAGCAGTTATTGCCGACTTTGGAAAAATTGATGTTGTTGTAAACAATGCGGGTTATTGCCTAATGGGGCCAACTGAAACAACATCTATGGAGCAAATTGAAAAGCAATACGAAACGAATGTTTTCGGTTTAATGGCGGTAACAAAGGCTTTCATTCCGCATTTTAGAGAAAACAAAGATGGCCTTTTCATAAACTTTGCTTCGGCAAGTGCAAGATTTAATTATCCATACATTGCCAGTTATGGTGGAAGCAAATGGGCTGTAAGGGGTTTAAGTGAAAGTTTAGGAATAGAATTAAAACCTTATGGCATTGAAGTAAAAACGGTTTATCCAGGTGTTCACGCCACAAAAATATTTACAAAAATTGACCAAGGTGCCAATTCCAACGATCCAATTTATTTAAAAAATTACAAGGAATATTATGCTAATTTTTTGGATGCTCAAAAATCTGTGCCTGCCGTTACTTCACCACAGAGGATTGCAATGGAAGTTTTTAAAGCAACCAACAATCCAAAAGGCGGAAAACTGAATATTATTTCAGGTGGTGATGCAAAAATGTATGAGTTTATGAAAAAGATTTTATCAGAAAGAGCCTTTCAAAAACAATTAGTAAACTCAATCATAAAACCAATTTCAGCAAGTGGTGTAAGAATGTTTAAATGGATGTTAGGAAATAAAATATCTACATTACACACCGATATTCCTGAAAACTTAACAAAATAAATATGGACTTTATTAATCATACAACCAATTGGGTTAAAGGCGAAATATTTGAAGCTACAATTATTGGCTCATTTGGTTTGCTGACTATCATTTGCAGTTTACTACTTTGGAAATTAGGAGAAACGCCAAATTCTAAAGCAGTAATAATACCGATAGCAGTTGTAGGCATTTTCTTTTTGGCAACAGCAATTTCGGGCATTTCAAGCAACAACAAAAGATTACACCAATACACCGAAGCGTTTAACAAGGACAAAGCCGAATTTGTAAAAAGCGAAAAGAAAAGAGTAGAGGACTTTCAGTATCTCTACAAAATGACAATTGTTATAGCTTCAATTTCTTTCCTTCTAGCTATTTGTGCTTTTACATTTACACACAATGCAACATTGAGAGCAATTGGAATAGCATTAGCAATTTTTGGAATTACAGGACTTGTAATTGACTACTTTTCAAAAGAACGAGCAGACAATTATTACAAGGAGATAACGACCGAAATAAAAAGCCATTACAGCTAATTGCGTTCTAGCGAAAGTAGCTGTCAATAAAATAATCTTAAACAAATGACAACATACAAATCTATTTACGCACAAATGGCTATGAGCCTTGTTTCTGGGCTGGCATTGCTTACAATTCCTAATAAACTAATTCCTCTACTTGGTGTTGAGCCAACAAAAGAAATTTGGATTTACGGTATTGGACTGATGGCTTTGACTTTATGCTTTTACTATTTTCAAATTGCAAAAACAACCGATAAAAAAGTTGTAATGGGAACAGTTTATGGTCGAATATTTTTTACAACAACAATCTCAATTTTGGCGATATTAGGAAAAGCACCGTTAATATTTTTGCCATTACAAATTTTTGAATTTAGCTTAGCAATGTGGGGTTGGTGGGAAACAAAACAAAACTGATAGAAAAAGCCATTACCGCTATAACAAGGGCTTGCCAAAAGTGGGGCTGAAGTACTTCGATTAAGTATTTGTGTAAGGTTCAACAGTAGTTCTTCGATTGCCCCACCATCGCAAAGCCCTGAAACGTCATAGATGAAATTAAATCTCACGAAACGATCAAAATAAGATTTTATATTAGGAAGCTAAGAAAAGATACTGAAGAAATTATTTTGAATTATAAATAAAACCCCTATAAGTCATTGATTTATAGGGGTTTGAGTGGAGTTGGAGGGATTCGAACCCTCGTCCAAACAAGCAATACATAAGATTTCTACATGCTTATTCTACCATTGGTTTTCGACTGGAGGCAGAGGGTAGACACCCAACATCCAGCTTATCTTCTAAGGTTTTCGAGTTTCAGCCGAAGCATCTGAAACCTTATTTCTACATTCCTATATCTCAGGATCAAACGCCGTAGAACGGAGCATTTGTGAGATATCTTGCTTCCTTACTATCTTCGGGAAAGCGCTTGAATCTTACTTTATTCGGATTAAGCTGCAAGAGCGAACTCTTCGTTGCCAGTTAAAGTTGTGTAGCAAGGGATTAAAGAGATCGCGCTACGGTTCTCTGCATGCTTACTTACCCATTGATCTTGCTGTCGAAACCAGTCAACCCCATGAATTTAAGTAACTGCAAATATAAAACTTTTTGTTTACATACCGTTCATAATATAGAGACAGTTTTCGGTTAATCCTAATATAACCATGCATACCGCTATTTTTAATACCATAATGAATAACATAAGGAAGATCAAATCTAAGAATACTATACTTATCCACATTTTCATCCTTCATTGTGGATAACTTCTAATATTCTTTTTTAAAGAAAATAGAGTTAAATTTTGCAGTTTAATAAAAAATGTCTAGTTTTGCAATCCAAAATGAGATGTAAAATATGTTAATAATTCCAGTAAAAGATGGTGAATCCATCGACAGAGCTTTAAAAAAATATAAAAGAAAATTTGATAAAACAGGTACAGTTCGTCAGTTAAGATCTAGACAAGCGTTTATCAAGCCTTCTGTAACTTTAAGACAAGCTAGGTTGAAAGCTGCTTACAAGCAAAGAGGACTTAGCAAGGAAGAGCAGGCTTAAGAAATTTTTCTTAAACACATATTAAATTCACTTCTTAAATACTATATTTGAGAAGTGAATTTTTTATTTGCGACCTAACCCATGCTAGAAAAATTTTTAGACTATCTACAATTCGAGAAGAGGTATTCGCCTCATACCATTACAAGCTACAAAAAAGACCTTGAAGATTTCCTTCATTTCTATCGTAAAACAGAATCCTCCGACGATATTTCCAAAGCAGATAAAAAAGTAATCAGAAATTTTATTGTTGATCTCAGCGAAAATAATATTGCAAAGAGAAGCATCAACCGAAAATTGTCTTCACTCCGAAATTTTTATTTATTTCTTTTAAAAATAGGTGAAATTAAAGTTTCTCCTACCGAAACGATCCCTTCCCTGAAGTTTTATGCTGAAAAGCAGACTCCTATGTCAAAAGAAGAAATGCAGACTCTTAATGATCGTATTTTGGAAGAAGAGCCGGATCTCTTGGAAAAGTGTATTATTGAAGTGTTATATCAAACAGGAATTCGAAAAGCAGAGCTTTGTGGCCTGATGTTTGACAATGTAAAATTAGATGAAAATGAATTGAAAATTATAGGAAAAGGAAATAAAGAACGCTTTGTTCCTATATCTGAAGATTTAACTCATCTGTTGAGAAGTTACCTTGAAATAAGGAAACCGCAGGACGAACAAGAATCATGTTTTTTTGTAGACCCGAAAGGGAAAAAACTCTCAGGAAAATTTGTTTATGTTGTGGTTAATAAGTACCTTAGTCTTGTAACTACAAAGCAGAAAAAAAGTCCACATATTCTAAGACATAGCTTTGCTACACACGTTTTAGATAATGGGGCGGAGATCTCCAAAGTAAAAAAAATATTAGGGCATTCCAGTCTTGCAAGTACTCAAGTCTATACGAATGCCAATATTGAACAATTGAAAAAAGTGTTTAATCAGGCTCATCCAAGAGCATCTAAAAAAGAAGAATTATGAAGATCACAGTTCAATCAATTGGTTTAACTCCACACGAACCATTAGAATCACACATTGAAAAAAAAGTTAGTAAACTGGAAACATTTTATGATAAGATTCATGAATGTAAAATTTTCCTAAAAGTAGAAAACACATCGGATAAAGCAAATAAAACTGCAGAGTTGATATTGGCTGTTCCAGGAGACGATATTGTAGTAAAAAAGACTTCTAGCACTTTTGAAGAAAGTCTGGATCTTTGCGTTGATGCAGCTAAAAAGCTATTAATCAAGAAAAAAGAAATGGCTTAGAAAAAAAAGTTAAAAAAAGTTAGCAAAAAGTTTGAGAATTCAAAAAATCAGTTCTATATTTGCACTCGCAAAAAGGGAACAGTTGATCTTTTGAATTCTTTTTTATTTGCCTCCATAGCTCAGTTGGCCAGAGCACGTGATTTGTAATCTCGGGGTCGTGGGTTCGAATCCCTCTGGAGGCTCATTAATATAAACTTTTGGGGAGATTCCAGAGTGGCTAAATGGGACTGACTGTAACTCAGTTGCTTCGGCTTCGCAGGTTCGAATCCTGCTCTCCCCACATTTTTATTTAATAAAAAATTTGCAGGGTTAAAAGGATTTTCCTAGCTTTGCAAAGCGTTAACCAATAGTTTTGGAAACAAAATTGCGGAAGTAGCTCAGTTGGTAGAGCGTCAGCCTTCCAAGCTGAATGTCGCGAGTTCGACCCTCGTCTTCCGCTCAATAAAATCACACTTTAACAGGGTGGTTTTTTTTTACAGCTGAATTGCATAGAGTAGCATTCTCTAAAGCATTCAGTACAATTTTTAAAATTGCCTCCATAGCTCAGCTGGCCAGAGCACGTGATTTGTAATCTCGGGGTCGTGGGTTCGAATCCCTCTGGAGGCTCAATTTTAATATAAACATTAGGGAAGATTCCAGAGTGGCTAAATGGGACTGACTGTAACTCAGTTGCTTCGGCTTCGCAGGTTCGAATCCTGCTCTTCCCACAGTTTATATTGAAAAAATTATTTGCAGATTTAAAAGAATTTTTTTAGCTTTGCAAAGCGTTTACCAATAATTTTGGAAACAAAATTGCGGAAGTAGCTCAGTTGGTAGAGCGTCAGCCTTCCAAGCTGAATGTCGCGAGTTCGACCCTCGTCTTCCGCTCAAAAAAAATCATGCTGGATAGTGTGATTTTTTTGTTTCAGGCCGACTTAGCTCAGCGGTAGAGTGCTTCCTTGGTAAGGAAGAGGTCACGGGTTCAAGTCCCGTAGTTGGCTCCACTTTGAATCCCGATTGCATCGGGATTTTTTTTGTTCAAAATTTTAAATCCATATCATTCTTTAATTTTCCTGCAGGCTTACAATTGGTTTTAATAACAAAAAATAGTAGAGATACTACAGGAAGCCATAAAGCAACTCATTTAATCATTTTGCCATTTCAATATTCCTTCACTCACAGAAACAAATGTGGAAACCTACATTCTATATTAAAATTTAATTAAAATACCTCAACAAGCGAAGTCCCTTCTATCATTGAATCGAAATCATAAAAATTTTCGTTAAATTCGTATAAAATAAATTTGATGAATATTCTTTTATTAGAGGACGACCTTATTCTTTCAGCAGAACTTTGTAAGTTCTTAGAGTCAAATAATTTTACCTGTGACAAAATTTATGATGGGGAGACATTTCTTCGCCAGATTAAAAATAATAGTTATGAACTCTACCTGCTTGATATCAATGTTCCCAAGATCAATGGGCTTGATGTCTGCCAAACTATTCGCTCCTTTGATAAAAGTACCCCCATCATTATTATCTCTGCATATGGCGATATTTCCGATAAAAAAGATGCTTTCAACCGGTTGGCAGATGATTATCTTGTAAAGCCTTTCCAATTTGAAGAGCTTTTGCTTCGGATCAATTCTTTGTTGAGAAGAAAAATGCCTTCAGAGAATGCAGATCAGGATATTATCAGAATAGACGATTTAATTATTAATAAAACGGAACAGAAAGTCTATCGCGGCGGGAATGAAATTACCCTGACTTTAAAAGAATTTCAATTGCTGGCCTATCTTGCAGAAGCGCAGGGCAGGACGGTTTCCAAACAGCAGATTACCGAACATGTCTGGGAGCATAATTTCAATACGAATACCAATACGGTAGAAGTGTACATTAATTTTCTGAGAAAAAAGATCGATAAAGATTTTAAACTTAAACTGATTCATACGCGTTCAGGATTCGGATATTATTTAAGCCCATTATAAAATGTCGTTAAAGAGAAAGATAGCCCTCACGATCAGTATTGCATTCTCACTGCTTTTTGGTGTAGTGATGGCGGTGATCTACCTATCTTTTAATGATTTCAGAAGAGATGAATTCAAGGAAAGATTCAGGCAGAGGTTAGAATTTACCACGCATTTTATCTCAAAGTCAAAAGACTTTGAACAGGAAGCTCCCATTTTTTTTAACGAAAATGCAGATAATGTTCTTCTGAATGAAACTATTTTAATTTTTAATGGCCAAAAAGAACTCATATACAGTACGATAAAAGACCGTAATGTAACCTGGGACAGTGCTTTGCTTAAAGAACTGGATGAAAAGAAGATTATTTATACTGAAAAAACAGTTCCAGAGATTTATGCGGCCTTGAGGACTATTAATGGGGAAAACTATTATATCCTCACCAGTGCTTTCGATACCAACGGAAAATCTAAACTGAATTATCTTAAATACCTATTGATTGCAGCGTATGTGATGAGTACACTTCTTATCGGATTTTTCAGCTATTATTTCATGGGTCAGTTTCTCCGTCCTTTGGAAGATTTAAATAAAGAGATCTCAGAAGTCACGGCTCATAAATTAACGACACAAATCCCTGTTCAGGAATCCAATGATGAAATCAATGTTCTGGCCAAGTCTTTTAATACCATGATCGCCAGATTAGATGACGTTTTCCAGTCTCAGAGAGATTTTACCGCAAGTGCCTCCCACGAGATCCGGACACCTATTACAAGAATGGCTTTTCAGCTGGAAAATTTAATCAAGCTGAAGCAGCATTCCCCTGAAACCCTGCTTTCTTTGCAGCAGATCCAGAAAGATGTCTATCAATTGTCAGATTTAACAAATTCTTTATTGTTGCTTACCAAATTTGACAAAGAAAATATTCAGAGCATTTATGAGGAAGTAAGAATTGATGAAGTTATTTTCGAATCCTTTGAAGCTGTAGAAAAAAGTTATCCAAATCTGAAAATGGATTTTTTAATTTCTGAAGAATCTTCTGAAAATTCACTTTTAACTATCAATGGAATACAGTCATTGCTGGATATTGTTTTTATCAACTTATTTAAAAATGCAGCAGTGTATTCAGATAATACAGAAGTGGATGTGCTGATTACGGAAACCAACCTAACACTGACCGTAGATGTTATTTCCAATGGAAAAACAATTCCCGAACAGGAACAGTCAAAATTATTTGAAGCTTTTATGAGAGGGAATAATTCTCAAAATATTTCAGGTTCTGGATTGGGGCTGCGAATTGTAAAAAGAATTCTGGAATATCACGGTGCCGAAATTATCTATTCTTCCCCTGCAGACAGCACCAACAAATTCAGTGTCATCTTTGAAAAATAACTTTCTTTTGTAATTCCTTATGGAGTGACACAGATTGTTTTTCTTGATTTTCTTTAAAAATGGAGTAGCGGTTTAGTGAAAAATGAATGCTCTTAATTTTTAAAATAATTGAAAAAATCCCATAAATACAGCGAATAACGAAAAATAATTTAATTTTTTTTTAATCCTCCTTTAAGCTTGTTTTAATCGATTCAAGGCAATTTTGTAATTTAAAAGTAATAGAATGAACAAAATTGCAGGGCTGTTTATTGTCATCTCCTCATTCATGGCAGCACAACAGAATATGTCACTTTTGGATTGCGAAGAAGCTTTCCAGAAGAACAATCTTCAATTGCTTGCCGAACAATATAATATCAATATGGCGGATGCAGATATTCTGCAGTCTAAAATATGGGAACTCCCGCAGTTAAGCGGACAAATCAACGCATATAATCCTCAGGATAAAAAAGTTTTTGATGCTGGTCATTCAAAAGGAGCTCAGGTAACACAGTTAATTTACATGGGCGGCAAAAAGAAAAATGAAATTGCTTTTGCAAAATCAAATAAAGAACTCGCCCAGATTCAATTTTCCCAACTATTAGTTGAGCTTAAAACACAGCTTCATACCACTTATTACAATCTTTACTACCAAAAATTAAAACTCGAAAATACCAATAAGCAGCTTGGCTATATGAAAGAATTGCTAAATGCTTATAAAATACAGTCTGCAAAAGGAAATGTTTCTCTTAAAGACGAAGTGAGGCTTCAAAGTATTGTTATTCAGCTAAACAATGATAAGGTAGAGATCAATAAGACGATTTTAGAAGTGGAGCAGACTCTAAAAGTGTTAACAGGAGTTACAGATGATATAGAACCGCAGCTTTCAGACAGTGAAGCTACAGAAATTCTGGCCTTACAGCCTTTTGGAGACGAAGAAGAGTTGAAAAAGAAAGCCCTGGAAAATAATGCAGATTATCTATACAACTTAAAACTGATTGATAACAGTAAACTATTTGCCCAATGGCAGAAATCGCTGAATGTTCCGGATCTTAATCTCGGAGCGGGTTGGGACCAAAATGGTGGAACGTTCAAGAACGAGGTTAACCTGATGGTTGGAATTCCGCTGCCGCTTTGGAAAAGCAATAAAGGAAATGTGGAAAAAGCAGGATTTGCCATTCAGCAGAATCAAAAAAATGCAGAATACCAAAAACTAAACCTTGAAACGAAAGTACAGTCTGCTTTCAGAACCTGGAAAACACAATATGACCAGTTTTCAGAAATTAAAGCCACAGACCTTAATAATATGGATTTGGTGTATAACGGAATGTTGAAAAATTTTAGAAGCGGCAATGTCAGCCTGATCGAATTTACAGACTTTATGGAAAGTTACCGGCAGACCGCGCTTCAGATCTATGATATGAAAAACGATATCATCCAGTCGGCAGAACAGCTCAATCAACTAGTACAAACGAAAATCTTCTATTAAACAATGAAAAAATATATTATTACCATGTGGGTAACCTTGTCTTTATTATCCTGTTCCAAAAAAGAGGAAAATAAGGCACCGCAAGCGAAAAAAGGTTTTGAATTGAGCAATACCATGCTTAAATCGATCACTTTGGCAAAAGTTGAAAAAAAATATATAGAAGATGGCTACAATTTTTACGGAAAAATATCTGCTGACAAAAACAGCTACATTGATGTTTATCCGTTAGTAGGTGGAAATGTGTTGAGCGTTAACGTAGAACTGGGAGATTATGTGAAAAAAGGGCAGATTCTGGCAACCATAAGAAGTACCGAGCTTGCGGAAGTGCAAAAAGACGTAAGTGATGCAAAGACTGATCTTGTTGTGGCCCAAAATAATGTGCGGGTTGCCAAAGAAATGTATGAAGGCAAACTGAATACTGAAAGAGACGTTCTTGAAGCTAAAAGCCAGCTGCAGAAAGCCCAGGACCAAATGCAGAGAGCGAATGCCGTAAGTACCGTATATAATGTGAAAAGAGGAAATATTTACAGCGTCGTTGCTCCGATCAGCGGTTATATTGTTCAAAAAAACATCAATAAAGATATGCAGCTGAGAGCAGACAGAAGCGATAATATTTTTGATGTAGCCAACACAAACAATGTATGGGCAATAATGAACGTGAATGAGTCTGATATTGATAAAATAAACCTAGGAATGAAAGCCGAAGTTTCCACCCTTTCATATCCTGACAAAATTTTCTACGGAAAAATTGATAAGATATTTAAAATTATAGATCCCCAAACCAATGCAATGCAGGCTAGGGTAGTATTGGATAATGCAGATGGATTACTGATTCCGGACAGTAAAGCTACCATAAAAGTTTCAAAGTCCGAAAGCAGTACTGCACTTACAGTTCCTTCAAAAGCCGTGATTTTTGATGACAACAGAAGCTTTGTAGTCATTTATAAAACCAGGGCAGATCTGAAAGTTAAAGAAATAAAAGTCCTGAAACAGGCCGGAGATGTAACCTATGTTTCAGAAGGCTTGTCAGAAGGTGAAGAAGTAATTACCAACAATCAATTGTTGATTTACCGTTCACTCAATAATTAAGAACACTGAAGATTTTCTTTAAACGACCTTTTTAGTTTATCAATCTGAATAATCATGAATAAATTCATAAAAAATATAATTGCTTTCTCCCTTAAAAATAAGGCATTTACCTTTATTTGGGTGGCAATTTTGGCGGTTGCAGGATTTATAAGTTTCAAAAATATGCCTATTGAAGCTTTTCCTGACGTTACCAATACACAAATAGTAATCATTACCCAATGGAATGGGCGAAGCGCAGAAGAGGTAGAACGCTTTGTGACAACACCCATCGAGTTAGCAATGAGCCCGGTACAGAAGAAAACAAGCGTGAGAAGCACCACAATGTTTGGACTTTCTATTGTTAAAATTCTGTTTGATGATGGGGTGGACGATACTTTTGCACGAAATCAGGTCAATAACCAATTAAGGACAGTCAGCCTTCCTGATGATGTAGACCCGGAAGTACAACCACCCTACGGGCCAACCGGAGAAATTTTCAGATATACCCTTGAAAGCAAGAAAAAAGATTCCCGGGAGCTCTTAACCCTTCAGAATTGGGTGGTAGACCGAGCATTGAGAGGAGTTCCCGGAGTCGCAGATATCAATGTTTTCGGAGGTCAGGATAAAGTTTTTGAATTAAGTATTGATCCCAGAGCATTAGATAAATATAATCTGACACCGCTTCAGGTGTACGATGCCGTTACCAAAAGCAATCTGAATGTCGGCGGAGATGTTATTGAGAAAAATGGGCAGGCTTACGTTGTACGAGGAATAGGTTTGGTGAGATCCGTTGCAGATATCGGAAATATTACCATTCAGAATGACAGTGGAAATCCTGTTTTGGTTAAAAATGTAGCAGATGTTCATGAAAGTTCGATGCCAAGAGTAGGGCAGGCGGGATTGAACAACCACGAAGATACTGTAGAAGGTATTGTCGTGATGAGAAAAGGAGAAAATCCGCGTGATGTTTTGGTAGGCGTAAAAGCAAAAATTAAAGAGCTTAACGAAAAAATCCTTCCAAAAGATGTTAAAATGGTCACCTTCTATGACCGGGACAATCTGATGGATTTTACCACTCATACTGTAATGCATAATCTTATTGAAGGGATTGTATTGGTAACAGTGATTGTTTTAATCTTCATGGCAGACTGGAGAACCACTTTGATTGTTTCCATTATTATCCCACTATCCCTGTTATTTGCATTCTTATGTTTAAAACTCGCAGGAATGAGTGCCAACTTACTCTCATTGGGAGCCGTGGATTTCGGGATTATTATTGACGGAGCCGTCGTCATGGTGGAAGGGCTCTTTGTAATGCTCGACCACAAAGCTCAGAAGTACGGAAAAGAAAAGTTTAATAAAATGGCTAAAGGAGGATGGATCAAACAAACCGGAACAGGCCTTGGAAAAGCAATTTTCTTTTCAAAACTGATTATTATTACCTCACTGATCCCTATTTTTTCATTCCAGAAGGTAGAAGGTAAAATGTTCTCACCGTTAGCTTTTACCCTGGGATTTGCGTTAATAGGAGCTTTGATATTTACCTTAACGTTGGTACCCGTTCTTTCCCATATTCTTTTAAATAAAAATGTAAAAGAAAAGAACAATCCTTTTGTTAACTTCTGGGACAGAATTGTGATAAAGGGATTCAATTATACCTTCAAACATAAAAGAATGAGCTTGATCGTTGCCATTTCATTTTTGGCACTAACGCTGTTCTCCGGAAAGTTTTTGGGAACTGAATTTTTACCACAGCTTAACGAAGGTTCATTGTGGATAACAGCTGAAATGCCGATGAGTTCCTCATTAAAAGAATCTTTAAAAACAGCCGACCTTCTTAAAAAAGATATCATGAGTTTCCCTGAAGTAACTGATGTGCTGGCGCAAACCGGAAGAAGTAATGACGGAACAGATCCCAATGGATTTGGATTTGTGCAGTTTGCAGTCAATCTTCAACCCAGAGAAGACTGGAAACGTAAGATCAGCTATGAGAAACTGATCGAAGAAATTGATAAAAAACTGCGAAATTATCAGGGGATTACCTTTAATTATTCTCAGCCGATTTCAGATAACGTAGCAGAAGCCGTTGCCGGTTTTAAAGCAGAAAACGGAATTAAAATTTATGGAGATAATCTGCAAACCCTCGATAGGCTGGCAGAAGAAGTTTTGCAGCAGGTAAAAGATGTTGAAGGAGTAAAAGATCCCGGAATCATTAAAAATATTGGACAGCCGGAAGTAAGCGTAGTCTTAGACCGTGATAAAATGGCCGCCTACGGTGTAATGCCTGCAGACGCACAGGCTGTTCTTGAGATGGCTTTTGGCGGAAAAACAGCTTCAGAAATGTTTGATGGAGAACGGAAATTTCCCATTCGTCTCCGATATTCCCAGGAATACAGAAAAGATGAGAATGATATTGCTGCTTTAATGGTTCCTACACAGGACGGAGCAAAAATTCCGTTAAAAGAAATCAGTACGATTGTTAAAGATAACGGTGCCGCCTTTATCTACAGAGATGATATCAAAAGATATATCGGGGTGAAATTTTCAATCCGTGACCGTGATTTAGGAAGTACCATTGCTGATGCACAGAAAAAAGTATCCAAAATTGAACTTCCGGATGGCTATTCAGTAGGGTGGACAGGTCAGTTTGAAAATCAGCAGCGGGCTTCGCACCGTTTGGCACAGGTAGTACCGGTAAGTATTCTGATGATCTTCTTCCTGTTATTTATTCTTTTCGGAAATATAAAAGATTCACTGCTGGTATTGGCTAATGTCCCTTTTGCCTTGATAGGAGGAATCATTGCGCTGCACGTTACCCGGATGAATTTTGGAATATCAGCCGGAGTAGGAATGATTGCCCTGCTGGGAATCTGTATACAAAACGGAGTAATCCTCATTACAGAATTCCATCAAAATGTTAAAAATGGGCTCCATTTGGACCTTGCTATATTAAATGGGGTGAAATCCAGAACTAGACCCGTAATAATGACTGCCCTGATGGCCTCTATTGGTCTTATGCCGGCTGCATTATCAACAGGAATAGGATCTGAGTCGCAAAAACCGCTTGCCATTGTAATTATTGGCGGACTTATTACAGCGACTGTCCTCACCCTTCTTATTTTCCCGATCATTTTCTGGATCTTCAACCGAACTAAAAAATCGCAGCAGATCTAGAGTTCTTTTATTTTATATTAATGAAGCCTGAAATACATGTATTTCAGGCTTTTTAATATATATATAATTTGTGTTTAGAATCCTAAACCTACTGTAAAAGCTTTAACAGCATTCGGGAAATCAGCAAGGACTGTTGCTGCGCCGTTGGTAGTATTCACTGTGTATATCTTTGTAGAACCGTTTGATGTAGCCATTAAATAAGCTTTTTGACTTACACTTCCAATGTCAAAACCATTGGCTGAGCTTATATTAATTCCTAGTGGACCAGTTTCTGTCAAAGTTCCATTATTCGGTGGATTTTGCTGATAAAGCTTATCCGTATTATGATCAATAACAAATAAAGTAGTTGTTGCAGCACCTGCAAAATTATTGGTGTAGGCAGCTGCGCTTACAGAAGGTGTTCCAGGGTTCAGGATTCCGTCTGCAGATGCAAGAGTTCCATCAGCAGGATTTATACGTAGATTTTGCCCGGTGTTGCTAACAATTCTTATTTTATCAACACTAGGATTAAAATCAAATCCAAAATCTGTCCCTGCAAGGAGGGTTGGAAAAGGAGAGGTTCCTACTGCGGTTGCTGCTCCCGTTCCCAGATTAATGGTATACAATCTGCTGGAACTTCCCAAAGCATACAGCTGGCCATTTGCAGGGCGGAAATCAATTCCAAGAATATTCTCACCGGTTTGCAGACCAGCAATAGTTTTGGATATCAGATTGGGGCTGTTGGGATTAAATATTTGTAAATTATTAGAATTGTCAATCGCATAGGCTACTGCTTCAGTAGGAATGGCAAGATCCAGGATAGGCTGCTGAAGACTTCCCAGAGTAACAGCTTTTCCATTGTTTAAATCCAGTAAATGAAGATGGCCATTGGTTCCCGATTGAGTAGCGAGTAAAGCAACATTATTGTCATATTTGATGTCAAAAGCAGCCTGGCCTGTAAAAGTTATTCCTAAATTACCAACTTCTACCAGCGTTCCATTGTTCGGTGGATCCTGCTTAAACAATTTGCCGGAACTCATATCAATATCAAATAATGTAGTGGAAGAAGCACCTGCTTTACTGTTGGTATAAGCAACTCCAGCTATAGAAGGAGTTCCGGAACCATTAATATTCATATCTGTTGCAGCAACGGCTCCGGTTTCAGGATGTAAACGAAGGTTCTGCCCGGTATTGCTTACCAAACGTATACGGTCAACTGTTGGATTGAAGTCAATAGAAGCGATCGATCCCGAAACAGCCGGGGAAAAAGCAGTGGTACCTACCATTCTCGCCGCAGCATTTGAAATATTAATAATGTAAAGTTTACTGGCATTAGACAGAGCATACAGTTCTCCGGTCGCCGGTCTGAAATCAATGCTTAATAATTTTTCGCCTGTTGCGATACCTGTAATGGCTGTTTTGGAAGAAAATGCACCTGGTTTTTTGGCATTAAAAGAAACCAGTTCATTTGTTCCTGTTATTCCGTAAACCATAAGATCAGGTCCGGTAATTGTATTTTCAAACATAGAATTGTCATCAGAATTATGACACGAAAAGAAGATGACAAAGGCAATAAATGCTAAGTAAAGAGGTGATAGTTTTTTCATAATACATAGGTTATGGGTTCATATTCTATATACGAGATAATAAGTATTATGGATTTTTAGTATATTTTCATACACTATCAAATAGTAATGCTGTAAATGATGTTGCTGACAATCAGCCGTAAAGATGAAATACAGGTGAAAAATGAATTTCGTTTTATTAAAACATTCGTTAAAATAGAGAATAAGGATTTTTTAAATAGAGATTTTTGTGTAAATTTGCAGTCTCAATATATAGAAATATATATAGTTTGTAATTCTTTGGATTTGAATATTGATTTTTTTGCATAAAAAAGTTTTTAGTATTTAAAAATTCATTATATTTGCACACTGAAAATTTGAATAATCAATAAATAAATAATTTCACATCATGGCAAAGGAAACGTTTAATCGTAACAAACCACACTTGAACATTGGTACTATTGGTCACGTTGACCATGGTAAAACTACACTTACTGCAGCAATCAGTGCTGTATTAGCGAGCAAAGGTCTTGCTGAGAAAAAAGATTTCTCTGCTATTGACTCTGCTCCTGAAGAAAAAGAAAGAGGTATCACTATCAATACTGCTCACATCGAGTACGAAACTGAAAATAGACACTATGCTCACGTTGACTGTCCAGGTCACGCCGACTATGTTAAGAACATGGTAACTGGTGCTGCTCAGATGGACGGTGCAATCGTAGTATGTGCTGCAACTGACGGACCAATGCCTCAGACTAGAGAGCACATCTTGCTTTGTCGTCAGGTAAACGTACCTAGAATCGTTGTTTTCATGAACAAAGTTGACATGGTGGATGATCCAGAATTGTTAGAGCTTGTTGAAATGGAACTTAGAGACTTATTGTCTACTTACGATTTCGACGGAGATAACTCTCCAGTAATTCAAGGTTCTGCACTAGGTGCACTTACTGCAGCTACTGCAACTCCTGTTAACACAGAAGACAAATGGTTCAAAAGTGTTGAAGAATTAATGAATGCTGTTGATACTTGGATCGAGCAACCACCAAGAGATACTGATAAGCCATTCTTGATGCCAATCGAAGACGTATTCTCTATTACAGGTAGAGGTACTGTTGCAACTGGTAGAATCGAAGCTGGTATTATCAATACAGGTGATCCTGTTGATATCATCGGTATGGGTGAAGAAAAATTAACTTCTACTATTACAGGAGTTGAGATGTTCAGAAAAATCCTTGACAGAGGTGAAGCTGGAGATAACGTAGGTCTATTGTTGAGAGGTATTGAAAAAA
>Ga0308164_10001106_pt1 | contig 34112 bp, 40 predicted proteins | sample PhyTR2_FD_201031 | JGI IMG/M metagenome (GOLD analysis project Ga0308164, IMG submission 201031) | Phyllosphere microbial communities from UC Gill Tract Community Farm, Albany, California, United States - DLSLT.R2 | ecosystem: Host-associated > Plants > Phyllosphere > Unclassified | place: USA... | reverse complement strand
CAATATCGGCATTGCAAATCGATTGGTTGTTTGTGCCTAATCTCGTAGAAATCCGCGATCTTCACTTTGGCTATGGTGAGCGCCCGATTCTGTCGGCGCTGAATATGTCATTTCCGCGTGGCAAAGTTGTTGCTGTCATGGGTGGTTCCGGTTCTGGAAAAACCACGGTGCTGCGTCTGGTCGGCGGCCAGCTTGCGCCACAAGCCGGTGTGATTGAGGTTGATGGTCAGCGCGTTGATACGCATGACTTGCGGGCCCTGTATCAATTGCGCCGCAAGATGGGCATGCTGTTTCAGCATGGCGCGTTGTTTACCGACATGTCGGTTTTTGAAAACGTCGCTTTTCCGCTGCGCGAGCATACCGATCTGCCGGAAGAGTTGATCCGCGATCTGGTGTTGATGAAGCTGCATACGGTTGGTCTGCGCAATGCGGCGCAACTCAAGCCCTCCGAGATTTCAGGCGGCATGGCGCGACGTGTAGCGCTGGCACGCGCGATCGCGCTGGATCCACAACTGATCATGTATGACGAACCATTTGCAGGCCTCGATCCGATTTCGATGGGCATGACGGCAAACCTGATTCGACGCCTTAATGATGCGCTGGGGTCGACCACTATTCTCGTCTCGCATGATGTGCACGAGTCGTTCTCGATCGCCGATTATGTGTACTTCCTGTCCAAGGGCGCGATTGTGGCGCAAGGGACGCCAGCCGAGATGATGGCGTCATCCGATCCGTACGTGAAGCAGTTCGTCAATGCTGAGCCGGATGGTCCGGTGCCGTTCCACTACCCGGGCAGTTCGCTGGCGGATGATCTCGGTTTGGGAGAGCGCGCATGATCGCCGGCGTGCTGACATGCATTGGTCGCACTGTGCGCGAGACGGTTGCTGACGTTGGATTTGCGACCCGCACTTTCTTTGCACTGATCATGGGGTTTGGCAGTGCCTTCCGTCGCCCGCGACTGGTAATGAGCCAAGTGCATTTCATTGGCAACTATTCGCTGGTGCTGATCAGCGTCTCCGGTGTGTTTGTCGGTTTCGTGCTGGGGCTGCAGGGTTATTACACGCTGAACAAATATGGCTCCGAGCAGGCACTCGGCTTGCTGGTGGCATTGTCGCTGACGCGGGAGTTGGGGCCAGTGGTCACGGCGCTGCTTTTTGCCGGGCGCGCAGGGACATCGCTAACAGCCGAGATTGGTTTGATGAAAGCTGGCGAGCAATTGTCAGCAATGAAAATGATGGCGGTCGATCCGCTGCGTCGCGTTCTGGCACCGCGTTTCTGGGCGGGTGTGATTGCGATGCCGATTCTGGCAGCGATTTTCAGCGCGGTGGGCATCATCGGCGGCTATCTAGTTGGTGTGCAGATGATCGGTTTGGATGAAGGCGCATTCTGGTCGCAGATGCAAGGTGGCGTCGATCTGTGGAATGACATCATCAATGGCGTGATCAAGAGCGTGGTGTTTGGCTTTGCAGTGACCTTTGTTGCGCTTTATCAGGGTTACCAGGCGCAACCGACGCCGGAAGGTGTGGCGCGCGCGACTACCCGTACGGTTGTCATGGCGTCGCTGGCGGTGCTTGGTCTGGACTTCCTGCTGACGGCCTTGATGTTCAGCTAAAAGAATATTGGCGGTCGGGGATGCGTCCCTGATCGCAGCAGTTTGTTGTGAATGCGCCACGATTGATCGTGCCGAACGCATTTTCCCCTATTTGAGGTATGAGCTTATGCAACGGAAATCATTAGACTTATGGGTTGGATTGTTTGTCCTGTTGGGCGCGGCGGCATTGTTATTTCTTGCCTTGAAAGCAGGGAATGCCAGTTCGCTGTCGTTTCAGCCGACTTATTCGGTCGTGACCCGGTTTGACAATATTGGTGGGCTCAAGCCGCGTGCGCCGGTCAAGAGTGCGGGTGTGGTGGTTGGTCGCGTCGGCGACATCAGTTTTGACGACCAGACCTTTCAGGCAAGCGTGACCCTCAATATCGAAAACCGCTATCAGTTTCCGAAAGATTCATCGGCCAAGATCCTTACTTCGGGTCTTCTGGGCGAGCAGTTCATCGGCCTTGAGGCCGGAGGCGATCCCGACAATCTTGCGTCGGGCGACAGAATTACCATGACACAGTCGGCGATGGTGCTGGAGAATCTGATCAGTCAGTTCCTCTTCAGCAAGGCAGCCGAAGGAAAAGAAGATAACAAATGAAAAAGACAGCCAAGGCATTCCTGTTTGCCACAGCCATTCTCCTCAGCGGTTGCGCAAGCACCAATGGCAACAACACCGCGGGTGATCCTTTCGAGGGTTACAACCGTGCGATGTTCCAGTTCAACGACACGGTTGATCGTGTCGCGTTGAAGCCAGTGGCAACCGTCTACCGCGATAATCTGCCGTCGTTTGTGCAGACCGGTGTGAGCAACTTTTTCAGCAACATTGGCGATGTCTGGATCATGGTCAACAACTTCCTGCAAGGGAAGGCAGAAAACGGCCTGAACGATTTCATGCGTGTGGCGGTGAATACGACGCTGGGCTTCGGCGGTATCCTCGATATTGCATCGGAAGCAGGCATCACCAAGCACAACGAAGATTTTGGCCAGACGCTGGGTAAATGGGGTGTCGGTTCCGGTCCGTATGTGGTGCTGCCGCTGCTCGGTGGTTCTACGCTGCGTGACACGGCCGCCTTGCCTGCGGATATCTATGGCGACCCATGGACTTATGTCACGCCAGTCAGTGTGCGTAATACCGGTGCGGTCGTTCGTGTGATCGACCGTCGTGCCAGCTTGCTCAACGCCAGTAACCTGATGGAAGACGCCGCGCTGGATCGCTACACGTTCTTCCGCGATGGCTATCTGCAACGTCGCCAAAGCCTGGTGTATGACGGCGCGCCGCCACCAGCCAACTACGACGACGAAGACTACCAGCCTTAATTGGCATGCCTGCTCTTGAAATACGGGCGGGTACATTCAGTTACAGTTCAGCCTCATTGGGGCTGAACCTCGTCATTTGTCGACGGTCGAATTGCTTGAAATCAGGATCGTCGTTCATATCTAGAGGTTTGTGAGAGGTAAGCGCGCCATAGCGCTGCGTAGTCTTGATCAGCCTTGTTCAGCCCGATTGGAGAACCATGAATCAACTTTTTAAAAAACTTACCTTTGCCTTTATGGCCTTATCGTTTGCCGGCGTTGCTTCCGCTGCTGAAGCACCAGATGCGCTGATCAAGCGCCTGAGCGAAGAAATTCTGGCAACGGCGAAAACTGACAAGCAAATTCAATCCGGTAGCCAGGCGCGCATCCAGCAAGTTGTGGACGAGAAAATTCTGCCGCATGTCGATTTCCAGCGTACGACGGCATTGGCTGTTGGCCGCGCATGGCGCGATGCAACGCCTGACCAAAAAACGCAATTGACCAACGAGTTCAAGAAGCTGTTGACCTACACCTATACCGGTGCGATTTCGCAAGTCTCGGATCAGAAGTTCGAGTACTTGCCATTCCGTGCTGCGGCTGATGACAAGGATGTGGTCGTTAATACGCGCGTTGTGCAGCCGCGTGGCGAGCCAGTGCAGCTCAGTTATCGTTTGATCAAGTCGGACAGCGGCTGGAAGATCTATGACATCAATGTGTTGGGTGCCTGGCTGATCGAAAGCTACAAAGGCAGTTTCGCGACCGAGATCAACAAGTCCGGTGTGGATGGTCTGATTGCTTCGATCAAGGATCGCAATGCCAAACTCGCTGCCAATGTTGCGAAATCAGGTGGCAAGGCGGTCAGTTCGCCAAGCAAAGCGGGTGAAGTTGCCAAGTAAACAGTGTCGTTAATAGGCCTTATTGATCCATTATTCTTATGTTTCGCACACCTTCCTCGCTCACTTATGAACATGCCAGCCCTGCATTAAATGCGGGGTTGCAGGCCATTGCGGGCGGGGAGTTTGCTTTTGATCTGGCTGCCGTCCAGACGGTTGATTCCTCCGCTGTCGCGACCGTTCTTGCCTGGCAGCGTGCCAGCAAGGCGCGTGGCGCCTCGCTGGCCTTGCATAATGTCCCTCCCAGCTTGCTCAGCCTGATGTCGCTTTATGACGTGGATAGCTTGCTTGGCCTGTCTGCGCCGCGCGTCGATCTGCCACATCATTGACCCTGCCCGTCTGACGCTTTTTACGCGTCACCTTGTCTTGTCCGGGCTTTGGGTCCGGAATCTAATATAATCAAGGGTTTCGCCATTCATTCAGCGCGTGTTTGCGTCGTTTGCATGCTCAGCATTACCTCTGCATAAAGTGTCTTTGGCCAACATGGCTGCAATCCAAGTCAATCACGTCGAAAAAAGCTACAAGGACCTCAAGGCCTTGAAAGGCGTTTCGCTATCTATCGAAGAAGGCGAATTTTTCGGTTTGCTGGGCCCCAACGGGGCCGGCAAGACCACACTGATCTCGATCATTGCGGGGCTTAATCGTGCCGATGCTGGCAATGTGACTGTGCATGGACACGACACCGTGACGGACTATCGTCAGGCGCGCAAACTGCTCGGCGTGGTACCGCAAGAGCTAGTGTTCGATCCCTTTTTTACCGTGCGCGAAACGCTGCGCATGCAGTCCGGCTATTACGGACTGAAGAACAACGACGCCTGGATCGATGAGGTCATGCACCATCTCGATCTGACCGGCAAGGCGGATGCCAATATGCGTGCGCTGTCCGGCGGCATGAAGCGCCGGGTTCTGGTCGCGCAGGCATTGGTGCACAAACCGCCAGTGATCGTGCTGGATGAACCGACTGCAGGCGTGGATGTGGAATTGCGTCAAACCTTGTGGAAGTTCATTTCTCAGCTCAATCGGGATGGACATACAGTGGTCTTGACCACGCATTATCTGGAAGAAGCGCAGGCACTGTGCAATCGTGTCGCGATGCTGAAGGCCGGTCAGGTGGTGGCGCTGGATGCAACGGCAGCTCTTATTCGACGCATCTCCGGTTCGCAACTGGTTGTGCAACTGGCATCAGGCAAATTGCCGGAATCGCTTATGCCGCTGGTATCGCATCCTGAAGAACTGATGGCCGGTCGCAAGTACACTCTGCGCATCAACGACCATTCAGAGGTCGAGCCTGTGCTTGCCGCCTTGCGTCAGTCTGGCGCTGTAGTGGAAGACATGCAATTGCAGCAGGCCGATCTGGAAGACGTGTTTATCCAGATCATGGAAGGCGAAAAATGACCGGCTTCCAGACCTTGTTTTACAAGGAAATGCTGCGTTTCTGGAAAGTGGCGACGCAAACGGTTGCCGCGCCTATCCTGACTGCGGTCCTATACTTGCTGATTTTCGGACATGTGTTGGAAGACCATGTGCAGGTTTATCCGGGCGTGAAGTACACAGCCTTTCTGGTGCCGGGTCTGGTGATGATGAGCGTGTTGCAAAATGCGTTTGCCAATTCCTCGTCCTCGCTGATCCAATCCAAGATCACCGGCAATCTGGTGTTCGTCTTGCTGACGCCGTTGTCGCACTGGGAGTTGTTCAGCGCGTACGTGCTGGCGGCGGTTGCGCGTGGATTGATCGTTGGTTCCGGCGTGTTTCTGGTGACGGCATGGTTTGCTGACATGAGTTTTGTCGCACCATGGTGGATTGTCATTTTTGCCGTGCTGGGTGCGGCGATGCTGGGCACGATGGGTGTGATTGCCGGTATCTGGGCGGAGAAGTTCGATCAGTTGGCGGCGTTTCAAAATTTTCTGATCATGCCGGCGACCTTTCTTTCCGGCGTGTTTTATTCGGTCCATTCCTTGCCGGCATTTTGGCAAAACGTGTCGCATCTGAATCCGTTTTTCTACATGATCGACGGATTTCGTTACGGCTTCTTCGGTCAGTCCGACGTTGATCCGCTGATCAGTTGTGCGGTGGTTGCCTGTTTCCTGACCTTGCTGGTTGCGTTTGGCGTAGCGTTGCTGCGTAGCGGATACAAACTGCGACATTGAGCGACCATGCATTTATCATTACCCCTTCTTTTTTGAAAAGGCAGAATCATGTTGCCCACACCTGAACTGGTTAAAAGCTATATCGCTGCAGGACTGAACTGTTCGCACCTCGAGGTCAGCGGCGATGGCTCGCATTTTGAAGCCGTCATTGTTTCCGACGCCTTTGCCGGCAAGCGTTTGATTCAGCGCCATCAACTGGTGTATGCGGCGCTTGGCGATCGCATGAAGGCAGAGATCCACGCGCTGTCGATGAAGACGCTGACGCCGGAAGAATTCCAGAAGTAATCGCAAGAATAATTGCAGTAATCGTTTCGCTACCAATCAACTCCTGCATGGACCACGGCCTACATGGATAAGCTTTTGATACAGGGCGGTCATCGCCTTTCGGGTGAGATCGTCATTGCCGGCGCCAAGAACGCGGCGTTGCCGATTCTGTGTGCCGGTTTGCTCACGGATGATGCGGTCGAGCTGCACAATGTCCCGCGTCTGCAGGATGTGGCCACCATGCTCAAGCTGCTGGAGCAGATGGGTTTGAAGATTCGCCAGGATGGCGAAACGGTCGTGCTCAACGGCGATGCCATCGACAAGCTCGAAGCGCCGTATCAACTGGTGAAAACCATGCGCGCCTCGATTCTCGTTCTGGGTCCGTTGCTGGCGCGTTTTGGTGAGGCGAAAGTCTCTTTGCCCGGTGGTTGCGCAATCGGTTCGCGTCCGGTCGATCAGCACATCAAGGGTTTGCAGGCGATGGGTGCGGAGGTCACGATCGAGGCAGGCTACATCCATGCACGCGCCAAAAAACTCAAAGGTACGCGCATCGTGACCGACATGATCACCGTGACTGGCACCGAGAATCTGCTGATGGCCGCAGTGCTGGCAGAAGGCGAGACGATTCTCGAAAATGCCGCACGCGAGCCGGAAGTCACCGATCTCGCCAATCTGCTGTTCGCCATGGGGGCAAAGATCGAAGGCATCGGCACGGATCGTCTGGTGATTCAGGGTGTCGACAAACTGCATGGCGCAAAGCATGCGGTGATTCCCGACCGGATCGAAACCGCGACCTTCCTGTGTGCGGTGGCTGCCGTCGGAGGTGATGTGACCTTGCGCAATGCGCGCACGGACACACTGGATGTTGCGCTCGACAAATTGCGTGAGGCCGGTGCGATCCTGACGACAGGCGACGACTGGATTCGCGTGCAGATGGCGGCACGGCCGAAAGCCGTGAGTTTCCGCACGACCGAATATCCGGGCTTTCCGACCGACATGCAGGCGCAGTTCATGGCGATGAACTGTATCGCCGAAGGTAGCAGCCGCGTCGTCGAAACCATTTTTGAAAATCGTTTCATGCACGTGCAAGAGATGAATCGTCTCGGCGCGGCCATCACGATCGAAGGCCACACGGCCATCATCGATGGTGTCGACAAGCTGGTGGGCGCGCCGGTGATGGCTACCGACCTGCGTGCCTCGGCATCGCTGGTGATTGCGGCGCTGGCAGCCGAAGGCGAAACCTGCATCGATCGTATTTATCATCTGGATCGCGGCTACGACCGCATGGAAGTCAAATTGTCCGCCGTCGGCGCGCACATTCAACGAGTCAAATCATGACCCAAAATTCGCAACAACTGACGCTGGCTCTTTCCAAGGGCCGCATTTTTGAAGAAACCCTGCCGCTGCTCGAAGCGGCTGGTATCAAGGTCAGTGAAAATCCGGAAACCTCGCGCAAGCTGATTCTGCCGACCAATGATCCGAACGTACAGGTCATCATCGTGCGTGCCTCCGATGTGCCGACCTATGTGCAATATGGCGCAGCCGATTTCGGTGTGGCCGGCAAGGACGTGCTGCTTGAGCATGGCGGTGAAGGCCTGTATCAGCCGATCGATCTGAATATTGCCAAGTGCCGCATGTCCGTCGCGGTCAAGGATGGTTTTGACTACGAAAGCGCCGTGCGTCAGGGCGCACGCCTGCGCGTAGTCACCAAGTATGTGCAGACCGCGCGCGAGCATTTTGCCTCCAAGGGCGTGCACGTCGATCTGATCAAGCTGTATGGTTCGATGGAACTCGGGCCGCTGGTTGGTCTGGCCGATGCGATTGTCGATCTGGTGAGTACCGGCAGTACCTTGCGCGCCAATCATCTGGTCGAGGTTGAGCAGATCATGGAGATCTCGTCGCGTCTGGTGGTTAACCAGGCTGCGCTCAAGCTCAAGCGTGAACGTCTGCAACCGATTCTTGAAGCCTTCGAGGTAGCGTCCAAGCGCAATGCCTGAGAATATCAATGGATACCTGAGTCGATCCTGAATCGTTCCTGAATCACACGGATTGATTCGCTGGTATTGTCTGCTGGCACTGTCTGATTTATCGTTAAATTTTTGATCTGAGCGAAAACAAGATGTCTATACAAATTCGCAAGTTTGATTCCAGTCATCCCGATTTCCAGCGTCAGCTGAGCGATGTGCTCGCTTTCGAGGCATCGGAAGATGAAGCCATTGATCGCGCCGTGTTGCGCATTCTCGACGATGTGAAAAAGCGCGGCGATGCGGCGGTGCTCGAATACACCAAGCAATTCGATCACGTCGATGCCGACAACATGTCTGTGCTGGAGATTGGTGCCGATGCGTTGCAGGCTGCGCTGGAGCAATTAGCGCCGGCGCGTCGTGCTGCGCTGCAAACAGCGGCCGAGCGCGTGCGTATTTATCACGAGCGGCAGAAGGATGAGATCGGTTCGGCTGGTTTCACCTACACCGAAGCGGATGGCACCATACTCGGACAAAAAGTGACGCCACTGGACCGCGTCGGTATCTACGTGCCGGGTGGCAAAGCAGCTTATCCGTCTTCTGTGCTGATGAATGCGATTCCAGCCAAGGTGGCCGGCGTGCAGGAAGTCATCATGGTGGTGCCAACGCCACATGGCGTGCAGAACGAACTGGTGCTGGCTGCTGCGGCGATGTCGGGCGTCGATCGCGTCTTCACGATTGGTGGTGCGCAGGCTGTGGCCGCGCTGGCATACGGCACCGCGACGATTCCGCAAGTGGATAAGATCGTCGGTCCAGGCAATGCGTATGTGGCTGCTGCCAAGCGTCGCGTATTCGGCACCGTCGGGATCGACATGATCGCCGGCCCGTCTGAAATTCTGGTTGTGTGCGACGGCACCACTGATCCTGACTGGATTGCGATGGATCTGTTTTCGCAGGCCGAGCACGATGAGCTTGCGCAATCGATCCTGATTTGCCCGGATGAAGCCTATCTCGACAAAGTGGCGGAAAGCATCAATCGTCAGCTCGACGACATGCCGCGCAAGGAAGTGATTACGACGTCCTTGACCAATCGCGGCGCGCTGATCAAGGTACGCGACATGGATGAAGCGTGCGAGATCGCCAATTTCATCGCCGCAGAACATCTGGAAATTTCGAGCGAAAACCCCCAGCAATGGGCGGACAAGATTCGCCATGCGGGTGCGATGTTCTTGGGGCGATTCTCTTCCGAGTCGCTTGGCGATTACTGTGCCGGACCGAATCACGTGTTGCCGACTTCGCGCACCGCACGTTTCTCTTCACCGCTGGGCGTCTATGACTTCCAGAAACGCTCAAGCATTCTGCAAGTCAGTGAAGACGGAGCGCAAACACTCGGCAAGGTCGCGGCGGAACTGGCCTATGGCGAAGGCCTGCAGGCACATGCCCGTTCTGCAGAATATCGCCTGAAGTGACGATGACACGGATGCGTGCATGACCGACTGGCGCAACCGCATCTTTTGCGAAGATGCGCTGGCAGGGCTGTCGCGCATTCCGGATGCGTCCGTCGATCTGATCATTGCCGATCCACCCTATGGATTGGGCAAGGATTACGGCAACGATTCCGACAAGCTGGCCGCTGAGGCTTATCTGGTCTGGATGGAGCAGTGGATCGACTTGGCGCTGCCCAAGCTCAAGTCCAGCGGCAGCCTCTATATTTTTCTGACCTGGCGTTATTCGCCGGAAATCTTTGTCATGCTGAAAAAGCGCATGACCATGATCAACGAAATCATCTGGGACCGGCGTGTGCCGTCAATGGGTGGTAGCGTGCGGCGCTTTTCATCAGTGCATGACACGATCGGTCTGTTCGTCAAGGCGAAGGACTACTACTTCGATCTGGATCCGGTGCGCGTGCCTTACGATGCCCAAACCAAGAAGGCGCGCTCGCGTTCCATCTTTGTCGGTGCCAAGTGGCTGGAGATGGGCTACAACCCGAAAGATGTCTGGAGCGTATCGCGTCTGCATCGCGAACATCGCGAGCGTGCCGACCATCCAACCCAAAAACCGCTGGAAGTGATTGAGCGCATGATCAAGGCATCCTGCCCACCGGGTGGCGTTGTACTGGATCCGTTCATGGGAAGCGGCACGACCGCCGTTGCTGCCGTACGATGCGGACGGGAATACACGGGGTTCGAGTTAAATGCCGAATATTGCGCCTTGATTCAGGAGCGACTTGTCGCAGTGGAAAAAGCGCGTGTTGCGCAATCGGCGACGCCCCAATGAGAGTGATTTTTTCGATGTCATCGCATTAATTTGACTCGTGGATGGCCACATTTGTGCAAAACCGGGCAAAAAACACGCTTGGGAAGCGCTTCTGGTGGTGGAACGCAAAGTGCTTGCCCAAAATTTGGGTAGAATGCCTGTAGTGCAGCAAATTCAGCATCATTGGTTGTCAGAAACATCATCGTGCATCACTAGTGAGCAATGTGTTGCCTGACCACTTATTTACCAATGTCACCGACCATCGTTTTCAACGTTTTTACCTCTCATGTCCACGCCACGCACCGCTGAAGTCACGCGCAACACCAACGAAACGCAAATTCGCGTTGCCATCAATCTGGACGGTACCGGCCAGCAAAAGCTCAATACCGGCGTGCCGTTTCTCGATCACATGCTGGATCAGATTGCACGCCATGGGCTGATCGATCTCGATATCGAAGCCAAGGGTGATCTGCACATCGATGCGCACCATACGGTGGAAGATGTCGGCATCACGCTGGGTCAAGCCTTTGCCAAGGCAGTTGGCGACAAAAAAGGCATTCGTCGTTACGGCCACGCTTACGTGCCGCTGGACGAAGCCTTGTCGCGCGTCGTGATCGATTTCTCCGGTCGTCCCGGACTCGAATTCAACGTGCCGTTCACACGTTCCATGATTGGCGCTTTTGACGTCGATCTGACCAGCGAATTTTTCCATGGCTTCGTCAATCACGCACTGGTGACGCTGCATGTCGACAATCTGCGCGGCGTCAACGCGCACCATCAATGCGAAACCGTCTTCAAGGCTTTCGGTCGTGCCTTGCGCATGGCGCTGGAACTGGATGCACGCGCCGCCGGCACCATCCCATCGACCAAGGGCAGTCTGTAAGCGCTTGCCAGCTTCGTTTCAAACATTGGAAGTCTGAAATACCGGTATGAACAAGATCGTGGTGGTGGATTACGGCATGGGTAACTTGCGCTCCGTTGCGCAAGCCTTGCGTCAGGTTGCGCCGGAGGCGGATGTGCGGATCTCGGGCGATGTTGCGGATATCAGATCGGCCGATCGTCTGGTCTTGCCTGGACAAGGGGCCATTCCCGATTGCATGCGCTCGTTGCAGGAGTCTGGCGTCAAGGAAGAAGTGCTGAAGGCCGCTGCGAGCAAACCTCTGTTCGGCGTCTGTGTCGGCGAGCAGATGATGTTCGACTGGAGCGAAGAAGGCGATACCAACGGCCTGGGATTGTTTCCCGGCAAGGTTGTGCGCTTCCAGTTCGGCGATCAGGTGCAGGAAGATGGTTCGCGCTTCAAGGTCCCGCAAATGGGCTGGAACCGTGTCCGGCAGTCCATGTCTCATCCGTTGTGGCATGGCATTGACGACGACAGCTACTTTTATTTTGTGCATAGCTATTACGCGCAGCCTGCTGATCGCGCACATGTCGCAGGCGAAACGCCGTATGGCGCATCTTTCTGCAGCGCGATTGCCCGCGACAATATCTTTGCGACCCAGTTTCACCCGGAAAAAAGTGCCTCCACCGGTTTGCAGTTATACAAAAACTTTGTTCACTGGAATCCCTGATCGCATTTCCTGATCATTTTTCTGTCTTCATTCATCACTTTTTACAAAACGATCCCATGCTGCTCATCCCTGCCATCGATCTTAAAGACGGTCATTGTGTTCGCCTCAAACAGGGCGACATGGAACAGGCGACCGTATTCTCCGAAGACCCTGCCGAGATGGCGCGCCATTGGCTGCTGCAAGGCGCACGTCGCCTGCATCTGGTCGATCTGAACGGTGCGTTTGCCGGCAAGCCGAAGAATGAGCCTGCGGTCAAATCGATTCTGCAGACGGTACGTGAATTCGCCGAAGAAAACGGCATTGACGAAATTCCCGTGCAGCTGGGCGGTGGCATTCGCGATCTGGATACGATTGAACGTTATCTCGACGATGGCCTGAGCTACATCATCATCGGCACGGCAGCCGTCAAAAATCCGGGCTTTTTGCACGATGCGTGCAGTGCGTTTCCAGGCCAGATTATCGTTGGCCTCGACGCCAAGGACGGCAAGGTTGCCACCGATGGCTGGAGCAAATTGTCGGGTCACGAAGTCATCGATCTGGCAAAGAAATTTGAAGATTACGGCTGCGAGTCGATCATCTATACCGATATTGGCCGCGACGGCATGATGGGCGGTGTCAACATCGAGGCGACCGTCAAGCTGGCGCAGAGCATGACAATTCCCGTGATCGCTTCGGGTGGCGTGCACAACATCAAGGATGTGGAGGCGCTGTGCGCAGTACAGGATGAAGGCATTGAAGGCGTGATCTGCGGCCGTTCGATCTACGAAGGCACGCTGGATCTGCGTTCGGCGCAGGACCGTGCGGATGAATTGAGCGAAGGTCCGGCGGAAGTCGACGAATGACACTGGCAAAACGCATCATCCCTTGTCTGGACGTGACCGCTGGTCGCGTCGTCAAGGGTGTGAATTTTCTGGAATTGCGCGATGCCGGCGATCCGATTGAAATCGCAAAACGCTACGACGATCAGGGCGCGGATGAAATCACGTTCCTGGATATCACAGCGACTTCAGATGGTCGCGATTTGATCCTCGATATCATCGAGGCAGTGGCATCGCAAGTGTTTATCCCGTTGACGGTTGGTGGCGGTGTGCGTGCGGTCGAGGATGTGCGTCGACTGCTCAATGCCGGTGCTGACAAGGTCGGCATCAATAGCTCTGCCATCAGCAATCCGCAGCTAGTCTACGATGCCGCGCAAAAGTACGGTTCGCAGTGCATCGTGGTTGCCATTGATGCCAAGAAGGCTAGTGATGGTCGCTGGGAAGTATTCACGCATGGTGGTCGCAAGGCTACCGGTCTGGATGCGATCGAATGGGCAAAGAGAATGGAAGGCCTCGGCGCTGGCGAGATTCTACTGACCAGCATGGATCGTGATGGTACCAAGTCGGGTTTCGATCTGGATCTGACACGTTCGGTTTCCGATGCCATCAGCATTCCGGTGATTGCATCCGGTGGCGTAGGTGGTTTGCAGGATCTGTCGGACGGCGTCAAAGTCGGTCGCGCAGATGCAGTACTGGCGGCCAGTATTTTTCACTATGGTCAGCACACGGTTCAGGAAGCCAAGCGCTTCATGGCAGAGCAGGGCATCCCAATGAGGCTGGTATGAGTGCCAATGCAAAGTGGTTAAACAAGGTAAAGTGGGACGAGCACGGTCTTGTGCCGGTCATCGCGCAGGAAGTTGGTAGCAACGATGTGCTGATGTTCGCATGGATGAATCGCGATGCGCTGGCCAAGACGGTTGAGTCCGGCGAAGCGATTTACTGGAGCCGTTCACGCAAGAAGCTGTGGCACAAAGGCGAAGAATCGGGTCATACGCAAAAGGTGCATGAAATTCGTCTCGACTGCGATGAAGATGTGGTGTTGCTCAAGGTAGAGCAGGTCGGCAAGATTGCGTGCCACACTGGTCGTCACTCCTGCTTCTTCCAGAAGTTCGAAAACGATTCGACTGGCGGCGATTGGCAGACCGTTGAGTCGGTGCTGAAGGATCCTGATTCCATCTACAAAGACAAGGGCGGACATGAGTGACATGCTGAGCCGTCTGGCGGACGTCATTGAATCGCGCAAGCCTGCTGCGGGCGGCGACCCTGAAAAATCCTATGTTGCGCGTCTGTTCGCAAAAGGCGACGATGCGATTTTGAAGAAGATCGGCGAAGAAGCCACCGAAACCGTGATGGCCGCCAAGGATGCGCGCGTCAGTGGCGACAAGTCGAAAGTGCTGTATGAGTGTGCCGATCTCTGGTTTCATTCGATGGTGTTGCTAGCGCAATTCGATCTGAAGCCGCAGGACGTTATTGACGAACTGGCGCGTCGCGAAGGTGTTTCCGGCATCGAAGAAAAAGCCGCGCGCAAGAACGATTAACATCATGCTGACGCATCACTTGAGCAAGCTGAAAGGAACGCAATTTGGATAACTGTATTTTCTGCAAGATTGCTGCAAAACAAATTCCTGCAAAAGTCATCTATGAAGATGATGACGTACTTGCCTTTCACGATATCAATCCGGCGGCACCTGTTCATTTTCTGATCGTACCGAAAAAGCATCTGGCGACCCTGGCTGACTGCAAGGACGAAGATGCGCTGCTGTTGGGCAAAATGTCTTTGCTGGCACCGAAACTCGCACAGGAGCTGGGCTGCGGCTACGACGCTGCCGACGGCGGCAAGGGCGGCTTCAAGACAGTATTCAATACCGGTCCCGATGGCGGTCAAGAGGTGTACCATCTGCATATGCATGTGATCGGCGGTCCGCGTCCATGGCACCGTTCACTGACTTAATATCATCAGAAACTAGGCGGCAGCGCCCCTCGAGGAGAAAGTAATGGGTTCATTTAGCATCTGGCACTGGCTGATCGTTTTGCTGATCGTGGCACTGGTATTCGGCACCAAGAAACTCGCCAACATGGGCTCCGATGTCGGCAAGGCTGTCAAAGGCTTTAAAGACGGCGTCAAGGGCGAGGAAGAAGCCGCCGCCGCGCGCAAGGAAGCAACGCCTGTCGCAGACAAGACCACGGTCGATGTCGAAGCAAAGGAAAAATCGAAAAGCTGATGCGATGTCATCCCTAGGTTGACTATGGATGACACCTTGCTGATTCGATAATCACATGATTGATATCGCCTTTTCCAAACTTGCGATCATTGGTGTCGCCGCACTGGTCTTTATCGGACCTGAGCGCCTGCCCAAGGTCGCCCGCATGGCAGGTACGATGCTGGGCCGTGCGCAGCGTTACATCAATGATGTGAAGGCGGAAGTCAGTCGTGAGATGGAGCTCGATGAGTTGCGCAAGATGCACAAGGATGTGCAATCGGCCGCGAGCGATGTCGAGAGTACGATCTCCAGCAATTTCTCGCATGCGGAGAAAGAAATGCATTCGGTCTGGAATGACACCTCGACCAGCGATGACAATCCATTGATGGAGCCGCCAACTTTCGATCAGGTATCGGAAAAATCCAAGAATTTCCGCAAGAAAAGACTCGCACGGACATCTGCTTTGCCATCATGGTACAAGCGCCAGAACGGACATCGCTCTCATGTGATTTCGGGTGCGGCACGGGTTGCCAAATATCGTCCATCGGCAGCGCAACAGTCGCGCTCGTTTTTTTAATATTACGGATGCACACGCGATCCGTTTCTTTTCCCTTCTCAGTATCGCGCCTGCGCGTGGATGATAATCAGACATGACCGGCAACGAAGAATCCTTTATTTCCCATCTCGTTGAGCTGCGTAGTCGTCTCATGAAGGCGTCGATCGTGGTGATCGTGGTCTTCCTGTGTCTGATGCCATGGGCCGGCACGATTTACGATTTCCTTGCCTGGCCGATGATGCAGGCGCTGCCACAGGGCAGCAAAATGATTGCGACAGGCGTCATTACGCCGTTCCTGATTCCGGTCAAGGTGACGATGCTGCTGGCATTTATGATTGCCTTGCCGTGGGTGCTGTATCAGATGTGGGCGTTTGTTGCGCCAGGACTGTATACGCATGAGAAAAAGCTGATCGCGCCGCTGGTCATTTCCTCATCGCTGCTGTTTATGTCAGGTGTCGCCTTTTGCTATTACTTTGTCTTTGGCGTCATCTTTCACTTCATCAATAATTTTGCGCCCGCTTCGATTTCTGTGGCGCCGGATATCGACAGCTATTTCGGGTTTGTGATGACGATGTTCATCGCCTTCGGCCTGACATTTGAAGTGCCGGTGGTAGTGATTGTGCTGGTGCGTATGGGGCTGGTGTCTGTGCAGAAGTTGCGACAAATACGTCCCTACGTCATCGTCGGTGCGTTTGTGATTGCGGCAATCGTCACGCCACCAGACGTGATGAGCCAGCTGCTGCTGGCGATTCCGCTATGCATTTTGTACGAGGTGGGTTTGCTGCTTGCGCCGATCTTTGAGAAAGCGACGCGCGCGCCTGCTGAAACCGAGTTGATGTAAAAACCTAAGGCGGCTCAGGTCTCGCGCAGCCAGTTTATCAAGGGCCAGCTGTCCTTGAAGGTTGATAACAGTTTTGCTTCAAGCAGATCAGGATACTTGATCACATCGATCTCGACCCAGACGATGAAACTCTTCAGCTTGAGGTATTCCGCATGTGGTCCTTCTCCGCTGAATCCTTTTGGCGGTCGTGTCAGTTTCCCTTCTTCCTGCAAGCCGCCAAAGGTTTGTACTAGCTTCTTGTTCTTCAATACCTTGGAAAAACCGGTACGGTCATCCAGCACGTGCTGACGAATGGCGCGTAACCGATCCGATGGCGGCATCCATTCTCCGCCCGCGATCAGTAATTTTCCGTCTGCATCGATGTGAAAGTAATACGTCGGGCCGCCGCCCTGGCTTGGTTTCTTCAAGCCGCTGGCATTCAGTGCGGCAGAAAAATGTGTTTTGTATGGAATTTTTTCGCGGGAAAACCGCATGTCGCGATTGATGCGAAACAGTGCCTTCTTTGGATTGACGGCCGCAATTGCCGGATCAAACTTGCTGATGTCGGCAATCAGACGAATCACGAGTTGCAAAAACTCAGCGCGCAAAATGTCGTAGCGCGGTTTGTTCATCACAAACCATGCGCGATTATTGTTCTCCGACAGTTCGGATAAAAAGGCAGTGAGATCGCGAACGTGCATGGCGTATGGTCTCGTGCTTACTCGCCCAGCGTGCGAGATTGTGCGCGCGGACGTTGGCCGATGACGATATCCAACGTGGTTTCCTGATTGTTGCGCAGGACGATCACCTTGGTTTTGGTGTTGGGCTTCAGTTGCGCAATGTGCGTCAGCATGTCTGCCATATCCGCAATCATTTTGCCGTCGATCGAAACCAGAATGTCACCAGGACGAATGCCTGCCTTGTCGGCTGGGCCGCCTTTGAGCACGCCGGCGATGATGGCACCAGTCGTTTTCTTCAGACCGAAGCTTTCCGCCAGTTCAGGCGTAATGTCTTGCGGCTCCACGCCAATGTAGCCGCGCACGACCTGTCCATCCTTGATGATGGCATCCATCACCGATTTGACCGTCGTCACGGGAATCGCAAAGCCAATGCCCAGCGAACCGCCGCTACGTGAATAGATGGCCGTATTGATGCCTAGCAGATTGCCATGTACATCGATTAGCGCACCGCCTGAATTGCCTGGATTAATGGCGGCATCAGTCTGGATGAAGTTTTCAAAGGCATCGAGAATACCGAGATGATTGCGTCCCAGCGCCGAAATAATACCCATGGTCACGGTTTGGCCAACACCAAACGGATTGCCGATGGCCAGTACAACGTCGCCGACGCGTGCTTCCTCAACATGGCCAAGCGTGATCGCAGGCAAATCTTTGAGATCGATCTTGATGACCGCGAGATCGGTTTCCGGGTCGGACCCGACGACTTTGCCTTGTGCCTTGCGGCCGTCCGTCAACGCGACCTCGATTTCATCGGCCGATTCAACGACGTGATTATTCGTCAGCACGTAGCCTTCCGAGCTGACAATTACGCCTGAACCAAGACTGACCTGCTTGTCCTGGTCGTCATCCAGTCGATCACCGAAAAATTTACGGAAGAAGGGGTCATCCATGAAAGGATGCTGCATCGGCGCGGCATTCTTGCTGGTGAAGATATTGACCACGGAGGGCATCGCAAGTCGCGCGGCATCGCGATACGAACCTTGCGCAGGCGTTGCGCCGGCCGGTGCCTCCAGCATGGGAATGGAACTGGCACTGCGGATTTTGTGCGCAGAGTCGAACAGTCCGCCAGCCCATTCTGGCTTGAGGGTCGTTACAATGAAAAGGGTCGCCAAACCGACGGTTACGGTTTGTGCAAATAACAGCCAAAGACGTCGCATAAAGGTAGGAACAATGAGTCAGAAGACGATAGACAAGATGATAGACAGAACGGCACTTGCTGCATATTTGGCAAGCACACTTGATATTACTCGTTTTCGGGATTTTTGCCCAAACGGTCTTCAGGTCGAAGGACGCGCAGAGATCAAAACGCTGGTCAGTGGCGTGACGGCGAGCATGGCCTTGATCGATGCAGCGATCGCATACAAGGCGGATGCCATTCTGGTTCATCATGGTTACTTCTGGCGCGGTGAGGACGCGCGCGTGGTCGGGCAAAAACACGCACGACTGAAGACTTTGCTCACACATGACATCAATCTGTTTGCCTATCATCTGCCGCTGGATTCGCATGTCGAGTTCGGCAATAACGCTCAGCTCGCCAAACTATTTGGGTTCAAGGCAGAAGGGCGTTTCGGAGAGGATCAACTCGGCTGGCTCGGCTCGGTTGAAGACGATGCCATCAAGACCGTCGGCGATCTGGCGCGACATGTCGGATTGCGTTTGGGGCGCGAGCCGCTTGTGATTGGCGATGCGACGCAGCCAATCGGCAAGGTTGGCTGGTGCACGGGGGCTGCGCAGAATTTTCTTGGCGAAGCGATTGCGGCCGGAGCCAATGTTTATCTGAGTGGTGAAATTTCGGAGCCGACCGTACATCTGGCGCGAGAAAGCGTCGTGGCCTATCTAGCATGCGGACATCATGCGACCGAACGTTACGGCGTCAAGGCATTAGGCGAACATGTAGCGGCGATTTTTGGTATCGAACATCACTTCATCGATATCGATAATCCCGTCTGATTACCAGCTGGTAATGACGAAAATTCGCGTACGGCCATCAAGTGCTGTTACATTGTTACTTGCCTATGGTATAACTTACAACCTAGTAAGTATTGCTTGTACGAATTTTGCAGCAATAAGGCCAGAATGGAGGTATGACGATGCAGCATGCGGTAACCCAGGAATCTGCGCTGGTTCTATTGGTTGAGGATGATGCCGTCACGCGACGGATGCTGTCCTTGTCGATTGAAAAAGAGCCTTCGCTCCAGTTGCTGGCAGCGCTCGACTCCCGACAGACGGCGTTGGCATGGCTTGAGAAGGAGCCCGTTGACGTTCTCGTTGTCGATCTTGGTCTGCCAGATGGCTCCGGCATTGATGTCATCCGTCATTGCACCAAATACCGTCCTTCCGCGCACATCATGGTGATCACGACCTCAAGTGATGAGGATAATGTGATTGCCAGTATCGAGGCTGGAGCATCGGGTTATGTGCTCAAGGATGCCGGGCAACTGGATATCGTGCAATCGATTCGCGAGTTGCAGGATGGTGGTTCGCCGATCAGTCCTTCCATCGCACGCAAGCTGCTGGCCAAGATGCGTAGTGACAAAGCGCCGGGCGAGACTACGGGCGCAAGCGAGGATGGCAAGCCAGCTGTGGCACTGACCAAGCGCGAAAGCATGATTCTTGATCTGATTGCACGTGGCGATACTTACGGCGAAGTCGCGCGGCAACTGTCGCTGTCGGTCGGTACGGTCCAGACCCACATTAAAAACATTTATGACAAGCTGTCCGTGCATTCGCGCGGCGAGGCAGTCTTCGAGGCCAATCGTCTCGGCCTGCTGCAACTCGATCGTCTGAAGTCGCGCTAAAAACAAAAAAGGCAACCAGTCGGTTGCCTTTTTATTGCCTTTATTTTTTCAGAGAATCGCGAATTTCACGCAGAAGGACGATGTCTTCCGGCGTGACGGCTGGTTTTTCTTCAACAGGCGGTTCGGCTTTCTTCGCTTTATTCAACAGGCGAACCATCTGAAAAATGATAAACGCCAGGATCAGGAAATTCAGTAGAATCGTGAGGAAGTTGCCGTATGCGAATACGGCGCCAGCAGCTTGTGCCTCTGCCAGTGGCATCCCGGTTGCCTGGCCGTTCAGTGGTAGATAATAATTACTAAAGTCGAGACCGCCAAAGATCTTGCCGACGATCGGCATGATGATGTCCTTGACCATCGAATCGACAATCTTGCCAAAGGCGCCACCAATGATCACAGCCACCGCCAGATCAACTACATTGCCTTTGACGGCGAAAGCCTTGAATTCTTGCATCATGCCCATGGCATTTCCTTTCCTGTTTGCTGTTATTTATAAAAATGCATTAATAGCTAATGTATGTTCGGGCGGTGCCAACGTCAATTCGTAATTCCCAAAACACAGCGAGAGTGATATTTTGCCAATGCATTGTGGAATAACAAAATGGATTGAAGTTCCTCTCATTCATTGACAAGGGATCGTAGATTCACATTTAATACGGAAATTTTGTTGGTTTTGCATTCGCATCAGGGTTCACTGAAAGCTTCGTACGATCGCATTTTGACTACTGAATTGGAGTTGATATGAGTAACGAAAAGCAGGTTGACCCCGGTCGACGCGGCTTGCTGGTTGCAACATGTGCGGCAGGCGGTGTGGCTGGACTGGCTACAACGGGCATGTTCGTGTCCACCTTCCAGCCATCGGAACGCGCAAAAGCAGCAGGCGCACCGGTGGAGGTCGATCTGGCCGGCCTGGCGCCAGGTGAAATGCGCACCGTCGAATGGCGTGGCAAACCTGTCTGGATCCTCAAGCGATCCGAGGCAATGGTCAATTCTCTCAAGCAGACCGATGGTCAGGTCGCTGATCCCAATTCCGAACGCAATCCGGATGAACTGACGCCGGAATATGCACGCAACGAATTCCGCTCCATCAAACCCGATATTCTGGTGGCCGTAGGTATTTGCACCCATCTCGGCTGTTCTCCCGTCACCCGCTTTGCAACTGGCGCGCAACCTTCACTGCCCGATGACTGGCATGGCGGTTTTCTGTGTCCTTGCCATGGCTCAACCTTCGATCTCGCCGGTCGCGTTTATAAAAACAAACCTGCACCGGACAATCTGGAAGTGCCCCGTCACATGTATCTGAGCGATTCCACGCTGGTAATCGGCAAGGACGAGAAAGGGGAGGCTTGATCATGGCATTCCAGGAAAAAAAGTTGCCCGCTGATGCGCCGATTGCCGACAAGGCATTGGGCTGGGTCGATGCCCGTTTTCCATTGAGTTCAACGTGGAAAGCGCATCTGTCCGAATACTACGCACCAAAGAATTTCAACTTCCTTTACGTATTCGGTTCTCTGGCGCTGCTGGTGCTGGTGATCCAGATCGTGACCGGTATTTTCCTCGTCATGCATTACAAGCCGGACGCCAATCTTGCCTTCGCCTCGGTTGAGTACATCATGCGCGATGTGCCTTGGGGCTGGCTGGTGCGTTATATGCACTCCACAGGCGCATCTGCCTTCTTTGTCGTCGTCTATATCCACATGCTGCGCGGCTTGCTCTACGGCTCGTATCGCAAGCCGCGTGAGCTGGTCTGGCTGTTCGGTGTCGGCATCTTCCTGTGCCTGATGGCCGAAGCGTTCTTCGGTTATCTGCTGCCGTGGGGGCAAATGTCGTACTGGGGCGCGCAGGTGATCGTCAATCTGTTTGGTGCGATTCCCTTCATTGGTCCGGATCTGTCGTTGTGGATTCGCGGTGATTACGTGGTGTCGGATGCGACGCTGAATCGCTTCTTTGCTTTCCACGTCATTGCCATTCCGCTGGTGTTGATTGGCTTGGTGGTGGCGCATATCGTGGCGCTGCACGAGGTGGGATCAAGCAACCCGGATGGTATTGAAATCAAGGAAACAGTCGATGAACACGGCGTGCCGCTGGATGGCATTCCATTTCATCCGTATTACTCGGTGCATGACCTGTTTGTGGTCACGATCTTCCTGGCGGTTTTTTCTGCCGTGGTGTTCTTTGCGCCGGAAATGGGCGGCTACTTCCTCGAGTACAACAACTTCGTGCCGGCTGATCCGCTGAAAACACCACCGCACATTGCGCCGGTCTGGTACTTCACGCCGTTCTATTCGATTCTGCGAGCAACCACGTCGGAGTTCATGATCTGGCTGGCGGTCGGGGTTGCCGCGTATGTGGCGCTGATCATCATCAAGACGCGACTGGCGACCAAGTTCAAGATCGCCGCTGCCGTCATCGGTCTGATCGTGATCGTTGCTATGTTTGTTTTCGATCCAAAATTCTGGGGCGTCGTGTTCATGGGCGTCTCAGTCATGATCATGTTCGGCCTGCCATGGCTGGATTATTCACCGGTCAAGTCGATCCGTTATCGTCCGGGCTGGCATAAATACATCTACATTGTTTTTGGCATTGCCTTCCTGATTCTTGGTTATCTGGGCGTGCAGGCGCCGACCACGATCGGTACGCTGGTATCTCAGGTATGTACGTTTATCTACTTCGGATTTTTCCTGTTGATGCCGTGGTGGAGTGTCATGGGGACATTCAAGCAGGTGCCGGACCGTGTTGTTTTCCATCCGCATTGAGCCGGAAAGGATAAAAGAATCATGAGATTGCTGAAAAAACTCATCGCAACACTGGTTCTCCTGCCGGGCCTGGCCGTGGCGGCCGAAACGGATTTTCCGCTGGATCGGGCGCCGGATCACACCAGAGATCTGGCGGCACTGCAGAATGGCGCCAAGCTGTTCGTCAATTATTGTCTGAATTGCCACGCCGCCTCGCTGATGCGCTACAACAAGCTGCAGGAGCTGGGGCTTACGCCCGAGCAGGTGAAAGACAACCTGATGTTTGCCTCGGACAAGGTGGGTGACATGATGACGGTTGCCATCTCTTCCAAGGACGCCAAGGCCTGGTTTGGTGCAAATCCCCCCGATTTGTCGGTAATTGCACGTGCAAAGGCCTCAAGTGCGGGTTCTGGGCCCGATTGGTTGTATACTTACCTCCGGACTTATTACAAGGATGACACTCGGGCAACAGGCTGGAACAACATGGCCTATCCCAACGTAGGCATGCCGCATGCGTTATGGGAGTTGCAAGGGATTCGAGCCGCCAAGTATTCCGACGAAAAAGATCCGCACGATCCGAACAAGACCGTGCACAAGTTCGTCGGGTTCGAGCAAGTCACGCCTGGTACGATGTCCGCGCTGGAATACGATAAAGCGGTCGCCGATCTGGTTTCGTTCATGACGTGGATGGCCGAGCCGGCACAACATACCCGCAAGCGCCTCGGCGTCTGGGTTTTGCTGTTTCTCGGTGTCTTCATCGTGATCACCTGGCGCTTGAACGCTTCCTACTGGAAGCACATCAAGTAGCTATTGTGCCCGCATGTCGCGGGCATTCGTTCTCGGGTGAGGCGTTTTCGTCTCACTTTTTTGTTTCTAAGGAACTGCAAAAAAATGATGGTTCTCTACTCGGGTACAACCTGCCCTTTTTCTCAGCGTTGCCGTCTCGTCCTGTTTGAAAAAGGCATGGACTTTGAAGTACGCGATGTCGATCTGTTCAACAAACCAGAAGACATTTCCACCATGAATCCATACGGCCAGGTGCCAATTCTGGTTGAACGTGATCTGGTGCTGTACGAATCCAACATCATCAACGAATACATCGATGAACGCTTCCCGCATCCGCAACTGATGCCTGCTGATCCGTTGATGCGTGCACGCGCACGTCTGATGCTGTTCAATTTCGAGAAAGAGCTGTTCGTTCATGTGCATACGCTGGAGAACGACAAAGGCCGTAGCGGTGACAAGGTGCAGGAAAAGGCGCGCAATGAAATCCGCGATCGTCTGACCACACTGGCACCATTGTTCCTGAAGAACAAGTACATGCTGGGCGACGAGTTCTCGATGCTGGACGTGGCAATTGCACCATTGCTGTGGCGTCTGGATCACTATGGCATCGAACTGTCGAAAACCGCTGCGCCGTTGATGAAATATGCCGAGCGCATTTTCTCGCGTCCGGCCTACATCGAAGCATTGACGCCGTCCGAAAAGGTCATGCGTCGTTAAGACCTGTCAGCGTATCGATGTGCTTGCAGTAGTCACATCGCACATCGATACGCTTGCGCATTTCACATCAGACAAGTCGGGTCGCTAGCAACATGTCAGAAACTTCCACCAAGCCCTATCTGCTGCGTGCCATTTACGAATGGTGCACGGACAATGGTTATACGCCGTACATGGCGGCCATTGTCGATGCGAGCACACGTGTGCCGATGGAGTACGTCAAGAATGGCGAGATTGTCCTCAATATCAGCTTCAGCGCTACCAGTGGCTTGAAGATGGAGAACGATCTGGTTCGGTTCAGCGCACGTTTCGGCGGCGTATCGCGCGATATCTCGGTGCCTGTCGATAACGTTGTGGCCATTTATGCACGTGAAAACGGGCAGGGCATGGCGTTCGAGCCTGGCAATCGTACTGCGGAAGATGACGTGGATAACGGCGAAGAAGCAGTAGACGAGCAAGAGGCGCTGGCGCCTGTTGCGCCGATACTGACGTCGGTGCCGACGCAGCCCGCAGAGGATGCGGGTGAGAATGATGATGGCAACGATGATCCAGAGCCACCAAAAAAAGCTGGTCGGCCTACTCTCACGCGAGTGAAATAGCGTAGAATACCGCTCTTCAAAAGGTTGGCCGACTTAGCTCATCAGGTAGAGCACATGATTTGTAATCATGGGGTGGCGGGTTCGAGTCCTGCAGTCGGCACCAAAGCATGCAAACAAAAAAGCCCGATCAGTGATCGGGCTTTTTTCATTTCCGGACGGTATTCAGTTTTTCAAATACTGCTTCACTTCCTCTGCGGAAGCGCCGGTTGCACGCATGGCGCGCAGAAGGTGGTCTGGCGAGCAGCCGAACTTGGTAGCAAGGTACTGGCTATCAAAATCTTGCTGGCTGAGCTGAATGGATTCGGTCGGCTCGTAATAGAAATCGTCGTGCAGCATGGCGTTCTCCTTGAATTTGGATAGACGATACCGCCTCAACCGGATTGCTTCTGTTCGAAATCCCACAAACCACGCTCGAATTGCGACTCTTAGTGCCTGCACTACTGTTGGGCATTTCCTTGCTGCCTGACTTATGCGAAACTCCCGTGGTTGCAAATCAGGCAAGTTGCTTCCCAACCCTTTTTCGGACGATTTCATGCACGCCATAACAACAACAGAACTCTTTCTGATTGCCATGCTGATCATCTTCAGCGTTCCGTATCTGATCTGGCGTGTGCTGAAAACGGACTACTATGCGCCGCTGGTGGTGGTGCAGATCATCGCCGGCATTTTGCTCGGGCCCGGCGTCTTGGGATCGGCGTTTCCTTCCTATTACGAATTCATTTTTACGCCGCCGGTGATTCAGTCGCTCAATGCGATTGCATGGTGGGCCGTCATGCTGTTTGTAATGATTGCAGGCATTGAGCTTGATCTCAAGAAGGCCTGGGAGCATCGACGTGAAAGCAGTATCACGGCGGGTCTCGCATTAGGCACGCCGCTGATTTTCGGCTGCGCGGCTGCGGCGATCATGCTGGCGATGTATGGCGGCTGGATGCAACCAGGCGCTGCGCGCTGGCAGTTCATTCTGGGCGTTGGTATGGCGTGCGCGGTCACGGCGTTGCCGATCCTGATTCTCTTGATGGAAAAGCTGGAAATCCTGCGTCAGCCGATCGGTCAGCGCATCCTGCGCTACGCAAGTCTGGATGACATTGCGATCTGGGGCGTGCTGGCGATCATCCTGCTCGACTGGACGCGTGTCGGTCGTCAGGTCGGCTTCATGGTGCTGTTCATCATCGCGACCATCCTGTTCCGCAAGTTGATGATCTGGTTGAAAGACCGCGATCGCTGGTATGTATCGCTGATCTGGCTGGCGGCATGCGGTCTGGCGGCTGACTGGGCCGGCCTGCATTACATGGTTGGCGCGTTCCTCGCCGGTGCAGTGATGGATGCCGAATGGTTCGATCAGGAGAAGATGGATTTGCTGCGCCATCATGTGCTGATGACCATCATGCCGGTGTTCTTCCTCAGCACGGGTTTGCGTACCAACTGGGATGTCGGCGGCACGGCAGTGTTTGCTGCGGCAGCGCTGCTATTGGTTGCGTCGGTGTCAGGCAAGCTGGCCGGGGTGCATCTGGCTGGCAAGGTGCTGAAATGGGAAAAGGGCGAGGCGTCCATCATCGGCTGGCTGTTGCAGACCAAGGCACTGATCATGATCATCTTTGCCAACATCCTGCTCGACAAGAAAGTCATTACCAATGAAACGTTTACCGCCTTGCTGCTGATGGCGGTAGTCAGCACCATGCTGACGGTGCCGGTGGTGTATCCCAAGTTGCAGAAACTGAAGTCGCTTATTTTCAGAAGCAAATGATGAAGTGATGCATCGATAAATAAAAAACGCCTGCTGATGCAGGCGTTTTTTTATTCAGAATTCACTAAGCAGAAGTATCGACCTTCATACCCTGCCAGCGTGGTGTCAGATTGTGCGGCAAGCCAAACAGATCGAGAACGCGTCCCAGCGTGTGATCGACCATCTCTTCAATCGAAGCAGGTCGATGATAAAAGCCGGGTAACGGCGGGAAGATGATGCCGCCCATTTCGGTGACCGCCGTCATGTTGCGCAGATGCGCAAGATTGAACGGCGTCTCGCGCACCATCAGCACCAGTTTGCGGCGCTCCTTGAGCACGACATCTGCTGCACGGGAAATCAGATTGTCCGACAAGCCATGCGCCACGGCAGCCAGGGTCTTCATCGAGCACGGCACTACGATCATGCCATCAGACTGAAACGAACCGCTCGCAATCGCAGCGCCCACATCACGCACATTGTGTACGACATCTGCCAGTGCCTCGACATCCTTGCGGTTCATGTCGAGCTCCTGATGCAGATTCAACACACCCGCATCCGAAATCAGCAAGTGGGTCTGTACCGACCCAAGCGCGCGCAGCACCTGCAGCAACCGCACGCCGTAGATCGCGCCTGTCGCGCCAGTGATGGCAACGATCAGGCGGGTCGGTCGTGCGATTGCGTCAGTGCCGGCAGGCGCCGTCACATCAGTCTTTCAGCAGGGTCTGCAGTTCGCCGGATTCAAACATCTCGGTCATGATGTCCGAGCCGCCGACAAATTCACCCTTGACGTACAGCTGTGGCACGGTTGGCCATTGCGAGTAGTCCTTGATGCCCTGGCGGACTTCGGCATCGTCCAGCACGTTGATCGTGATCAGATCCTTGACGCCACTTTCTTTCAGAATGTGGATCGCCTTGCCGGAGAAACCGCATTGTGGGAACTGGGCAGTGCCCTTCATGAACAGCACAACCGGATGTTCGGTCACGGTCTGCTTGATCCAGCTTTGTACGTCGTCGCTCATTTGATGCCTCATGTGTTGGTTAGTACTGCGTCGGGTCATTACAAGGAATGATTGCCGCCATTATAGAAAAATCCGTCCCTGCATGCCGAAACCGGCGTCAAGATTTCAATTTTGCAAACGCCGCTGCCATGGCACCCGATGCTTCCGGCTGACGTGCCTGCTGGTGTTGCTGCATGCGGCGGCTGTCATTACGGTCGCTACGTTGCTGCGGTTGTGCGCCTGCTTGCGGTGCGCTGTCGGACAGGCGCATGGTCAGCGCGATACGTTTGCGCTTCTCGTCCACCTCCAGCACCTTCACCTTGATCACCTGGCCCGCCTTGACCACCGTGTGCGGATCCTTGACGAAAGTATTCGACAGGGCGGAGATGTGAACCAGACCATCCTGATGCACGCCGATATCGACAAAGGCGCCAAAAGCCGCAACGTTGGTCACCACGCCTTCCAGAATCATGTCGGGACGCAAATCCTTGATCTCTTCCACGCCATCCTTGAAGGTTGCCGTGGTGAATTCAGGACGCGGATCGCGGCCCGGTTTTTCCAGCTCCTTCAGGATATCGGTAATCGTCGGCACACCGAAGCGTTCATCTGCATATTTGGCCGGATTGAGCGACTTCAATGCTTTTTCGTCACCGATGATGCCTTTTACGTCTTTCTTGATGTCGGCCAGAATCTTTTCGACCAGCGGATACGATTCCGGGTGGACCGCAGACGCATCCAGCGGATTGTCGCCATTCATCACGCGTAAAAATCCGGCGGCCTGCTCAAACGTCTTGTCGCCCAGACGCGGCACGGCGCGCAGATCGGCACGCGAACCGAACATGCCCTTCATATCGCGATAGCTGACGATACTTTGCGCTACGCTGTTGTTGAGGCCAGACACACGCGCCAGCAGCGGTGCAGACGCCGTATTGACGTCGACGCCCACCGCATTCACGCAATCCTCGACCACGGCATCCAGCGAGCGTGCCAGTTGCGACTGGCCAACGTCATGCTGATACTGGCCGACGCCGATCGACTTTGGATCAATCTTGACCAGTTCTGCCAATGGGTCTTGCAGGCGACGTGCAATCGACACCGCGCCACGGATTGAGACATCCATGTCCGGCAATTCACGCGAGGCAAATTCCGAGGCCGAATAGACCGACGCGCCGGCTTCCGACACCACGATCTTGGTCAGCTTCAGTTCAGGACGCATTTTGATCAGGTCCTGCGCCAGCTTGTCGGTTTCGCGCGAGGCAGTGCCATTGCCGATCGAGATCAGTGCAACCTTGTGCTTCTCGGCCAGTTGCGCCAGCGTGTGCAGCGTGCCGTCCCAGTCGTTGCGCGGCTGATGTGGGTAAACGGTGGCGGTATCGACCACCTTGCCAGTCGCATCGACCACCGCAACCTTGACGCCGGTACGCAAGCCCGGATCGAGGCCCATGGTCGCGCGTGGGCCCGCAGGCGCAGCTAGCAGCAAGGCTTTCAGGTTCAGGGCGAACACGTTGATTGCCTCGATCTCCGCCTTTTCACGCAGGCTGGTCATCAGTTCGGTTTCCAGATGCATGAAGACCTTCACACGCCAGGTCCAGCGCACGGTGTCGGCCAGCCATTTGTCGGCAGGGCGGCCCTGATTGCTGATGCCAAAGCGGGAGGCAATGCGGCCTTCGCACGGATTATGCGGCGCATCCCATTTCGGTTTTTCTTCTTCGGTATCCAGACGCAGGTTGACGTTGATCATTTCCTCGCGGCGGCCACGGAACAAGGCCAGCGCCCGATGCGAAGGAATCGTGGCCAGCGTTTCGGAGTAATCGAAGTAATCCGAAAATTTGGCGCCCGCATCCTGCTTGCCATCCACGACTTTCGATTCGACGATGCCGTGCTCCATCAGATATTCACGCAATGCCTGCAGCAAGGTCGCATCTTCCGCAAAGCGCTCCATCAGGATCTGGCGTGCACCGTCGAGCGCAGCTTTTGCATCGGCCACGCCCGGATTTTCTGCGCCGTCGATGGTGAAGGTCGGCTTCAGATACTTGGCCGCTTCTTCTTCCGGATTCAATGTCGGATCAGCCAGCAGCGCATCGGCCAGCGGCGTCAGGCCCGCTTCGACCGCGATCTGCGCCTTGGTGCGACGCTTCTGTTTGTACGGCAGATACAGATCTTCGAGGCGCGTCTTGTCTTCGGCATGCATGATGGCGTCGAGCAATTCCGGCGTCATCTTCTTTTGTTCTTCGATGGAGGCGACGATGGCCGCACGACGGTCTTCCAGCTCGCGCAGATAACGCAGGCGCTCTTCCAGCAGGCGCAACTGCGTATCGTCGAGACCACCGGTGACTTCTTTACGGTAACGCGCAATAAATGGGACCGTGGCGCCTTCGTCGAGCAGAGCGACGGCAGCTTGGACTTGCGCAGGCCTGGCCGCCAGTTCGGCGGCCAGGCGTTGTTCGATGGAGGGCAACATGACAACTTCCAGATTGGTAAAACGAAGCGCTAGATGATACGCAATTCAGACGGGGAGTGTCAGTCTTGACAGGGATATAAAAAATATAACCAGGGGTGCGGTAATCGTTTGGGTGCTATTGAGAGTGGAGATCTGATTACGTTTGCCAGGGCAGGATTTCTGATGGTCCATATATGTATGAACCGTCAATCCAAAACATGCCACCTTGTTTCGGGCCATAAATATAGTTGTTGTCTATCCAGTACTGCCCCCCATTTCGTGGACCGTATATATAACCACCATCTATCCAATATATTCCCGAGTCAGTTGGGCCATAAATGTAATTTCCATCGATCCAAAATCCTGTATACATTTCCGTCTTTCTATTGACCTTGCGCCGATAAAATTGCCGCGATCAAATGTAACTATTAAATTGCATCTGGGGTTGAGGAGTCTAAAGAAGTATTTTTTTTAAGTAAGTCAGGATGTTCAACTGAAAAGCAAGTGGCGGTTAAATAACCCGCTATGTAGCCTATGATTTTTCTCAGTAATTCGACATTATCGAAATTAGCTTCCCGCTTGAATAGCGTGTAATTTTTTCCAATAGGGCTACCAATTTTAGTTATATCCGCCTCAGATATTTTTTTGTGCAATTCATGTGCGCACTGATTTCTTAATTTATTGAGATTACGTAATGAAGACGCTATCGCGTCAGGCACACAATCTAATGACTCTATGAGCACAAGTTTTTGGTGATATGTGAGATTGCCGTTTTCCACCAATTTGTCGCCGCGGGGCAGCCTAAAATTTATTAGGCGCTCAAGCAAATGTTCGGAAAATAAATGAGCTCTTAACACCAGCATAATAGGGTCATTCTCCGACCCGATAGCTCTATGGAAATTTTCGAACTCTTTTTCACGTGCTAACTCTTCAAATTTTTCCATTGGTAGTATCTATTATTGGCATTGGATGTAGCATTAATGATTCTTTCAATCGTTTGCTTGTATACGCTTTGAAGATAAACTGCAAGGCGCTCAAGATTGGTTTCTCGGATTAATTAGCGCAGCGAAAAATCCACTCGACTAACTTTCGCTTCCTTGCCTTCCGCATCCTTGTCACCACCACGCTTGGTCGCAAGAATAAAGACTCGCGCATCCTCTACCTTGCCCTGTTCGAGCAACCAGTCCTTGACGTTTTGCGCACGACGATTACCAAGCACAGTCAGATCGTCGTCGCTGATTTCCGCGTTCTCGATCATGAGTGCTTCCATCTCTGGTACGGGAATGTCTTTTTGCAGGCCGACGACATTGCGTGGTTTCTTGAATTATTCATCCTTGTAGTTACGCTTGAGCAGTGCAGATATTCCTGTGGTGAGAGTGACGGAATTGTATCGCCAGACTAGCCTTTGCGATCACTGTATAGGCACCGAATACCACTGTCTTCCTCTGACGATGATTACTTTATCTGGAATTTCAATCCTAACGTCGCCGACGGTTACTTGACCCAAATGCAAAACCCAACGTGATTTGGCATTGGGAGGTGGGGTGTCGAAACGAAGATTAATTCCACCAAATCTGCCCCCACTGTTGCTGGGGTCAACTACTTTGTCTGGCATGGCAATGTCAGGAATTTTCCCTGCCCATGGTAGGTCGGAGGGGATATTTTTTGCGTTCGCGCTGGTTATATAAAGCTTTGGTGTAATGCGCTCACCATTTTCTTTTTCTATATAGGCATCGCGAACGGAATATCGGATAGGAGCAGAGGCTCTTTTAAAATCATTCACATAGAGATAAATCCATGTGGCGGATTCATCTACGTAGTGAATTTTTGTTGCGAATTCAAAGCTCTCTCGTTTTCCTTCGATTTCAACTTGAAATCTATCAATGCTCGGCCAATCTTTATCACCCTCAAGCCATGGGCGAGGAGGTAGCGATCCGATGCAGGCACTGAGTAAAAAGCAGAGAGCATAGACAACGCTTATCTTCCAAAACCTACGCATGACGACCTCTTGCATCTAAATAGAGCCGCGCCACGAAGTGGCGTCTGTTTGAATGATTTGTTAGGCGCAATTAGCGAGGATGTCTTGCTACGGAATTTTTATAGCTGACATCGCGGTTGCAATCGTCTTCCTGTCGCAACTAAGCCTTAGATTTTGCCATCGTGAATCAACGTGCGAATCGCCCATTGATTCAATCCTCGGACGATCGTGTACTCCACGACTAAGCTGATTAACGCAGCGAAAAATCCACCCGGCTGACTTTCGCTTCCTTGCCCTCTGCATCCTTTTCGCCACCGCGCTTGGTCGCCAGAATAAAGACCCGTGCATCCTCGACCTTGCCCTGTTCCAGCAACCAGTCCTTGACGTTCTGCGCACGGCGATTGCCAAGCACAGTCAGATCGTCGTCGCTGATTTCCGCGTTCTCGATCATGAGTGCTTCCATCTCTGGTACGGGAATGTCTTTTTGCAGACCGACGACGTTGCGCGGCTTCTTGAATTTTTCATCCTTGTAGACGCGCTTGAGCAGTGCCGGATATTCCTGTGGTGAGACCGTCACGGTGTTGGCATCGCCAGACTGGCCTTTGCCGACCATGTTTTTCAGTTTGAGTGCACGGACTTTGCGGTCGATGGAGGCGCGCTTCAGGCCTTCGCGATCGGTTTCAGGATCGACACGTGCGGTGATTTCCAGTTTGAGTGCAGGTCGGTCTTCGAGCATCTTGGCAACCAATTTGAGTTTCTCTTCGCCTTTTTCTGGAATGCGTGCGCGGCCGGCATCGAATTCAAGATGGGACAATTCCTCGCCTCCACCGAACAAGGAGCCGATCAGCGAGAACGGTGCCGTGACTGCCTTGGTAATCACGTTGACGATGACCTTGACGATCAGGCCGCCGATCGAAAACTGTGGATCGTCGAGCGAGCCGCCGACTGGCAGGTTGATGTCGATCACGCCGTTGCGGTCACTCAGCAGCGACAGCGCAAAGCGCACCGGCAGATTTGTCGCGGTCGGGCTTTCGATCTTGTCGCCCAGCGTCAGTTGATCTAGGATCAAACGATTCTGTGCAGTCAGCGTGCGGTCTTCAATCTTGTAGGCGACGTCGAATGACAGCTTGCCTTTGGCAATGCCGTAGCCAATGTAACGGCCGGAGTAGGGCGACAACGGTGCGAGTTCCATGCCGCGGACTTCTGCCTTGATGTCCAGCGCCAGATCGCCCTTGAGCGGATTGATGTCGCCGGCAATTGTCAGCGGTGCGCTGTTGACCAGACCTTTGAGATCGACATTGGCGCGGCTGTTTGGATCGGACGACAGGCCGGAGACAGCGCCACCGAAGCGCATCAGGTTGGCGGTATAGTTGGGTTTGATGAAGTTATCGGTAAAACGCACCTGCCCACCGCGCAGCAGCAGCTTGCCGATCTTGATCGGTGGCATGTCGCTCGCTGGTTTGGGTGTGCCCGGCACAACGGCCTGGGCCGTATGCGTGCCACTTGGCGTTTTGTCGCGTTCAACTGCTGGTTGCGCTTCGGTCACGCTTTTGGCTTCTTCTTCGGGACTGCGGCGTACGTCTTGCAGATTAATGCGCCCATTCGCATCGAGGATCACGCGGGCGAAGAAGTCGTTGAGTGCAACCTGATCGACACTCAGCGCAAACGGCGCAAACTTGACGTCCATGCCGGTGAAGGTCAGTGCCTTCCAGCGCAGGAAGTCATTGGTACTGAGCTTATCCACCGTGGCCAGATCGCCGAGCGTCAGATTTCCCTTGAAGCCGCCCGTGAAAGTGTCGTTCTTGCCCTGATCAAATTTGAGTGCGCCCTTGCCCGATACATTGGCGCGCGTCAGCAGAATGTTGACCTGATCGGTGAAGTAGGGTTGCAACTGCATGATGTCGACCTGGCTGAAGTCGAGTGCCAGATCGGTATGCAGCGGCGCCATGCCGACACTGCCCTTGACGGACAGCTTGCCGGATTTGTTGACGGCGGCCTGCAGGTCGAGTTGAGCACGTGCTGCAGCAGCCGTGGACAGGTTTTGCATGTTCAGGGCCAACGGTGCAATCGTGGTGACGGCCGGACGCGGCAGGGAATGATCTTCCAGTTTGGCCGACCAGTTATCGATAGCGATTTTGTTGACGACGACCGTAAAGGCACCGTCGTCGGATTGTTTGCCGGTAGATGCGGAAGACGTCGCTGCGTTGGCTGGTTTTGCCGATTGCCGTGC
>Ga0308164_10001103_pt1 | contig 34149 bp, 23 predicted proteins | sample PhyTR2_FD_201031 | JGI IMG/M metagenome (GOLD analysis project Ga0308164, IMG submission 201031) | Phyllosphere microbial communities from UC Gill Tract Community Farm, Albany, California, United States - DLSLT.R2 | ecosystem: Host-associated > Plants > Phyllosphere > Unclassified | place: USA... | reverse complement strand
CGGCGGCGGCTTGCTGGGTTTCCGGGTCGCCCGCCAGGCCCAGGTAGTTGTTCGCGCACATATTGATCAAGGTGCGGCCATCCTGCGCAACCACTTCGGCGCCCTGGCGCGATGCCAGCACGCGTTCTGGCTTGAACAAGCCGTCGCCGCGCAAGGTGTCGAGTTTTTGCTGCAGGCCGCTGTAGAAAGTCTGGTCGCTCATGGTGTTTTTCCTGTTCCGTGGATGGTCCGGCTTGACCGGCAGTTGGCGGATGCTGTACCGTGGGTTTGTTCGATGTAGAAGACTTATCCTGTATATCGAACAAAGATTCAATATAGTGGATATTACCCGCGCCCAATCGACTTGGCAAGCCGGTCCTTATAACCTTATGCGGCAATGAATACAATTTCAACCAACAACGCGCCACCCGAAGTCGGCGCCACACTGCAACGCCTGCGCCTGGCCCGTGGCCTGACGCTCGAAGACCTGTCGCGCATCGCTGGCGTATCGAAATCGATGCTGTCGCAGATCGAACGCGAGAAAGCCAACCCCACCATCGCGATCACCTGGCGCCTGGCCAATGCGCTGGGCGTGCAGATTGGCGAACTGCTGTCGTCCGAGGTGCGCCCGACGGAGCTTATCCGGCTGGTGGACGCGCACGAAATCCCTACCCTGCCCGGCGCACACGCTGGCTATTCGCTGCGCATCCTTGGCCCGATGGATTTGGCAGGCAAGTATGAATGGTATGAGCTGACGCTGGCGCCCGGTGGCGAACTGGCGTCGCAGGCGCACGATCCCGGAACGGGTGAACACCTGACGGTGATCACGGGGACCGTGGAGCTGGAAGTGGGGCCGGAGAAGAAAAAGGTGCGCCACGGCGCGACGGCGCGCTACCCGGCCGACCAGAATCATGTGATCCGCAATACGGGCAAGACCGAGGCCAAGGCGGTGCTGGTGGTCGTGCACCGATAGTGTAAGCACCAGGCAGCGGCTGCACAAAACAACAAGGCCGCCGGATCGCTCCGGCGGCCTTGTTTGCATCTGCCCGGTATTACTTGGCGCCGGCGGCCGTCACGGCGGCGTCGTTCATGTGCAGCTCGCGCGACAGGAAGCCCCAGCGGTCCGCGACTTCCTCGATCTGCTTGCCCGTCGGCTTGCCCGCACCGTGGCCTGCCTTGGTGTCGATGCGGATCAGGATCGGCGCACTGCCGGCCTGCGCCGCCTGGGCAGCGGCGGCGTACTTGAAGCTGTGCGCCGGAACCACGCGGTCATCGTGGTCGGCCGTCGTGACCATCGTCGCCGGGTAGCAGGTACCGGCCTTCAGGTTGTGCAGCGGCGAATACTTGACCAGCGCCTTGAATTCGTCCGGGTTCTCGGACGAGCCGTAGTCCGACGTCCATGCCCAGCCAATCGTGAACTTGTGGAAGCGCAGCATGTCCATCACGCCCACCGACGGAATCGCGGCCGCGAACAGGTCCGGGCGCTGCGTCGTTGCCGCGCCCACGAGCAGGCCGCCATTGCTGCCACCGCCAATGGCCAGCTTCTGCGGCGACGTGACCTTGTTCTCCACCAGCCATTCGGCCGCGCCGATGAAGTCGTCGAACACGTTCTGCTTTTGCAGCTTGGTGCCGGCCTGGTGCCAGGCTTCGCCGTACTCGCCGCCGCCGCGCAGATTGGCCACGACATACACGCCGCCCATTTCCATCCACGCCAGATTGGCCGGCGAGAAGGCGGGCGTCAGCGAGATATTGAAGCCGCCATAGCCGTACAGGTAGGTCGGGTTCTGGCCATTCATCTTCAAGCCCTTCTTCGACACGATGAACATCGGGACCTTGGTGCCGTCGCGGCTCGTGTAGAACTGCTGGCGCGTTTCATAGTCGGCCGGGTTGAACGCGACCTTCGGCTGGCGGAACACGGTGCTCTGGCCCGTCGTCATGTTCAGGCGGTAGATCGTGGTCGGGCTGGTGAAGCTGGTGTACGAATAGAAGGTCTCGGTGTCGCCACGCTTGCCCGACAGGCCGGCAACGGTGCCGATCCCCGGCAACGCGATCTCGCGCACCGGCTTGCCGTCGAGCGAGACCACACGCACGACGCTGCGGGCATCCTTCAGGTACTCCAGCACCAGCTGGTTGTTGACGATGTCGGCGCCGGCCAGCGTGTCGGCGCTTTCGGCGACGACTTCTTTCCAGTTGGCCTCTGCCGGTTTGCTGACGTCGATCGCGATGATGCGCTTCCTGGGTGCCTTGCGGTCGGTGCTGAAATAGAACACGCTGCCGACGTTATCGATGAAGTCGTAGCCGGCGTCGAAGTTGTCGATCAGGTCGACCACCTTTGCGTCAGGCTTCGACAGGTCCTTGTACGACACGCGGTACTTCGGCGCCGTGCCCTTGGTCGTCGTGATGATCAGGTAACGGCCGTCGTCCGTGGTGCGGCCACCGAAGCCCCATTCCTTCTGGTCGGCGCGGTCATACACCAGTGTGTCGGCGCTTTGCGGCGTGCCGATGCGGTGGTAGTACAGCTTCTGGAAGTAGTTGACGTCGGCCAGCTTGGTCGCTTCCTTCGGCTCGTCGTAGCGGCTGTAGAAGAAGCCCTTGCCGTCTTTCGTCCACGCGGTGCTCGAGAACTTGACCCACTTGATGTGGTCCGGCAGGTCCTTGCCGGTCTCGATGTCGCGCAGCTTGATCTCGTTCCAGTCCGAGCCCGATGCAGCGATGCTGTAGGCCAGCAGCTTGCCGTCGGGGCTCACTTCGGTGCCGGCCAGGGCGACCGTGCCGTCGGCGGCCAGCGTGTTCGGGTCGAGCAGCAGGCGCGGCTCGTCATTCAGGTTTTTCAGCGTGTACAGGACCGACTGGTTCTGCAGGCCATCGTTGCGCGTATAGAAGTAGCGACCACCTTCCTTGCCCGGCACGCTGTAACGCTCGTAGTTCCACAGCTGCGTCAGGCGCTGGCGGATCGCTTCGCGTTGCGGGATCTGGGCCAGATACGCCTGGGTCACCTTGTTCTGGGCATCGACCCACACCTTCGTCTCGGCGCTGTTGGCGTCTTCGAGCCAGCGGTACGGATCGGCGACCACGGTGCCGTGGTAGTTGTCGGTCTGGTCGACTTTCTTCGTCACCGGATAGGTCGGCGCAGTGCCCTTGGTGGAACAGCTTTGTGCGAGCACCGGGTTGGCGCTGAAGGTCGTGGCCAACACGGCGGCAAGCGTGGCAAGTTTCATGTGCATGTTGTTCTCGGTCTGTGAATGATGAGGTCGGCTTGTGGCCGCAGGGCATCATAGCGCGAAACGACAACAGTGCAAACCGCCCGCCGGGCGGGGCTTACAGCAGACCGAGCGCCCGCTGCGCGACCGGGTTGCCGGCGCCGGCCGCGTGGCGGAACCAGTACAGCGCCTGCGCGCTGCTGGCTGCCACGCCCAGGCCGCGCGCGTACATGTGCGCCAGCTGGACCTGCGCGGCCACATGCCCCTGCAAGGCGGCTTTGCGGTACCACGCCATCGCCAGCGGATGGCTGACCGTGACGCCCAGCCCGTGCAGGTAACCGTGCGCCAGCTGCGCCTGGGCACGCGCCATGCCCTGCTCGGCCGCCCGGTAGAACCAGGTCAGCGCGGCCGTGTGCGACAGCGCCACGCCGCGCCCTTTTCGGTACAGCAGGCCCAGATTGTATTGCGCCGAGCGATCGCCCTGCTGCGCAGCCCGGAGGAACCAGCGCGCTGCAAGGACGTGGTCAGGATGGACCCCGCGACCGCTGTAGTACAGGGTGCCGAGGTGATTCTGGGCATACGCCAGGCCGCTGGCCGCTGCGCGCGCCAGCCAGGCGGCCGCCTGCACGTCGTCGCGCCCGATGCCGTGGCCGCGCAGATAGAGCTGGGCCAGGTTGAACTGGGCGTAGGGGTTGCCGCGCCAGGCGGCGCGACGGTACCAGGTGAACGTCGCGGCGCCAGTGCGGGCGGCATGGTCGGAGCTCATCCAGATCCTTTCGGCAAGTCGGGTGAACGACTGCAGGTGCAGCCGGTTCCATTGCCAAAAGTTTAAGTAGATCGGGGACGCGCGGTTTGCGAGCGCGCAATCAGGGCATCAGGTGCAATCAGCTGCCATCAGTTGCCATTGAGCGCAGCAGCCATCTGGCGTTCGCGCACGGTAGCGGCATATTTTTCAAGAAATACCGGAATCTTGGCGGCAGCGACCTTGTTGATCGAGACCAGCAGGCTCGGCTCGACGCGATCGATGCCGCAGGTGCGGCCAAGATGCCGTGCAGCATGCAGCAGCACGTCAGCCGCGACCTGGGCGTCGGCCTCGGCCCGGTGGGCGGTGCCGGCAAATGGAATGCCAAGCTGGCTCGACAACTGGCCCAGCTTGTAGCTGACCAGGCCCGGGAACAGACGCCGCGACAGTTTCAGCGAGCAGACGAGGCCCATGTGCTGCGTCGTGCGGCCCAGGCGCGCGCCTTCGGCTTTCAAAAACTTTTCGTCGAAGCTCGCATTGTGCGCCGACAGCACGTCGCCGCCGATGAAATCGATCAGCTCGGGCACGACCTGGTGCGCCGGCGGTGCGCTGTCGACCATCTGCTGGGTGATGCCGGTCAGGGCCGTGATGAACGACGGCACGCGCACGCCGCAGTTGACGAGGGAAACATAGCGCTCGGTGACTTCGCCGCCGACAATGCGCAGTGCCGCCACTTCCGTAATGCGGTCGCCCATGTCGGGCGACAGGCCGGTGGTCTCGAAGTCGAGCATCACCAGCGGTCGGTCGTACATACTCATCCTTGCTCCTTTGTGTGCTTTTCCAGCTGAGCGTCAGCCGAACTTGCGCAGCGCGTCAAGCGCCAGGCCGGTGCCGATGCTGCCGAACAGATCGCCCTCGACGCGGCGCGCATCCGGCACCATCGCACCAATCCGCGCGCGCAGCAAGCCCACGCCGCTCGAACCGCCCGTGAAAAAGACCGTATCGACGTCGCCGGGCCGCACGCCCGCATCGGCAAACAGCTTGCCGACCGTCGTGGCCACCTGCTCGACCAGCTGCGCGATGGCCGCTTCGAACTGCACGCGCGCGATGTCCAGCGACTCGGGCGGCGACAGGCGATCGAGCTGCAGATTGACCATGTCGGCGTCGGACAGCGCAATCTTGGCACCCTCGACCTGCATCGCCAGCCAGTGACCGGCGCGGTCTTCGATCAGGTTCTGCAGGCGCGCGATGCGGGCCGGTTCTGCCGCGTCGCGCGCCAGGTCGGCCAGTTGCGTCACGCTCTTGCGCGTGTAGGCCTGGTTGATCGTGTGCCAGGTGGCCAGATTGAAATAATAGCTCGACGGGATTTCGGCGCCCGAGCGCAGCTTGCTGCCATAGCCCAGCAGCGGCATGACGCTCGCCAGGCTCAGGTACTTGTCGAAATCGGTACCGCCGATGTGCACGCCGCCATTGGCCAGAATATCGTCGCGGCGGTCGGGCCGGCCGGCGCGCTCGGGGCCGAGGCGCACCAGCGAAAAGTCGGATGTACCGCCGCCGATGTCGGCGATCAGGACCAGCTCTTCGCGGTCGATGCGCGATTCGTAATCGAAGGCGGCAGCGATCGGCTCGTACTGGAAGCCGATGTCGCGAAAGCCGACCGAGCGCGCGACGTCGAGCAGCGTATCCTCGGCCAGCTGATCGGCCTTGGCATCGTCGTCGATGAAAAACACGGGGCGGCCGAACACGGCGCTGTGGAACGACTGGCCGGCCTGGTCTTCGGCGCGGCGCTTGACCTCGCCGATAAACTGGGCCAGCAGCGAACGGAACGAGACCGAACGGCCCGCGACCTCGGTCTGGCCGTCGATCAGGCTCGTGCCCAGCAGGCTTTTCAGCGAGCGCATCAGACGGCCTTCGTAGCCTTCGAGATATTCGGCGAGCGCAGCGCGGCCATAGCTGACGCGCTCGTCGTCGGCATTGAAGAACACCACCGACGGCAGCGTGGGCTTGCCGTCCTCGAGGGTCAAGAGCGCCGTTGGGGCGGATTGCATCATGCCGGGCCGATACCAGCCGACCGTGGAATTTGACGTGCCGAAGTCAACGCCGCAAGCGTGCACCATAGGAACCTTTATCTTGAAGGGGCGGTATGGTAACAGATTCCGTGCGGTATCGCTTTGCGCGATTCCGGCTGTGGCAGACAGGCGACGTCTTCCTGTAAGCAAGCTCTTACAGGGAGGCGGCGAGCGTACCGATACGGCGCCCGTGGCGAACACCGGATAATCTGCTCATCAATGCGCCGCCGGCGCTGTCAGTGCTGCAAGCTGGCGACTACAACAATAAAGACGAAAGATTGACCGCATGAGCAATACCCCCCACGCTGGCGCCGTCGTTGTCCATGGCGGTGCTGGCACGACGCGCGACCATGAAGATGGGTGCGTGCTCGCAGCGCGGCGCGCCCTGGCGCAACTCGAAATCAACGGCGACGCGCTTGACGCCGCCATCGGCGCGGTGACCATGATGGAAGACGATGGTCGCTTCAACGCCGGCAGCGGCTCGGTGCTGGGCCTGGATGGCGCCACCGTCGAAATGGACGCCGCGATCATGGACACGCGCGGTCGCCTGGGCGCCGTGGCCTGCGTGCAGGCGGTGCAGAACCCGGTGCACCTGGCGCGCGCCGTGGCGGACACGCCGCACTGGCTGCTGGTGGGCGAAGGTGCGGGCCGCTTTGCGCGCACGATCGGCATGCCGGACGCCGCCCCGGTCTCGGAGCGCCAGCGCACGGCGCACCGCAAGCTGCTCGCGCAACTGGCAGGATCGATGCCGGTGATGCCGGGCCTGGACCGCAGCCTGATCGAGCACTACTGGAATTACAATACCCCCATGCGACTGCCCGAAGGCGTGGCCTGCGATACCGTTGGCGCGGTCGTGCGCGGCGCCGATGGCCACTTTGCCGTGGCCTGCTCGAGCGGCGGTTCGGCGCCGGCGCTGCTCGGCCGGGTCGGCGACGCGCCGATCGTCGGCAGCGGTTTCTTTGCCGGGCCGGAAGGCGCGGTCGCTGCCACCGGGATCGGTGAGCAGATCGTGCGCCATCTGCTGGCGCGCACCGTGTACGGCTGGATTGCCGATGGCATCCCGCTGATGGACGCGCTGCAGCGCGGCGTGGCTTTGTTCACGCCGGACATCAAGGTCGGACTGATTGCGGTCAGCCGCACGGATGCCGGCGCCTTCAGCAACAGTGATATGCCCACTTCGAAAATGGTACAACGATGAACCCAACACTGAACGTACCGCGCAACGGCCACCTCGTCATCATCGGCGGCCACGAAGACCGCCAGCACGACATGCAGATCCTGTCGCGCTTTGTCGAACTGGCCGGCGGCGTCAATGCCCGCATCGTCGTGATCACGGCCGCCAGCCAGATCGCCGACGAGATGTGGCATATCTACGATGACGCCTTCGGCGCGCTCGGGGTGACGCAGCGCAGCCACCTCGAGATCACGAGCCGTGACGACGCCAACGACGAGAACTTCGTGCGCCAGGTCGCCGAAGCCGACGGCATCTTCATGACGGGCGGCGACCAGAAACGCCTGCTCGCGCTGATCGGTGGCACGGCGCTGGACGCCGAGATGCATGCGGCCCTCAAAGTGCGTGGCGCGACCATCGGCGGCACCAGCGCCGGTGCATCGGCGATGTCGGGCCACATGCTCGCGCAGGGCCGCACCGACCTGCTGCCCGAAAAAGGCTCCGTCAGCCTTGGCGCGGGCCTGGGCTTTTTGCACCGCGTGGTCGTCGATCAGCATTTCTCGGAGCGCCAGCGTCTGTCGCGCCTGTTGTCGATCGTCGCGCAGAACCCGTACCTGCAAGGCATCGGCATCGACGAAGACACGGCGCTCGTGATCGAACGCGGCGTGGGCATCGAGGTGCTGGGCGAAGGCGCAGTGACCGTTGTCGACGGCCGCTCGATGAGCAGCAACGTTGCCGAGATCAAGGACCGGGCCATCCCGGAACTCATCGACGTGCGGCTGCACCTGCTGCCCGCCGGTGCGAAGTACTCGCTGCCGATTGGCGACGAACAGGTTGGCCGGCGCATTCCTGCTTCGCTGCTGGACTTCCTGCAGATCGTCACGAAGCGCACGCCCCTCTCATGAAGATCACTGAAAAGCGCCTGCTGCGGGGCCCGAACCTGTACGCCGAGACGCCGTGCCTGATGGCCGTCGTCGACAATGCCAATACGAAGGGACGTGGGTTCGGTGCGCGCCTGCTGGCATTGATGCCAGAGCTGCCTGTGGCAGCGGCCGTGCGCTTGTCCGACGACGCCCTGCCCGTTGACGCGCTCGAGCCCGTGATCATGGAACTTCAGCGTCTGGCGGGCATCCCTGGAGAGCATAGTGCGACGCTGGCAGTGCTTGGCCACGAGCAGCGCCGCCGCATCGTGTGCGCCTATGGTGTCGAGCAAGTGGCGAGTGAAGCGCTGCGCACCGGCGTCAAGCTGCTGACCGCGCTGACGCGCGACGAACCGTTCGACCTCGATGCCGCTGTCGCGGCGCTGCGCGAACTCGCGCTGGAGCATGCGATCGGCACCAGCACCGGCGCCGTGCTCGATGCGGCGCACCGGCGCGGCATTCCGTCGCGCCGGCTGACGGACGACGCCAACCTGTTCCAGCTGGGCTGGGGCAGCCGGCAAAAACGCCTGCAGGCGACCATCACCGGTGCCACCAACTCGATCGCGGTGAGCATCGCCAGCGACAAGCACCTGACCAAGACGCTGCTTGCGCAGGCCGGCGTACCGGTGCCGCGTGGCGAAGTCGTCACGACGATCGCGGCAGCCCAGCGCGTCGCCCGGCGCCTGGGGTGTGCGGTGGTGGTCAAGCCACTGGACGCGAACCAGGGCAAGGGCGTGACGGTCGATTGCGCCACACCGGACAGCGTCGAACGGGCTTTCGAGCACGCGCGGCTTCACGGTCGCCGCGTGATCGTCGAGCAGTACCTAGAGGGGCGCGACTACCGCGTGCTGGTCACGGGTGGCCGGATCGCCGCCGCGTCGTGGCGGCGTCCGCCCGGCGTGACGGGGGATGGCCACTCCACGATCCTCGAGCTAGTCGAACTTGAGAACCGCAATCCGGCGCGCGGCGATGGGCACACGAACATCCTCACAAAAATTCCCCTCGATGCATTGGCAATCGAGACGCTGGCCAGCCAGGGCTACGAGCTCGATACCGTCCTCTCGGTCGGCATCGGCGCCGACTTGCGCGGCAACGCGAACCTGTCCACTGGCGGTACCGCCGAAGACGTGACCGACCTGCTGCCGCAAGAAACGCGCGACATCTGCCTGCGCGCCGCGCGCACCATCGGCCTGGACATCGCCGGCATCGACATCATCTGCGACGACATCGCCCTGCCCTTGCATGCACAGCGTGGCGGCGTCATCGAAGTCAATGCCGCGCCGGGGATCCGGATGCACCAGTATCCAAGCCGCGGCGCGCCGCGCGATGCCGGTGACGCCATCGTCGAATCCCTGTTCGGCGCCGACGACGGCCGCATTCCCGTGGTCGCCGTCACCGGCACCAACGGCAAGACCACCACCACCCTGCTGATCGAGCACGCGGTGCGCGTGGCCGGCCTGCGCACCGGTGTGACGACAACCAGCGGCGTGTACCTGAACGGGCAGCTGGCGTATGAAGGCGACTGCACCGGCTACCATTCTGCGCGCAGCGTCCTGGGTTCGCCCGAGGTGGATTTCGCGGTGCTGGAAACGGCGCGCGGCGGCATCCTCAAGCGCGGCCTGGCGTACGACCGCTGCGATGTGGCGGTGGTATTGAATGTCTCGGCCGATCACCTGGGACTGGATGGCATCGACACCATCGACGACCTGGCCAGGGTCAAGGCCGTCGTGGCAGCCAGGGCGACGCGCGCAGTGGTGCTCAATGCCGAGGATCCCCATTGCGTGGCGATGGCGGACGCGCTGGCCGAAGGTGTTGAAGTCATCTATTTCGCGCTGGACGCCGAAGATCCGGTGCTGGTGCCGCACATCGAACAAGGGGGCCGCGGCGTGTACCTGCAGGACTCGACGATCGTGCTGGCAAGCGGCGTGCGGCACGAGGCCTTGCTCGATGTGCGGGCGATGCCCGTGTCGCTGGGCGGGCATGCGCGCTACAACATCGCCAACGCGATGGCAGCCGCCGCGGCGCTGATAGCGAGCGGTTTCAGTCACCTCGACATCGCTGCAGGGTTGCGCGGGTTCGTGTCGGACAGCAAGCACAATCCGCTGCGTTCGAACCTGTACGACGTCGACGGCGTGACGGTGGTCGTCGACTACGCCCACAACTGCGCCGCCTACGCCGCGCTGGCCGGGATGGCGCGCGCGATGACCGCTGGCCGTCTGATCGGCGTGGTCGCTGCACCAGGGGACCGCCGCGACGCCGACCTGATCGACATCGGCCGCACCTGCGCCGCCGGCTTCGACGAGCTGGTCGTCTACGACAGCGAGGCGCGCGGCCGCGCAGCCGGCGAATCGGCACGACTCATTGCCCACGGTGCACAGCTGGCGAAGATCGTGGCAGAGCACTTGCAGATCGAGCACGACGTCCACCGCGCAATCCGACTGGGCCTGTCACGCTGCGTGCCCGGGGACGTCCTCGTCTTCGGCTGCGGCTCATCCATCTCCGAGCTCACGGAAGCCCTCCGTCCCACCCGCCCGGACCTGGCCAACAAGATCGAAGCCGCCGCAATCTAAGAGCATAAAAAAAACGGCCCCACGCGGGCCGTTTTTCATGCATCTGGGGCTTCCCAGAATCAATTGCAAAATAATTCGACACTGACCCCAATTAATTATTGCCTTACTACCCAACCTGAAGAAACTGAACAATTAGGGTCAGTGTCGAATTCTTTGACAACTTTTTCGAATGAGCAAGCCCGCATGAGCCGAGCTTGCTTACACCGTGAGCAATTGCTCAATAATTCTACTCTGACCCTAATTGTTCGTGATCTTGGGACTAGGCCGTTTGGGCGGCGATCAGGGCGGCGCTTTCGGGGTCGGTGACGCGGATGGCGTCGACGAAGACTTGCAGGGACGAGCCGCAGGCGAAGATCAGGACGTCGCCCGGCTTGCACAGGCTCAGGCCCAGGCGGATCGCGTTGCCCACGTCCAGTTCGCGGTGCAGCGTGTCGCTGATGCCCACGACTTCTTCGGCGCCGGCCAGGATCAGGTCAACCGCTTCGCCGGGTTCGCGGCCGCGGCTTTGCGATTCGTAGACCACCAGCTCGTCGAAACGCTCGCCGCAAACACGGCCGACCTGTTCCAGATCGGTGTCGCGTCTGTCGCCGGGCGCGGTCACGATGCCGATCAATTGACCGGGCAGCATGCCGCGCGCCATGTCGGCCATGGCAGCGTAGGCGGCCGGGTTGTGCGCGTAGTCGACGATCACCGTTACGCCGCGCACGTCGAACATATTCGTGCGCAGCGGGTTCGTGCGACCGTTCGAGACGAAGGTCGACAGACCGGCAGCAATTTGCAGATGGTTGAAGTTGGCCGCCATCAGGCCGGCAGCCGCGGCCAGCGCATTGGCGATGTTGAAGCGTGCCAGCCCGCCGAACGAGACCGGCATGCTTTCCACCCGCAGCACGGCTTGCTGGCTGTGGCCATCGGCCAGCACCACCGCGCCATCCTGCAGATAGGCCCCGCGCCCGCCGTCTTCCAGGTGCTTGAGCATCACCGGGCTTTCCGGATCCATCGAGAAGAACAGCACTTCGGCGCCCGGCTTGACGCGGCGCGCCATCTGCACGCACAGCGCATCTTCGGCATTGAGCACCACCGCCTTCGAGGCCGATTGCGCCACCACCGCTTTGACTTGCGCCAGGTCTTCGACGGTGTCGACGCCATCCAGGCCCAGGTGATCGGCCGCGATGTTCAGCACGATCGCGACGTCGCAGCGGTCGAACGCCAGCCCGCGCTTGAGGATGCCGCCGCGCGCCGTTTCCAGCACCGCAACCTCGACTTCCGGCGCGCCCAGTACCGTGCGCGCCGACCAGTAACCGGTGCAATCGCCCTTGACGACCTGCTTGCCGTCGATGAACACGCCCTCGGTCGTCGTCACACCGGTCACCTTGCCCGCCATGCGCGCCGCGTGCGCGACCAGCAAAGTGGTGGTGGTCTTGCCGTTGGTGCCGGTCAGCGCGATAACGGGAATGCGCCCGTCGGTCTTGCCCATCAACCCTTCGACGATGGCGTCGCCCGCATCACGCGGTTCGCCCGCGCTCGGGTACTGGTGCATGCGGATCCCGGGGGCGGCATTGACTTCGATGACAGCGCCCCGCTGCGCCGCGAGCGGCTGCGCGATGTCCTGGCACACGATGTCGATGCCGGCCACGTCCAGGCCGATCTTGGCGGCGGCGCGCACGCACAACAGGCGCGTCGACTCCGGCAGTTGATCGGTCACGTCTTCGGCGGTGCCACCGGTCGACAGGTTCGCATTGCCGCGCAGTTCGGCCGTGACGCCCACCGGCAGCACGCTGTCCACATCGAGCCCCTGGCGTGCCAGCATGTCGTTCGCGTGTTCGTCGAGCGTGATGCGGGTCAGGATCGTCGCATGGCCGGCGCCGCGCGCCGGGTTCGCGTTTTCGATCTCGACCAGTTCGCGCACTGTCAGGTTGCCGTCGCCGACGACGTGGGCCGGGCGGCGGCACGAGGCGGCCGCCACGCGGCCGCACGCCACCAGCACGCGGTAGTCGCGGCCTTCGACGTGGCGCTCAACGATCACGCGCCGGCCGAAGCCACGGGCAAATTCGAACGCCAGCGCCACATCCTCCGGCGTCGCGCACGCCACCGTCACACCCTTGCCCTGGTTGCCGTCCAGCGGCTTGAGCGTGACCGGCACGGCCAGGCGCCGCGCCACGCGCAGCGCCGCTTCGACGGTCGTGACCACGTCGCCCTCGGGCACAGGCACGCCGGCTTCCTTCAGCAGCGCCTTGGTCAACTGCTTGTCGCTGGCAATCTTGACCGCGATGAAGCTGGTCTCGCCCGTTGTCGTTGCTTGCAGGCGCTTTTGGCGCACGCCCCAACCGAGCAGGAACAGGTTTGCTTCTTCGGTGATGCGCTGGGTCGGAATGCCGCGCTCGTGCGCAGCGGCCAGTACGGCTGCCGTGCTGGTACCGATCGCATAGCGCCCTGCGATGCCGCGCAGTTCTTCCAGACGCGGCGCGAGCGCGAACACTTCACCGCGCGCCAGCGCCGTGACCAGGTCGACTGCCAGATCGAACGCCGGCTCGGCCAGCTTTTCACTGCTGTACGCGACGACCACGCGGAACTGGCCCGGATGCCCGTTCACCGGCCGCGTACGGCCAAAGGTGGCGGGCGCGCCAGCCAGCGCCTGCAGTTCCAGTGCGACGGTCTCGACCACGCGGCCCAGGTAAGTACCAGCCGCCATACGCTGCGCAAAGCCACCCGGGGCGCCGTCGGCGAGCAAAGCGCCACCCAGTGCCGGCAGCAGCGCGAGCAGCGCCTCGTTGAAGCCGGGGATATCCCGGGTCGAGATGCCGTACAGGTCTTCCAGATCGATGACGGACAGCAGGCAGGGTGAGTCGGCGTGGACGTTCGGTCCGCGCAGGAAGCGTTGTTCCAGGATTTGCACGTTGGTGTTCCCTTGTTATGGTGTTGATGAAGCGACGGCCGGCACACGTTCTCCACGCGTACCGGCCGCTTTGTGCACGATTCGTCCGCCTCAGGCGTCGAACAGTTGCGTATACATCCGGGTGGCCATCAGGCCCACCGTGGTGTGGTGCACTTCCGGCGACAGCAGGCGCGCCAGCAGCGCCATGGCTTCCTGCTTGCCGCTGCTGGCCGCGACTTGCTGCTCCAGGACGCGCAGCTCGTTGCCCGTGTCCTGCGCGTCGGCGCCGGTATGGCGGCGGATCAGGCCGCGTACCGGGAACGCGGTGCCACGTTCGGTGCCCAGACCGTGCTGGTCGAGTGTGCGCTGGCGTGCGCGCGCCGTCAGCACGCGCGGGCCGGCAGCTTGGCCGCCATCCGGATTGCCGGTGATCCAGTCACGCAGCACTTGCAATTCGTAGGCGCTGAACACGCCGAACATCTCGGCGCGCTCGCCTTCGACCAGGCGCCAGAAGCGGCTGTGCTCGACCTGCTCACCACGCTTGATCCAGCCAGCCTCTTCCAGTGCTGCCAGGAAGGCCGGGATCTGTGCTGGCTCGGTCAGCCAATCGTTGACCGAACGGCCTGCCACGCGGCAATAATCCGAGTGCATGTTTTTGCCGACGACACTCTTGGCCGCCATGATGTCGAACAGTTCGTCCTGCAGATCGAACTCGCCGATCACCGACGTGGTGCTCGCGCCGAGCTCATTCAGGCGATAGCCATTGACCACGCGCTGCCAGAAGGCATCGCGGTCACCCACGCGTGGCATCAGGTCGTGCACCGACTGCACCGCCTTGCGGGCATGACCGCTGGCGGCATTGTCGACGGTGACGTGCAGTGTGAAGTAGTACGGGTCGATGCCCAGTTCGTTGAGCTCGTAGGACGTGATCAACAGGTGCAGCGGCAATTGTTCGTAACCGAGGTTATAGCCGATGATTTCGGGCAGGTAATGCTCGGCATGATGACCCAGCGCCAGTTGCAGCGCGCCTTGCAGGAAATGGTCGTCGCTCAGCCCATCCCAGTTGTCGCAGCCGTGCGTGGCCAGCAGCTTGCGGTACAGCGTCACGTGGTTCTTGTCCGGCAAACCATCACCGAGCTCTTCGAGGTAGGTCTTGATCAGCGGATGGAATGCGACGTCGTCCCACTGGCGCACCAGGCCGTACAGCCATGCACCATCGACCAGCTTGGTCGGGGCGACGCCCTTGATGAAATACAGCGCATGGGCGCGCGTGCTGAAGTACCGGCGCGGCGCGCCGTTCTTGCGCGCCGCCAGATAATCGCGGTATTCCTGACCCACGATCTCGGTGCGCTCTTCGATCCACGCTTGCAGATCGTTGATATTCGATGGCAAATCGACCGGCAGCTCACGCGCAAGCGCGATCTGGTCGTCGATGAACGATTTGGCGACATCAGGCTGCGCTGCCGGGTCGGCATACAGCGAGAAGTACAGATTCCTGGCACCCTGCCCGGTAGGCAGGGGGGCATTCTGGACGCCTGGCGCGTCGGCTAACAGCATTGGGCTCATGTCTCGATTCTTGAAATGCGTTCTATGGACGGTGACGCATTATCCGTGCTGAACGGTTTCAAGAAAATCGGTAGGCGCGCTGTAAGCCTGTAAGATAGGGATTACAAAAATATTATCGATTGACGCAATCGTCGACCCGGTCGATCACGCTGCCGCACCCAGCGCCAGGTCCGCCACGAGGCCGATGCCCGCCAGCCGTACCGGCATTGAACCGCGCTCGAGCATCTGCTGCAGCGCGCGATCACCGTCCTCAGCGTTGACATTGACGGCGCGTATCGCCTCGGTGGCAAGCAACACATCAAAGCCTGCCGCCAGCGCGTCGAGCACCGTATTGAGCACGCAATAGTCCGTTGCCAGTCCGCACACGACCAGGCGCCGGATGCCACGCTCACGCAGCGTGTCGGTCAGGCCAGTGCCATTGAAGGCCGAATACGCGTCGACGTCGACCGTGGTTGCCTTGGAGACGACCACGGCGTCGTCCAGCTGCAAGCCTGGCGCAAAGCGCGCGCCGTCGCTGCCGGCCACGCAGTGCACAGGCCACGGGCCACCTTGACCAGCGAACGAACAGTGCAGCGCAGGATGCCAGTCGCGCGACACATACACCGGCAACGCATGCGTGCGGTACAGGTCGATCAGGCGATTGATCGGGGCCAGCACGGCGTCACCTTGCGGGACGCCCAGGCTGCCGCCGGGGAGGAAGTCGACCTGCGGGTCGACGATCAGGAGGGCGTCGCCCCCACCCAGCACGATGGCACTCATGGTTGTTTCCTTTGCTATTCGTTCACATAACGCCATGACAGCGTCGCCAACGAGAGCCTACCATGAAGCCCCCGTGCCGGCAGGGGCGCAAAACACGCAACTTATTGTGGTGCTTACTGCGGTACCTTACTGCGGCGTGTTGTTCAGCAGCGAGTGCTTGCGTGCATAGCCGAAGTACACAATCGCGCCAATGCTCAGCCAGATCGCGAACGCGACCCAGGTATGCCAGCTCAGGAACGACATCAGCACCAGGCAGAAAATGATTGCCAGGATCGGGATCAAAGGCACGGCCGGGCAGCGGAATGCGCGTGGCAGGTCAGGACGCTTCTTGCGCAGCACGATCACGGCGATCGAGACCAGCGTGAAGGCGGCCAGCGTGCCGATATTGACCAGCTCGGCCAGCACCGTCAGCGGTACCACGGCAGCGATCAGGCCGAAGATGATGCCCACCAGCCAGGTCGCAAAGAACGGCGTGCCGTACTTCGGGTGCACCTTCGACAGGCGCGCCGGCATCAGGCCGTCACGCGACATCGCAAACAGGATGCGGGTCTGGCCATACGCCATCACCAGCATCACGGTGCTCATGCCCAGGATCGCGGCCAGATCGACGAAGCCGGCGACCCAGTCTTCACCGGCCACCTGCAGCGCCAGCGACACCGGATGATCGACACCCTTGAAGTCCATGTGCGGCACGATGCCGGTCATGATCGCAGCGACCACGACGTACAGGATCGTGCAGATGATCAGCGAACCGATGATGCCGATTGGCAGGTCACGCGCCGGATTCTTGACTTCCTCGGCGGCCGACGTGACGGCGTCAAAGCCGATGAAGGCGAAGAACACCAGGGCGGCGGCGCTCATCACGCCCGTCATGCCGTAAGGCATGTACGGCTGCCAGTTTTCCGGCTTGACGTGGCCCACGCCGACGGCGATGAACAGCAGCACGACACTGATCTTGATGATCACCATGACGTTGTTCAAACGAGCCGACTCGCGCATGCCGAGCGACAGCAGGAACGTGATGGCCATCATGATCAGGAAGGCTGGCAGGTTGAACAGGGTTTCGACACCAGGACGCGCGCCCGGGGCGGCGGTCAGCGCGTCCGGCAGCACGAGGCCAAAGCCCGACAGCAGCGACTGGAAATAACCCGACCAGCCGACCGCAACGGTCGAGGTGGCCAGGCCGTATTCGAGCAGCAAATCCCAGCCGATCATCCAGGCGACGAATTCGCCCAGCGTGGCGTAGCTGTAGGTATAGATGGAACCGGCGACCGGGACGGTCGAGGCGAATTCGGCGTAGCACAGCGCGGCAAAGCAGCACGCCATCGCCGCGATGACGAACGACAGCGACAGGCCGGGGCCGGCCGTGACGGCGCCGGTGCCGGTCAGCACGAAAATACCGGTGCCGACGATGGCGCCGATACCGAGCAGGATCAGGTCGGTCGGGCCGAGCACTTTCTTGAGGCCGCCGGGCTTGGCGCTTGCGGCGATCATCGCGTCCAGATTCTTGGTTCTAAAAATACTCACTACGTGTTCTCCAATCAAATAATGGTGTGGTCCCGCGTCTTGTCATTACTGCGCTCGCCTGGTGGGCGGGCGCACTCCCGAGATCCTGCCTGGTGGGCCGGCTTGCCTGACCTTGAAACCGCCGCTGCTGTACCTGCCGCCTCGCGGCTTTTTTACAGGTGTGCCAATATAACCAGAATGTTGTCTCGAATCAAAGCAATCTGGCGAAACTCCTGCAATTTACGTGCCCACTGGCAAATTCGGCAAGCGTTGCGTAAACAGCGCGCCCGGCCCGGCCTTTCTTGATTTCCCAAATACAACATTCGATAATGGGTGGCAGATTCCATCCCATCTCGCATGGGCCGCCTCCCGCCGTTCGCACACCGCCGTTCCCCGCCATGATTGTCACTCCAGGCCACCTGACCGCCCTGCTTTCCGCGCCTGCCTCACGCAGCGATGGCTTGCGGCGCGTGGCTGTGGCCAGTACGCTGGCATTGACGCTGGCGCTTGGCTGCGTCATGCCAGACGCAGCAGCCGCGCCGCACGCCGCAGCGCGCCTCGACGAGATCGCCGCAATTGCCGAACAGGATCATGCACTGGGGCGCACTACCCTGGTGCAAGAGGGCCCGACGCTGATCGCCGGCGCGCCCTACGCGGTGCGGATTCGCTATCTGTTCCTGCTGCGCCGCGTGCATGTCGATGGTGGCAATTTCCGCGCAGCCTATGACACCAATGAACAGATCATCAAACTGGCCACGGCCGCGCACGATCCGCGCAATCTGGCCGTCGCCAGCCTCGGCCGCGTGTACCGCCTGATCGAAAACAACGATCCTGCCGCAGCGCTGGGCTTGCTGGAAACGCTCGGCAACCGCTACCGCGATCTCGACAGCCTCGAATTCAAGGGCGGCTTCGATGCGCTCCAGGGCGCCGCATTCAGCGCCGTGGGCCAGTACGACCGCGCCCTGCAGTACTTCCTGCGCGCGCTCGATCTGGTACAGAACCATCCTGCCCTGTGGAGTCCGCGCAAAGCCGATATCCTGCTGGCGATGGCGCGCATGTACGTCAATGCGCGCGACCCTGCGCGTGCGCTCGAGACGCTGCGCGAGGTCCGGGCCGGCACGACACGCCTGCCACCGCGGCTGGACGCCGCGGCGTCGTTCTTCGAAGGCCGCGCGCTCGTCGCGCAGGATCGGCCGGAAGCGGCGCTGGTGGCATTCGAGCGGGCGCTGGCGCTGGCGCAAACCCATCAACTGCTATCGGTCCAGGCCAATGCGCTGGGCAATATCGCCAACGCCTACCTCAAGCTGGGTCGCTACACGGACGCCGAAAGGGCCGCGCGCGCCGCCTTGATACCAGCGCAGCGCAGCGAGGACAAAATCAGCCTGCACATGGCCACCGCGAACCTGGGCTTTGCGCTGTTCGGCCAGCGCCGCTATCAGGAGGGCATGCGCCTGGTGGACGAGGTCAGCGTGGCCATGCGCCGCGCCGGCGCGCTGTCCACGCTCGTGCGGATCCTGGCCGAGAAAAGTCTTGCACTGGAGCGCGCCGGGCGGTTCAAGGAAGCGCTCGCCACACTGCGCGAACGCGAAACCGTGCTGCAGCAACTGTCGCTGGATGACCGCAACAAGGCGGTCTCGGCGCTGCAAGAACAGTTCAAGTCGCGCGAGCGCGCCGCCCAGATCGACAGCCTGCGCCTGGAAAATACGGCCAAGGATGCCGAACTGCGGCACCGCACGCTGATCCAGACGGTCGCCTCGCTGGGCGCCGCACTGGCCCTGCTGCTGTGCGCGGGCGTGCTCTGGCTGTACCGCAAGTCGGAGCGCACCGGCCAGCGTCTGTCGGAATTGAACGCCGAACTGGCCCACCATTCGGCGCACGACCCGCTTACGGGATTGCACAACCGGCGCTCGTTCCAGGACCGCATGCGCAGCCGCACCGGCGAGGCGGCGCCGCAACCGGACGCTGCCGACTGCTTCACGCTGCTCGACATCGACCACTTCAAGCGCATCAACGATGACTACGGCCACGCGGCCGGCGACGCCGTGCTGGTCGAAGTGGGCAAGCGCCTGCGCGCGACGCTGCGCGAGTCGGACATGGTGCTGCGCTGGGGTGGTGAAGAATTCCTCGTGTATTCGCAGGGCGTCACGCATGCGCAGCGGCCACTGCTGGTGCGCCGCATCCTCGATGCGCTGGCCAGTTCGCCTGTTGTGCTGGCCGACGGCACCCGGCTGGCGATCAGCGCGACGGCCGGCGCCGTTGCGCTGCCGTTCGCGCCGGGCGAGGACGAGTCGCCCGCACCGGCGATGGACTGGCAACAAGCCATCGCCCTGGCCGATCGCGCCATGTACAAGGGCAAGGAAGCGGGTCGCAATCGTGCGTACATCGTGGCCGGCCTGCGGCGCCCGGAAGGGGCGCTGCAGCTCGACCTGGTGCTGCCGGGTTTGGCGGCCTGAAGCCTAGGGAAGCTGGACAGCTGGCGCCGGCGTGCGGCGCGCATTGACTGCCGCCACCGTCTGCAGCAGCGCCGCCGGTACCAGCGGCTTGGCCAGGAACTCGTCGAACCCCGCTGCCAGCACCTTCTGCTCGTCTTCCCTGCGCGAAAACGCCGTCAGCGCGATCACGGGCACGCTGGCAATCAGGCGGTCGGGCAAGGCGCGCACCTTGCGGATGAACTCGAAGCCATCGACGACCGGCATGCCGATATCGCTGATGATCAGGTCGGGTCGGTGCAGCCCGATCAGGCGCAATGCTTCCTGCGCGCCGGTGGCAGTCAGGATCGTGGCCTGGCTGGGTGCCAGCACGGCCTGCACCAGCTCGAGCGAATCGAGCGCGTCGTCGATCACCAGCACGGTCAGGCCTTGCAGCGCGAGCGCTGTCAGTGGCAATCCCTGCGCCGGCGCCGCGACGGCAGGGGCGTCGGTGGACGCGGCAACGCTGCTGCTCGCCAGCGGCATGCGCAGCGTGAACGCGGCGCCCTTGCCTTCGCCTTCGCTGGCCACGCTCAGTGTGCCACCCTGCAACTCGATCAGCTGGCGCGCGATCGCCAGCCCCAGACCAAGGCCCCCATGGCGCCGCGTCGACGACGCATCGGCCTGACGAAAACGGTCGAACACGAACGGCAGGAACGCGGCCGGAATGCCCGCGCCGGCATCCTGCACGGTGATTTCGCTGGCGCCCGCGACGGCGCGCAGCGTCACGGTCACTACGCCGCCCGGCTCGCTGAACTTGATGGCATTGGACAGCAGGTTCACCAGCACTTGCTGCATGCGGCCACTGTCGCCGAGGATGCGCCCGGCGCCGGGGTCGAGCTTGCTGACCAGTGTCACCTGGCGTGCCAGGGCGGCCGGCCGCGTCGTGTCGAGCGCCGCGTCGATGAACTCGTGCGGCTGCAGCGGTGCGCTGTCGATCCGCACCTTGCCGGCCAATAAGCGGCTCATGTCGAGCATGTCTTCAATCAGCTCCGACTGCGCGCGCGCATTGCGTTCGATCGTGCCCAGGCCGCGCCTGAGCGCGGCTTCGTCGCGCCCGCCCTGCAGCAGCAATTGCGACCAGCCAAGCATCGCGTTGAGCGGCGTGCGCAGTTCATGCGACAGCGTGGCCAGGAAGTCATCCTTCATCTGGCTGACGTTTTCGGCGTCGAGCCGCGCCTGCTGCTCGATCAGGAACAGCTTCTGACGCTCGGCCGCGGCCACGAGCGAGGCAGCGATGGTCTCGTTGCGCGCCGCAAGCCGCGCATCGAAAATCGTGGCCAGCAGCGTGATGCCCAGCAGCGACACCGTGGCGAGCGTGACAAGCGCCGCCAGGTAATCCTGATCGACGCCCACCAGCGCAGCGCGGCAGATGCTGCCCGGCGCGAAATGCGCGGCGGCCATGCCGGTGTAATGCATGCCGGCGATGGCGCTGCCCATGACGACGCTGGCCGCCAGCTGCAGTCCGGAGCGCGAGCGCCCTGCCTCGTGCATGCGCATGCCGATCTGCAGGGCCAGCGCCGACACGCTGATCGCGATGAGCACCGACAGCGCAAACAGCCAGGGAATATACGTGATCGCCGGATGCATCTGCATGCTGGCCATGCCGGTATAGTGCATGGCGTTGATCGCCAGCCCCATCAGCAGTGCACTGGCGGCAAGATGCCGCGGCTTGACCGTGCGGTGCCGTACTTGCCAGAGCGCCAGACCGGACGACACCACGGGCAACAGCCACGAGACGAAGGTGCTCATGGCGTCGTAGCCGATCGGCAGCGGCAGACGGAACGCCTGCATCCCGATGAAGTGCATCGCCCAGATGCCGCTGCCCATGGCCAGGGCGCCGCCGGCAACCCAGGCATAGCGTGCGCGCCCGTTGGTCTGCTTGACACGCGTGACCAGGCTCAGGGCCGTGTACGACGCCAGCACGCCGACCAGGATCGAGACGATGACCAGCAAAGGGTGGTAATGGCCATTCACCATAAAAAGTTCGCTGGCTGTGAGTATCGAATGCCGGCACGCGCGCTGTGATCGCGCCCATGCCCGTGTGGTTGTCCGCCAAGTGTACAGCGCCTGGCGCGGGGCGCGGTTGAATTCCGGGCGCATGGCGCGTGATCGGACATCGTTTTCTTTGACAATCGATCATGCCAGATCGCTAGTCGGCGATCGAGCGTGTGTACCTGGCCCAATCCCGCTGTGATGCCACACGGCGCGCCCGATTGCAGGGCGGTGTCCAGAACGCAAAAAAGGCCTGCACGGTGACGTGCAGGCCTTGATCGGACAACCATATTCGTTGGTGGGAAGTGCAAGTTTCGAACTTGCGACCCCTGCAGTGTGAATGCAGTGCTCTACCCCTGAGCTAACCTCCCAGCGAGGCCGTATTATGCCACAGCCGATAAATTATGCCAAATGGCAATCGACTGCGTGCGTTCGAACAGCGCACCGTAACAACCTGCGCAGAAACGAACAAGGCCAGCATCTCTGCTGGCCTTGAAAATTCTTGGTGGGAAGTGCAAGTTTCGAACTTGCGACCCCTGCAGTGTGAATGCAGTGCTCTACCCCTGAGCTAACCTCCCGAAGCGAGGCATATTATGGCACAGAATTATCTCAGCGTCACCCCTGTGCAGCGTAATTTCGCCAGACGCAATTGCCCTTGACGCTTTTGTCCAGGCCAGCCAGCACCGCATCGTGCTCGGCCAGTTCATCGCTGGCGGCTGCCACGACGATGATGTCGCCCAGCGGCACGATCTCAAGCGCTTCGCCGTCGTGCGAAGTTTCTTCTTCCACATCCATCGTCAGCGAATTCTGGCCACGCGTCATCGCCAGATACACATCGGCCAGCAGCTCCGAGTCGAGCAACGCGCCGTGCAGCTTGCGGTGCGCGTTCGAAATGTCGTAGCGGTCGCACAGCGCGTCGAGCGAGTTGCGCTTGCCGGGGTGCAGCTCTTTCGCCTGCACCAGCGTGTCGATGACGCCGTCGCAGTACTGGACAAATGGCGGCAGGCCCATGCGCGTAAACTCAGCGTTCAAGAAACCCAGATCGAACGGCGCGTTATGGATGATGACCTGGGCGCCCTGGATGAAGTCGCGCAATTCGTGCGCGATCTCATGGAACTTCGGCTTGTCGCTGAGGAACTCGGTGGTCAGGCCGTGCACGGCCAGCGCGCCCTCGTCCGATTCGCGTTCGGGATTGATGTAGCAGTGGTAGTTGTTGCCGGTGAGCTTGCGATTGAAGATTTCAACGCAGCCGACCTCGATGACGCGGTCGCCGGTGCGGGGGTTCAGGCCTGTGGTTTCGGTGTCGAGAACTACTAAACGACTACTGCCTTTGTGTAAACTCAAACGAACCCTCCCATCGCTGCACCTTAATTAATGAGGCTAATCATACCATACAGGCAAAAAAATACCGGAAATGCTCGATAGGTATGGACAAAGTGCATAGTGTTCATCTAGTTCTCTATGTCGGCTGTAGCCGAACAGGGCGCCGCGCCGTCGTCATATCCTAATTTCGCAGACGCGAAACAACGCACCGGCTTTTCCGGTATGTACTTAGACGAGGTTGGCGATATCGTCCAGATTCGCTAACGCCGTTTGGATGCGGAGGAGCTCAACGTTCAACTCATCGTAACGAGGCGATCCAAATTCACAGGAGTCAAGCCCTTTTAGCGACATCAATTAGCTTCGCTATCAGTGCCGTCTGAAAGAAATCAAATACTTGTTTTCGGTCCATTTTTATACCTCTGTGGGTGGCACCACGCCGGCGGTATCAATACACCATGCCCGTCATGTGGGCCGTAGATGTTCCTGTAGGGATTTCCTAGATTTGGAGGTCGCGGCTAGTTACGAGATCACCTGCACGACAGCCGGGACATTGAACGTAAGCGCCATTCAAGACTTCGCTCAGATCGCGGCCATTTGTTTCGCGCCAATGGTAGACGAATGCGCACAGTACCTCTGCGCTACTGCCCCCAAGGTGTTGCAGTGGAGCGGTGCTTCCAATCTCTCGACGACGTTGGGTAATGTGCTGAATCCTGATAAAAACTAAATTGGATACTCATGTTTCTTTCCTATCCCGCATTGATAGGGACGTCTATCACTTTCAGCGGATTATCCCAATGTACAGTGATAACCGTGCACGCTGGATCGTTGTTGGCGAATGCTAAGCGTTTAAGCGACATTTCGTCGGGAGTTCTTTCAACCAGCTTCCCAATAAGAGGATCAGTCAGTGGCATCGGCCTATGAATAGACAGGGCTGGGATGATGCTTACAGATTTACTTCTTTCATGAACGAATTAAAGATGCGAACATGCGAAATGGAACTACGTAAAAATCAATGGCTTACGGATCACGAGGTGTTATCACAGTTACTTTGATTGACAGTATGGGTCACGAATTGGCGGTATCTGGCAACAAGGATATGGAATATATATACCGGCCCGCCAGCGACCCGAGCAATATGTGCCTTTGGTCATCAAGTATCTTCGACTTAAGGCCGGTACGTCCAAGCGTCAGTTCTCCAGCATATAGCCGTCAAAGACCAATTCGGCACGCTCTAAATTAGACAGATCAAGTCTAAGCGTCTCATCCTGATTCATCACCAGCAGCCATGCCGCGAATGGGCTGACGCCGGCATAAAGATTACGCTCGGAGAAATCGGGCTTCAGGACGCTACGTGCACCGCTCAACGCTACCAGCCCGGTGAACTCAACCGTGTGATGTGAAAAGTAGACCGGCACAGCGTTGCGCCGGTAAATCGATTCAGAGCCCATCTGGGTCATCGACCATGAGCTGTACTCCTGATCAACGGTAGCGACCGCCCCACGCAAATTAAGCTCCATTCCGGTCAGCCGTAAGCCGCTCAATGTCTTAAAAAGGGCGCTGTACGATGGATTGTCAAACCGCAGGGAAAAGCTCAGTACGCCGGTGCGCTTGAACGCTTCCCAAGCATTGGGGGGCACCAATTTGTCCAGGCGCAGGTTTAAACCTGCAATCTCACGGCGTGCCTCGTAGCGCAATTTCGCGCCAGCCCAGTCGACCAGTACGGCGCGATTATGATCGCCCGCGATAGTGGCCAGATTGAGTGCATTGACAGGCGCGTCGCCGGGCCGCGCAAAGTGGTAGTTCAGGGCCTTCTTCTCTGCGTGAACCATCTGCGCTGCCAGGGACAAGGTGTCGGCGTACAGGCGATGCATGGTACTGATGATGACGGGCGAGGCGGGATCAGTAGTGGCATTTAAAGCGCTATCGAGCACGTCAACGGCGCGCACCGACGAAGCGATCTGGCACTTTAGATCGATCAGCTGTACCAGCGCCGCGTTATAGTCAACAATTGCCTGGTTGCGAGTTTCCACGGCTTTCAGATAGTCATAGCCGGCCTCGCGGTAAGCTCGGGCAGCCGGCAGGTTGACGAACTCATTGGCTACCTTATCGAAAGACTCTCGCTCCATTCGAAACTGCGGAAGCTGTTTCTGTTCGGGCGTGAGTTTATCGACGGCACTCGCAATCTGGCCGATCGCCGCGGCAACCCCTGTTGCGCCTTTACCCAGCTCCGTCAGGTCTTCCTGCAGTACCTTGCGTTCTGACCAGAGTAAAGAAAATGAATCGTCGTTGGCCGAATAGTCTTTGTATAATTTCGCACCTGCCGATGCGGCAGCGATGAACCCGGCGCCCCCGCTAGCCACGCCAGCGACAATGGTTGCCACTGCGGTAGCGACACTGATTAGATCGCAACCGGCGTGGCTGGGCCGGATTGCATCGTCAAGTTCGTCTTTCTTCTCCAACAGAATTTTTAAGGCGATCTCCGCCCTCGAGTCGAGCAACGGTAGCTCGGCCAGCTGACGGGCGATGGCGGCCTTGCTCCGGTCCAGTTCGGCCTTGAATACCTCGGTTCGCGCCCGCCCGCCGCTCAGCATTTGGCGCATGCCGACCCGCTGCAGTTCCGTGTTGGCACCGGCGTCCCAATAGGCATTGAACGATTGCTCGATCAGCTGAGCTTGGGGAATGACCATGGTATCGATAATCCCTCGAAAAGCCTCAAAGGCCAGCAAGGGCGCGCGCTCTGCGCTGTAACCATAGAAATCCAAGTGAAGCGCGTATTTGCGGGCCATGGAATAAACACGGCCCAGTGCTTCACGTTTCTGGGTCGATGGTGCCGGATCGTTGACGATGATGGACAACAGAAAATCGATCGTGCGGCGCAAGCCGTCATCGACCGTGCCACCAGCCTGACGGTAGCGGTCTTCCGTGGCGGTAACGAGCAGGTCCAGCACTGGCCCATCAAAGGCGACAGCGGCGCTTTGCTCGTCGATCGTATAGACACTGACGGCGCCGGGCGTGGGCGCGCCTGGCACATTCGTTTGGCGCTCAAGCACTTCAGCCGCGCGCAAGTCAACTATTGTGTTCTTCGCTCCGGCCCTCCCCCGCATGCGTGTGGTTGAACAATGGCCGCCGCCGCCGGGGCCACCAGGAATCATGATGGTTGCGTGCAGCTCCGTTTTTCTGGAACGCATTGCGCTCTGAATCGCCACCTGTTGCAGTGACCGCTCTAATGGCGTGGGTTCGGTCAATGCTGCGCCATTGGTGGCAGATTGCGCAGTGGCGTCAGACTCATCGTGGAAGGCCTCGCTGAAAATAGCGTCAGCGTTTGCGCTGAAAAGGCGCATATTGAGTCCCCAACAACTCGTCACCGACACCACGCCAGGCGCACCGCCTTCCCCCCCGTCACCGGGATTGCCAGGCGCAGCCGGGTCGCCCGATGCGCCGATGGATGCGCTCAGCTTCTGGGCAATCACGCCCGCTGCGCCGGCCAAGCGCACGGCAACCGCTCCTCCTGAACCACCCGCCCCGCGGTACCCTGGCAGGCCAAGCGCCCCCCCAGGCGCGCCCATCTGTCCATTGCATTGTGGCGGCGCGACAGGCTGTGGATCGGCCATGCTGATCGTCTGGCCATCAGCGCCGGTGGCGCCCTTCGCGCCGTGTCCCCCATCCTCGCCGCGCCCCCCCCTGCCGCCATCGGCTCTCACCGCCAGTATGCCGACAACCTCGCTGGTTCCGATGAACACATCGCCACCGCGTTCGCCAACGCCGCCGTCGCGCCCATCAATGCCGGCCGCGCCCGGCGCGCGGGGTGATTCCTGCCGGATTCCGGGCGTAAAACTGATGGCGCTGTTACGTCCGGTTGTATCGATCTCACCGTTGTCCTCGAAACGGATTGAACGGCAAAAGATGGTAACGGGGTTGCCCATAGACGTCACCTTGCCATGCACTACGACGTCTTCAGCGTAGATGACGGTCGCACGATCCTTTTGAATGACCTCGTCAAGAATGACCGTCACCGCTGACAGCACCAGCAACTGGTGCTGGCTTATTTGGGTTACTGCAAGCTTGCTGCGACCGAGTCCCATAACAACCCTTTCAGTAGAAGAAGTGCGAATTGGTGCTCCTGGCGTTTATTGCGTCCCAGTCCGCTATGAAGAAAAGTATTTGGCTGGCTCGAAAAAATCAGATTGCCGCCCGATTGGCGCACGAGGGGACCCGCAACGGCCACCAGCGGCGCAGCGTTAGGCGCGGACGTGAGATGCGCGGCGCATGCTAAACGCCCAGATTGCTCAGTGCCTCGTCCAACGCCTTGATGCGCCGCGCCGTACTTTTACGGTCGTTTGCGTCGCTAGCTTGTCCCTTGATGCGAGTCGGCCTGCGTTCTGCCTTGATTGGCCCTCCGCCATAGTTGCCGTAGCGACGGTCCAGCGTGCCACGGAAATTGCACGCAGCGATTGCGTCAGCAATGAAATCCGGTGCTATCGTTTCGAACTCGGTCGAGCCACCGATGGCATTGGCCTGGCGCCAGACACCGTCGGCATTTTGCCAGCTTAGATAGCCCCCACGGGCGACGGTATAGGCCACATCGATATTATCCCGATAGGTGAACCGGTTGCCGGCTTTCTTCCCGTAGTATGCCGGCAGACAGAAGTCAGCGACCTTGATTCCCGGCGCTTCAGGATTGATATAGGTGTTCCCCATACATGGGTCGCAGATTTCAACCAAGAATTTCGCCTTGCGCGTACCATTTTCCGGATCGGGACCTTCCTCGAAATAGCTGCAGCCAGGATCAACAAGCATCTCCAGAATTTCGTGGCTAAGCAATACTGACCATGCTTCGTGGTCGTCATAGGTCACCAGTGCGAATGGCGGCTCTTCAGTATTACAAGGCCGGAAGTGCCCGCCGCCATTGCCTTTGACGTCACGGGCGACGATCACGAAGCTAGAGTCGACGGGGGCATCCTCAAGGCGCGGAAAGTATCCCACGCTGGCGACGATGCCCCACGCGGGTGCGAAGTCCTTGTGGACCTGCAAATTAACGGCATGCACAATCTGGGCGAACCGGCCGCCCTCGGGCGTAAAGCCACGGGGAACTACGGCGATTGATTGCATGGCTACTCCCGGCTCTTTTTGTAGGACCCAAACTTGTCACCGAGGCCAGACACAGTGTCAACGATCTGCAGCAGTCCATCGAGAGCCTGCGGCCAGCTCACTTTGCCGTCTGCTACCTTCTTAGCATCCGTAATGCCGTTTGCCAGCGCTTTCAGTGTCTTTTGCGAATTGACCGTGGCGAGCGCGCGGTATTGCTCAATCGCGGTGGTCAGTTCATCGAGATTCTGACGGTTTACGGGATCGCCAAGGCAGGCCAGGCTGCAGCCTTCAAGGCGCTTGATCGTTTGTGCAATCTGCTGGGCGATAAACCAACGATGCAGCGTGACGGTGGCCCCAAGGACGGTTCCGTTGCCTGCGGGTGCAGGATGAATCGAAGGCAGTTCATCATAGACAACGAATGGCTGGAAATCGGTGCTAACTGGTGCTACCAGGTTGCCATAGGCGCGCTCCAGCGCAGGGATCAAGGACTTCGCCGTTTCGATCACAGCTGTTTCGCGTTGTGCCGCTTCGCCAGCGGCCAGGGCTGCTTTTATCACTTCGTTAAAAGCGAACAGCACGGCGGTTCCCGACGCGTTCGTCGCACCGATCTTGGTCGATGTCGGACCCAGGACGGCTATTACGTCGGCCTGGTAGAGTGCCATGCAGAGAGTCACGCCCCGCTCACGCTCCTTGCGGGCGGCTTCATCGCCCGCGTCCATGGCGGCCTGAACACCGTTCTTCTTGGCGTCCGCGATATTTTTCGCATTCTTGCGAAATTGCGTCACGTAGCTGGCGTAGCTGGTATTGGCCGGTTTTTCCCCCACCTTGTGGACGGTGTCGATTGCGTCGCCGAAGGCCGCCAATGCAGTCCCACCTGCTTCGATCGCGAATGAAGGATTACACACCAAGTTGAGCGTCGCATCAGCTTTCGCCTTTGCGTCGGTAACATCGATCCTGCGCCCGTAAAGTTGCAGAACCCGCGCCTTAAGCGCGTCGCGCTCGGCAGCTCCGGTAACCAACTTGGCCGCAGCCGAGACCTTGGCCGCTTCATCTAGCGCCTTGGTAAAATTCGCCTCCGTGACGCATCCACTCAGGATTAGCATACACAGGGTCGACCACAGTATGCATAGCTTCATGATGCTCCCAAAAGATTATCGATATGGAAACGATATATTGCGCCGATAAATTTCTAAGAAACTAAATGCTTGTAAATATTTTCGGAATTTCAATACAAAAACAACAACGGCGTTAACGAAGTGTCCGGCCCGTGCCGAAACGCATCACCCGGCACAACGCGGCGCTGAGAGCGCAAACCGCACGCCCTGCCGTTCCTCACTCGCCTGTTATCTGGTGCCGACGGAGGTTCTATCGCATTAGGGAATGTCGATGGCCAATCATGTAGACTGCGTCGCCCAGACCCTCGAGGAATCGATATACTCAACTTCAACGGTATCCGCTTTCCTATCGATGTGATCCTGGCCTGCATCCGTTGGTACGCGGCCTATTCGCTGAGTTACCGGCACCTTGAGGGGATGATGGAAGAGCGTGGCGTGTTGATTGACCATTCGTCGATTAACCGATGGGCAATTCGTTTCCTGCCGCTCATCGAGAAGATGGCCCGGAAACACAAGCGTCCGGTCAGCGGCAGTTGGCGTATGGATGAGACGTACATTAAGATCAAGGGCGTCTAGAAATACCATTACCATGCTTTGGACAAGCAGGGCAGGACCGTCGACTTCCTGCTGACGGTGAAGCGCGACATGGCGGCAGCGAAACGCTTCTTGGATAAAGCCATGGGAGCGAACAGCGATCCGGACAAGGTCGCTCAGCGGCAGGCCGCTCAGCGATGTACAGACGCCGCGCCGCGATTGGCCAACACGTCGGCCCGCTCGTTGCCCGGGTGGCCATTGTGCCCGCGCACCCAGCGCCATTCGACGGCGTGCTGCTGCTGGGCCAGGTCGAGTGCCTTCCACAGGTCTTCGTTTTTGACGGGCTCTTTCGCCGCCGTTTTCCAGCCGCGCGCTTTCCAGCCATGGATCCATTCGGAGATCCCTTTCTGGACATACTGGCTATCGGTGTGCAGCACGACTTCGCATGGCCGGTTCAGCACGCCCAGCGCCTCGATCACGGCGCGCAGCTCCATACGGTTGTTGGTGGTATTCGGCTCGCCGCCGAAGATTTCCTTTTCGTGCCCGTTCGAGACCAGCAGCGCACCCCAGCCGCCGGTGCCCGGATTGCCCTTGCAGGCGCCGTCGCTGAAAATCTCCACCCGGGTCGGGTTGACGTCGCTCGTTACTTCACTCGTTGCTGTACTCGTTAAGTCGCTCATGCCCTGCTAATCACTTTCTATTCGTTCAATGCGGTTCGCCGCCGGCACTGCCGCCGGCCGCTTGCTCGTTTTCTTGTTCCATGCGGGGCCGATCAGGTGCATGCCCTTGACGCGCTTGATCGCATGCACCACGTAGACCGCCCCGAGGTAGGGCCACCAGCGCCCGCCGGCCGATTCCATCATCGCAAAACGGCTGAGCCAATGGGCGGTGCGGCATGGGGGCGCGTAACAGCCGAAGTGGCTGCGCGTGGCGCTCAGATTGAGCAATTTTAGCCAGTCTTTCAGGCGCGGCATAGAAATGAATTCGCCCGTGTCCGGCAGGTAGCCATTGCGCGTAACCCGTCCGAGCCCCTGGCGCATGCCCCACAGACTGGCTGGATTGAAGCCGCAGATGATGACCTGCCCTTCCGGAATCAGGATGCGCTCGACTTCGCGCAGGACCTGGTGCGGTTCTGCCGTGAACTCGAGCACGTGCGGCAGCACCACGAGGTCGACGCTGCTCGACGCAAACGGCAGCTCGGTAAAGTCGGCCGCGGCCGCGATCTGGCGGCCGCTTGACGCGAATGCGAGTTCATCGGCATTCGACGTGCGCGTGGCCACCTGCCAGCGGTTGGGCATGCGGCTGGCGGCCAGCGCATCGAGCTGCGGTACCCCGATCTGCAGCGCGTTGTAGCCGAAAATATCCGCGGTCAGCTCTTCCAGGCAGGCTTGCTCGAACGCGCGCACGTACGCGCCGGCTGGCGATTGGAGCCAGTTGTCGAGCGCTATAATGGATTTCTCGGCAGCGCTATCCATGCCACCTCTTGACCATACACATGACCATGACACCTCCACGGCAGCCGGCCCTGTCGGTACTGACAGTGCCGGCCTTCAAAGACAATTACCTCTGGCTGGTTCACGACGGCACGCATGCGGCCGTCGTCGATCCGGGCGACGCAGCACCGGTGCGCGCGGCGCTGGCCGCGCACGACCTGCGCCTGACCGCCATTCTACTCACCCATCACCATGCTGACCATATCGGTGGCGTGCCGGCCCTGCTCACCGAATGGAATGTGCCGGTGTTCGGCCCGAAGCACGACGGCATTGATCTTGTCACCGACCCATTGGTGCAGGGCGACCGCATCACCGTGCCGGGCATCGATATGACGCTCGACGTGCTGGACGTGCCGGGCCATACGCTGGGGCATATTGCCTATGTGCGGCGCGACGATGTGCGGCCCGACGATCACGCGCCCTGGCTGTTCTGCGGTGACACGCTGTTTGGCGCCGGCTGCGGACGCCTGTTCGAAGGCACGCCGGCGCAGATGCACGCGTCGCTGACACAACTGGCGGCGCTGCCCGACGAGACGCTGGTGTACTGCGCGCACGAATACACGCTGTCGAACCTGGCGTTCGCGCAGGCCGTCGATGGGGGCAATGCGGCGCTGGCCGCGCGCGTGGACGTCGATGGGGCCAGCCGCGCTGCTGGTCAGCCGACCATTCCGTCGACAATCGCGCTGGAAAAAGCCACCAACCCGTTCCTGCGGACGACGACAGCACCAATCGTGCACAGCTTGGTCGCTGCCGGCCGCGTGGCCGAAGGTGCAGCGCCGCTCGAGGTATTCACGGCGCTGCGAGAGTGGAAGAACACGTTCTGACCCGAGGTCAGATTTCCTCGTACAGCGGCAAGGTCAAGAATTCAGCAAATGCTTCCGCCGTCGACATCTGCTCGAAGATGACGGCGGCGCGCTCGTAGCTGGCGTGCGTGCCATCGGCCGCCACCAGTTTGACCTTGTCCAGCTCTTCCGGAATCATCGCGCGCACCATGTCGGCTGTCACCTTGCGGCCGTCTTCCAGCACGCCCTTGGCGGACCGGATCCACTGCCACACCTGCGAGCGGCTGATTTCGGCCGTCGCGGCGTCTTCCATCAGGTTGTGGATCGGCACGCAGCCGTTGCCGGCCAGCCAGGCGCCCAGGTAGTGGATGCCGACATTGATGTTGTAGCGCAGGCCGGCTTCGGTGATCGGCGCTTCCGGCTTAAAGTCGAGCAATTGCGCAGCTGTCACGACGACATCGGGCCGCCCCTTGTCGAACTGGTTCGGGCGCTCACCCAGCACTTTCGTGAATTCTTCCATCGCCAGGCCCACCAGCCCCGGATGCGCAACCCAGCCGCCGTCATAGCCATCGGTCGCATCGCGCGCCTTGTCGTTGCGCACGCCACCCATCGCGACCTCGTTTTTCTCCGGATCGTTCTTGATCGGAATCAGCGCAGCCATGCCGCCGATGGCCGGCGCGCCGCGTGCGTGACAGGTCTTGAGCAACAGCAGCGCATAGGCGCGCATGAATGGCGCCGTCATCGTCACTTTGGCGCGGTCGGCCAGGCAGAAATCGCTGTCGCGCTTGAACTTCTTGATGCACGAGAAAATGTAATCCCAGCGGCCTGCATTCAGGCCGGCGCTGTGTTCGCGCAGCTCGTACAGAATTTCATCCATCTCGAACGCGGCCAGGATGGTTTCAATGAGCACGGTCGCCTTGATCGTGCCCTGCGGGATGCCGAGCAGGTCCTGCGTCATCACGAAGATGTCGTTCCACAGGCGCGCTTCCAGATGCGACTCAAGTTTCGGCAGGTAGAAATACGGGCCGGCGCCCCGTGCCAGCAGCTCTTTCGCGTTATGGAACATGAACAGTGCGAAGTCGAAGATGCCGCCGGAGACGCGCTTGCCGTCGACCAGCACGTGTTTTTCATCGAGATGCCAGCCGCGCGGGCGCACCAGCAGCGTGGCCACCTTGTCGTTGAGGCGGTACGACTTGCCATTCTGCTCGAGCGAAATGGTTTTGCGGATCGCATCGAACAGATTGATCTGGCCGCTGATCTGGTTGTCCCAGTTGGGCGTGTTCGAATCCTCGAAGTCGGTCATGTAGCTGTCGGCGCCCGAGTTCAGGGCGTTGATGATCATCTTGCGCTCGACCGGCCCCGTGATCTCGACGCGGCGGCAGTGCAGCGCGGCGGGTATCGGCGCGATGCGCCAGTCGCCGTCGCGGATTGCGGCAGTCTCGGGCAGGAAGTCCGGGCGCTCGCCCGCGTCCAGGCGCTCTGCCCGCTCGGCCCGCGCAGCCAGCAAGGTCTGACGACGCGGCTCGAAGGCACGCGTGAGCGTGGCGACCAGCGCCAGCGCGTCCGGGGTCAGGATCTGTTCGTAGGCCGGCTGGATGGTGCCGGTAATTTCCATGCCTTGGGGGATGCTGAGGGACATATCGACTCCTGAAGATGAATGAAAATCGCGTGCGACGCCGGGCCGGGCTTGCCCTGCTTGGCGTTCAAGTTGGCTTCCAGTATATTCACCTCCGTAACGCTAAACGAGACAATTACGCACTTCATCTGTGTGTTTTTGTATTAAATCAACGCAGGCAACAGGACCGTTTGCATGAGCAAGTTCACCCAGATGACCACCTTTGTCGAGGTCGTCGCGCGCGGCAGCCTGTCAGGCGCGGCGCGCGCCGAGGGCATCGCACCAGCCATGATCGGGCGCCGGCTCGATGCGCTGGAAGCGCGCCTGGGCGTCAAGCTGCTGCGCCGGACGACGCGCAAGCTCGTGCTGACTGACGAAGGCA
>Ga0308164_10001101_pt1 | contig 34209 bp, 29 predicted proteins | sample PhyTR2_FD_201031 | JGI IMG/M metagenome (GOLD analysis project Ga0308164, IMG submission 201031) | Phyllosphere microbial communities from UC Gill Tract Community Farm, Albany, California, United States - DLSLT.R2 | ecosystem: Host-associated > Plants > Phyllosphere > Unclassified | place: USA... | reverse complement strand
GCGTTTTCAGATAAAAATCCGTAACCAGGGTGAATTGCATCTGCATTTGTCAATTCAGCAGCAGAAATAATATTGGGAATGCTCAGGTATGAATCTTTGCTCGGAGGTGGCCCTATACAAACAGCTTCATCCGCGAAACGAACATGTAAACTTTCCCTATCTGCAGTAGAGTAAACAGCAACAGTTTTAATGCCCATTTCTTTACAGGTACGAATAATACGTAAGGCAATTTCGCCCCTGTTGGCAATTAATATTTTTTTAAACATATAATTGATAAGATGATAATTTGCTAATAAAAGCAAATACTACATAGGTTCTACTAAAAATAATGGTTGATCATATTCTACCGGAGAAGAGTTATCTACCAGTACTTTCACGATTCTTCCAGAAACTTCACTTTCAATTTCGTTGAACAACTTCATCGCTTCGATAATGCAGATTACTTTTCCCACAGATATTTCATCACCTACGTTTGCAAAAGAAGGTTTTTCAGGACTTGCAGAACGGTAGAATGTTCCGATCATTGGAGACTTGATAGTAATATATTTGGAACTGTCATCAACTTCCGCTACCGGTGCAGCATTGGTTACCGCAGCTGGCTGTGCAGCAGGTGCTGCAGCTAATACTTGCGGTGCCTGTGCGGGTACAGTAGTGTTAATCACCGTAGGGGCCTGATTGGTTTTAATAGTTATTTTGAAGTCTTTCTGTTCAATTGCAACTTCATTGACGCCCGAACGAGAAACAAATTTAATGAGTTCCTGAATTTGTTTGATATCCATTTTTTGGTGTTTTGTTGAAAAGCTTTAGGTCTTTTAAAGACACTAAGTTAAGATTTATTATTGTATAAAATTAGTAGGCCCATTTTAAGTAGACAGCACCCCAGGTAAATCCACCGCCAAAAGCGGCGAGAACAATATTGTCACCTTTTTTCAGCTGGCTTTCCCAATCCCATAAACAGAGTGGAATGGTACCGCTGGTGGTATTGCCGTAACGTTCAATATTGATCATCACTTTTTCCGATCCTATACCCATTCTGGCAGCAGTAGCATCTATAATTCTTTTATTTGCCTGATGTGGAACCAGCCAGTCTACATCATCCGAAGTCAACTGGTTTCTTTCCATTATTTCGGCAGCTACATCGGCCATATTGGTTACAGCAAACTTAAATACTGCTTTCCCTTCCTGGAACACAAAATGCTCCCTGTTTTCAACAGTTTCATGAGAAGCAGGTCGCATTGAACCACCTGCAGCCTGACGAAGGTATTGTCTTCCGGAACCGTCAGATTTCAACACAGTATCTATGATTCCATTGCCTTCATCATTAGGTTCCAGTAACACCGCGCCGCAGCCATCACCAAAAATGATGCAGGTTGTTCTGTCTGTATAATCCACAATAGAAGACATTTTATCGCCGCCTACCACAAGAACTTTTTTGTGTTTCCCCGATTCTATGAATTGAGAACCTGTAGAAAGGCCATAAATAAAACCGGAACAAGCAGCCTGAAGGTCGAACCCCCATGCATTTTTAGCGCCGATTTTATCACCTAAGATATTTGCTGTAGCCGGGAAAGGCATGTCTGGGGTTGTAGTACAGAAAATGATCAGATCGATCTCTTCAGCACTGATACCGCGTTTTTTAAGCAGGCCATTTACAGCATGCACGGCCATATCAGAAGTTCCGAGTCCTTCGCCTTTTAATATTCTTCGCTCTTTAATACCCGTTCGCGAGGTTATCCATTCGTCCGTTGTGTCTACAAGTGTTTCTAATTCTTTATTAGAAAGTACATAATCGGGAACATAACCTTGAACCGCAGTAATTGCAGCGTGAATTTTATTCATTTTATTATCCTATTTTATTTAAACGCAGCCTGTATTTTTTCTACCAGACCAGTAGTTATCATATCTCTAGCCTGAAAAATCATATTTTTCACTGCTTTCGGACTGGAAATTCCATGACCGATGATGACAGGTGCATTTACGCCAAGTACCGGGCTTCCGCCATAATTTTCATAGTTAAACCGATCAAAAAACTCGTCCTTAAGACCCTTTTTGATGGTCATGATGTAGAAAGACTCAGCAAGTTTGAGCATAATATTACCTGTAAATCCATCACATACAATTACGTCGGCTTTGTCGTTGAACAAATCGCGTCCTTCAATGTTTCCAATGAAATTAAACAGGTTGCATTCTTTCATCAGGGGAAAGGTTGCCAGACTCAGCATATTTCCTTTTTCATCTTCCTCACCAATATTGATAAGGCCAACTTTTGGATTGTTGATCTGCATTACATTTTCAGCGTACAAGCTGCCAACGATACCAAATTGAACCAGGACATCCGGTTTACAGTCGGCATTAGCACCTACATCAAGCATCAGGCCTCTTCCACCATCCAGTTTAGGGACAATGGTACAAAGGGAGGGTCTGATAATGCCTGGGACAGTTTTTACACTAAAAACGGCACCAACCATCATTGCTCCCGAGTTACCGGCGCCAACGAAGGCATCTATTTCTCCTTTTTTTAACATGGAGAAACCTAAAGAAATACTTGAGTTTGGTTTTTGGCTAATAGCCCTGGTAGGATGCTCGCCCATACCAATTACTTCTTCGGTATGAACGTATTCAAAGTGATCGGGATTGAACCCATGTTCAGCAAGCAAAGGTAGTATCTGCTGAGTATCGCCAATAAGCACCAAATGCTCATTTGGCGAAAGAAGTTCATGGGCTGCCATTGCTCCCAAAACGTTTGCTTTGGGAGCATAGTCTCCGCCCATTATATCGAGACCTATTTTCATAGTAAAAAATCAGTTTGTGAGTAAAGCGTTATTGCCTTTTTTTTCAAGCGCCTAAGTTAAACTTAATGATGCTGAAAACACAAACAATTTCTCAGTAAAATTAACCTATTGATGTATTTTCAATAACCAATTTACCGTTGTAGTATAAGTTACCGTCAACGTTGTATGCATGGTGTGGGATGTGGATTGCACCAGTAGTTTGACAAGTAGCTAAAGAAGGAGCTACCGCTTTATAGTGTGTTCTTCTTTTATCTCTTCTGCTTTTAGAGATCTTGCGTTTTGGATGTGCCATTGCTGATTTATTTAATTATTATTTTAATTTTTTTAATGCGTCCCAGCGTGGGTCGTCACTTATTGTTTTTTCTTCTTGTTGAGATGGGCTAGACAGGTTTTCCAGTCTTTCAATCATCTCTTTGTCGCACTGAACGCCATTGCCGTTCTGCTCACAAATCTTTATGTATGGAACTGATACCGTAATAAACTCGTAAAGAATATCAGCAATATCAATAGTACTCTCTTTTTTATTCAGCATGATGATCTCCAGATCATCACTTTCTAAATCATCCTCGGCAAACTTAACAATCTGCCTTTCGGTTACATTAATCGGCGCATCAAACTCAGATAAACATTTATCGCAATCCAGTTTTATTGTTCCGGCAATGTTGATTTTTAAAATCAACATCGTCTCTTGCTTGTCCAGCTCTACGTCTACTTTAAGTTCGCCCTGTTTAACCAGAGAGTACTCGTAAGCATCAAAAAAGCTGTTATCAATCTCAAAATCAAATTGATGCTTGCCAATTTTTAAGCCTGTAAACGGGATTGAAAATTGTTTTAAAGGTTTCAATTGTAACAAAATTTTAGCCCGCAAATGTATGAATAAAATTGGGATTTCTCAAATGTTTTAGAAATATTATTGCAGGTTAATTTGCATCATCTTTAACATCCGAGGCTGTTTCTATGATTTTGCCCCCGGTTCTTAACTGGTTGCTTAACAGAGATTCCTGCTCCCGCCTGTGTTTTACAATATGTGTTGCCGCAAATACAGCTTCAATAAATGATGAAGGATCGGCCAGGTTCTTTCCTGCGATATCATATCCTGTACCGTGATCAGGTGATGTACGCACGTATTTCATTCCCGCTGTATAGTTTACACCATTGCCAAATGCAATCGTTTTAAATGGAATAAGTCCCTGATCATGGTACATGGCCAGAACCGCATCAAACTGTTTGTATGTGCTGTTACCAAAAAATCCGTCTGCGGGGTATGGGCCGAAACAGATGACGCCGGAGTCAAATGCCTGCTGGATGGCCGGTATAATAATGTCCTGTTCTTCTTTTCCAAGAAGACCGTTATCACCTGCATGCGGGTTAAGGCCCAGTACTGCTATTTTAGGTTTTTCAATCCAAAAGTCCTTTTTCAGACTTTCATTGATCATCACCAGTTTTTTTACAATCTTTTCTTTAGTGATACTTTGCGCTACTTCAGCTACAGGGATATGTCCTGTAACAACACCTACACGAAGGTCTTCGCTAACCATGAACATTAACACATCCGAACTTCCGCTGCGTTCCTGAAGATATTCAGTGTGTCCGGGAAATTTAAACGTATCAGATTGTATGTTATGTTTATTAATAGGGGCTGTAACCAATGCATCAATACTTCCGTTAACCAGGTCTTCTGTTGCTTTTTCCAGCGAAAGCAAAGCATATTTACCTCCTATTTCATTGGCAGTACCTAAGTCAATTTTCACGTCCTCTTCCCAGCAATTGATCATATTTGCCTTTTTAGGATTTGCATCTGCTGCCTGATTGATTACGTTAAAACTGAAATCGCCTAAGCCCAATGCCTTTCTATGGTAGGATGCTACTTTTGTATGTCCATAAACCACAGGGGTACAGTAATCGAGAATGCTCTGATGGGCCAGGGTTTTAAGAATTACCTCAAGGCCAATGCCGTTCACGTCGCCTATACTAATACCTATTTTAATTTTACTGCTCATGTTTAAATGAAAATTTAGCGCAAAATACATAAAAATCATAAGGATGTTGTTTTTTCCTTTAGTGGGCTTATTCCGGTACGGCCTTTGGATGTAATAAATTGGCTGTGCACATCATCATTTGCAGCGCTTATGATGCTTTAAGGTTAATCTTAAACAATTAGTCGTAAAACTTTAGTTATTTTGCACAAATTAGGAACAGCGGTTGCTGTAGCCGGTATTAAGGGATGAGCATATGAGTTTGGTAAAGGCGAAAAAACATTTGGGACAACATTTTCTGACAGACAAGAAAATAGCTGCAAAAATTGTAGATGGTCTTCATCATACCGATCAATACCGTCAGGTCCTGGAAGTGGGACCGGGAATGGGTATCCTTTCAGATATTCTTTTGGAGAGGGAAAACCTGGAGACCTATATGATCGATATAGACGTTGAATCATACAATTTTTTGAAAGATAAGTACCCCCAAATGGGCAGCAGACTGATTAATGGTGACTTCCTGAAAATGGATCTCAGTGCTGTATTTCCAGGTAAATTTGCCATCATTGGCAACTTTCCTTACAACATATCTTCACAAATCCTGTTCAAAGTCCTTGAACACAGGGAGAATGTAGTGGAGATGGTTGGTATGTTCCAAAAAGAAGTAGCAGAACGCTGTGCTTCTAAATCAGGAACAAAAGACTATGGGATACTAAGCGTCCTCATCCAGGCATATTATGATATTGATTACCTGTTTACCGTAAAACCTGGTACTTTTAATCCGCCTCCAAAGGTAAACTCCGGCGTAATAAGGCTCAGCAGAAATAAAACTGTCACACTGGCTTGTGATGAAAAGTTGTTCTGGGTTGTAGTAAAGGCCGGATTTAACCAGCGTAGAAAAACATTACGTAACTCATTGTCGGGCGTACTTCCCAAAGCGAAAATGGACGACCATATTTTTTTTGAAAAACGCGCCGAACAGCTCAGCGTTGAGGATTTTATTGCCCTTACACAGCATGTGACTGAACGCTCGAAAATAACTATACAAACAGATGAAGGGTAAAATTTTAATTATCGATGATCTGCACCCCGCATTTAAAGAGAGGGCAGTGCAATTAGGTTATGAGGTAGACGATCTTCCAAAAATTACACGTGCAGAGACAATGGCAGTGATTTCGCAGTACGATGGTATTGCCGTGCGGACTAAATTCCGCATAGATAAAGAACTGATAGATGCGGCTCCGGGGCTTAAGTTTGTTGCCAGGGCAGGAGCTGGGCTTGACAATATTGATGAGGCTTATGCACTGGACAGAAACATCCAGCTGATCAATGCCCCTGAAGGAAACCGGGACGCGCTTGGCGAACATGCTGTGGGTATGTTGCTTTCTGTGCTGAATAACTACCGTAAGGCAGATATAGAAATCAGGAATGGTATCTGGGACCGTGAAGGAAGCAGGGGCTGGGAGCTGAAGGGCAAAACGGTAGGTATTATTGGTTATGGATTTATGGGAAGCAGTTTTGCCAGGAAACTCTCGGGTTTTGAAGTGAAGGTACTTGCCTATGATAAATATAAAACGGGCTTTTCTGATGAATATGCACAGGAGTGCAGCATGGAAGAAATTGTGAAACACAGTGATGTGCTTAGCCTTCACATTCCATTAACTTCGGAAACCCGGCAATTGGTAAATGAAGAGTATCTATTCCATTTCAGGAAGAATATCTTTTTCATAAATACGGCGAGAGGGGAGATTGTAAATACGGTAGCGGTGCTCAACGCGATCAAAACCGGTAAGATTTTAGGCGCGGGACTGGATGTGCTTGAAGCAGAAAAGTTCCCAAAGCTCAGTGACCAGCCATGGTACAATGAACTCAAAGCATCGCCAAAAGTATTACTTACGCCACATGTCGGTGGCTGGACATTCGATTCTTATCGAAAAATTTCTGAAGTACTTGCTAATAAACTGGAGCAGCTTTAATCAAACATAGCTATTTTATGATAAACGATCATCTACATTAGATATGGAGATGATCGTTTAATTTCTATCACCCTGCATATTTCTGATTGTAGCCTTGCAGGATGAAGGATGTCAAAGAGCTCTCAAAATACAATTTGATCAACTGTACCGTTTCCGTATAGGTTTCCAGGTCTAGTTGAATAGCAATGACCAGCTCTTCAAATCGGTTATGGTTAATTGTAATTTCGTTCATCCAGGCAGACAGCGCGGGTTCTTCCGCATCATGCTCTGACTGTATAATTCTTATTCCCTTAATGTTATTTATTTTCGAAGTGAAAATAGGATTTCCGTCAAGAATCTCTTTGCCGTTCCCGTACTGATTGTTCACGTAAGATTCTCCCCTCAGACCAGTAACGTTTGTGAAGGTATACACAAAACTAATAAGGTATTTCGTATTTAAAAATAAATATACAAATAATGAAAAAATAGAGCCGTATTAGGAAAATTGTACTACGATATTGACTGGCCGGACACAGAACAAGCCACCTCAGGTTAATGAGATGGCTTGTGTATCTATATAGAAAGACCAGTTTATTGAACAGTGCCTATTTCTTCCAGCTGTTATCTGCAGGTACCGCATCCATATAGATACCGCCGTCAATCACAATTGATGTCACTGCTTTTTGTCCGTTGAACTGAACCGTGGTAGCCTTTTGATTAGCTTTCCAAATCAGTGGCGTCTGATGGATGACCTGCGTGGTTCCGTCAGCGTAATTTACGTTCACGTCAAAAGGCACGGCAAATCCGCCAACGTTATTTAATGAAACGGTATAGTTTGTGCCTTTGATAGCCACCTTACTGATGGCAAGATCTATGTAATTATTGCTAAAAAACCAGTTGTTCCAGTACCAGTTCAGGTCTTGTCCAGACACATCGTTCATGGTATTAAAGAAATCCCATGGAATAGGGTGTTTACCGTTCCAACGGTCCATATAGGCGCGAAGATATTTTTTAAAGGCCTCGTCGCCAAGCATATCCTTTAAGCCAAGATAAGACAAAGATGGTTTTACGTAGGCATTATTTCCCGACGCCATTGTGGTCAATGTAATCACCGGCAATGCATCCTCAGTGGTACTGCTCGAGATCCATGGTTTTACCCTAAATCGTTTATAATTTTCAGCTGCTTTTTCTTTTCCCAGCTGATCGCATGATATCAGGTATTCAAGTGTGGTGGCCCATCCCTCATCCATATAAGCATAACGGGTTTCATTGATGCCCATATAAAAAGGAAAGTACGTATGGGCAATTTCATGGTTCATCACAAACTGGCTGAATTCCATATCGGGAGTACTTGTATCATTAACCATCATCGGATATTCCATATCTGCAAAACCCTGTACAACTGTCATTTTTGAGAAGGGATAGGGTACGCCGGGCCAATTGTTCGAAAACCAGTTCAAGGCAAGCTTTGACCAGGCTACACCATGGCTGAAATCTTTTGCCTTTACATCGTAAGCAGCCTGTACACTGCTCCGTCTGTTTGATTTTGCATCAACAACTACACTTCCTGCATCCCAGACATAATGGTTACTCAGTGCAAAAGTTACATCGGTAATATGGGTGGTGCTAAATTTCCAGGTATTCCATGCATTCTGTTTGGTGACCTCGCCCCTGGCCATTTCGTCAGCATTGGCCATAGAAATTACTTCATCGCCGGTCATTGATCTTTTTAAACGTTCGGCAATTTTAGGTTGAAGCACCTCATCGGGATTTTTCAGGTCGCCGGTTGCCCATACCACATAATTTTTTGGGGCTTTTACGCTGAACTGATAGTCGTTAAAGTCGTTATAAAATTCTGCCCTGCCAGTGTGTGGCACTCTGTCCCATCCGTTATAGTCGTCATACACCGATACACGCGGGAAAGAATACGCTACAAAAAATGTAGTGCTGTCCAGTTGTCCTTCCCTTCCGCTCTCTTTAGAAAGAGGATAGCTCCAGTCTATTTTAAGTATGGCCGTTTCTCCGGGCTTAATGGCGGTTTTTAATTTTACATTTCCAAAAGTGCCCCAGTCTTTTCCGTCAATGGCATAGGTCTGTCCGTTTACAATAAAAGAGCTGATGTTCAATCCTGTGGTAAGAAAGTCCTTGCCTGTATACCCTGTTCTGGGTGCTTCAGGTTTATGTACGTTGTTCACAAAACGGATAGTGATATCGCGCAGGGTGTCTGGGCTGTTGTTAGTATAGGCGATTGTTTCTGTACCTTTTACCAGTTTGTCTTTTGGCGTAATAGTAAGGTTCATGTCGTATTTGCCTTTATTTTGCCAGTAATGTTTTCCGGGCTTTCCGTCTGGTGAACGGGTGCCTTTTTCGTAAGCGGCTTTGATGTTTCTTGGCATGTACAGTTCCTGAGCCTGGGAGGTCACTGTACCCAGTATTAACAGGGCTGCTAGTCTAAAGATTCTTTTCTGCATAAAATAATAAGTGTAGTTACACCAAAAGTAAACGTTTTAAGTTCTTTCTAAACAATTCAAATCAAAAGATTTGCTTTTATAAGAATAGCCTGTTATCTTCGTTATAATTGAAGCAAGACTATGTAGGCTTAAACTGCCGATATAGTCTTGTTTGTATTTTAAAGGAAGTTATAAATAATAAATTGAGCTATGACAGAGGTAACATACTACACTCAGGAAGGATTAGATAAGCTAAAGGAAGAAGTACATTACTTAACCACTACAGGGAGACAATTGATCTCCAAAGCTATAGCTGAAGCAAGAGATAAAGGTGATCTTTCCGAAAACGCTGAATACGATGCCGCCAAAGAGGCACAGGGGTTGCATGAAGCAAAAATATCCAAGTTAAAAGCCACCCTGGCTTCGGCAAGGCTGATTGACGAATCGAAATTAGATTTAACAAAAGTACTTGCGTTGTCTATTGTGAAGATTAAAAATGTGAAAAACGGTGCTACAATGACCTATCAGCTGGTAGCGGAGAGCGAAGCAGATATGAAAAGTGGTAAAATTTCCGTGAAATCACCAATTGCACAGGGTTTACTAGGTAAGTCTGTAGGTGATACAGCAGAAATTGAAGTCCCGGCAGGAAAGATAGAATTCGAAATCTTAGAAATCAGTAGATAAAAACAACCATATGCCAAGTATATTTTCAAAAATTGTTGCAGGGGAAATTCCCGCACATGTAGTTGCAGAAACCACAGAATTTCTTGCCTTTTTAGATGTCAGCCCGCTCACAATGGGACACGTGCTGGTTATCCCTAAACAGGAAATAGACTATATATTTGACATGGACGAGGAGAGTTATTTCGGGTTAACGTTATTTGCTAAAATTGTAGCCGGAGGCATTAAAAAAGCATTTCCATGTATTAAAGTAGGTATGGCTGTAATTGGTCTTGAAGTACCTCACGTACATATCCATCTTATTCCTATGAATAATGTAAGCGATATGAATTTCAGTAAACCTAAGCTTAGCCCTTCTCAGGAAGACTTAGAAGAGGCTGCATTAAAGATTAAAGCACAGTTATAATAACTGTGCTACTTTAACTTTTCGTTATTCCTGTGCCTGTCTGCATCCCTGATACTTTTCTTCACCAGATTTTTTTCCAGGGCTTCAGTCAGGTTAATTCCTGTCTGGTTAGCCAGGCAAATCAGCACAAACAGCACGTCAGCCATTTCCTCACCAAGATCAACAGCCTCATCACTTTTCTTAAATGACTGCTCTCCATATCTGCGTGACATGATACGGGCAACTTCTCCAACCTCTTCCATTAAGATGGCCGTGTTGGTCAGTTCGTTAAAATAGCGTATACCCGTTGTGTTGATCCACTGGTCAACTGTTTCCTGTGCTTCCTCTATAGTCATTATTCCTTGTTTTTTGTGTCTATGATAATTGTTACCGGGCCATCGTTTACCAGGTTCACTTTCATATCAGCGCCAAAAATGCCCGTTTGTACTGGCTGACCCAGTAGCTGGTCCAGTTGTTCAATCATAGATTCGTAAAGGGGTATCGCCTTATCAGGTCTGGCCGCCCGGGTAAATCCTGGCCTGTTACCCTTTTTCGTAGCGGCAAACAAAGTAAACTGGCTGATTAGTAATATACCGCCTCCAATATCTAACAAAGATTTGTTCATCAGATCCTTGTCATCTCCAAAAATCCTCATGTTCACGATCTTCGCTGCTAACCAGTCTACATCGTCCTGTGTGTCGTTGTCTTCTACACCCAGTAATACCATTAGTCCCGCGGCAATTTCTCCTGTAACTTTACTTTCTACTTTGCAACTGGCTTCTGTAACTCTTTGTATGACGGCTCTCATTATATTTAGGCTCTTGTTTCATTGCCATGAAAGATACTGAGGTAACTCTCATACCGGCTAATTTCAATTTCATCATTTTCTACGGCTTTCAATACTGCGCAGCCAGGCTCATTGATATGGCGGCAGTTATGGAATTTGCAGAGATGCATCAGATCGCGCATTTCCCTGAAATAATGGCCTAGTTCTTCCGGTTTGATATCATATATACCCAACTCTCTGATTCCCGGCGTATCAATGAGGTAACCTCCAAATGGCAGTGTATGCATTTCTGCGAACGTTGTGGTATGCTGCCCCTTATCGCTGGATTCCGAAATTTCTCCTGTTTTAATACTATGTCCTGGTAGCAGGGCATTGATCAGGCTCGACTTACCCACACCCGAATGACCGGAAAATAAGGTAGTCTGATCTTTCAGCAGGCTTTCGATCAGGGGAATATTGGTTCCTTCCAGTGCTGACACTTCATAACATGGATAGGCGAGTCGTTCATAAATATTTTTGTAGTCGGCCAGCACTGCCAGTCCGTCTTCATTAAAAAGGTCCAGTTTATTAAATATCAGTGTTGCCGGAATACGGTAAGCTTCGGCCGTTACAAGAAACCGGTCTATAAAGCCCAGGGAAGTTCGTGGTGAAACCAGCGTAACCACCAAAAATGCCTGATCTAAGTTAGCTGCAATAATCTGCGCTTGCTTGGAAAGGTTAATGGATTTCCGGATGATATAGTTTTTCCGTTCATGCAGCTTATAAATCACCCCCTTATCGGAGTTAGGCTCCATTTCGAAATCTACCTGATCCCCTACCGCAATCGGATTGGTGGTTTGAATTCCTTTAATACGGAATTTACCTCTAATCCGGCAGTCGTAATCCTTGCCATCTTCGCCGTGTACCAGGTACCAGCTTCCTGTTGATTTTATTACTAATCCTTGCATATATACGCCGTAAAGGTAAGTAAAAAAGTAGATGCTGTTTTCTCAATTGATTTATTGCAGGGCAAGCTTTACCTGAAATGATTTAGCGTAAATGATTTATTTTTTTAGCGAAATGCTTGCTTATTAGAAAATAATAACTTTACTTTATGGCGTAGCAGTAACGAAGCAATATCTGCTACTTTGATATGATAAATAATTCAACAATTACATCCATTATTATTACCACCACCGGTGAACCCGGAGGCAGGTGAACTAATGGTATAAAGAAAAAATAAAAACCATAGAAAGCGCCTTCCTCAAACCGGAAGGCGCTTTTTTTTTAAACCAAACACTATGAATATTTTAAAATTCGGAGGTACTTCAGTAGGTTCAGTAGAAGGCATCCGTACCCTGATCAGTATACTGAAGGAGGGAAATGATGAAGAATACCCGGTAGTTGTACTTTCGGCAATGAATGGCGTAACTAACCTACTTCAGGCCATGGCAGAGAAAGCTGTACTGGCAGAAGAATATGCAGCTGAACTGAAACAGATTGAGGAAAAACATTTCCATGTGGTACGTGAGCTGCTACCGGCTTCAGCACAGAATCCCGTATTTACCAGGTTAAAAATTTACTTCAATGAGCTTGAAGATATCCTGCAATCTGTATTTACGCTGAAAGAATTGAGCCCGCAAACACGCGACCTCATCCTGAGCTTTGGCGAGCGCTGCTCCACTTTCATGATCAGCCATATTGCCAGACAGGAATTCAAAGACGCCCTTTGTGTAGAGGGTGCCGAACTGATTAAAACAGATAACAATTTTGGACAGGCGAAGGTAAATACACCGTTAACAGAATTGCTGATTCAGGATTTTTATGCAGCTAACACAGGTAAATTATTATTTGTAACTGGGTTTATTGCCAGTAATAGCGATGGCAGAATTACTACTTTAGGCCGTGGCGGAAGTGACTATACGGCAGCGATATGGGGTTCTGCTTTAAATGTTGCACAAATAGAGATCTGGACAGATGTAGATGGAATGCTCACTGCAGATCCAAGAATAGTTGAAAAAGCATTCTCCCTTTCTGAGCTTAGTTATACTGAAGCCATGGAGTTGTCTTATTTTGGCGCAAAGGTGATCTATCCACCAACTATGATCCCAGCGTTTTTGAAAAAAATTCCTATTGTTATTAAAAACACCTTCAATACAGAGTTTGAGGGTACATATATCCGCCATGGTGTAGATTCGTCGGGGTTTCCTATCAAAGGGATTTCTTCAATTGATGATATCAGCATACTGAACCTTTCAGGCAGCGGTATGGTGGGAAAAGCTGGTTTCAGCGGTCGCCTGTTTTCTCTTTTATCAAGGGAACAAATCAATGTTGTACTTATAACTCAGTCTTCATCAGAACACAGTATCACTTTTGCTGTTAAACCTGCAGACGCCCTAAAGGCCCTTGCTATTATCAGCAAAGAGTTTGAACTGGAGCTTCATGCAAAAAAGCTGGAATATCCGCAGGTAGAAAACGGTTTGTCTGTTCTGGCCATTGTAGGTGAGAACATGAAACACACCCCCGGGATGTCTGGAAAATTATTTCATGCATTAGGAAGGAACGGTGTAAACGTCCGTGCCATTGCACAGGGTTCTTCAGAATATAATATTTCGGTTATCCTGTCAAAAACAGATCTTTCCAAAGCTGTAAATGCTGTGCATGATGCATTCTTTGCCGATCTGAAGAAAACCTTACATATTTTTTGTCTTGGTACAGGTAATATTGGTAAAACGCTTTTCCGCCAGTTGCTGAACCAGAGCCCAATGCTGGCGAAAAACAACGATCTGGAAGTAAAGGTAATGGGTATAAGCAATTCTCGTCAAATGTACCTGAGTACAACTGGATTTGATTTGTCAAACTGGGAGAATGAGCTAGCTGCGAATGCGGAGCCTGCCGACCTGAAAGAGTTTGTGAAACAGATGAAGGCACTGAATTTGCCAAATTGTGTTTTTGTTGATAATACAGCGAGCCCTAACCCGGTAGATTATTACCAGGATATATTGGAATCAAGCATTTCTGTTGTTACCTGTAACAAGATTGGGAATTCTGGTGAATATAGTCAGTATGCGGCTTACAAAGCTGCTGCGCGTACTTACGGTGTAGACTTTCATTATGAAACCAATGTTGGCGCAGGCCTTCCCATCATACGGACCCTGAAAGATCTGATGATGAGCGGCGACAACATCGCTAGTATCGAAGCTATCCTTTCTGGTACCATTTCATACATTTTCAACAATTTTAAAGATGATATCCTTTTCCATGAAATTGTGAAATCTGCACAGGATATGGGTTATACAGAACCAGATCCGCGTGATGACCTGAACGGAAAAGATTTTATGCGCAAAATGCTTATCCTTGCCAGGGACGCTGGTTACCCATTGGAAGAAAGTGATATAGAAATTCAGAGTATGCTTCCCCCTGCATGTATGGCGGCAGAAACTGTAGCTGATTTCTATCAGGAATTAGAAAACAATGCCGAATATTTCGAAAACCTGAAAACACAAGCTGCAGACAGTGGAAAAGTATTAAGGTATATAGGTAAACTGGAAGCTGGAAAAGTGGCCATTACGCTGCAGATGGTAGATGATGCCCACCCGTTTTATATGCTTTCCGGAAGTGACAATATTATTTCATTTATTACCGACCGTTATAAAGACCGTCCCCTGGTAGTAAAAGGTCCGGGTGCAGGCGCAGAAGTAACTGCCGCCGGTGTTTTTGCAGATATAATAAATGTGGGTAAAAGATGAGAGAGTCAGTAAAAGTTTTCGCCCCAGCTACGGTTGCAAACGTGGTTTGTGGGTTTGATGTGTTAGGATTTGCAGTAAATGAGCCAGGTGATGAAGTGATTATGCGGCTCACCGATAAACCAGGTGTAATCATCTCTAAAATTACAGGAGATGAAGGCAGGTTGCCGCTTAACCCGGCTAAGAATACTGTGAGCGCGAGTGTTCAGGATTACCTGAAACATATTGGCCGCGAAGATCTGGGAATTGATATCGAGCTTCATAAAAAAATGCCTATTGGCAGTGGCTTGGGTTCAAGTTCTGCAAGTACCGTGGCCGGACTATTCGCCATCAATACCCTGATGGATAACCAGCTAACAAATAAAGAACTGGTTCCTTTTGCTATGAAAGGCGAGGAGCTGGCTTGTGGTTACGGACATGCAGATAATGTAGCCCCAGCTTTGCTAGGCGGTTTTGTTTTGATCAGAAGTTATGAGCCACTGGATGTGATCAGTCTTCCCTTTCCTGAAGAAATGTATGCTGCTATTGTATATCCGGAGGTAGACGTACCAACTAAAGATGCCAGACAGATGATCCGTACTAAAGTTTTGCTTAAAGATGCGGTAAAACAATGGGGTAATGTGGCTGGCTTAGTAACGGGTTTGTTTACCAAAGATTACGACCTGATTGGCAGAAGTATGGTTGACGGACTTGTAGAGCCTACCCGTTCTATACTGATTCCTGATTTTTACAAGATGAGAAGCATTGCCATGGAAATGGGTGCCATCAGTTTCGGTATCTCAGGTTCCGGCCCTTCTGTTTTTGCCTTAACCAAAGATGAGGCAACAGGCCGCGCCATTACGCAAGCCCTGCAGAAACAATTAAAATCTATCCAAATAAACAGCCTGTCGTTTGTGTCATCGGTCAATAAAAAAGGACCGGTTGTGCTCGACTAAATATACCTAAAATGAAATTATACAGTACCAATAACCACGACCTTAGCATCGATTTTCAAACAGCTGTTTTTAACAGTATGCCTCTTGATAAGGGTTTATATATGCCAGCAGTGATTCCTGCGCTGGATTCCGACTTTATTGAAAACCTGGCACAGTATAGCCTTCCGGAAATAGCTTATAAAGTTGCCTTTACCTTATTAAACGACGACATTCCTGCCGAAGACCTGAAGGCGTTGATTAATGATGCCATTAATTTTGATGCACCTGTAAAGCAATTGGATGATGACACTTATGTGCTTGAGCTGTTTCATGGTCCTTCGCTGGCATTTAAAGACTTTGGTGCAAGGTTTATGAGCAGGGTAATGGCCTATTTTCTGAAAGATGGCGAACAACTTCTTGACGTGCTTGTAGCTACGTCCGGAGATACAGGCGGCGCGGTAGCTTTGGGCTTTCTTGGTGTGCCAAATACCAGGGTAACCATTTTATACCCGAAAGGAAAGGTGAGTGAAATACAGGAATTGCAATTGTGCAGCAATGGTCAGAATATCCGTGCAATTGAAATTGACGGTACATTCGATGACTGCCAGGCTTTGGTAAAACAGGCTTTTGCTGATGAAGAACTGAACAGTAAAATGAGGTTAACCTCCGCCAACTCAATCAACATTTCCAGACTGATCCCGCAAACGTTTTACTACTTCAATGCGGTGGCACAATTGTTAAGGGAAGGAAAAAAAGATGTGGTATTTTCAGTTCCCAGCGGGAATTTTGGAAATATTGCTGCGGGTTTACTTGCATTTAAAATGGGATTGCCTGTTAAGCGTTTTATCGCCGCCACCAATGCAAATGACACTGTTCCGCGGTTTCTGGAAACTGGGATTTATGAAACAAGGCCATCTGTTCAAACTTATGCCAATGCAATGGATGTAGGTGCACCAAGCAACTGGGTCAGAATTATGGAACTGTTTAAGCAGGATAGTGTTGAATTGAAAGAAATGGTGAAAAGCTATCGTTACGATGACGCAGAAACTGCACAGGCTATAGCTGATATTTACCGCCAATTTAATTATGTGGCTTGTCCGCATACAGCAATTGCATGGCTAGCTATCCAGGCATATGAGGCTGCATACTCTTCAGAGAATGATACTTTTGTGTTCTTGTCAACTGCCCATCCCTGTAAATTTCCTGATATTATTCCAGAAGATATTGCTTCAGCAATGGATATGCCGGCACAGGTTGAAGAACTGAAGATGAAAGAAAAATCTGCTACAATAATGAGTGTAGATTTACAGGCTTTCAAAACGTTTTTGCTAAATAGCAGTATATAATTACATCACTTTACTAAAACGCATAATGGCGATATCCCCCATCATAAAATTGAGGGTGGTATCGCCATTTATTGTATACTTATTTACCTTTTTCAGCATTTCGAAAAATATAGCTTCTCCTTCCCCAGGACAGGCCATTTTTGTCATAGCCAGTGGTTCGTTGAAATTGATAGATGAATCATCGGCAATCAATTTACCTGCAAACGAATTACAGCTGCTGTTCCCACTTAGTTTTTTTTCAGTCAGGTTGAACATTAATTGTGGCTTTTTTCCCGGGTAAAGCCCGTTAAAAGCTATTCTTGGTCCAGAAATATAATTCAATTCCCATGTTCCGCCTAGCTTTGACAGATCTGAACTTGCCTCAACCGTATTTCTTAATGTATTACATGATGATAATGTAACCACAGCAAGCATTATCAATGTCATCCTTCTCATAACGTTCCGCTTTGTAGGCTTGAAATGTACAAAGAATCTGCCAAACTTTTTTTTCGAAATATCGTTTGTCGAACTAAAATATTGCCTGTGCAATTTTTCTGGTAGGTTCAGGGTTGCTCATGGTGTAGAAATGCAATACCGGTGCGCCAATTTTTACCAGCTCTTTGCACTGCGCAATCATCCATTCAATACCAACTTGTTTTACGTCTTTTTCGCTTTTACATGCCTGTACTGCTTCAGTAAGGTCTTCAGGCAAGTCAAGGTGGAAAATTTTTGGCAGACTGATCAGTTGTTTGGAAGATGTAATAGGTTTAAGACCTGGAATGATAGGTACATTTATTCCGTTTATTCTGCATTGTGCAACAAATTCTGAGTATTTTGCATTATCAAAAAACATCTGTGTAACGATAAATTCAGCGCCCATATCTACCTTTTGTTTAAGGTATTTAAAATCCGTTTTTAAATTTGGCGCCTCAAAATGTTTTTCAGGATATCCCGCTACCCCTATACAGAAATCGGTCTGATAGGCATCATGGTCTTCAAACAGATATTTGCCTTTATTCATGTTTGCTACCTGCTCTAAAAGATCCGTTGCATAGGCATGTCCTCCCGGTGTAGGAATAAAGCCCGAATCTGCATGTCTTGCATCCCCGCGTAATACCAAAACATTATCTATACCCAGAAACTGAAGGTCTATTAGGGCATTTTCGGTTTCTTCCTTAGTAAAACCACCACAAATGAGGTGCGGAACAGCGTCTACTTTGTACCTGTTCATAATCGCAGCGCAAATGGCCACAGTACCCGGCCGCTTGCGGTACGAAACCTTTTCCAGCAAGCCATTGTCATGTTGCTTGTAGATGTAATCTTCCCGGTGATAGGTGACATCAATAAATGGCGGGTTGAATTCCATCAAAGGATCAATCGCATCATATATGTCAGTAATGCTTTTTCCTTTTACAGGTGGCAGTAATTCAAAAGAAAACAGGGTTTTTCCCCCTGCATTGGCAATGTGGTCGGTGATTTTCATGTAGGTTTAATAAGCTAAATTTGGGCTAAGCCATCTTTCGGTATCATCAAGTGACATATTTTTTCTGTTTGCATATTCTTCCACCTGGTCTTTAGTGATTTTACCCAGGCCGAAATAGCGCGACTGAGGGTGGGCAAAGTAAAATCCGCTCACTGCAGCGGTAGGATACATGGCAAAACTTTCGGTGAGACGTAGTCCCGTTTGTTTTTCTGCATCAAGTAATGCAAACAGCGTTTCTTTTTCTGTGTGATCAGGGCAGGCAGGATATCCCGGGGCAGGACGAATACCTGCGTAATCTTCTTTTATAAGATCGTCAGTTGTCAGCTCTTCATCTTTTGCATATCCCCAATATTCTTTACGTACCAGTTCATGCATGCGTTCTGCAAAAGCCTCCGCCAGCCTGTCCGCTAAAGCTTTCGCCATGATGCTGTTGTAATCATCGTGGTTGGCTTCAAATTCTGCAACAAGCTCATCACAACCGATACCCGTGGTGACAGCAAAACCACCAAAGTAATCCTGTACGCCACTGTCAGCCGGTGCAACAAAATCAGATAAGGCATAATAGGGCTGTCCGGCAACTTTTTCTGCCTGTTGGCGCAGTGTGTGGATGGTAACTGGCTTGCCATCTACCTCCAGTACGATATCATCACCAACTGCATTGGCAGGCCAGAAGCCGATTACGCCATTTGCAATAAGTAATTTCTCGTCTACAATCCTTTTTAGAAGCACCTGTGCATCATCAAAGAGTTTTTTTGCTTCGTCCCCAATTTTTTTGTCATTAAAAATTCTTGGGTAGCTGCCGCCCATTTCCCAGGTGTGGAAAAAAGGTGTCCAGTCAATATACGGAACCAATGTTTCAAGAGGATAATTAGAGAGTGTTTTTGTTCCCAGAAACGCAGGTGCCGGAGCTACCTGTTGAGGATCTATCTGGAATTTCTCTGCCCTGGCTTCATCTATTGTTTTATAACGTTTGTCTGAACGTTTATTTAAATGTGCTTCACGTGCCTTATCATATTCCTGTCTCACATTTGCAATATAGGCGCCACGAGTTTCTTCGTTCATCAGTGTGCTGCAAACAGAAACACTTCTCGAAGCGTCAAGTACATGAATTGCCGGACCAGAATAATTTGGTGCAATTTTTACTGCAGCGTGGATTCTTGATGTGGTAGCGCCTCCGATGAGTAGAGGTATTGTAAATCCTTCACGTTCCATTTCTTTTGCAAAATGAACCATTTCATCAAGAGAGGGCGTAATTAACCCACTCAAACCGATGATATCTGCATTTATTTCTTTGGCTTTTTTGATAATCTCCTGGGCAGGGACCATCACGCCCATATCTACAATTTCAAAATTATTACAGGCCAGTACAACGCCAACTATATTTTTTCCGATATCATGCACATCACCTTTTACAGTTGCCATCAAAACACGGCCAGCCGATGAACTTTGATCACCATCAGGGTTGTCAAGTTTTTCCTGTTCAATAAAAGGCAGCAGGTAAGCTACCGCTTTTTTCATCACCCTTGCCGATTTTACCACTTGGGGTAAAAACATCTTTCCGGCACCAAACAGATCCCCTACAATGTTCATCCCATCCATTAGCGGGCCTTCAATTACATGTATCGGACGGTCATATTGCTGTCTCGCTTCTTCCACATCATCGTCCAGATATTCAATAATTCCTTTAACAAGTGAATGGGAAAGACGGGATTCAACAGATTCTTTTCTCCATTCTTCATCCTTAACGAGTTCTTTACCTTTCGACTTAACAGTTTCAGCAAAGTCAACCAAACGTTCGGTCGCGTCGTCGCGCCTGTTCAGCAATACATCTTCCACTCTTTCCAGTAATTCAGCCGGAATTGCTTCATATACTTCAAGCATCCCTGCGTTTACAATACCCATATCCAGGCCAGCTTTAATGGCATGGTATAAAAATGCAGAGTGCATTGCTTCACGGACAGTATTGTTTCCCCTGAAAGAAAAGGATATATTAGATACTCCACCACTTACTTTAGCGTGTGGAAGGTTTTCTTTGATCCATCTGGCAGCATTGATAAAGTCAACGGCATAATTGTTATGCTCTTCCAGTCCTGTAGCTACTGTTAATATATTCGGGTCGAAAATAATGTCCTCAGCGGGGAAGCCGATCTCTCCAACCAGGATATCATAAGAACGTTTACAAATTTCTTTTCTGCGTTCAAAGTTATCTGCCTGGCCTTGTTCATCAAAAGCCATCACTACCACTGCTGCACCAAAATTCATAATTTTGCGCGCACTTTCGCGGAATTTATCTTCTCCTTCTTTCAGTGAAATAGAGTTTACTATACCCTTTCCCTGCAAACATTTTAGTCCGTTCTCAATTACGCTCCATTTGGAGGAGTCAACCATGATTGGAAGTTTCGAAATATCAGGTTCTGAGGCTATAAGGTTAAGGAATTTGGTCATTGCCGCTTCAGAATCAAGCATTCCCTCATCCATGTTTACATCAATAACCTGGGCTCCGCCTTCTACCTGCTGGCGTGCAACTGTAAGTGCGGCTTCATAATCGCCGCTTAATATCAATTTGGAAAATTTTGGTGAACCTGTGATATTGGTTCTTTCACCAATATTAACAAACATGCTTTCCGGAGTGATGGTAACCGGCTCAAGTCCGCTTAGGCGCATGTAGGGAGGAAGGGTAGGGATAACTCTTGGGCTAACATTTTTTGCTTTAGCCGCTATTGCAGCAATGTGCTCTGGCGTGGTGCCACAACAACCACCAACAATGTTTACAAATCCGCTTTCTATAAAATCGCCTACCAGGGTAGCCGTTTCATTTGGCATTTCATCATAGGCGCCGAATTCATTTGGCAAACCTGCGTTTGGATAAGCAGAAACGTAACATGCCGCTTTTGCCGAAAGTTCCTCGATATGGGGCCTCATATCTTTGGCACCCAGGGCACAGTTAAAACCGATGCTCAAAGGTTTGGCGTGGATGATAGAGTTTAAAAATGCTTCTGCCGTTTGTCCTGAGAGTGTTCTGCCAGAGGCATCTGTAATAGTACCTGAGATCATGATCTCTATCTTACGGCCAATTACCTCTTCATATTGTTTAATGGCAAAGATTGCCGCTTTTGCATTCAGCGTATCAAATATTGTTTCTATCAGCAGTAAATCTGATCCACCGTCAATCAGGCCCCTTACCTGCTGGTAATAGGCATCGGCCAGTTCATCAAAAGTTAAGGCGCGGTAACCGGGATCATTTACATCAGGCGAAATAGATAGGGTGCGGTTGGTTGGCCCTACGGCGCCTGCTACAAAGCAGATGCGACCAGGATTTGCAGCCATAAATTCGTTCACCGCTTCTTTGGCTATTTTTGCCCCTTCGAAACTCATCTCATAGTCCAGTTCTTCCATCTGGTAGTCGGCCAGAGAAATACGCTGGGTGCTAAAAGTGTTGGTTTCTACTATATCTGTTCCCGCTTTGAGATATTCTGTATGTATAGCTTTTATAATATCCGGACGTGTGATATTTAATAAATCGTTATTGCCCTTCACGTCGCAGGGATGGTCCTTAAAACGTTCTCCCCTGAAGTCTTCTTCAGTGAGGATATAGCGCTGGATCATGGTGCCCATTGCACCGTCAATAATTAAAATACGTTTTTCTAACTCTTCTCTAATGTTCATTATCGGGGGTAAATACATAGCCTTTTTTCGTCTCCCATCGATTATACCAAATAACCTGATGCGAAAAAATTAATAAACAGGCTTAATCAGAAATCCGGGACCGGATCGAATTAACTTATCTTTCAGGAGCAGCGGTAACTGGTCGAGTAGAATGTAGCACCTTGTAAGCACAGGTTGCTAAGACTTCGCAGGGTCTAATCCCTCCGTCTTTCTTTATAAGCGAGTGCAAAAATGCAACAAAGAAAAATCAAATCCAAGAAATGTCCGGTTAAACCAACGAAAATTGCAATACAATGCAACTGATTTCGAATACAGGATGCTACAGGTTGCGTAATAATTTTGTTTTCAGTAATTTGGTTACTGAATTAGTTAAGATTATTAATTCGACAGTGCAAACCAAATTATAAATCGTATGAAACAAATCTCGAAATGGGATAGGTCTCACAGCAGTCCCTAGCTGTGCGCTCCCTTGTCTAAAATTATTTAGAATTTCTCATCTAATAACAACCAAATATGTATCGGAACATCTACATGAAATTTAATTTTCATCTGCGCGTATTGACAATTTTTTTTGTCTTTTCGGGCATTCACATGAGCGCTTCAGCGCAACAGACTTTAAATGGTAAGGTTACTGACGAAAACAATACCGGGATACCCGGTGCATCAGTAATCATCAAAGGGCAATCTAAAGGTACGGTCACTGATGGCCGTGGCCTCTTCACTATTGCGGTTAGCCCCGGGCAAACACTTGTAATTTCTTATGTTGGTTACGCACCAAAAGAAATTATAACAGGAAATGCTACTACCTTGAATGTATCGCTTTCTCCAAACCGTAACGACCTATCAGAGGTTGTTGTAGTTGGTTACGGTACAGCTACGAAGGCTAACCTCACTGGTGCCATTGCTGGGATTGGCGCTGCGGAAATTGAACGGCTACCGGCCCAAAATGCATTGCAGGCCGTTCAAGGCCGTGTTTCGGGGGTCGACGTAACATCCAATTCACGACCCGGGGAAGTGGGCAACATCAGGATTAGAGGTAACCGCTCGCTGCTGGCAACCAACGGTCCATTGTACGTAGTTGATGGTATACCGCTGAGTACTGGAGGTATCGAAGCACTTAATCCTCATGATATTGAGTCAATTGATATCCTAAAAGATGCTGCCGCTACCGCCATCTATGGTTCCCGCGCCGCAAATGGAGTGGTACTGGTGACTACTAAAAAGGGAAAAAATGGCGTAACCAGAATTACCTATAACTCAATTTTTACTTTTGACAGGCTTTATGACCAGGGCGAACTTTTTAATTCGGGGGAATATGCCGAATACAGAAGAAATGCATACCGGGTGCTGGCACAAGGAACTGCGTTTGGTTACAATACGCCTTACCCTAACCCGGCAGAGGACAAAAAGATTCTCGGTACTGACCCCGTTGCCTGGGAAAACATTGCGCAAGGTTATACCTGGGTAGACAAGGCCAACCTGGTTCCACAAATGCGGCCTACGACAGCTGAAGAGAAGGCCAAATGGGGAGTTGATCAGGTACCATTGTACAATGGTGACAATATACCTACTACAGACTGGACAAAATATGTAAAGCAAACGGGGATTACGCAAGACCATACACTGAGTATCAGCTCAGGAAGTGATAAAATCAGTGCATATTTTTCTGCCGGATATCTTAATCAGGAGGGAACCAGTAAGGGGCAGGATTACAAACGGTACAGCTCAAAGTTGAGTATAGACTTCAAACCCTATCCATGGTTATCTATGGGTGGATCTATCAACGGCACCTGGTCTGTACAAAACTATGGATACACGGGATCAGGTTCAAGGGCTGCGAATGGTATATATGAAGCCGCAAAAGGTATGCTGCCCTTTGCCCAGCCTTACGATCAGGATGGCAATTATATATTTCAGCCGGGCGGCGACATAGGCATTTTGAACCCGATCAAGGAAGCAGAATATGTTATCAATGAGAGAACATCGTTGCGTGCCCTGGGCAGTTTTTATGCAGAAGTACAACCGCTTAAAGGGCTTAGGTTCCGCGTAAATTTTGGCCCTGATATCAGAAACAACAGAGGAGGCCAGTTCCAGGATAAAAACTCTATCCTAAGGGGTGGTGGAGTAGCTAGTGCCACTAATTATGCACGTCTGGAGCAAAACCAGAATTTTTCTTACACGCTAGACAACCTGGTGTATTATGATAAGGCTATTGGCAGCAAACACAAAATTGATGTCACTTTACTTCAGAGCTCACAGGTTTTCCGTACAGAACGGTCAGACATGACTGCAACCAACCTTCCTTATAATAGCCAGCTGTGGTACAATCTGGCCTCTACTTCTAAGGGAGCATTAGACGGCTGGAGCTCGGGCTACAGCAAAACTACCATTGCCTCATTCATGGCGCGGGCAAACTATACCTTCAACGATAAATACCTGTTAACGGTTTCAAACCGATGGGATGCGGCGTCTGTATTGGCTGAAGGTAACAAATGGAGCTCGTTTCCTTCCGCAGCGCTGGGCTGGAAATTAGAGCAGGAACCCTTCATAAAAGATATCAAGTGGATTAACCAGTTGAAACCCAGGTTCGGCGTTGGTGTGGTAGGCAATTCGGCTATCCAGCCCTACTCCACTGCAGGGGGCCTAACGCAAATGCCTATTGTATTTGGAAACCAGGTGGCGATTGGATATGTACCTTCAGATCCTAAAGCAGCTACACCTACAACTATGCCTAATCCCGGACTCAAATGGGAGAGAACCACACAGTATAATGCTGGTGTTGATTATTCCCTGCTCAATAACCGATTGTCAGGAAGTATCGAATATTATCAGTCGCATACCAAAGACTTATTGCTTAACAGATCAATTGTTAGTGTAACAGGTTATACTTCTACTTATTTCAATGTAGGAAAAACACAAAATAAAGGATTTGAACTTTCAGTTTCCTCAAGGAATATCGATGGTCAAAACTTTAAATGGAATACCGACGTCAACTTTTCAACTGCTACAGATAAAGTTGTAGAGCTGTATAATGGCACAAGTGACGCCCCGGAGTTAAATGCCTTTATTGGAAAATCGCTTTTTGTGTATTATGACTTCAATAAGATAGGTATTTGGCAACTTTCCGATGCCGCTGAGATGACAAAATTTAATAATAACGGCGCCAATTACAAAGCAGGGGATATCCGTGTCCAGGATCTGAATGGCGATTATAAGATAGACGCAAATAACGACCGCAAAGTTATTGGCAACGTCTTCCCTAAATTTACTGGTGGTATTACCAATACTTTTACCTACAAAAACTGGGAACTATCTTTCTTCTTTTATGCCAGGACTGGCTTTATTGTACAGGGAGGGGCAGTGGATATGCAGGGAAGATATGCCTCAAGAAAAATTGATTACTGGACGCCGGATAACCCAACAAACGCATATCCCAAGGCCGATTATGGCAATGGTGGACAACCCATTTACTATTCTGCCATGAACTACCAGGACGGCACCTTTGTAAAGCTGAAGAATGTATCATTAGGTTATATCCTTCCGCTCAAAACACTGGAAAGATTACACCTCAGCAATTTAAAAGTGTACGCACAGGTTTTGAACCCATATCTCTACAAGAAGAATGATTTTATGGACCCTGATATCAATGCTGCCGCCCCGGCTACTTCAAGTGCCATCTCCTCTACTTCGGGTGGAGGCCTAAGCTCAACTACTACCAGAAGTTTAGTGGTAGGATTAAATGTATCATTTTAAGCATCAAGATCATGAAGACAATAAAATATATCCTTTTGAGCTGCACTATACTGATGGCATTTGCAGCACTACCCTCTTGCAAAAAATTCCTGAAGGAAGAAATGGTAGCCACCTTAACAAACCAGCACTATGATACTGTGGAAGGCCTGGAGAGTCTGGTTGCTGGTCTATATGATGGACTACGCTTCCACTTTATGTACGAATGGGCTTATACAACCACTAATTACGGAACTGATGAATTCACCAATGGGGGAGGAACAGATAAAATCCACTTCAATACGTACTCGTCCGCACTGGATTCAAGAACTGTCGAATTTGCCAATGTATGGGATAATATGTATGCTAATATCAATACTGCAAATACTGGATTGGAGAAAATACCGTCCGTTTACCCTGCTGGTACCGCACAAAACACTCGTATGGGCGAATGTTACTTTATGCGTGCCTTTGATTATTTCAAACTGGTTAAGCAGTTCGGTGCAGTGCCCCTCAAAGTGAAATCTACAAACAGTCTCGAAACCGAATTTACACGCTCACCAGCTGATGTAATTTATGCCCAACTGATTGCTGATTTCAGGAGGGCTGCAGATCTGCTGCCTGTAACGCCTGCGCAAACAGGACGTATTACGAAAGCTGCGGCCCAGCACTTTCTGGCAAACGCGTATTTATTCAGGGCTAGTGAGCTCAATGCATCATTCAGCAAACCTACGGATCTTGACAGTGCCATTTATTACGGAAACCTGGTGATTGATGGTTCCCCTTATAAGCTTGCCGCAAATTTTGAAGACTTGTTTAAGTACACCAAGGTCAATGATGCAAACGAAACCAATGCAGAAATGATTCTGGGTGCGCAATTTGATAACACTGAGGCACTTGCCGGCAGGTATGGTAACCAGACACATATGTATTATCTTTCTGTTTACCAGACCTTACCTGGCATGATCAGGGACTTGGTCAACGGACGCGAATTTCAACGTTTAAAGCCGACCGACTATGCAATGGATATTTATAACAGGAAAAATGATTCAAGATTTTATAAGAGTTTCAAAACCGATTATATTGCTAACAATTCAGTTACCATACCTAAGTGGACCGCTGCAAATGCGCCAACACCTGCACAGGTAGGGCAGAACAAGTTTAACCTTGGTGAGCTTGCAGTGAGGTATATTATTAACGCTGCAACAGACACACGTTATACTGCGCAAACAATTTCCAGAGCGGCACCAACGCTTTTTGTACGTTATTATCTTGATAATGGAACAGTGAAAACCAACTGGAACCTCAGCCAGTATCCATCCCTGTCTAAATATATGGATCCGTTCAGGCCAAATGTAGCAAGTGCCACTGGTACGAGAGATGGTATTATTGCCCGTATAGCCGAGACTTACCTGATTGTTGCAGAAGCATATGGTCGTAAACAGAATTATAATGATGCTTTGCGACTGATTAACAGATTGAGGGACCGAGCTGGTTATGCTACCGGTGAAGCCAGGCCTGGTGCTTATTTTGCGGCAGAAAACCTGCCCACTACTGAAACGGGTTCAACAAAAACAGCAATGCTGGTTACCGACGCTGCATTTACACCAGGAACCGCAGAGGCGCAGGCAGAACTCTATCCAGTTAGTGTTGTTTCCAAACCAGATGCTTTTATCCACTTTATACTCAATGAACGGGCGCGGGAAATGATGGGTGAGTTTCACAGGTGGGAAGATCTTACCCGGACCAAAACACTGGTTTTGCGTACAAAAGAGTTTAACCCGGAAGCCAGGGCCAATATCACCGACAAACAACTTTACCGTCCTATTCCGCAGACTTTCCTTGATGCAAATCAGGTCAGTGGCCGGCCATTAACCGGTGAAGAAAAAACAGCGATGCAAAATCCGGGCTGGTAGATAGTACATACCGGAAACAAAAAAAACCTGCCGGAACGAACCGGCAGGTTTTTATTACTGATGAAATCAGTTGTTATTTTCTTCCACCAAATATTCTCAACAGGAACAGGAAGATGTTGATAAAGTCAAGGTATAACGAAAGCGCACCCATGATAGCTAATTTCTTAGAGTCATCAGCTGCAATAGTATCACCATTTTCTTCAATACCAGCTCCAATGCGTTTCAATTTCTGTACATCGTATGCAGTGAGCGCTGTAAAAATCGCAACACCTACAAAGCTCATGATATAATCAAAGCCTGGGCTTTTCAGGAACATATTAACAACACTGGCAATTACCAGTCCTATTACACCTACCATCAGGATAGGGCCAAATTTGGTTAAATCAGTGTTAGTTGTATATCCCAGTACGGCCATTAAGCCAAATATACCCGCAGCAGCAGCAAAACATCCAATTACAGATCCCGAAGTATAGATCAGTAGAATAAAGCTTAAGCTTACACCGGTAAGTAAAGAGTATAAAATGAAAGTACCCAAAAGTGCAGGATAAGATAGTTTACTTAAACCAGCACTCATCAGCAATACCAGGCCAAGCGGCGCAAACATAGCTACGTAACCTAAAATCGACAGTTTTCCTGTTTCCGTATTGATCAGGTAGTTGAGCATTTCAGGGGTGTTAGCCATATAAACCGCAGCAAGTGTAGATATGCCGAGGGCTACAAACATCCATAAAAACACATTTGCAAAAAATTTCTTTGCAACAGTTCCTGTTTGGTTTTCTACAAAAACTGATTTTTGTGACCAGTTATAATTATTGTTATCCATGTTTTTAAAAATTTAAATTAAATATACGGGTAATATCTTACCTACAAAATTTATGCCCCGAGTCGTTTTGTCAGAATTTCTTCAACTTTCCGGTAAATTTGTATAGGCTTTAATGTCCTCCATGCCAAATCGTCCAGCTCGCCGCCGAAATTTATATAGTAGTCTATATTGCTGCTTCTAAACTCTTCAATCACGTGTGGATTAAAGTTAACGCCTGTTATCCAGCCATCTTCTACATCCTGGAACCATTCCTCATAATAACTGTCCTCAGAAGAATGAAAATTCAGAATGTTCTCGCCAATCAGGATAAATTTATTGATTCCTTCGTCAATCATCAGCTCCAGGATTTCACGCTTTAACAGCATGATATCATTTGATATGGCATCATTCCATTCCCCAATAAACTCTATGATGGTATAATTAACATCATAATCTACATACAGCACTTTGATGTATAATGTGCTCGAGCCAAAATCATCCCATTGCGGGTGGATCAGGTAATTATAGAGTTGCTTATCGAAATAGAACTCAGAATATTCTGTATTGTAAAACGGGGAACGTGGGTCTTCCGCAGCTATATAGTCGTCCCGCCAGCGGTAATATGGTTCTATTTCATGCATAGCAGATTTTATTTAGTATTGGCTTCTACAGCCTTTCTCACACTTCCATAGCGGATCAGGAGATCTTCGGCTTTCTGATAATCGATGTGTAATTCATCCATCACCATCTGTGTTCCCCTGTCAACCAGTTTATGATTGGTTAACTGCATATCCACCATTTTATTGCCCTTCACACGTCCCAATCTGATCATTACAGTAGTGCTGAGCATGTTTAACACAAGTTTCTGTGCGGTACCAGATTTCATACGTGTAGATCCCGTCAAAAACTCGGGCCCCACAACAACTTCTACCGGGAAATCGCTTGCAGCAGCAACCGGTCCGCCTTCATTACAAACGATACACCCTGTTAATACACCATTTTCCCGCGCTTTCAGTAAACCTCCTATTACATAGGGGGTGGTTCCCGATGCAGCCAGTCCTACCAGACTGTCCTTTGAATTGATGTTAAATTCCTGCAGGTCAATCCATGCCTGGTGTTCATCATCTTCGGCATTTTCCACAGCTCTTCTGATAGCAGTATCCCCACCGGCAATAATTCCTACCACCTCATCAAAAGGAACCCCAAAAGTAGGCGGGCATTCCGAAGCGTCAACCACACCCAATCTACCACTCGTTCCTGCACCAATGTAAAATAACCTTCCGCCGCTTTTCATCCTTTCAGTCACTGCTGCGGATAGCTTTTCAATCTGAGGAATACATCTCTCAACGGCATAAGGGACAGTTTTATCCTCGTCATTTATGCTTTTCAGAATGTCGGTTACACTCATCTGGTCTATATCATGGTATTTTGACTCTTGTTCGGTTACACGTATCATATTCTTAATTAGTTTTTCTGTTGTGGCGTAACCAATATTTGTGGTTATGCCGGTAATATTTTGATAAAAATCGTCAATTTCTTTTGAATGCTGAAATAGAATATTAATTGCTTTGTCCTTGACACATTATCATCAAGTACGGATATTTGTAACAAATTATGAAACAATTATAAAACTGAAGTAGTTAGATACCTAATTGACAGCGTAATTTTATAGCTTTGTGCAATTGCTCATCCATGAAACCAACTACCCGTAAAAATCTCTTTATTGCGCTTACTTATTCTGTAACTTTAATAGGTGGGATGTTCTTGGGTTACAAGTTTTTAAAGGATCAGGGCTTCACTTTTAACCGCAATCTTCAGTATGCGGACAATAATTCGGAAAAGGTTGACGAGATTATCAACCTGATCAACAGAAATTATGTGGATGAGATTGATGCGGATACGCTCAGCCATATGGAAATTGATAGTCTGCTCCGCCAGTTGGATCCCCATAGTGTTTATCTTCCACCAACCAAATTAACAGAACAATCAGAACTGCTCGAAGGTAATTTTGAAGGCATAGGCATAGAATATTACATTCTCAAAGACACTCTCCTGGTTACAAAAGTTTTCAAAGACGGTCCCGCTTCTATGGCAGGTTTAAAACTTGGGGACAGAATTCTACGTATAGACAGCTTTTTTGTGAGTGGCAAACACCTGGCACGTGAACTAATGACTGGCAGGATCAAGGGTAAAAAAGGAACAGCAGTACACCTACTGGTATTACATTCCGGTGCCGTTCACCCCGTTGAACTGGCTATTAAGCGCGGGCGTGTAAACGTCAGCAGTATCGATGCGGCTTACATGCTCAATGCCGATGCCGGTTACATCCGTATTGGCGAGTTCGGGGCCAATACAGATAAAGACTTTGTTGAATCTGTCCGTACGTTAAAGCTGGCGGGGATGAAAAAACTCATTCTCGACCTCCGCGACAATGGGGGAGGGTACTTAATGGCCGCAACCGGCCTTGCCAATCAGATTCTTCCGGAAAATAAACTTATCGTGTATACGCAAGGCAAACACGAGCCACGTACAGATTATATTGCAACAGGTGGCGGGGAATTTGAAGACGGAAAACTTGCGGTGCTGATTAATGAAAATTCGGCATCTGCCAGTGAAATACTTGCCGGTGCTGTTCAGGACCTGGACAGGGGGATTATTATTGGGCGCCGTTCGTTTGGAAAAGGACTGGTTCAGGAGCAGTTTCCTTTTGGGGATGGCTCGGCACTAAACCTCACAATCGCCCGGTATTACACCCCATTGGGCCGCAGTATCCAAAAATCATACAAAAGAGGATATATTGCATATCAGAATGAAATTGAAGACCGTTTCAATGGAGGTGAACTGACTGAAATGCCGGTAGCCACAAAAGATAGTGTTAAAAAGACCGGCGGTTTTGTCACAGGATCAGGTAAGAGGGTGTATGAAGGTGGGGGCATACAACCCGACATTTATGTAAAGATGGATACGGCAGGTATAAATAAATTCTATAGCCTGTTGCTGGATAAAAAGGTGCTTTTTGATTTTGTATTTGACGTGCTTGCCAACCGGTATACAGCCGGATACCTCGAACAGAACTTCTCATCTTTTACAATAACCGATGGTGATTACCGTGACTTTGTTAAATATGTTCAGTCCAAGAACATTGTAGTAGATACAAAACAGCTTTCCTCATCAAAACCGGTAATTTATAACGACCTGAAGGCTCTTTTGTATAAGTATCATCTGGGCGAAGTAGGGTATTATAAAGCACTTAACCAGAATGATAACATGATAAAGCAAGCTCTTTCGAGCCTGCAATAATCATATCATTTTTATTTTTGTCTGAAATATATTTGTATCGGCACGCCGTTGAAATCAAAGTTCTCGCGCAGCTTATTCTCAATAAAGCGTTTGTACGGCTCTTTAATGTACTGTGGCAGATTACAGAAGAAAGCAAACATTGGTGATGTAGCGTTGATCTGCGTTACATATTTCACTTTAATATATTTTCCTTTCAATGCCGGTGGTGGATAGTTTTCAATAATTGGCAGCATCACATCATTTAATTTTGATGTAGGGATTTTCTTGCCCCTGTTTTTGAATACATCAAGTGCTACTTCTATCGTTTTGAAAATACGTTGTTTATTGATTACCGAAGTAAATACGATTGGCACATCTGTGAATGGTTGTAGTTTCTGACGGATCTGCTCTTCAAAAGCTTTCATCGTTTTATTGTCCTTTTCTACCAAATCCCATTTGTTTACCAGGATCACGATACCTTTTTTGTTCTTCTCTGCAAGGTGGAAAATGTTAACGTCCTGAGACTCCAGTCCATCCATAGCGTCTATCATCAGGATGACTACATCAGCCTCTTCCAGCGCCTTAATGGTACGCATAACGGAATAAAATTCAATGTTCTCTTTTACTTTGGTCTTTTTACGCAGACCGGCAGTATCAATAAACATAAATTCATGCCCAAACAGGTTGTAGTGGATATGGATAGAATCACGTGTGGTTCCTGCAATAGGGGTAACAATGTTTCTTTCCTGACCCATCAAAGCATTTATCAGTGAAGATTTTCCAACATTAGGACGTCCTACAATAGTTAATTTTGGCAGACCGTTTTCTTCGATAGGCACATCCTCAAAGTGTGAAATTACTTCATCCAGTAAGTCGCCTGTGCCAGATCCTGTCATTGAAGATATCGAATAGATTTCTCCCAGTCCGAAACCGTAAAATACGGCTGCGTCATTTTCAAGGGAAGTATTATCTACTTTATTTACTACTATAAATACCGGTTTTTTACTTCTGCGGAGCAGTTGTGCTATTTCGTCATCCAGGTCTGTAATTCCGGTAATTACATCTACCATAAACAGGATAACCGAGGCTTCTTCGATGGCAATAACTACTTGTTCACGGATGGCTGCTTCAAAAACGTCTTCCGAATTTGCTACATAACCACCAGTATCGATCACAGTAAATTGCTTGTCAGTCCACTCGGCAGTGCCGTAATGACGATCGCGTGTTACACCGCTGAAATCATCAACAATTGCTTTACGACTCTCAGTTAAGCGGTTAAAAAGGGTAGATTTGCCTACGTTTGGTCTTCCGACGATTGCGATAATGTTACTCATGTGTTGTGAATTGTATTAATTATTAAGGGGTTGCAAAGGTAGGTTTAATTTTCGTACCCGAAACTTTTTAAATAGTTCTTTTTACTACGCCAGTCCGGGAGGACTTTTACAAAGGTTTCAAGGAAGACTTTTTGGTCCAGGAATTTCTCAATATCCTTACGGGCTTCGGTACCAACCTTTTTCAGCATTGCGCCGCCTTTACCTATCAGGATGTTTTTTTGTGAATCGCGTTCTACAATAATTTCTGCGCTGATGCGGGTGATTTTCTCTTCTTCCTTAAAGGCGGTTATCACTACTTCCGTGCTATACGGGATTTCCTTTTGGTAGTTATTAAAGATTTTCTCACGGATAATTTCCGAAACAAAGAAACGCTGGGTCTTATCTGTTAGTTCTTCCTTATCATAATAAGCAGGATGCTCAGGAAGGTATTCTAATACCCTTTCCAGTATACCATCAAGATTATACTTGTGAAGGGCTGAGATCGCGTAGATATGTTTTGGTTTCAACAGTTCCTGCCAGTATGCCTGTTTCTCATCTACCAGCTCCTGCGTTGCACCGTCAATTTTATTGATGAGCACAATCATTGGAATAGTAGAGTTGATGATTTTCTCCAATACGTCGTTTTCGTCGTGTTGTTCATTTACATCCGTTACAAACAGGATGAGGTCGGCATCACTCAATGCGCCTTTCACAAAATTCATCATCGAATCCTGTAGTCCGTAGCGCGGTTTTATGATGCCCGGGGTGTCCGAAAAAACGATCTGATAATTTTCTTCATTCACAATTCCTAAAATACGGTGACGTGTAGTTTGGGCCTTCGGAGTGATGATCGATAGCTTTTCCCCTACCAGGGCGTTCATTAACGTGGATTTGCCCACATTTGGTTTACCTATTATGCTTACAAAACCTGCTTTATGCGACATTGAATATTTTTTAAAATAAATTTGCATTGCAAAGAAACGAAATATATCTTTGCAGACCAATTTAAAACAAAGGAACATTAATTCTTT
>Ga0308164_10001100_pt1 | contig 34256 bp, 32 predicted proteins | sample PhyTR2_FD_201031 | JGI IMG/M metagenome (GOLD analysis project Ga0308164, IMG submission 201031) | Phyllosphere microbial communities from UC Gill Tract Community Farm, Albany, California, United States - DLSLT.R2 | ecosystem: Host-associated > Plants > Phyllosphere > Unclassified | place: USA... | reverse complement strand
AAAAAGCCACAAAGTTCACTTGTGGCTTTCTATATTTTATGATTTTTTAAATAAATCTGATTTGCAAAAGACAAATTTGTGCATTGGTTGTTTGTCTGATGCTGTTTACAATTCTGTGATCACGTAATTTTTAAACTTATTCTTATCAAAAACAAACATATTCGGATCTAAAACCTGATTCTCTTTATATTCTTTGATAGCAATTACAGCCACATCATTGTTATTTCCGTGCTGTTCAAGTTTTACCATCTGCTTTTTCGCAGAATCAACAAAAAGATACACGTACTTTATTCCGTTTGCTTTTACAGGAGTTAATTTAATGAAGTCTGCATTCACTCCATTCACCATTTGTTTTCCGTTGTAAGTTACATTATAGTCGTTTCTATAAGTAGAAAGATAGTTGATAGGGGAGAACATACTGCTGCTTCCATTAGGTTTTGCCGTTGTTACTTCCATATCGTCTGCATTGATATTATAGATTTTGTTACCGTCAAAAATCTGCTCAGTATCCATAATCTTCAACTTGTACTTGTTGCCGGCTGAATAATAAATTCCGGGTTCTGTTTTAGAAACCTGCCCGTTGGCCCCCGTTCCAAAAGAAAATTTGAAATAAGAATTCTTTTTGGAATTGTAATTAGCCGTGATGTCATCCAATATCTTTTTAGCTTTTGCATCAATTTTCTGTGCATTGGCTAATCCTACTGCTCCTACAACAAAACTTCCTAATATAACTTTTGAAATAATACTTTTCATTTTTTTAATTTAAATACTCTTTAGACTTTTTTAACTGATAAAGAAAACATGTTATTTGCCTTTATCTACGCAGATCTTCCAAAAACTGTTCCAAAGAATTAAGATCACTGATGATCACCTCTCTTGCTTTAGCTCCATTAAAGCCTCCAACAATACCGGTTGCTTCCAGCTGATCCATGATTCTTCCAGCTCTGTTATACCCCAGTTTCAATTGTCTTTGAAGCATTGAAGTAGATCCCTGCTGTGTAGAAACAATAATTCTTGCCGCTTCTTCAAACAATGCATCCTTTTCATTAGGATCGAAAGTTCCTACCGTACTTGAAGCATCTTCAGAAACATATTCAGGCAGTAAAAATGCTGATGCGTATCCTTTTTGTTCTCCGATATATTCTGCAATTCTTTCTACTTCAGGCGTATCTACAAAAGCACATTGAAGTCTTAAAATTTCATTTCCGTTAAAATAAAGCATATCCCCTTTACCAATCAGCTGATCCGCTCCCGGAGAATCCAGAATTGTTCTGGAATCCACACTTGAAATTACTCTAAAGGCTGCTCTTGCCGGGAAGTTGGCTTTAATCATACCCGTAATTACATTCACAGAAGGTCTTTGTGTTGCAACGATAAGATGTATTCCTACCGCTCTTGCAAGCTGTGCTAATCGGGCGATCGGCATTTCTACCTCTTTTCCGGCTGTCATGATCAAATCGGCAAACTCATCAACTACCAATACGATATAAGGTAAATATCGGTGACCGTTTTCAGGGTTTAATTTTCTTTCCGTGAATTTTTTATTGTATTCCTTCAGATTTTTACAGAACGCATTTTTAAGGAGGTCATATCTTGTGTCCATCTCAATACAAAGAGAATTCAGTGTGTTGATTACCTTATTGGTGTCTGTGATGATCGCATCGTCTGTATCCGGAAGTTTAGCCAGATAATGTCTTTCGATTTTTGAATATAATGAAAGTTCCACTTTTTTAGGATCCACCATTACAAATTTCAGTTCGCTCGGATGTTTTTTGTAGAGTAGGGAAGTCAGAATGGCATTAATACCAACCGATTTACCCTGTCCTGTAGCTCCCGCCATCAGCAAGTGAGGCATTTTTGCTAAATCTGCCATAAAGACTTCATTAGAAATCGTTTTCCCGAAAACAACTGGTAAATCCATATCTGTATTCTGGAATTTATGAGAAGCAATCACAGAACGCATAGAAACCATAGTAGGATTTTTTCTCGGAACTTCTATTCCGATCGTTCCTTTTCCAGGCATTGGTGCAATAATTCTGATTCCTAAAGCAGAAAGGTTTAAGGCAATATCGTCCTGCAGTTTTTTGATTGCAGATACTCTGATTCCTGCTTCCGGTACAATTTCATATAAAGTAACGGTAGGTCCTATCGTTGCTTTAATCTCAGAAATTCCTACGTTGAAGTTTTTCAGCAGGCCTACAATTTTATTTTTATTTTCCTCTAATTCTTCTTGGTTGATAGAAATTTCTTCATTTCCATAATCTCTCAACAAATCAATAGTAGGCATTTGGAAACCTGCCAGATCCAAACGGTGGTCATATAATCCGTGTTTGTCAACAAGCTCCTGAGATTTTTTGTCAGACTCATCCAGCACATCAATCACAGGGGCTATCTCTACATTGAATTTAATGTTTTCCTGTGGTGCCGAAGCTGTAGGTTTTATATCAAAAGCCTGTTCCGGTGTAGAAAGTGGAACCTGAGGTTTTGTATTAAGATTTACATTAAGAGGTTGGGAAAAATTTTTATCATCCTCAAAAGAAGTATGATTAGGAGTTACAATCGTATTGTCTACTGCTGGCATGATAGGAACTTCAGGGAACCCTTTCGGGACTTCCACAGGTTCCTGAACTTTTACAGGCTTGGTAGTAGTGTCTGTTACCGTGATATTGGATGGCGTTTCATGAACTTCTTCCTCCAGTTCCTCATCAGCTTCAAAGTTTTCATCAGAATTAGGCATCATGGATTTTACCTTTCCGATCGTATTTTCATTTATACTGTTGAATTTCGCTTTAATAGAACTTGGACGAAGATTGAATTCTAAAATAAAATATAAAAGAATGCTTGATGCCAACACCAGCCAAAGGCCAACCGTTCCAATAATGGCATTCAGATAATCCATAATCTGGTATCCGTATACGCCTCCTAAAACGCCCTGTCCTTTTGTTAATGCTCCCATAAAGATAGGAAGCCAGCAAATGAAGAACAGAGAATGTCCTATGGTTTTCCAGGGTTTGAAGAGTTTCTTTTTCAAAATAAGTGTTCCCACTACCAAAAGAAGAAACGCAATGATAAAGGACGCGATACCGATGCTTTCGAATATAAAAATATTCCCCAGCCAGTCGCCGATTTTACCAAATATATTAGAAGATTTGATACTCTTATCAAGCATTGTCCCGGCCTGGCTTTGGTCTGCTTTCCAGTTCATTAGGTATGAAATGAACGAGAAGGTAAGGACAACGGAGAGGAGTACAAAAGTAAGCCCGAAAAATATACGCGGCTTAGATAAAATTCTGCCTGTTTCAGGTGATTCTGTTTGCTTTGTTTGTGTCTTTTTATCCATAATATCAATGAGGCAAATTTAATGTTTTTTCAATACTAAAAGAATCTTTTTTTTATCAAAAAGAGTGGATACTATATATTCAGTTTCTGAAAGTTGATCAGCTTTATATAATGTGGTATCGTTTAAAAATATTGAAAATAAATTTAAAAAAACATTTCAGATTTCTTAACTGATGTAAAAGCTCCTGTAAATTTCCCAGATAATATCAATAACAACTATACAAGAAGTGAATAGACGGATTCAATAATAGATATAGCTATTTTTCATGCGCTTTATCAAGGGTTTTTGATATTGAATTTTCGGTATTTCATTTTATATTATTAAGAACAATTCAAAATAACGATTAAGCGGTTTAAAATGATAAAAAACAGTTTTTTTTATCGACCTTTTATTTAATCATCCTTATTTTTGCATGTCAAGTAAAAAAAATCATGAAGAAGCTCCAAGATATTCTTATCTCAACCAGAACAATGGCTGTGCTGTTACTGGTATTCGCATTTTCGATGGCCTATGCCACGTTTTTAGAAAATGATTACGGAACTCCAACAGCAAAAGCGTTAATTTATGAAGCAAAATGGTTTGAATTAATCATGGTTCTGCTCATTCTTAACTTTATAGGAAATATCGCCAGATATCGACTATGGAAAAAAGAAAAATGGCCGGTGTTAGTGTTTCACCTTGCATTTATTTTCATTTTCATTGGAGGTGCTATCACAAGATACATCAGTTTTGAAGGGCAGATGCATATCAGAGAGGGAGAAACTTCAAATGAAATTGTGACGGACAAAAATTTCTTTAAAATTCAAATTGAAGAAAAAGGAGATGTTCTTAATTACCAGGATGTTCCTTACCTAATGTCTCCACTGCATAAAGATTTTAATGCATCGTATGATTTTCATGGAAAAGAAGTGAAAGTTTCTGCAGTACAATACATTCAGAGAAAAAAAGACAGTCTGATTGCTGATCCAAATGGTACGGAATATCTTCATTTGGTTTCCACAGGACAGACCGGAAGACAGAATATTTACATTAAGCCGGGAGAAACAAAATCAGTGAACGGAACGTTGGTTACCTTCAACAGATCAATTGACGGCGCTGTAGAATTTAAAAATGAAGGCGGAAAATTATTCGTAAAAACTCCAGTTGATGCTACTTACATGACCATGGCTACTCAGGCTACAGGAAATACAGTAAAAGATGAATTCCAGCCTCTTGCATTAAGAAGTTTGTATAGCATCAACGAATTAAAACTGGTAGTTCCTGAAGGCCTTAAAAAAGGAAAACTTTTGGCATTTGAAGGAGACAGAAAGAAAGATCAGGCTGTACCGGATATGCTGACCATTGAAATTCAGGGTCCGAAAACAAAACGTCTTGTTGATCTATCAGTAGAAAAAGGAAATCCTAATGCTTTCAAGCAGGTAACAATGGACGGTTTGAATATGATGGTAGGGTATGGTCCTAAAGTATACAATACTCCTTTTGCCTTGAAATTGGATGATTTCGTTATGGAAACCTATCCGGGAAGTTCATCACCAAGTGCATATGAAAGTCACGTGAAAATTATTGACGGAGGTAAAGAAACACCTTATAAAATCTATATGAACCACGTTCTTAACCATGGCGGATACCGTTTCTTCCAATCCAGTTTCGATCCGGACAGAATGGGAACTGTACTTTCGGTTAACCACGATTTCTGGGGAACATTGATCTCTTATATCGGATACACATTTCTGTTTTTAGGAATGTTTGTTATTTTCTTCTGGAAAGGAACTCATTTCTGGAAATTGAATAAAATGTTGACCGATGTTAATAAGAAAAGAGTGGCTGGTGTACTTTTACTGTTCTTAAGTTTAAGTCTGCAGGCACAAAAAATTGAAACTCACGGAACAAGTGATGGAAGCAGAGAACATGTACATATAGAAGGTGACGGGCACACTCATACTGTGGCTCCTGAAACAGCAAGTGTACAGGAAAGTGCAGCACCAAAACAGAATTCTCTGGCAGCTCCGTTGAGTAAAATGAAACTGATTTCTGCGGATGAGATCATTGCGAGAAATAAAATAAGCAAAGAACATGCAGATAAGTTCGGATATCTTTTGGTTCAGAATTTTGATGGTAGAATTGTTCCGATCAATACAGAAGCTCTTGATGTTTTAAGAAAACTTTATAAAAAAGATGCATTCAGAGGAACGGATGGAAAATACCTCACGGCCAACCAATGGTTCCTTTCAATCAATACAGATACTCCTAGCTGGACTATGGTTCCAATGATTAAAGTTGGAACAAAAGGAGGAGATGAATTAAAAAATAAAACGAAGGCTGATGATGATGGTTATACTTCATTAATGAACCTTTTCCCGGCTGATGCCAACGGAAACCTTGTCTATATTCTGGAACATGATTATAATACAGCATTCCGTAAGAAACCGGCTGAACAAACCAATTATGATAAAGAAGTAATTTCGGTAAACGAAAGAGTACAGATCTTTAACGAGTTTTTCAGCGGTCAGTTTATGAGAATTGTTCCCGTTAAAAACGATGCCAACCACACCTGGCATTCTTGGCTGGACCAGAAATTCGAACCGGATATGGAATCTCAGCAAGTAATGGGTCCTTATTTCGCAGAAGCACTGGCAGCTCAAAAATCAGGAGACTGGAGTAAAGCAGATGCTGAATTGGCAAAGCTTTCAGACTATCAGCAAAAATGGGGGAAAAGTGTAGTTCCTTCAAAATCAAAAGTAGATCTTGAAGTTTTCATGAATACCGTGAACATCAACTTCAAATTACTTATTTTCTATACAATCATTGGCGGGTTATTGCTGATCTTAGGTTTTGTTGAATTATTCAAACCTAATAAGCTCTTAAATAAAATCATTAAAGTCATTATTGCGGTAGGATTAATAGGGTATATCTGTCATTTCTTAGGATTGGTGGCAAGATGGTATATTTCCGGACACGCTCCTTGGAGTAATGGCTACGAAGCAATTATCTTCATCTCGTGGGTAGGAATTTCAGCAGGTTTAATGCTGTACAGAAATTCAAACGCATTGATTCCGGCTGCCGGATTTATGGTGGCGGTTATTATGATGGGATTTGCGCATGGAGGTTCAGCGCTTGATCCTCAGATTACACCACTTGTTCCTGTATTGAAATCTTACTGGTTGATTGTTCACGTAGCAATTATTACCTCCAGTTACGGATTCTTTGCACTGTCGATGATCATTGCGGTAATCTGTCTGGTATTCTTTATTATTGCCAATAAAGAGACGTATAAACTTCACCATGATACCACCTTGAAAGAATTGGTTATCGTGTCTGAGATGTCCCTTACCATAGGTCTGTTTGCCTTAACCGTAGGAAACTTCCTGGGCGGAATCTGGGCGAATGAATCATGGGGTAGATACTGGAGCTGGGACCCGAAAGAAACATGGGCTTTCATCTCGATCATGGTATATGCTTTCGTACTTCATATGAGATTGGTTCCGGGCTTAAGAAGCAAATGGGCGTTCCACGTAGCAACAATGTTTGCATTCTGCTCAATGGTAATGACTTATTTCGGAGTTAACTATTACTTAAGTGGTCTTCACTCGTATGCAGCAGGGGATCCGGTTCCGGTTCCGGCTTGGGTATACATTGGATTATCTTCAATGCTTTTATTATCTGCTGTTTCTTACTTTAAGTTTAGAAATTTGAATAAAAAATAAGACAACTCATTATAATCTAAATCCCGGAAATCATAATTTCCGGGATTTTTTTGTGCTGTATTTTAATTGATATTAAGGAAATAAAACATTAATAAAAATTAATCCGTTTAAAAATTGACACTTCTTCATGGTAAAAAAAAACATCATTTATATTTCATAGATCAAAATTTATATTTAGCTTTATGATATCAAATTAATATCATTTTAAATTACCATTATGGAAAAAGTTTTAAAACCAATGTCAGGCTACTTAGCTTTAATTATTTGTTTAGTACTGTTTGTAGCTGCAGTATATTTCTTCATCAGCGGAGTGGATCAGAGTATCACTTTTGTGGTGCTGTCGGTACTTTGTTTTCTGCTTTTCTGTTTTTTCATGAAAGGTCTTATGATCATTCAGCCAAATCATTCCAGAGTATTGAACTTTTTTGGAAAGTATGTAGGAACAGTAAAAGATAACGGACTTTTCTTTATCAATCCTTTGTATTCATCACAAAAGATGTCCCTTCGTTCCGAAAACTTACAGGGGCAGACGCTGAAGGTTAATGATAAAATGGGGAACCCTATTGAAATTGCCGTGGTAATGGTTTGGAAAGTAGGAGATACCTACAGAGCGGCTTTTGATGTAGAACGCTACTCGGATTTTGTAAGAATGCAGAGTGAAGCTGCGGTACGTCACCTGGCAATGAGTTTTCCTTATGACAATCTGGAGGATGATCATGCGCCGATCACTTTAAGAGAAGGTGGAGACAAGATCAATTCTATCCTGGAACAGGAACTGACTGATCGTCTTTCGAAAGCCGGAATTATCATTCAGGAAGCGAGAATTTCACATCTTGCCTATGCCTCTGAAATTGCAGGAGCCATGTTACAGAGACAGCAGGCTACAGCTATTGTTGCTGCAAGAACAAAAATCGTAGAAGGAGCCGTAGGCATGGTAGATCTGGCACTGAAAAAGCTTTCGGAAGGAAATATTGTAGAACTGGATGACGAAAGAAAAGCGGCTATGGTAAGCAATCTTATGGTGGTTCTTTGTGGTGAAAAAGCAGCAACACCTATCTTGAATGCCGGAACTTTATACAATTAAATTAAACTGGATAGCAAAACAATATAATGAAAGAACAAAAAGCTCAAAATCCATCTGAAAGCAACTCAAAAGGTAAAAAATCTTTTGTGCTGAGGATTGATGAGTCTACTTATAAACTCCTTGAAAAATGGGCTGGTGATGAATTCAGGAGTGTAAACGGGCAGATTGAGTATATGCTTCATCAAAGTCTTATAGATTCAGGAAGAAAAAAGAAAGAGGATTTGAAATGATATAACGATCTATAAATAATACAATTACTTAACATAAAAAAGAAAGCAGAAAATATTCTCTGCTTTCTTTTTTTTATCTTGAATGTTTATAAGCTTATTCAAAAATAGAAGAAAAATACGATCTGATAATCGTCCAGAAATTTTTACCAAGAAAGTAAATCAGTGTGGAAGTGATAATCCCTTTTACCGTAAAAAAGATAATCCCTCCTACGCCAAAGCGCTTAACCCATTGCTTCCATTTCGAATTTTTCTCTTTTTCTACAGGTTTATTTTCAGGTGCATTGCTTTCCATCGGTGAAATTAAAAAATTACCTTACAAAGGTAATCATGTTTATAACTAGTCCAAATAAAAATTTGTTAAAAAAATTAAAATTTTGTGATTCACATAATATTTTTATCTTTAGAGGAAACGAAAAGTAACATTTTATGTCTAAAAAAGTAAAGGATTTCGGGATCGAAAAGACACTGATGAATCTAGGTATTAAAGATGAAAATAAAGGAACTTCGGTAGGTGGAAAGTTTTTTGCTTCAGGAAAAACTATCGAAAGTTATTCACCGTCAGACGGAAAATTAATTGGTACTATAAAAATGTCCGGAGAAAGTGATTATGAAAAAGTAATTACCACTGCTCAAAAGGCATTTCAGGAATTCAGATCAATCCCTGCACCGAAAAGAGGAGAGATTGTAAGACAGTTAGGTCAAAAATTAAGAGAGTATAAAGACGATTTAGGTAAACTTGTTTCTTATGAAATGGGTAAATCTTTACAGGAAGGTTTAGGTGAAGTTCAGGAAATGATCGATATCTGCGATTTTGCAGTAGGTCTTTCAAGACAGCTTCACGGATACACGATGCATTCCGAAAGACCTGGTCACAGAATGTACGAACAATATCATCCATTAGGGATTGTAGGCGTTATTACCGCTTTCAATTTCCCGGTTGCCGTTTGGGCATGGAACACAGCTTTATCATGGATCTGCGGTAACGTTACCATCTGGAAGCCATCAGAAAAAACACCTTTCTGTGCATTTGCCTGTCAGAATATCATGAATGAAGTTCTTAAGGAAAACAACCTTTCAGAAGGTATTTCCAGTCTATTGGTTGCAGATCATGAGATCGGACAGCGATTGGTGGAAGACAAGAGAATTTCATTAATTTCTTTCACAGGTTCTACCAGAGTAGGAAGAATGGTTTCTTCCAAAGTGGCAGAAAGATTCGGGAAATCAATCCTTGAATTAGGAGGAAATAACGCGATTATTATTTCTAAAGATGCTGATATCGACATGTCGATCATCGGAGCTGTTTTTGGAGCTGTAGGAACTGCAGGACAAAGATGTACCAGCACAAGAAGACTGATCATTCATGAAAATGTATATGATGAAGTGAAAAAAAGACTGGTAAAAGCATATGGACAGCTGAAAATAGGAAATCCATTGGATGAAAATAACCATGTAGGACCACTTATTGACGTAGATGCTGTCAATCAATATGAAGAAGCGATTAAAAAATGTAAAAAAGAAGGCGGTAAATTTGTTGTAGAAGGAGGTGTACTGTCAGGCAAGGATTATGAATCCGGTTGTTATGTGAAACCGTGTATTGCAGAAGTTAAAAACTCTTACGAGATTGTTCAGCATGAAACTTTTGCCCCTATTTTATATCTGATTAAATACAAAACATTAGAAGAAGCAATTGCAATCCAGAATGATGTTCCTCAGGGATTATCATCTGCAATCATGACGCAAAATTTAAGAGAAGCAGAATTGTTCCTTTCTCATGCAGGTTCAGACTGTGGAATTGCCAACGTAAATATAGGAACTTCTGGTGCTGAAATCGGAGGTGCTTTCGGAGGTGAAAAAGAAACCGGAGGCGGTAGAGAATCCGGATCTGACGTTTGGAAATACTATATGAGGAGACAAACCAATACTATAAATTATACAGCTCAACTTCCTTTAGCACAAGGGATTAAGTTTGACTTGTAAAATTCTAATTTAAATCATTTAACGATTTAAAAATTAAAAATTAATAACCAGGAATGCTTAAATCCTTTTAACCATTCAATTTTTAAATCAAACACAGTTAACTATGGAACAAACAATTGATATAAAAGCAAATAAAGTAAAAGAAACAGTAGGCAGACACGTATTGGCAGACGGTTTCGACTTCGTAATGGATATAGAAAGATCCCACGGGTCATGGCTGTATGACAAACTTTCTGATAGAGAATATTTAGATATGTTTTCCATGTTTGCATCCGCTTCTGTGGGGTATAATCACCCTTACCTTGTTGAAAGATCAGCATGGTTAGGAAAAATGGCGGTTAACAAGCCAACCCTTGCAGACGTGTATTCAGAAGAATATGCTCACTTTTTAGAAGTTTTCGAAAGAGTGGTGATTCCTCAGGAATTACAATACGCTTTTTTTATTGAAGGTGGAACTTTAGGTGTTGAAAATGCCATGAAAGCATGTTTTGACTGGAAAACCCGTAAAAATTTTGAAAAAGGACTTCAGACTGAAGCTGGAATCTGTATCCATTTCAGACAGGCATTCCATGGAAGAAGCGGGTATACTTTAAGCTTAACCAATACTGCAGACCCAAGAAAATATCAATATTTCCCGATGTTTGAATGGCCGAGAATCTTAAATCCTAAACTGACTTTCCCAATCACTGAAGAAAATCTGGAGGAAACGATCAAAAATGAAAGATTGGCTCTTCTGCAGATTGAAGAATCTATTCTGATGAATCCCAATAAAGTGGCATGTATCATTATTGAGCCTATTCAGGCAGAAGGCGGCGATAATCATTTCAGAGATGAGTTCTTTACCGGACTCAGAAAAATATGCGACGACAATGAAGTCTTATTAATTTTTGATGAAGTTCAGACCGGAATTGCAATTACAGGTGAAATGTGGGCATTCCAGCATTTTACAGCTAAACCGGACATTATTTCTTTCGGTAAAAAAGCCCAGGTTTGCGGCGTTTTGGCTAACAAAGAAAAATTTGACGAAATTCCGAATAATGTTTTCAGAGAAAGCTCAAGGATCAATTCTACTTTTGGAGGAAACTTTATCGATATGCTTAGATTCCAGTTGGTTATGGAAGTAATTGAAAAAGAAAACCTTGTCGAAAATGCAAGAGTGGTTGGAGAATACCTGCTGGAAGGTTTACAGAATTTAGCTCAGAAACATCCTGAAAAAATTTCAAATGCCAGAGGAAGAGGATTAATGTGTGCCATTGATTTACCTTCCGCAGCAGATAGAAATCATCTGGTGAATGAACTTTTCAAAGACGGATTGATCATCTTATCATGTGGAGATCAGTCGATTCGTTTCAGACCTCACCTAAATGTTACCAAAGAAGAAATTCAGTTAGCGTTAGATAAAATTGAAAATAATATTAACAAAATTTAAAACCGAACATTTGTAATTTTAAAAAAAACATTGTACATTTAGATACTCAAACGTTATAGAACTATGGAAAGAAGCACGAGAGTATCCGTTTTTGAAAGCGATAAACCTTCAGAAATTCAGTTGATCAAATCTAAATTGGATGATGCACAAATTACAAATGCAGTAGAAAACAGTTACCTGACTTTTACAACAACGCCTACGGCAACATCGTTAAAAATCATGGTAGATTTGGAACAGGAGAATAAAGCATTCGAAATTATTGATGCTTATCTTCAACAAAGTGAAAATCAATAAAACAATTTCATAATTTTAAATTTTACTACTTCGAACCGAAAATTAATTTTAATTAGTTTTCGGTTTTTTAATTCAAATAATAAGTATCAATCTCAATGGTAACATTGAAATATAAAGCCTATCCCCATTCGTTTAGGATAAGGCTTTAATGATTAAAAACAGTTACATTTTAAAATACTATTCATACAAAATGAATTCAACAGAAATTAAACTCAGGAAAGCCGAAATTGAAGACCGGGATGTCATTTGGGAAATGATTCAGCAGTCTATTGAACGAAGGAGACAAGACGGAAGTACGCAGTGGCAGAATGGGTATCCTAACATCCATACCGTAGAAAGTGATATTGCAAAAGGTTTCGGTTATATTCTTACCGTTGATGGAAAACCGGCAGTATATTCCGCTTTGATTTTAAATGATGAACCCGCCTATAGCAGTATTGAAGGGGCGTGGCTTAGTAATGGCGAGTTTGTAGTAGTCCACAGAGTAGCGGTAGACGAGAAATTTGCAGGACAGGGATTGGTGAAAAAACTTTTTGACCATATTGAAGAATTTACTCAATCTCATGGAATTCAAAGTATTAAAGTGGATACCAATCATGATAATATCGCGATGTTGAAAATCCTTGAAAGCAAAGGATATTCATATTGCGGGGAAGTCGTATTATCAGGCGGAATAAGAAAAGCATTTGAGAAGATTATAATTTAAGGGAAAAGTTAAATCCACTTTCATTGAATTTTTAAAACGTAGACCATTTATAAACTCTATTGAGTTTGTTCGTTTAGTTCTGAACTAATTATTTACTTTTGTTGAAATTTTTCTAATATGCACCAAAGTATAGAAATTGATGAGAAAATTTTTCAGGATGCGGTAAAATTCTATGGAACGATCTTTAATATTCCTCCCTTAGCCTCAAAGATATATGCCTATCTGCTTTTCGATTATGAAAAAGTGGGGATTACTTTTGATGAATTTGTAGAAGTACTGTCTGCAAGCAAAAGTTCTGTTTCCACAAGTATTTCTTTATTGCTGAACGCACAATTGATCATCGATCACAATAAAATGGACGAACGGAAAAGGTATTTTTTTACTAATGACGAGTATAAAAAAATACGTTTTGAAAAAATAGTCCAGAAAATGAAAGATGAACTAAAACTGCTGGACGATCTCAACCGCTTTAAAAAAGTTCAGGATGAAGATTACAATGAAAAAATCGAAGCCTATAAAGCACTTTTAAATAAAAATATTATAAATATTCAGGAATCTCTTAATAAACTATAAAATGAATAATAAGCTAGTTATACTTTCTATTGCAGCGTTTTCACTCACAGCCTGCAAAAAAGAAGCTCCAAAACAGGACGGTCCAAAACCATATCCTGTCGTTAATGTGGAGGTAAAAAATATCGTAGGTTATCAGACATTTCCGGCTACCATACAGGGTAGAGTAAATAATGATGTACGGGCGAAAATACAGGGATATATCACTCAGGTTTTAGTGGATGAGGGACAGTATGTAACAAAAGGGCAGCCTTTGTTCCGTCTTGAAACCAATATCCTGACAGAAAATGCAGCAGCAGCAAAAGCCGGGATCGGTGCAGCTGAATCTACCATTGCAGCTTCACAGGCAGCAGTAAACGCCGCTCAGGTGGAAGTTAATAAATTAAAACCTCTGGTTGCTAAAAATATCATCAGTGATGTTCAGCTGCAGACGGCACAGGCCAATTTAGCCCAGGCAAAAGCTCAGTTACAACAGTCAATGGCAGCAAAACAGCAGGCATCCGCCAATTACAAAGGAGTAGCTGCTAATATTGAATATTCCATTATCCGTGCGCCTATTTCCGGAGTTATCGGTAAACTTCCTTTAAAAGTGGGGAGTTTAGTGGGGCCAACAGATCAGACGGCTTTAACTACCATTTCAGATACTTCCGAATTGTTTGCTTATTTTTCTATGAATGAAAAAGAATATTTTGATTTCCTTGAAAAATCTCCGGGTGCTACAATGCCTGAAAAGATCAAAAATCTTCCTATGGTAGAATTACAATTGGCCAACGGAAGTATTTATTCTGAAAAAGGCAGAATTGAAGCCATTACAGGGCAAATTGATGCTACTACAGGAACGATCCAGTTCAGAGTTGCCTTCTCAAACCCGCAGAAACTGTTAAGCAATGGAAACAGTGGATCTATCAGACTTCCAAAAACATATGATAATGTATTGGTCATTCCTGAAAGCGCAACATATGAGCAGCAAGGTATTGTTTACGTGTATAAAGTAGAAAAAGATACTGCCAAAAATGTGGTTATTAATGTAATCGACAGAATCGACAATATGGCTTTAGTGAAATCAGGAGTAAATAAAGGAGAGACGATTGTAGCTGCCGGTATTGGTGGTTTAAAATCAGGTACTCCTATCAAAAAACAGCCTGTAAAAATGGACAGCCTTGTACAATCTATAAAACCGAAATTCTAACATGATAAAAAACTTTATAAACAGACCGGTTCTATCCACCGTTATATCAATTCTTATTGTTATACTTGGGGTATTGGGACTGATCTCTTTACCGGTTACACAGTATCCCGATATTGCCCCGCCTACAGTAAGCGTTTCTGCAAACTACACCGGTGCCAATGCGGAAACTGTAATGAAAAGTGTGGTGGTACCTTTGGAAGAACAGATCAATGGGGTGGAAGGAATGGACTACATTACTTCCAGTGCCGGGAATGACGGTTCAGCACAGATTCAGGTATTCTTTAAACAAGGAATTGATCCCGATATTGCCGCGGTAAACGTACAGAACCGTGTGACCAGAGCAACGCCGCTGCTTCCAAGTGAAGTAACCCGTTCGGGGGTGGTGACACAGAAACAGCAGACGAGTGCCTTGATGTATATGTCTTTCTATTCTGAAAATAAAGATCTGGACGATGTATACCTTCAAAACTTTTTGAATATCAACGTTATTCCAAACTTAAAAAGAATTAACGGGGTAGGTGATGCCAACGTTTTCGGAGGTAAAAACTACTCCATGAGAGTTTGGCTGGATCCTTCAAAAATGGCAGCGTACGGATTAACTCCGGATGATGTGACGACAGCGATCAATGAGCAGAGTAGAGAAGCAGCAGCAGGTTCTATCGGACAAAACAGTGGAAGCTCTTTTGAATATATCATTAAATATGTCGGTAAATTCAACGAAAAAGATCAGTATGACAACATCATCATTAAAGCACTTCCTGACGGACAGAACTTAATGCTGAAAGATGTTGCTAAAGTTGAGCTGGCAGGGCAGTCTTACACCGGAATCGGGGAAAACGGAAACAATCCGTCCATCAGTATGGGGATCTTCCAGACACCGGGTTCCAATGCTCAGGAGATTATCAAAAATATTAAAACCTATCTGAAATCAGCAGAAGGAAGCTTTCCTGAAGGAGTAAAATATACCTTTAACTTTGATACCAACGAATTCCTGGATGCATCCATAGAAAAGGTAGTTCATACTTTGATTGAAGCATTTATCTTGGTATTTATTGTGGTATATATCTTCTTACAGGATTTCAGATCTACTTTAATTCCGGCCATTGCGGTTCCGGTATCTATTGTAGGTGCGTTCTTCTTCCTGAATTTATTTGGATATTCATTAAACCTTTTAACCTTATTTGCACTCGTTCTGGCAATTGGTATTGTGGTGGATGACGCGATTGTTGTCGTCGAGGCCGTTCACGCCAAGATGGAACATGGTATTTCCGATGCTAAAAAGGCAACCGTTGAGGCGATGGATGAGATTACAGGAGCTATTATTTCCATTACATTGGTAATGGCAGCGGTATTCGTTCCCGTAACTTTCATTACAGGTCCTACCGGGGTTTTCTACCAGCAGTTTGGGATTACCCTGATTATAGCGATTATTATTTCTGCAATTAATGCATTAACGTTAAGTCCGGTTTTATGTTCATTATTCTTAAAACCTCACGATGCACATCATGCAGAATATAAAAATCTAAACTTTTTACAGAAATTTTTCTATAAGTTTAATATTGCTTTCAAAACGACAACAGACCGTTACGGAAGAGGATTTGTATTCTTGTTGAGACATAAATGGGTGACGCTGATCATCTTTGCAGTAACAGGAGGTATTCTTTACTGGGCAAGTACTACCATGAAAAAAGGTTTCGTACCTACAGAAGACAGAGGGATCATCTTTACAGACGTACAGCTTCCTCCAGGTGCTTCTATGGAAAGAACCTATAATGTTTTGAAAACGCTTCAGGCTAATGCAATGAAGGTTCCGGGAGTACAAAACGTTACGATTTCCACCGGTAGAGGTTTCTTATCAGGAAATGGTAGTAATAACGGGCTTGCTTTCATTAAGCTGAAACCATTTGATGAAAGGAAAAAAGACAATCAGACCTCTGAAGATATTACTAAAAAACTATTCGGGATCTCAGGAAAAGTTCCGGATGCGAAAGTAGTATTCTTCCAGCCGCCAAGTGTACCAGGTTTTGGTAACAGTGCAGGTTTTGAGATGGTATTGCTGGATAAATCAGGAGGTGATTATGCCGATCTTGATAATAAAACCGGAGAATTTATCGGAAAACTGATGCAAAGACCAGAAATTGAATTTGCTCAATCTTCATTTAATACAAAATATCCGCAGTATCAGATGGACATTAATGTTCCTTTGGCTAAACAGGTAGGAGTTTCTGTAAGCACGATTCTGAGTACGATGCAGGGTTATATTGGAGGGGTGTATACCGCCGATTTCACGAAATATGGAAAACAGTTCAGGGTAATGGTTCAGGCTCTTCCGGAAAACAGAAAGAGTATTGAAAACTTAAATGAATTGTACGTAAGAACAGCCTCCGGAGTGATGTCACCGATTTCTCAGTTCGTAACACTGAAAAAAGCATATGGGCCGCAATCAGTAAGCCGATACAACCTGTTTACTTCTGTGAAAATTACAGGAGCCAACTCCGCAGGATACAGTTCCGGAGATGCCATTACAGCCGTTCAGGATGTGGCGAAAGAAACATTAAATCAAAATTACGATGTAGAGTTTACGGGCTTAACAAGAGAAGAATTGAATTCTGGATCCCAGACACTTTTGATCTTTGGATTAAGTTTGGTTTTCGTTTACTTCATTCTTTCTGCCCAATATGAAAGTTATATCCTTCCGCTGGTAGTAGTTATTTCACTTCCTCTTGGGGTAATGGGAGCGTATTTCGGCCAGAAAATAATGGGCTTGGAAAACAATATTTATTTCCAGATCGCCTTGATTATGTTGGTAGGATTACTTGCTAAAAATGCGATTCTGATTATCGAATTTGCCGTTCAGAGAAGACATCACGGGGAAACCATTGTCATGTCCGCCATCAATGCTGCAAAAGCGAGATTAAGACCGATCTTAATGACATCATTTGCCTTTATCTTCGGTTTATTACCATTAGTGCTGGCAAGCGGAATTGGAGCGGTAGGTAACAGATCCATTGCAACAGGTGCTGCGATCGGGTTATTAATAGGTACTATTTTAGGACTATTTGTAATTCCTGTATTGTATGTCATTTTCCAAACCTTACAAGAAAAAGTGAAGCCTCTTAAAAAAGAAGAGATCAATTTAGCAGAATAAAAATCTTTAAGATTTATCATAATGAAGAGTTTATTAAACATCATAAAAGGAATAACTTTTTCAGTCGCAATTCTGGCAGCCGTATCATCTTGTATGGCAAGAAAAGAATACGAAAGACCGAAAAATGTTGTTGACGAAAAGCTTTTCCGAACAGATATGCTTCCTTCAGACAGTATCAGTATGGCGGATGTTTCATGGAAAGAAATTTTCACGGATCCTATACTGCAGGGGCATATTTCCAAAGCGTTGGAAAACAATTTAGATATTAGAATTGCATTGCAGAGTATTACTTCTGCAGAAGCCTATTTAAAACAAAGTAAAGCAGCTTACGAACCTACCTTAACGGTTGGGCCGGGCTATACTTTCCAGACCCAGTCTTTGAATACCCAAACCGGGAAACTATTTGGAGACAGAAGATATATCAACCAGCTTGATATTACAGCAAGTATTGGTTGGGAAGCTGATATCTGGGGGAAATTAAAGGCTCAGGAAAAATCTCAGCTTGCCACGTATTTAGGAACTGTTGCAGCTCATAAAGCCGTAAAAAGTGATTTGGTAGCATCTGTTGCTTCTGCGTATTATCAATTGTTAACCTATGATGCTCAAAAAAGAATCATTGCAGAAACAATTGCCGTTCGTGAGAAAAACCTGGAAACTACGAAAGCCTTAAAAGCATCGGGAACCCTTACAGAAGTTGCTGTGCAGCAAAGTGAGGCGTTGGTATTCAATGCAAAATCTTTGCTGATTGATACCGATACCCAGATTCAGCTCTTAGAGAATACCATGAGTTTACTGATGGGAGTACCATCCCATTCTATTGAAAGATCTACGTTGGAATCACAGAATATTCCGATCGATCTAAAATTGGGGTATCCTGCTAAGTTGTTGGCAAACCGTCCTGACGTGATGAGAGCAGAATATAATCTGATGAATGCTTTTGAACTGACAAACGCAGCAAAAGCTCAGTTTTATCCTACGTTGAAACTTACAGGAAGCGGAGGAATCCAGTCACTGGATATTGATCATTTGTTCAGTGTTAACTCTCTGTTTGCAAGTGTGGTGGGTGGTTTAGCACAGCCTATCTTAAATAAAAGAGCAATAAGAACCAACTATGATGTAAGTTTAGCCAACCAGGAAACGGCTTACCTGAATTTTAGAAAAACAGTTCTTACCGCAGGAAAAGAAGTGTCTGATGCCATCAGAGTATTCTCTGTTCAGGATTCTTATATTGACCTGAAAAGAAAAGAGCTGGATGCCTACAAAAAGTCGGTAGATTATTCTCAGGAACTCGTGAACTACGGTATGGCCAATTATCTTGAAGTATTAAATGCCAGTGTAAATTCATTGAATGCTGAGCTTAATATTTCTAATGCAGAATACAGTAAAATGAAGGCTGGTATAGATCTTTACCAGGCTTTGGGTGGAGGCTGGAAATAAGTAAAACCTCGATCATTAATATAAAGCGTATGTCAGTAATGGCATACGCTTTTTTTATGGTAATATAAATAAATGAATTTTATCTCAATTAAATTTGCATATATGTAGTTAACTACGTAGTTTTATATTGTAAAAAAAATTATTTATGAAATTAGAGATCCGTACTCTGGACAATTCTTATTCAGAACAAGCAATTGATCTTATTCTGAATATTCAGCAGAAAGAATTTAATGTTCCAATTACCATTCATGATCAGCCTGATTTGGCTCAGATAGAAAGTTTTTATATTGAAGCAGGAGGAAACTTTTGGGGAGCTTTCATCAATGGAGAATTGGTAGGAACCATCGCACTGGTAAAATTTAATGAAAGGGAAGGAGCCATAAGAAAGATGTTTGTTAAAAAAGAATTCAGAGGAAAAGACCTCAATATTGCACAGCTTTTATTGGAAATTTTAATTTCTTTCTGCCGGGAAAAAGGAATAGAGAATCTATATTTGGGAACCGTAAATATATTAAAGGCTGCAATTCGCTTCTACGAAAGAAATCATTTTCATGAAATTCAGAAAGAAAATCTACCCGCAGATTTTCCTTTGATGAATGCCGATAATATTTTTTACCATCTTAAAATAAATGAAAACAGATGAATATAATTGATGAATCAGGTATTCTGGCTCTGTCAACGCGATTGCAGCGTCTCAGCGAACAGCTGAGAAAAGATGGCGCCTTGATTTATAAGGAATTCGGTATCGACTTTGAGCCTAAATGGTTTCCCGTAATGTTGACCCTCCATCATAAAAAGGAATTGAGTATTGTAGAAATAGCCAACGAAATAGGGTATACCCATCCATCAACGATCACCCTGTTGAAGGAACTGGAAAAGAAACAATTGATCCTGTCCAAAAAAGACAAACAGGATGAACGCAAACGGCTGATAGAAGTAACCCCCAAAGGAGAAGCCCTTGTGGAACAGATGAAACCGGTCTGGGAAATGATAAAAAAAGTATTAGGTGAGATCGCTGATAATGAAAACAACCTGCTGATCGCAATCAATGAAGCTGAAACAAAGATTGCTGAACAGTCTTTTTATCAAAGAGTACTGCAATTGAAAAATTCAAAATAAGATAGAACAAAGTTACCAGTATATGCAAAAAAAGAGTTACAATAATTAATTGTAACTCTTTAAATATGTGGAGAATACGGGGATCGAACCCGTCACCTTTAGACTGCCAGTCTAACGCTCTAGCCAGATGAGCTAATTCCCCAGTTATATTTTACTGTACCATTTCTAAAGCGGTACAAAAATAAGTATTAAAACTATATATGCAAATATTTTCTCATTTTTTATTTAATTAATAAATATGTATGGATAGTAGACTACTGTAGTAAAGTATAAATCCGTCCCAATTAATTATTGAAACGGATTTACTTATATTTCCAACATAAATTTCATGTTCTAAAATTATGAAATCAAATGTCTTACAAACTTCTTGAGCGGGATACAGAAATAAGATACACTAAATGGGCAAACATACTTCGTTTTACCGATTCTATTTTTACATCTCCGGTGGTTTGGTTGATAGTAGCAACTAAATCAGTGTTACACTGCCCGCTAAAAGAACCACTTCCTAAATAATTGGCTACATTCGTACTGGGATATGATATTCTTGGGAAGTCCGGCGCAACCTGTTCTGCTGCTGTTGCTCCGCCAATGTATCCTTTATTATCAATATAACGGGCAGCCCACGTTCCCAGAAACTGTCCATTTCCAGTGTTGATGCCTTGTCCAACAATAATTTGCGTGTCTACAGATCTGTTGAATCCTGCACAAGAACTGTAATGGTTGACACTTACTGTACAAGAAGAAGCATTATCTGTGGGTGTAAAGCACTTTCCTTCATATACAGTTAGCCTTTGCTCTGCAGCACTGGTAGAAGTGTTTAACAGCGCTTTAGGAGAGAAAATTTCCTCCGGTGAAATCAGTCCCAGAACACCAAGATCGTTGGCAACAACAATTTTGTTTTCCGTATTGGCCAGACCTCTTATTCTTGTATTTCCATTAACATCCAGGGTGCTGGTAGGAGTAGAGGTATTAATTCCTACCTGAGCATTGGAATAGCTGATAAAAGTAATTGCTAAAAAAAGATAAGCTTTTGTTTTCATGGTGTAGTTATAGTTTTGAACGTATTTACAATTATTCCCTAAATATAGAAATAAATAAAAAGAGAAAAAAATTTATGAAAAAATATTTTATTATTGAAACAATTATAATAAAAATAGGAGCTTATGAAAATTAATTTAACTTTCATAAAGCAAAATTTTCATTCATTATATATTGATATAATTTTAGAATCAGGAATTGAAAAGGAGGATAGATCTCAATTATAAAATAAATGGATAATAATAAATTTTTAATGAGATATTCTCAATTTAATAATGGTTTCATAAAATAAAGCGTATAAAAAGTACAGAAATAAAATTTAAATTATATATTTGCCGGAACCAAAGATGAATAAGATTAATTGGGAGAATAACAGGAAGTGTATTCTATAAAACTATTATAAAAACTATGAAGAAATTTTTTTTACTTTTGTTAATGACATTCATGTCTATCGGATGCAGTTCTGATGATGAAACCATTTATGATTATATCGGAACATGGTCTGGAACCTACGAGGGCAGCGACAAAGGAGTTTGGAACATCGTAGTAGCAAGTGACGGGAAAGTGAAAGGAACAATGCATTCTGATGTGAATAACGAAAACTATAATATTTCCGGAAATCTAAGTACTTCGGGAGAGCTTAACGCAAGTATAGGGCTTCCTGCAGATGGAGATTTTAAAGGAACATTAGCCACCGATAAAACTGGAAATGGAAACTGGTCTAATGCAGTGCCGACACCAACAAGAACCGGTACCTGGAAAGGAGAAAAGAAATAATACATTTTATATAATTTAAAAAGCCTGCAATTGATATTGCAGGCTTTTATTTTTTAAACAAATCCCATGTGGGTAAATTCTCCGTTTTTTTTCAATGCTATAAAGTAGATCGGAATCTCTGTCTCAGAAAAATGATTTTCAATATTGATTTCATTCTGACTGATCGTAATGCTTTTTTCAATAGCTTCTGAAGTATACTTGTCAAAATCAATTTTTAGCTCGATGAATACTGCTTCATGTGCAAAACAATTTTCCTCAAAATAAATAGTATGGTTCTTTATCTTTACGAATTCAGAGCTTAGCCTCGCTTTCGTTCCAAATATAAATCCGTTAAGTAAGATTTTCCCATGTTCTGTTTCTAATCCCTTTTTAACCGTACGTTTTCCTCTTTCAGAAATGATATCCAGATTTTTTATTTCCGTCATTAATTTTGCAAACTGCTGGTAGAGCAGTGGATCTCCTGCCTTCCTTATGTATTGTTCAAGAGCCGTTCTTATTACTTTTCCGATTTTAGAACAGTGTCCGAATTCAGAGCTGTTCTGCCGTACTTTTTCGTATGCAGGACTTTTTTTAAAAGCTGTTTTATTGAACCCGCTTTTCTTTCTTACTACATTTTTCCCGTTCAGCTCATAAAAAACAAGGCCTCCGACCGTTCCCTTTATTTTAATTAAACTTTCATATGTTGCCATACCTTATAATAGGAGTCAAATATAATGATAATTAATAGAATACAAAATTTTAACATATATTTATCATATAGTTGTAGTATAGCTAAAGCATAATTATTATATAAAAGTGTATATTTGCCATAACATAAGTTAGTTTAGTAAAAATCAGACAGATATGATACCTGGATTATTTGAGAAAAAACATAGAATAAAGCAGTTTAGTACTTTGCTGATTGCCTCTTCACTGATTGTTTCCTGTGGAGGCTCAAAAAATGTAGCCTCTAAGAAAAATACCAGCACAAAATCTGTTGCTAAAACTGAAAACCTCAGAAAACTGGATTCAAAATTCGACGGTAACGTTTCAAGATCAATTAATGATGTATTGAAAGATGCAGAAAAATACATAGGAGCTCCATATAAATTTGGCGGCAACACTTCTTCCGGTTTCGACTGTTCCGGCTTTACCGTAAAAGTTTTTGAAGAAAATGATTTCTCTCTGCCCAGAAGATCTTCTGATCAGGCCGAAGCAGGTAAAAAAATAGATATTAAAGACGTAAAACCCGGAGATCTTCTGTTTTTTGCTACAGCCGGAGGAAGCAGAGTTTCTCACGTAGGAATTGTACATGATATCGGGAGCGATGGAGAAGTGAAATTTATTCACGCATCAACCTCGAAAGGAGTAATTATTTCTTCCCTGAATGAAAAATATTGGAATAAGGCCTATCTGCATGCGCAAAGAGTTTTATAAATGTTGTGAAAGGGAACTTCCGCTTTTTTCTTGATCAAAACTGACTAATCAACTATTTTTAACAGTATTCATTATTATAATTAAAGGGGTACAATTCATATCGTGTAAGGTAGAATGCAACTATCACAAAGACTTAAAATCTTCTTTGAATCTTTCCTAATAATATACGCTTTCATAATTCTTGTATCATCTTTCTAGTGAACAGTGAATATTTTTAGAGAATCACATCATTCAGGAACGAAATTTTCCGTAGCAATAAGTCACTATTCAATAAAAGGGCTATTCCATCGAATTTGTAGATTAGACCAAACTTTTGTATTTTTGATCCTTATAATAAGGTCATACTTTATACAGTTAAAATAATAATTAAATAAGAAATATGTCATTACAACAAACTATTGAAAACATCTGGGATAATAGAGATTTATTGCAAAATGAAGACAGCAAAAAAGCCATCAGAGAAGTTGTTTCTTTATTGGATTCCGGTGAACTTCGTGTTGCTGAACCTACAGAAAACGGATGGCAGGTAAATGAATGGGTGAAAAAAGCGGTAGTGATGTATTTTCCGATTCAAAAAATGGAAACCATTGAAGTGGGTCCATTTGAATTTCACGATAAAATTCCATTGAAAAGAAATTATGCTGAAAAAGGAGTTAGAGTAGTACCTCATGCAGTAGCAAGAGAAGGTTCTTTCATTGCTTCTGGAGTAATTCTAATGCCTTCATACGTTAATATCGGTGCTTATGTAGATTCCGGAACTATGGTTGATACCTGGGCTACCGTGGGAAGCTGTGCGCAGATCGGTAAAAATGTTCACCTAAGCGGTGGAGTGGGTATCGGTGGAGTATTGGAACCATTACAGGCTGCTCCGGTTATTATCGAAGACGACTGTTTCATCGGTTCAAGATGCATCGTTGTAGAAGGAGTACATGTAGAAAGAGAAGCTGTTTTGGGAGCGAATGTTGTGTTAACAGCCTCTACAAAAATAATTGACGTAACAGGTGATACTCCTATTGAAATCAAAGGAAGAGTTCCTGCCCGTTCAGTAGTAATTCCGGGAAGCTATACAAAACAATATCCGGCTGGAGAATTTCAGGTTCCTTGTGCTTTGATCATCGGTCAGAGAAAAGAATCTACAGATAAAAAAACCTCTCTTAATGATGCTTTAAGAGAAAATAATGTGGCTGTCTAGTTTTTATAACAGAACGAATACATAAACATAAATAATATAAACCCTGAATATCTATTTGGGGTTTATATTTTATACCGAGCTTGAGAAAAGAAGGTTTACAAATAGAAAATAGAATGTACTAATAAAAATTGTACTTTTGAGGAATTCCAGCACATTCAAAACAAACAAGATTATGAAGATTGCCTTTGATGCAAAACGTTTTTTTCACAATACATCAGGATTGGGAAATTATTCAAGAGATCTGGTGAGAATACTTTCTACATATTACCCTGAAAATGAATACCTTCTGTTAAATAAAAATACATCTGAACGTGGAAAAGAGATTCTGGATAAACCTGATGTTCATTTTATTGAAACATCAAAAGGAAACTTCTCCCGTCAGTTGAAAATGGGTAAAGATGCCCAAAAGCAACAAGCCGATATCTTTCATGGATTGTCCGGAGAATTACCGCTACGATGGGATAAAAACCCCATTAAAAAGGTAGTGACCATTCACGATCTTATCTTTATGAGATATCCCCAGTATTACTCATTTTTTGATAAAAAAATACACCTTTGGAAATTTAAAAAATCGGCAGAATCTGCAGATAAAATCATTGCAATTTCCGAACAGACAAAACAGGATATTATCACCTATTTAAAAGTACCTGAAAGCAAAATTGAAGTTATTTACCAAGGCTGTCATCAGGCTTTCAAAGAACAGCAATCGGAAGATTTTATAGAACTTACAAAACAGAAATACCTGCTTCCCAAAAGATTTATTTTAAATGTAGGAACTATCGAAGAGCGGAAAAACCTTCTAAATATTGTTAAAGCAGTCAATGAAACCGAAATTCCTCTTGTGGTAGTAGGCAGAAAGACTAAATATTTCACAAAAATAGAGCAGTACCTCAAAAAAAATAAGATGGAAAAACAAGTCCACTTTCTTGAAGGTGTGACTATGGATGATCTCGCTGCCATCTATAAGCTGGCAGATATCTTCGTATATCCAAGTTTTTTTGAAGGATTTGGAATTCCGGTTATAGAAGCACTTTTCTCAAAAACAGTTGTTGTTACCAGCAATACCAGCTGCCTGCCTGAAGCAGGGGGAAAAGATTCAGTATATATTAATCCTGCAAATTATTCAGATATTAAAGCTAAAATACAATTTCTCTGGGATAATGAATCTGAAAGAAAACGCCGTGCTGATAAGGGTTTCGAGTTTGTTCAGAAATTTAATGACCAGCCTATCGCAGCACAGCTGATGCATTTTTATCAAAAAATTTTGTAAAAAATAGTTTCAGTTTAAAAATAAATACTACATTTGTACCACAATTTTCAATACAATGAAACCAAATTTTTTAACACTACATCATTACTATCATCATCTCTGCTAAGACGGAATTGATTGATATTTACATGTGTTAAAATCAAAAATAATTAAAAACCGTCTGAGTCAATAGACGGTTTTTTTATTTCCGGGATTCTCCTTAGAAATTTTCAATTAATCAGTTTTATTTACTCAGACTAAAAAAATAGAAATGAGTAAATTAAAAATTGCAATTCAAAAAAGTGGCCGCCTGTATGACGAATCCTTACAGCTGTTGAAAGACTGCGGAATTTTTGTCAACAACGGAAAAGACCAGCTTAAAGTGTCTGTAGACAATTTTCCCATGGAAATTATGTACCTGCGGAATTCTGATATTCCTCAATACCTTGAAGACGGAGTGGTAGACATTGCTGTTGTAGGTGAAAATCTGCTGGCAGAAAAACAGAAAAATATTCAGATTGTACAATATCTGGGTTTTTCAAAATGCCGGGTTTCCCTGGCCGTTCCAAAGGAAATCGAAACAGATAGCCTTTCCTATTTTCAAGGCAAAAAGATTGCTACTTCATACCCCAATACCTTACAAAATTTTCTAAAAGAAAACAACATTACAGCCGATATCCACGTGATTTCCGGTTCCGTAGAAATAGCGCCAAATATAGGGTTGGCAGATGGAATCTGTGATATTGTGAGCTCCGGAAGTACCCTATTCAAGAATGGATTGAGAGAAACCGTTACCTTACTGAAATCAGAAGCTGTTTTAGCTAAAACCCCACAGTTAAACGACGAGAAAAATGCCATTCTTGAAAAATTTCTCTTCAGAATCCAGTCAGTGCTTAAAGCTAAAAAATCAAAATACATACTGATGAATGTTCCCAATGAGAAAATCGCTGAAATTTCGAATGTACTTCCGGTTTTAAAAAGTCCTACCGTTATTCCGTTAGCAGAAAAGGGATGGAGCAGTATTCATTCAGTAATTGATGAAGAACGTTTCTGGGATGTCATTGACGAACTGAAAGCCAACGGCGCACAAGATATTTTAATTATTCCAATCGATAAAATGGTTATTTAAACATGAAAATATACAGATATCCCTCAAAAAACAACTGGCAGGAAATGGTAAAGCGTCCTGTTTTTAAGAGAGAAGAAATTTCGGAAACAATTACCGCTATTTTTAATGAAGTAGCGGAGAAAAAAGACCAGGCACTTTTTAATTTTAATGAAAAATTTGATGGGGTACGCCTTGAAAATATCACTGTCACAGAAGCGGAAATCAAAAAAGCAGGAGATATTATTTCTGAAGAATTAAAGCAGGCAATCCGTCAGGCTAAAGAAAACATTTCAAAATTTCATGCCGCACAGCAATCAGCAATTGAAAAAATTGAGACCACAGCTGGAGTAACCTGCTGGAGAGAAAACCGTGCTATAGAAAAGGTTGGGATTTATATTCCGGGCGGAACAGCTCCTTTATTTTCTACCGTTTTAATGCTTGCCATACCCGCTCAGCTGGCCGGCTGTAAAGAAATTATTCTCTGCACACCACCCGATAAAAATGGAAATGTACATCCTGCTATTCTATACGCCGCTCAACTTTGTGGAGTTTCCAGAATATTTAAAGTTGGCGGAGCTCAGGCCGTAGCAGCCATGACATTAGGTACGGAAAGTATTCCTCAGGTGTATAAGATTTTTGGTCCAGGAAACCAGTTTGTGGTTGCTGCCAAAGAATATGCTCAGCGTTATGGAGTTGCAATTGATATGCCTGCAGGTCCTAGTGAAGTGTTGGTTATTGCCGATCAGCAGGCGGTCCCTGCATTTTGTGCGGCAGATTTGCTGTCACAGGCTGAACACGGGAGCGATAGTCAGGTTGTTTTTATTGCCACCGATCTTAGTGTTTTTAACGAAACGATTGCAGCCGTTGAAGAACAGGTCTTGCAGCTGCCTAGAAATGAATTTGCAAAAAAAGCCTTGGAAAATAGCTATTTTATTCTAATCAATACTGTTGAAGAAGCTTTGGAATTCAGCAATCTTTATGCCCCTGAGCACCTTATTCTTGCACTGGATAATTTTGAAAAATATCTTCCGTTTATCCAGAATGCCGGCTCTGTTTTTCTTGGGAATTATTCCTGCGAAAGTGCGGGCGATTATGCCAGCGGAACCAACCACACCCTTCCTACCAACGGTTTTGCAAAAAATTACAGCGGAGTTTCTCTGGACAGCTTTGTGAAAAAAATTACTTTTCAGCATCTTTCAAAAGAAGGACTGGAAAATTTAGGGAGTACCATAGAAATCATGGCAGAAGCAGAAGGATTATTAGCTCATAAAAATGCCGTAACGATACGATTAAAATAATACAATGAAACAGTTTACCCTCAATAATATAGTTCGAAAAAACATCTTAGAATTACAGCCTTACATTAGTTTCAGGGATCATAATGAATTTAATGCGCCTGTTTTGCTGGATGCGAATGAAAGTCCTTTCGGAACATTCAACCGGTATCCGGATTCTACTCAGAAAAAGCTTAAAAAACAATTGGCAGCATTAAAAAAGATCTCAACAAATCAGATTGCGTTGGGAAACGGAAGCGATGAATTAATTGATCTGATCATTAAAGTTTTCTGTGAGCCTAAAAAAGATGCGATCCTGATGATGAATCCTTCTTTTGCGATGTATGGGTTTTATGCTTCCATTAATGAAAACAAGGTGATAAAACTCAATTTAGATAAAGATTTTGGAATAGAGAAGGGTAATTTTCTAAAGATCACCAAAGAGAATGATATAAAGGTTTTCTTTTTGTGTTCTCCCAATAATCCTACCGGAAACAGTATTGAAGATATTGAATTCTATCTGCAGAATTTTGATGGAATTGTAGTGGTTGATGAAGCATATATCGAGTTTTCAGGAAAAAAATCAAGTCTGGAATTCCTTTCCAAATATCCTAATTTGATTGTTCTCCAGACCTTTTCTAAAGCCTGGGGAATAGCAGGAGCCAGAGTTGGAGTAGCGTATGCTTCAGAAGAAATTATCCGTTTTATCAATACGGTAAAAGCACCTTATAATGTCAACTCATTAAGTCAGGAATTGATTTTGCAGCACCTCAACGAGGATCTTGTGGTAGAAAAAAATGTAGCCAATATTTTACAAGAAAAAAAATGGTTTGAACTAGAATTTCAACAGATACAATGTATCGTAAAAGTATTTCCTACCGATGCCAATTTCTTTTTGATTGAATTTGTTGATGTTGAAAAAGTATATCAACAACTGTTGGAAGAAGAGATTCTTACAAGCAAAAGAGCACCTGCAATCCCAAATTGCATCAGAATTAATATCGGAACGCGGGAAGAAAATGAAAAGTTAATCCGTGTTTTAAAAAACATAGCCTTATGAAAAAAGCATTATTTATAGACCGCGACGGAACGTTGATTATAGAACCTCCTATTGATTTTCAGGTTGATTCCTTAGAAAAATTGGAGTTTTATCCCGGTGTTTTTCAAAACCTGGCGAAAATTGCCAGAGAACTTGAATATGAATTAGTAATGGTAACCAACCAGGATGGTTTGGGAACAGACAGTTTTCCTGTTGAGGATTTTACTAAGCCTCACGAAAAAATGATCAAAGCTTTTGAAAATGAAGGAATTATATTCAATGAAATTTTGATTGATAAAAGTTTTGAATATGAAAACTTACCTACCAGAAAACCCGGAACAGGAATGTTCGGCAAATATATGTACGGAGATTATGATTTAGCCAATTCCTATGTGATTGGAGATCGTATTACCGATATCCAGCTGGCTCAAAATCTGGGCTCAAAATCTATTTTTATTGGTGAACAACCCAATGATCATGCTACATTAACAACAAAAAGCTGGGAAGAAATTTATCAGTTTCTGAAAAAGCAGCCAAGGAAAGCTCATATTTCAAGAAAGACCAATGAAACAGAAATTGATATCGAGGTGAATCTTGACGGAAAAGGACAGTCTGAAATTTCTACAGGACTTCATTTCTTTGATCATATGCTTGAACAGATTTCAAAACACGGAAGTTTAGACTTGAAAATTAAAGTTAAAGGAGATTTGCAGGTTGACGAGCACCATACAATGGAAGATACGGGAATTGCTCTGGGAGAAGCAGTTTTAAAAGCATTGGGAAAGAAAAAAGGAATTGAAAGGTATGGTTTTCTGCTTCCGATGGACGATTGCCTAGCACAGGCAGCAATTGATTTTGGAGGAAGACCCTGGCTGGTCTGGGATGCCGATTTTAAAAGAGAAAAAATAGGTGATGTTCCCACGGAAATGTTTTATCACTTTTTTAAATCGTTTACTGATTCTTCCCGCTCTAATCTAAATATTAAAGCGGAAGGAGACAATGAACACCACAAAATTGAAGCGATTTTCAAAGCGTTTGCAAAAGCAGTGAAAATGGCAGTGAACCAGTCGGATCCCAACTATAATTTACCCACTACAAAAGGAAGTTTATAACATGATTGCTATTATAAAATACAACGGCGGAAACGTAATTTCTGTTCAGAATGCATTGAAACGGCTGAATGCAGATTCTATTGTTACCGATGATTTTGATCTGATTAAGAATGCTGATAAAGTTATTTTTCCCGGGGTTGGAGAAGCTTCCTCAACTATGAAATTATTGAGAGACAAAGGGTTAGATAAACTTATTCCCACATTACAACAGCCCGTGTTGGGTATCTGTCTGGGAATGCAGTTGATGTGTGGCAGCAATGAAGAAGGAAATACCGAAGGAATGGGCATTTTTGATATCAAGGTTAAAAAATTTCCGCCTAAAGATCTTGTTCCACACATGGGCTGGAATACCCTTTCAGAATGTCAATCACCTGTTTTTTCAGGAATAGAAGCGGAAGATGACCTTTATTTTGTTCACAGCTATTATTGTGAGCTTTCGGAGCATACGACTTCGGTTTGTGATTATATCCTTCCGTTCAGTGCTTCTCTGCAGAAAAATAATTTCTATGCAACACAGTTTCACCCTGAAAAATCAGGAAAAGTTGGAAACGAGATATTAAATAACTTTTTAAAGCTTTAAGATGAAAATTATTCCCGCAATTGATATTATCGACGGAAAGTGTGTCCGTCTCTCAAAAGGAGATTATAACACCAAAAAAATATACAATGAAAATCCCCTTGAAGTAGCCAAAGAATTTGAAGAATATGGAATTCAGTTTCTTCATTTGGTGGATTTAGACGGAGCGAGATCCAAACATATTGTAAATCAGAAAGTATTGGAGAAAATAGCCTCCGAAACGTCATTACAAATTGATTTTGGAGGGGGCTTAAAAAGTCGGCAGGATATAGAAACTGCTTTTAATTCAGGTGCGAAACAGGTCACCATTGGAAGTATAGCCGTTCAGGATCCTGATTTCTGTTTTCAGATTATAGAAGACTATGGTGCTCAAAAAATTATTCTTGGGGCCGATTGTGATAACAGAAAAATAAAAACTTCGGGTTGGGAGGAAGAAAGTAATATCGAGGTCATCAGCTTTATTCTTGATTATATGAAAAAGGGAATCAGGGAAACGATTTGTACCGACATTTCAAAGGATGGAATGCTGGCGGGACCTTCAACAAATCTTTATCAAGATATTATAGAGCAGACATCCGTTCAGTTGATTGCCAGCGGAGGGATTTCCAGCATGGAAGATGTGTATGTCATGAAGGAAACGGGATGTTCAGGAACAATTATAGGAAAAGCGATTTATGAAGGAAAAATAACCTTACAGCAACTTCAAAATTTTATAACCAATGCTTAAAAAAAGAATTATTCCATGCCTGGATATAAAAGACGGCAGTACGGTAAAAGGAATTAATTTTGAAGGTCTTCGAAATGCCGGCGATCCGATAGAATTAGCTAAAAAGTATGAATTGGAAGGGGCTGATGAACTGATATTTCTGGATATTACAGCCACCATTGAAGATAGGAAAACATTCATTGATCTGGTACAAGATATTGCCAAAGAATTAAGCATTCCCTTCACGGTAGGCGGCGGAATATCTTCCGTAGAAGATGTCCGGAAGCTTTTGGATGCCGGTGCTGATAAGATCAGTATTAATTCTTCTGCAGTTAAAAATCCACACCTGATCTCTGATTTGGCTAAAGAATTTGGAAGTCAGTGCATTGTTGTTGCCATTGATACTAAATTCGTTAATAATGATCATTTCGTGCATGTAAAAGGAGGAAGAGAAATTACTGATTTGAAGACGGTAGAATGGGCAAAAAAAGCAGAAGTTTTGGGCGCAGGAGAAATCCTTTTGACATCAATGGATGGTGATGGTACAAAAAACGGGTTTGATATCAACATTACAAAAATGGTTTCCGAAAACATCAGTATTCCTGTGATTGCTTCCGGAGGTGCTGGAAAAGTGGAAGATTTTGAAACAGTTTTTAAAGAAACTCAAGCAACCGGAGCGCTCGCGGCAAGTGTCTTCCATTTTAATGAAATACAGATCCCGGATTTAAAGGAAATACTAAAAACTAAAAAAATAAAAATAAGATGAACATAGATTTTAATAAAGATAATGGGCTGGTTCCTGTTATTATTCAGGACAATACCACAGCCCAGGTTCTCATGTTAGGCTATATGAATGAAGAGGCTTTTGAGAAAACAGAAAAAGAAGGAATTGTCACTTTTTTCAGCAGATCCAAAAACAGACTCTGGACAAAAGGAGAGGAGTCAGGCAATTTTCTTACGGTAAAAAGTATTCAAATTGACTGCGACAATGATACTGTTTTGATAAAAGTAATTCCTAAAAATACCGTTTGTCATACCGGAAGTTTCAGCTGTTTCGGAGAAAGGGAAAGTAAGGGATTTCTCTATCAGTTGGAAAATACTATTTCAAACCGGATTGAGGAAAAAGTGGAAGGATCTTATACCTATTCACTGTATCAGAAAGGCATTAATAAAGTAGCTCAAAAAGTAGGAGAGGAAGCTGTAGAATTGGTTATTGAAGCTAAGGATAACAATGCAGATCTGTTTACAAATGAAGCGGCAGACCTCCTGTATCATTTTCTTATCCTCCTTAAAACGAAAGGCTTTTCTATGGCTGATATCGAATCTGTCCTTATGGAACGTGATAAATAAACAAAACCCTTTGAATTTTCAAAGGGTTTTTTGTTATCTTAAAAAATAAATAACACGTCATGTTTTGTCGTTAAGGATTATAAGATTTGCATATCATAATTTCTATACAGGGATCGTAAAATTATTATATTTGATAAATTTTAATAAACACAATTTATGAAAAAACTCTACATGAGTGTACTTTCGATGTGCACCTTCTTGGGGCTCTCTGCCCAGGAAGTGTTGTGGCAGAAAGACATTAAATCCAATACTCAGGATTTCTTAAGCCAGGTAACTACAACCATCGATCAGCAATACCTGATTACCGGAAGTTCAATTCAGAGCAGTAAACTTCAAGCAGAAGCTCATACACAAAACAACGGATACGATTTTCATTTGGTGAAAATTAATCAGCAAGGGAAAGAGACTTGAGAGAAATATTTCTCAGGAAATAATCACGACTTTCTATCTGCTTCAGTGGCGACTCAGGAAGGAGGATTTCTTCTGGCAGGAACGTCCTATTCCGGGAAAGGGTTAGATAAAAAAGAGGATTCCAAAGGAGGATCTGATATCTGGTTGATAAGACTAAATGAATTCGGAGATGAGCTTTGGCAGAAAACATTGGGAACCTCTTCTGATGAAGAAGCAAGATCCGTTATTCAAACTACCGATTTAGGATTTTTTGTGACTGGAAATGTACAAAACTCTGCTAAAGGCTACGGTTCCAAAGATGTTCTGATTATAAAACTCGACAAAAACGGAAAAGAACTCTCCCAATTAATTGTAGGAGGAAAAGGGCTTGATGAAGTGGAAAAAATGATTCCCACCAAAGATGGCGGAGCGTTGTTAGGGATCTATTCCAGAAGCAATATTGGAGGATCAAAGAAGACCGAAAACTTTGGTGAAGGAGATTACTGGATCATCAAACTCAACAAAGATGGGAAAGTAGAATGGGAAAAGAATTACGGTGGAAAAGGAGATGATCATGTAAGAACGCTGGCATTGACTTCAAACGGTTATATTATCGGTGGCGAATCCAGATCTGAAAGATCAGGAAATAAAAACGTGGGTATCGAAGAAGGAACGGATCTGTGGCTGATTTCACTGAATGAAAGAGGCGAAGAGATCTGGCAAAAATCCTATAATTTCAAGAATAGAGATGTGCTGATGGGAATGAGTGTCCTGCATTCAGCGGATGATACATCTTCAAAA
>Ga0308164_10001099_pt1 | contig 34263 bp, 28 predicted proteins | sample PhyTR2_FD_201031 | JGI IMG/M metagenome (GOLD analysis project Ga0308164, IMG submission 201031) | Phyllosphere microbial communities from UC Gill Tract Community Farm, Albany, California, United States - DLSLT.R2 | ecosystem: Host-associated > Plants > Phyllosphere > Unclassified | place: USA... | reverse complement strand
GACTTTACCGCGCGCCGAACACTGATGGGTCGTCCTGAAACTGCTTTGATCGACAAGCGTCTGGACGGTCCCACACATACGAGCTGAATGAGTTTTATATGACAAAGCAAAAAATGAGCAGTGAAGAAGTCATCAATGTTGCGATTGCAGCCCTTGAAGAGGTCAAGGGTGCCGACATCCTGACCATCGACGTGCGCGACAAGACCAGCATCGCCGACTACATGCTGATCTGCACCGGTACGTCCAACCGTCAGTTGAACGCACTGGTCGATAACGTCCGTGACAAGGTCAAGGCTGCCGGCCTGAAGTCCCTGAGCGAAGAAGGCAAGGGTGACAGCGACTGGGTCCTGCTGGACCTTGGTGATGTGATCGTCCACGTGATGACCGCTGCCGCACGCCAGTTCTACGACCTTGAGCGCTTGTGGCAGGGTGCAGAGCAAAGCCGTGCTGCCAGCGCTGCGCACCACACACCAGGCAACGAATAAGGCTTTGATGTGCGTCTGCGTCTGATCGCTGTGGGTTCGCGCATGCCCAAGTGGGTGGAAGAAGGTTGGCACGAGTATGCCAAGCGGATGCCCTCCGAGCTTGCGCTGGAACTGGTGGAAATTCCGCTCAATACCCGAGGCAAAAACGCCGACGTCGCACGCTTTATCCGTCAGGAAGGCGAGGCGATGCTGGCAAAAGTGCAGCCGGGCGAGCGGATTGTCACGCTGGAAGTGCATGGCAAACCGTGGAGCACCGAACAGTTGGCGGTCGAACTCGATCGCTGGCGTCTCGATGCACGCACGGTCAACCTGATGGTCGGCGGCCCCGAGGGGCTGGCACCTGAAGTCTGTGCCCGCAGTGAACAACGCTGGTCTCTGTCGCCGCTGACCCTGCCGCACCCGTTGGTGCGCATCCTGATCGGCGAGCAGATGTATCGCGCCTGGACGGTCCTGTCCGGGCACCCTTATCACAAGTAGCATCGTCTTTACTGTGAATACGGCCTAAATGTCTCAACCGATCCGCCTCAAAGACCACGAAAAGGACGCACGCCTGGTGCGCGGCAGGGTCGTGTTCGGTGCCGTGGCGGTGGTGTTGCTGGTGTGCGTGCTGATTGCCCGGTTGTATTACCTGCAGGTCATCCAGTACGAGTATCACTCCACGCTTTCGGAAAACAACCGCGTTCACGTTCAGCCGATTCCGCCCAGCCGTGGGCTGATCTACGATCGCAATGGCGTTGTGGTCGCCGATAACCGGCCCAGTTTCAGTCTCAGCATGACCCGTGAACGCGCAGGCGAGTGGTCCAGCGTGCTCGACACCATTGTCGAGATCCTGCAGCTCACCCCTGACGATCGCATCATCTTCGAAAAGCGCATGAAGCAGGGGCGTAGGCCGTTCGAGCCGGTGCCCATCCTGTTCGAGCTGAGCGAAGAGCAGATCGCCCTGATCGCCGTCAACCAGTTCCGCCTGCCGGGCGTCGAAGTGGTTGCGCAACTGGTCAGGCATTATCCGCAAGGGCCGCACTTTGCCCACTCGGTCGGCTACATGGGACGGATCAACGAGAAAGAGCTCAAGAGCCTCGACCCGATCAATTACAGCGGCACGCACCACATCGGCAAGACCGGTATCGAGCGCTTTTATGAGCCCGAGCTGCATGGTCAGGTCGGCTACGAAGAGGTCGAGACCAACGCCCGTGGTCGCGTACTGCGTGTGCTCAAGCGCACCGACCCGATCCCCGGCAAGGACATCGTCCTGAGCCTGGACATCAACCTTCAGGAGGCTGCCGAAGCCGCGCTGGGCGGTCGTCGTGGCGCGGTCGTCGCACTGGATCCGGCTACCGGTGAAGTGCTGGCGATGGTCAGTGCGCCGAGCTTCGATCCGAACCTGTTTGTCACCGGCATCAGCTTCAAGGCCTATGCCGAGCTGCGCGATTCCATCGACCGGCCGCTGTTCAACCGCATCCTGCGAGGACTTTACCCGCCGGGGTCGACCATCAAGCCTGCGGTGGCGATTGCCGGGCTGGATACCGGTGCGGTGACGCCTGGCTCGCGGGTATTCGATCCAGGCTATTACCAACTGCCCAATTACGATCACAAGTACCGCAACTGGAACCGCACCGGCGACGGTTGGGTTGATCTGGACACGGCGATCATGCGTTCAAATGACACGTACTTCTACGATCTGGCGCACAAGGTGGGCATTGATCGGCTCGCTGCCTATATGAACAAGTTCGGTATCGGGCAGAAGGTCTCGCTGGACATGTTCGAAGAATCTCCCGGCCTGATGCCTTCCCGTGAATGGAAGCGCGCCACGCGTCGTCAGGCTTGGTTCCCCGGCGAGACGCTGATCCTCGGGATCGGTCAGGGCTACATGCAGGCAACGCCGTTGCAACTGGCCCAGGCGACCGCGCTGGTGGCCAACAAGGGGGTGTGGAACCGTCCGCATCTGGCCAGAACCATTGAAGGCAAGGCGCCTGTGGATGAAAACCCGATGCCGAACATCGTGCTGCGCGATCCGGCCAACTGGGAGCGCGTCAACCACGGCATGCAGGAAGTGATGCACGGCGCGCGCGGTACGGCGCGCAAGGCCGCCATCGGTGCGCAGTACCGGATCGCCGGCAAGAGTGGTACGGCCCAGGTGGTGGCCATCAAGCAGGGCGAGAAATACGACCGCACCAAGGTGCAGGAACGTCATCGCGACCACGCCTTGTTCGTCGGCTTCGCCCCGGCCGACAACCCGAAAATCGTTGTTGCAGTGATGGTCGAGAACGGCGAATCCGGTTCCGGCGTTGCTGCACCCGTCGTGCGTCAGGTCCTGGACGCCTGGTTGCTCGACGAAAACGGCCATCTCAAACCCGAGTACGCCGGTTCCCTGAATCTGGAGGCTGCGGCCCGTGAAGAGTAATTTCGACCGCATCCTGTCCAGTGAAGACGTGATGCGTCGCCGCGCTACCTTTCTGCAGCGCATTCATATCGATGGTCCATTGCTGATCCTGCTGCTGACGCTGGCGGCGGGCAGCCTGTTCGTGCTGTATTCGGCCAGCGGCAAGAACTGGGATCTGCTGATCAAGCAGGCCAGTTCGTTCGGTATCGGTCTGGTGGCGATGGTGGTGATCGCCCAGCTGGAGCCGCGCTTCATGGCGCGCTGGGTGCCGGTACTGTATGTCATCGGTGTCCTGCTGCTGGTAGTGGTGGATGTCATGGGCCACAACGCCATGGGCGCGACGCGCTGGATCAACATTCCCGGGGTGATCCGCTTCCAGCCTTCGGAGTTTCTCAAGATCATCATGCCGGCGACCATCGCCTGGTACCTGTCCAAGCGCACGCTGCCCCCGCATTTGAAGCATGTGGCGGTCAGTCTCGCACTGGTCGGTGTGCCGTTCATTCTGATCGTTCGCCAGCCTGACCTGGGGACGTCGCTGCTGATTCTGGCCTCGGGTGCCTTTGTGCTGTTCATGGCCGGTTTGCGCTGGCGCTGGATCATCAGCGTATTGGCGGCGGCCGTACCGGCGGCGGTGGCCATGTGGTTCTTCTTCATGCATGACTACCAGAAGCAGCGCGTACTGACGTTTCTGGACCCCGAAAGCGATCCGCTGGGGACCGGCTGGAACATCATTCAATCAAAGGCTGCCATCGGTTCGGGCGGCGTGTTCGGCAAAGGCTGGCTGCTTGGCACCCAGTCGCACCTCGACTTTCTGCCGGAAAGCCATACCGACTTCATCATTGCAGTATTGGGTGAAGAATTCGGCCTGGTAGGCATCTGTGCGCTGCTGATCATCTATATGCTGCTGATCGGTCGCGGGCTTGTGATCACTGCACAGGCGCAGACATTATTCGGCAAACTGCTGGCTGGCGCGTTGACCATGACGTTTTTTGTTTACGTTTTCGTCAACATCGGTATGGTCAGTGGCCTGCTGCCAGTGGTGGGGGTGCCGTTGCCCTTCATTAGCTACGGCGGAACTTCGCTCGTGACCCTACTGTCAGCGTTTGGGGTTTTGATGTCGATCCATACGCATCGTAAATGGATCGCTCAGGTTTGATTAAGGTGAACTATTCAATGCAAGCAATGCGTAACTGGGCTCGATATGCTCCGGTGGTCGGTCTGGTGGGCATCCTTGGCTCGGTGCAAGAGGCACTGGCGGGCGACTATGAAGGTTCGCCCCAGGTGGCGGAATTCGTCGGTGAACTGACCCGCGATCATGGTTTTGCCGGTGAGCAGTTGATGAGTCTGTTTCGGGAGGTCGAGCGCAAGCAGGCCATTCTCGATGCCATTTCCCGCCCGGCCGAACGGGTCAAACAGTGGAAAGAGTATCGGCCGATGTTCATCACCGACACGCGCATCGCTCGCGGTGTCGACTTCTGGCGTCAGCATGAGGCGGCCCTGGCGCGTGCCGAGCAGGAATACGGCGTGCCGGCGCAGATCATCGTGTCGATCATTGGTGTAGAAACCTTTTTCGGCCGCAATACCGGTAACTATCGGGTCATCGACGCATTGTCGACGCTTGGCTTCGATTACCCGCCACGCGCCCAGTTTTTCCGCAAGGAGTTGCGCGAGTTTCTGCTGCTGGCTCGCGAGCAGCAGGTGGATCCACTGACCCTCAAGGGCTCGTATGCCGGGGCAATGGGGCTGCCGCAGTTCATGCCGAGCAGTTTCCGCGCCTATGCAGTGGATTTCGACGGCGACGGCCACATCAATATCTGGACCGACCCGGACGATGCGATCGGCAGTGTCGCCAGCTATTTCAAACGTCATGGCTGGGTGGCCGGGCAGCCGGTGGTCAGTCGTGCCACGGCGCGTGGCGACCGGGTTGACGAGGGGTTGAGCCCTGCGCTTGATCCGGTAATGTCGGTCGGGGAGTTGCGACAGCTGGGCTGGGCGAGTCATGATGCGCTGCGCGACGATATGCCGGTGACGGCGTTTCGTCTGGAAGGCGACAATGGTCCTGAATACTGGCTGGGTTTGAACAATTTTTATGCAATTACCCGTTATAACCGCAGTGTGATGTACGCCATGGCCGTATATCAGCTGTCTGAATCGTTGGTTCAAGCTCGAGGCGTCAAGTAATGCGGGCATCGCCAATTCTTCAATCATTCAAGCTTCTGGCGCTGACCGGCCTGGCAGTGCTGGTTGCCAGTTGCTCGTCGCCGTCACGCACAACGTCGTCGCAGTCGCCAAAAGGCGGTGCAGTCGTGCGCTCGATGCCGGGGCTGGATATCAACCGGGCCCACAAGGACGGCGCGCCGTGGTGGGATGTGGATGTCTCGCGTATCCCTGATGCAACGCCGACCCTGCACACCGGGGCCTACAAGGCCAATCCGTACACCGTGCTGGGCAAGACCTACTTCCCTATGAGCGATGCCAAGCGTTACGTCGCTTCGGGCACCGCCTCCTGGTACGGCACCAAGTTCCATGGCCAGAACACCGCCAATGGCGAGGTGTACGACCTGTACGGCATGAGTGCCGCGCACAAGACCCTACCGCTGCCCAGCTATGTCAAAGTGACCAACCTGGACAACAATCGTACGGTGATCCTGCGCGTCAACGATCGCGGGCCGTTCTATTCCGACCGTATCATCGACCTTTCGTATGCGGCCGCCAAAAAGCTCGGCTACGCCGAAACCGGCACTGCACGCGTCAAGGTAGAAGGGATCGACCCTCAGGAATGGTGGGCGCAACGTGGTCGTCCGGCGCCGCTGATGCTCAATCAGCCGCAGGTCGTTGCCCAGGCGACGCCGCCCGCGCTGTCCACTTCGACCGGCACCGTCGAGCAGTACACGCCACCCCCTCAGCAGCACGCCGCACCTGTGGTGCCGTTGCAGGTTGACGCAAAAAAAAACGCTTCAGGACAAGCCGCTGGGCTGTTTCTCCAAGTGGGAGCCTTCGCCAACCCGGACGCTGCGGAACTCCTGAGGTCGAAATTGAGCGGGATGGTTCGAGCGCCGGTGTTCGTCAGCTCGATAGCGCGCAATCAGCAAACGCTCTATCGAGTGCGGATGGGACCGATCGACACGCAGGGTGAAGCCCAGCAGCTGCAAAACAGCGTCAGGTCGGCCAATCTGGGTCAGCCGAGCGTAGTGACATCGGATCAGTAAGTTTTTTCGACAATCGTTCCCCGGCAGCAATGGGGGACGGTATGCAGTCGCAGGCGGCGCAGATTTGCTTTCAGGGCAAGCGTTGCAGGTAACTGCCCACAAGGTCGTGTGTCGAACAGGCGACTTTGTCAGCCAGGGTTACAGCCTGGCGCCACGAGCCGTACCGAGGCGTTTCGCTTCGCCGGTCTGTTCAGTTTTGCCCGCAAGGGCATGTTTGCCCATTAGGATTCTCGAGAGACGGATGAACATCACCACCTTTGCAAAACGTTTGTGCCTGCTTGTTCCACTGATTATCACCCCGACTGTGTGGGCGGCAGAGCAGATGACGCCTGCTGCACCGCAACTGGCGGCCAAGGCCTACGTGCTGATGGATGCGACCAGCGGCAACGTCCTGGTCGAGAACAACGGTGATCAGCGTCTGGCTCCTGCCAGTCTGACCAAGCTGATGACCGCCTACATCGCGACCCTGGAAATCCGTCGCGGCCAGATCGGCGAAAACGATCCGGTGACGATCAGTGAAAACGCCTGGCGCACAGGCGGTTCGCGGATGTTCATCAAGGTCGGCAGCCAGGTCACGGTCAGCGACCTGCTGCACGGCATCATCATTCAGTCGGGCAACGACGCCAGCGTCGCGATCTCCGAGCACATTGCCGGCAGCGAAGATGCCTTTGCCGACATGATGAACAAGACTGCTGCCGATCTGGGCATGACCAACAGCCACTTCATGAACCCGACCGGTCTGCCGAACCCTGAGCACTACTCGTCGGCTCACGACATGGCGATCCTGGCGCGCGCAATCATCCACGAAGACCCGGCTCACTATGCGATCTACTCGCAGAAGGAGTTCTTCTGGAACGGCATCAAGCAGCCTAACCGCAACCTGCTGCTGTGGCGCGACAAGACCGTTGACGGTCTGAAAACCGGCCACACCGATGAAGCCGGCTATTGCATGGTCTCTTCGGCAGTGCGTGACGGCATGCGTCTGATTGCCGTGGTGTTCGGCACCAACAGCGAACAGGCTCGTGCAGCTGAAACCCAGAAGCTGCTGACCTATGGCTTCCGTTTCTTCGAAACCCAGAACTTCTACCAGAAGGGCACTGAGCTGGCTCAGGCCACGGTCTGGAAAGGTACAGAGCGTCAGGTCAAGGCCGGTCTGGCTGAAGATCTGAGCATGACCATGCCAAAAGGCGACATGAAGAAGCTGTCTGCCAGCATGACCATGAACCCGCAACTGGTTGCGCCAATCGCCAAGGGCGACGTGATCGGCAAGGTCGAGGTCAAGAAAGACGATCAGGTGGTTCACACCGCCAATCTGATTGCCCTTGATGCGGTTGAGGAAGGTGGTATTTTCCGCCGCGTGTGGGATAGCATCCGCCTGTTCTTCTACGGCTTGTTCAACTGATCCAGTAACCAATGCCGACCTTCTCGCGGCCTGCTCATGATCTGAGCGGGCCGCGTGTCCGTCGTCACGGCTTGTGAGACCTTTACTGCCATGACCGATACCGACATCAAGTCGCACAAAATCGAATTTCCCTGCAATGACTATCCGATCAAGGTGATCGGTGACACCAGTGTGGGCTTTACGGCGGCCGTGATGGAAGTGCTTAAGAAGCACGCCACGGTCGACCTCAAGACGCTCGCCGAGCGGCAGAGCAGCAACGGCAAATACACCACTGTGCAATTGCACATTGTTGCTACCGGCGAAGACCAGTTGCGCGATATCAATAGTGCCTTGCGCGCTACGGGTTTCGTGCACATGGTGCTCTGATGGCGGGTACGCTGGGTTTTCGTGATCTGGGCCTGATCGATTACGAAACCGCCTGGCACGCCATGAAGCGCTTTACTGACGAGCGTGGCCGCGAGGCTGCCGATGAAGTCTGGCTGGTCCAGCATCCGCCGGTTTTCACCCAGGGACAGTCCGGCAAGCCCGAGCATTTGCTGCTGCCGGGTAATATTCCTGTCGTACAGGTCGATCGTGGCGGCCAAGTGACTTATCATGGCCCGGGCCAACTGGTGGCTTATCTGATGCTGGACGTCAGGCGCCTTGGTTTCGGTGTTCGTGATCTGGTCACCCGGATCGAGAACACCCTCATCGCCTTGCTCGCCGACTACGGCGTCAAGGCAGCAGCCAAGGCTGATGCCCCTGGCGTATACGTTGATGGCGCGAAAGTCGCGTCACTCGGTCTACGCATTCGCAACGGCTGTTCGTTTCATGGCCTGGCGTTGAACGTCGACATGGACCTTGAGCCGTTCCGCCGCATCAACCCTTGCGGATACGCGGGGCTGGCCATGACCCAACTGAGCGATCAGGCAGGGCAGATAGAATTTTCCGAGGTAAGTGCCCGACTGCGTGCGCAGCTCGTCAAACACCTCGACTACGCTGAGCAGGCGACCCTTACGGGCGGAATAAACCATTATGACTGACACCGTGCAAACCCTGATCCCGACGCTGGATGTTTCCGAGCGAGTGGCCCGTCCGAAAGTCGAAGCGGGCGTCAAGCTTCGCGGAGCGGAAAAGGTTGCGCGCATCCCGGTCAAGATCATCCCGACGGTAGATCTGCCGAAGAAGCCCGACTGGATTCGCGTGCGCATCCCGGTTTCTCCGGAAGTCGACCGCATCAAGCAATTGCTGCGCAAGCACAAGCTGCACAGCGTCTGTGAAGAGGCGTCCTGCCCCAACCTGGGCGAGTGCTTCTCCGGTGGCACTGCCACGTTCATGATCATGGGCGACATCTGCACCCGTCGCTGCCCGTTCTGTGACGTGGGCCACGGCCGTCCGAAGCCGCTCGACGTCAACGAACCGAAGAGCCTCGCCATCGCGATTGCCGACCTGCGCCTGAAGTACGTGGTCATCACCTCGGTGGACCGTGACGACTTGCGTGACGGCGGCGCTCAGCACTTCGCCGACTGCATCCGCGAAATCCGCCTGCTGTCGCCGGGCGTACAGCTCGAAACGCTGGTGCCGGATTACCGTGGCCGGATGGACGTTGCGCTGGAAATCACCGCCGCCGAGCCGCCGGATGTGTTCAACCACAACCTGGAAACCGTGCCGCGTCTGTACAAGGCTGCGCGTCCGGGTTCGGACTACCAGTGGTCGCTGACCCTGCTGCAGCGCTTCAAGCAGATGGTCCCGCACGTACCGACCAAGTCCGGTTTGATGTTGGGGCTGGGCGAGACTGACGAAGAGGTCATCGAGGTCATGCAGCGCATGCGTGAGCACGACATCGACATGCTCACTCTGGGCCAATACCTGCAGCCTTCGCGCAATCACTTGCCCGTGCAGCGCTTTGTCCACCCGGACACCTTTGCCTGGTTCGCCGAAGAAGGCTACAAGATGGGCTTCAAGAACGTCGCGTCCGGGCCACTGGTACGCTCTTCGTACCACGCCGACGAGCAGGCCAAGATCGCCAAGGCAATGCTCTGACAGCACGCTGCAAAAACAAGAAGGGCCAGGTAGCGATACCTGGCCCTTTTTGTTTGCGGTTGATTATCGTGCCAACGCTCCGCGTGGGCATGCCGTTCTGGACGCTCCGCGTCCTCCTGATTACTGCCCGACAGGCTTGCGCAGGTTCTCCAGCAACTCATGTGTCGGATAACCATCGGCTGGCCAGCCGAACGATTGCTGCGCACTGCGGATAGCCTTGCGTGTGTTAGCGCCGATAATGCCGTCTGGCGCGCCTGCGTCGTACTGGCGTGCCGAGAGCAGGGTTTGCAACTCAATGCGCTCTGAGCGGCTCAGCGGCAGGTCTCCGCGTGGCCAGCTGCCCACTACATAACCCGCGCCCTTGAAGCGATCGGAAAGCAGGCTGATCGCCAACGCGTAGGAGGTCGAGTTGTTGTACTTGAGAATCGCGCGGAAGTTGTCCAGCACCAGGAAGGCTGGCCCGCGATAACCGGCTGGCAACAACAAGGTGGCTTGCTGCTGGCTGGCGGCGACCGGAATGGCTGAGCCGTCCGGTTGTTTCAAGCCCAGTTGTTGCCATTCAGCGAGACTCTTGCGGGTCGTCGAGTCGGCCAGCGAGTAATCGAATCCCGAGCCGAGCACCACTTCAAAGCCCCAGGGCTGACCACGCTGCCAGCCGGAGCTTTGCAGGTAGTGTGCGGTGGAGGCCAGGGCATCGGCAGGGGTGTTCCAGATATCGCGGCGGCCATCGCCGTCAAAATCCACGGCATGGGTGTTGTAGGTGGTTGGGATGAACTGGGTCTGGCCCATCGCACCGGCCCACGAACCCAGCATCTTGTCCGGTGTGATGTCGCCATGCTGGATGATTTCCAGCGCGGCCAGCAATTGGCTCTGTGCAAAACCGGGACGACGGCCTTCGTAGGCCAGCGTTGCCAGTGAGCGAATGACGGATTGCGTGCCCTGGAACGAGCCGAAGTTACTTTCCATGCCCCATACCGCGACCAGCGCCTGACGATCCACGCCGTACTGCTGCTCGATCTTCTGCAGGTCGTCGGCATACTGCGAAAGCAGCGCCTGACCCTTGCGCACACGTACGGCAGAGATGGCACCGTCGAGGTATTCCCAGACCGGGCGGCTGAATTCAGGCTGACTGCGGTCGGCCTTGACCACGCTCATGTCGGGGGTGACGCCGGCAAATGCCAGATCGAATACGTCCGCACGGATACCTGCCTTCAACGCCTGGGCACGAAAGCCGGCCTGCCATTCGCTGAAGCTGACGGCGGGCTGAATCGTGAGGTTGTCATCAACGACCAGCGCTGGCGTAGGCGCCACGGCAGGAGCGTTTGTCTGCACCTTGCTGGATTGAAGAGGCGTGGCATCGGCTGCAGTGGGTTTTTCTGCGCAGGCTACCAGGGCAACAAGACTGGAGGCAGCGATGAGTTGGCGCAGCTGCGGGCGATGGGTAAAACGAGAAGGCATGCTTGAGTCCAAGGGTATTACCGTTAGGTGCAGACCATAACACGGCTAAGCGGTTGAAAGCGCCCCGGAAATGTTGCTCGATATCAGGCTGCCATAAAGCAGGAAGCCTCCCAGCTTTTAGACTGGAAGGCTTCGCGGCGGTAGCTGCCTTTGCCCTTGGCGGGTTGTTCCTGACGACTGCGGAACAAGGGCTGGGCGATGATGGATTTGGCCTTGTTCGGCCGCTTTGGCTTGCTCATGGCGGGTGCTCCTGATGGGTGTTGTAAAGCGATACAAATAATCGGGCAGATTGGCGGTTGTGTCTAATAGTCGTGTGCTATGACGCGGGAGGTGGACTTGAATGCAATACCTGTGGGAGCGAGCTTGCTCACGAAGGCAATCGTCCGAACGCTCGAGTTTCAGGGGCTGCACTGACCTCTTCGCGAGCAAGCTCGCTCCCACGAGATATGTGTATGGTGCTGAAAAGCGCGCTTGGCCGCTGTGTAATAACGAGGGTGTAAAATGCAGGCCGATCAGGGCATATCGAATTGATGAAGCAACGCCATCATGGTGATCGCCAGAATTGCGAGCCCTGTTGCTACCGTCCAGTTTGCTTCTGCGGTGTTTGAAAACCACGACCCTCTGGATGGATATCTACCGCGTGACAACAGTCGCACGATGGGCCAGCCAACGGGATAGCAGATCGCACGAAGGATTACTTCGAGTAACTCTTGAACAAGCTCGGACATGACAGCTCACTCCGCAGGCAGTGCCAGCCGTTGCCCCGCCATCAGCAGCGCCAGCCTGCTCAGGCTGCTCCAGGGCGAGCCTGCTGCCTGGCCTTTGATCTGCGCATCGATGCGTTGCGCATCCATGAGCAACTGGCTCCAACGTTTTGCCGAGTGGCGTTGCAGGGCTTTGCTCATCAGTGGCTTGCGCTTGTCCCAGATCGGCGGGCGTGCCGAGCTGAAGACCTTGTCCAGCGGCACGCCCTGACTGAACTGTTGCGACATATTGGCCAGGGCGCGCAGTTCACGGGTCAATGCCCAGAGAATCACCGGCGTCTCGACCCCTTCGCCACGCAGGCCTTCGAGCATGCGCAGGGCATGGGCAGCTTCGCCATTGAGCACGGCATCGGTCAGGCCAAATACGTCGAAGCGTGCACTGTCGGCTACCGCCGCCTGCACAGTCTCGACGGTGATCTGGCCTTCTTCGGCCATCAGCTTGAGCTTTTCGATTTCCTGCGCGGCGGCCAGCAGGTTGCCTTCGACCCGGGCCGCGATCAGTTCGACGGCGTCCTGAGTCGCTGCCAGACCCGCCTGCGACAGGCGCTGGCGAATCCATTGCGGCAGCTGGCCGATGTCCACCGGCCAGATTTGCACGAACTGGGTTTGCGCACCCTCAACCAGAGCCTTGCCCCATTTGGTTTTCTGCGCACTGCCATCGAGCTTGGGCAGGCTGATCAGCAGCAGGGTGTCTTCGGCAGGTCTGGCGCAATATTCTATGAGCGCCGCAGCACCCTTGTCGCCGGGCTTGCCGGAGGGCAGACGCAACTCCAGGAGACGGCGTTCGGCAAAAAGCGACATGCTGGCACCCGCCTGGAGCAATGTGCCCCAGTCGAAGCTGGCGTCGGCGCTGAACACCTGGCGCTCATCGAAGCCCTGCTGGCGTGCGGCCGCGCGAATGGCGTCAGCCGCTTCCTGACAGAGCAGCGGATCGTCACCGCTGATCACATAGACGGGCGCAAGTGTGCCTTGCAAGTGCTTGCCGAGTTGGGCGGGGGCGAGTTTCATGAGTCAGAGCATGTCGGGGCCGGAAAGCCGGCCCCGAACACTTATCTGGCTGGAACTTCGACAGGCGACTGCTGAGGCGTCTCGTCGCGGATTCGCTGAGCAGCCTCGAGTGCGTCGGCTTCGGCCTTGGCAACCGCATCGGCCTTGGCCTGCAGCTCGTCCAGACGCGAAGGGGTCAGTTGCTGCAAGCGAGCCATCAGTTTCTGGATCAGGTCGTTGCGCATTTCCTGACGAACCTGAGAGGCTTCCTGGTCGGAACCGGTCAGGTTGTTGCCGTCGTGTACGTAGGAACGGTCTGCGGTGACTTTATCGCCAAGCAGGAAGCGATCCTTGTCGCCATGCACTTCATAGGTCAGGGTGGTGGTCAGCTGGTATTCAGCCGAGCGACCCGAGCCCGAGTAGCTGATGACCCGTTGAGTCTCGGCTTCGTTGGTCAGCATCAGCTTGTAAGGCGCGCCCGTGTAGACCTTGACGCCAGAGCTGGTCAGCAGGCGAGTGAGTTGCGTCACGGTGTCGCCATAGGCGTTGCGGGCGCTGACATCCAGCTCCTTGATCGCCAGCTCGGTGGTGCCGGTGCCACGCAGATGGAAGCCACAGGCACTCAACAGAACAGCCAGGCCCATCACCAGCAAATTGCGTTTGATCATCTTGATGCTCCCCTTGAATCCGTTTGGGCCGCCAGTGCGTGCCCTGGAAATATGTTCGGCGCCCTGCGTTTGCCGGGCGCCCGATCCAATCAGCTTGCGACGATGTTGACCAGCTTGCCAGGCACGACGATCACCTTGCGAATGGTCAGGCCATCAGTGAAGCGCAATACGTTCTCGTTGACGCGTGCGGCCGCTTCGACTTCTTCGCGGCTGGCGCTGGCAGGCATCTCGATGTGACCGCGAAGCTTGCCGTTGACCTGAATCACCAGTTGCAGACTGTCCTGCACCAGTGCGTTTGCATCGAATGCAGGCCAGCCCGCGTCGATCACCGGCTCATTGTGGCCCAGTTGCTTCCACAGTTCGTGGCTGATGTGCGGCGTGATAGGCGCCAGCAGCAGGGCGACGGTTTCCACGCCTTCCTGCATCAGTGCGCGATCCTGCGGTGTGTCCTGCGGGGCTTTTTCCAGCACGTTCATCAGCGTCATCACTTGCGCGACAGCGGTGTTGAATTTCTGGTTCTGGCCAATATCCTGGCTCGCCTGTTTGATCGCCTGATGAATCGCGCGGCGGATGGCTTTCTGCTCATCGGACAATGCCGCAACGTCCAGGCCGGTCGACGGGCCTTGAGCCACATGCGCCTGGGCCAGACGCCATACGCGACGCAGGAAACGATGCGAACCTTCGACGCCCGAGTCGGACCATTCCAGGCTCATGTCGGGCGGGGAGGCGAACATCATGAACAGGCGGCAGGTGTCGGCGCCGTACTGGTCGATCATGGTCTGCGGGTCGATGCCGTTTTTCTTCGACTTCGACATCTTTTCAGTGCCGCCGATTTCCACCGGCAGGCCATCGCTGGTCAATGTGGCGCTGATCACCTTGGCCTTGGCGTCTCTTTCGAGGGTCACATCGGCCGGGTTGATCCAGGTCTTCTTGCCGCTGGTTTCCATGCGGAAGTAGGTTTCGGCGTTGACCATGCCCTGGGTGAGCAGGTTCTTGAACGGTTCGTTCGAGGTCACCAGGCCTTCGTCGCGCATCAGCTTGTGGAAGAAGCGCGCATAGAGCAGGTGCAGGATCGCGTGTTCGATACCACCGATGTACTGATCCACCGGCAGCCAGTGGTTGGCAGCGTTCGGCTCGACCAGACCACCCTCGTAATGCGGTGAGGCGTAGCGTGCGTAGTACCACGAGGACTCGACGAAGGTGTCCATGGTGTCGGTTTCACGCTTGGCCGGTGCGCCGCATTTCGGGCAGCTGCACTCGTAGAACTCGGGCATGCGTGCCAGTGGCGAGCCAGCGCCGTCGGGCACGACGTCTTCCGGCAGGACAACCGGCAACTGGTCTTCCGGGACCGGCACGTCGCCGCAGGTGTCGCAATGCACGATAGGAATCGGGCAGCCCCAGTAACGCTGGCGGCTGATACCCCAGTCGCGCAGGCGGAACTGGGTACGGGACTGGCCCAGGGATTTCTTGACCAGTGTGGCTTCAATGGCGTCGAACGCGTCCTGGAAGGTCAGGCCGGTGAATTCGCCGGAATTGATCAGCTCGCCATGCTCGCCGTAGGCCGGCTGCCATGGGGCAGGTGTTTCGTCGCCGGCGCTGGTGCGGACCACGGGCTTGATCGGCAGACCGTACTGGGTGGCAAACTCGAAATCACGCTCGTCGTGCGCCGGTACAGCCATGACCGCGCCATCGCCGTAGTGCATCAGCACGTAGTTGGCGACCCACACCGGCAGTTTCTCGCCAGTCAGTGGATGCTCGACGAACAACGAAGTCGCCTGGCCTTTCTTTTCCTGCGTGGCAACGTCGGCTTCGGCAACGCTGCCGCCCTTGCATTCATCGATGAACGCCTGCAGGGCTGGGTTGCCTTGCGCGGCCAGGGTTGCCAGCGGGTGTTCGGCCGCCACCGCGACGTAGGTCGCACCCATCAGGGTGTCAGGGCGGGTGGTGAAGACTTTCAGTGCACCGGCTTCGCCGATCGAGGCCTGGTCGTACGGAAACTGCACTTCCATGCCGCGCGAACGGCCGATCCAGTTGCGCTGCATGGTCTTGACCTGTTCAGGCCAGCCCGGCAGTTCGTCAAGGCTTTCCAGCAGCTCATTGGCGTACGCGGTGATCTTGAAGTAGTACATCGGGATTTCGCGCTTTTCGATCAGCGCGCCGGAACGCCAGCCGCGGCCATCGATGACCTGCTCGTTGGCCAGTACGGTCTGGTCGATCGGGTCCCAGTTCACGGTACCGTTCTTGCGGTAGATCACACCCTTCTCGAACAGGCGAGTGAACAGCCATTGTTCCCAGCGGTAGTAATCAGGCTTGCAGGTGGTGACTTCGCGCGACCAGTCCACCGCCAGACCCAGGCTCTTGAGCTGGGTCTTCATGTAGTCGATGTTTTCGTAGGTCCACTTGGCCGGCGCGACGTTGTTGTCGATGGCGGCGTTTTCAGCCGGCATGCCGAAAGCGTCCCAGCCCAGTGGCTGCAGAACATTCTTGCCCAGCATGCGCTGGTAGCGGGAGATCACGTCACCAATGGTGTAGTTGCGCACATGACCCATGTGCAGCTTGCCGCTCGGGTAAGGAAACATCGACAGGCAGTAGAAGGTGTCCTTGCCTGGCTGTTCACTGACTTCAAAAGACTTTTGCTCATCCCAGAACGTTTGGGCGGCGGCTTCGATTTCACGGGGCTGATAGAGTTCGTGCATGGCTACTTTTTACTAAGGATTAGTGACCCTTGACCTCTTCATTGCTTCGCCGAGTCAGGTCGGCACCGCGTGGCGGACATTTGCAACTGTCTGTGCGGTGCGTTCAGGCTCAAGAGCGCGGAAGTGGAATTACAGGAAGCGCAGTAGCATACATGAGGGCCGTCTATCGAGGGAAACCCTGATTGCGTCCCTTGCGGGCTCAACGCCCGGCCGGCAACCTCATCTGGCCGTTGGTCGTAGTCCCCTACCGGTTCTTGCAGCAGCGCTAAGCTCAAACGCGAGGGTGATGATTATCTTCGATGAGGTGAGTGGATGACAGAGTTGCAGCATGTTGCAAGCCTGACCAGGCTGTATGAGCGTCTGATCGATCGTCTCGGACTGGCACTCGAGACGGCGAGTACCTCGGTCCGGCTCCGAAACGAGTCGCCTGCCGAGCTTGAGCTCAAGGGGTTGAGCCATGCCGAGTTCCGGTTGATCGAAGCCTATCTCGAAAAGGGCAATGGGGACACAGGCGCAGTTGTCGTCGACATGCCTGCGGGCAGCGCTCTGGCGGCTGCGGAGCATGGCAGGTCGCCCCGTGCGTCAGCCACCATCGTGTGGCTGAAAGATCGGCGACGAGCCAGGGCGTCAGTGCGGCTGGGCCGTAACACTTAGGCATTGCCTGCCTGCACGCGGGCCAAGGGCCTGGCCATTTCGGGCTTCCTGCTTCTGGCATTGTCGCGTGTCTGTAAACATTCTAGGCTGCGGGCACTCATGGAGATGTCCCGATGCCCTTGCGCTACCTGCTCAAAACCCTTCTTTTGCCGCCCGGTATTCTGTTTGTCCTGCTGATTCTTGGCTGGTGGCTGCGTCGCTCCCGGCCACGACTGGCGACGGTATCCTTTGCGGTCGGCCTCGGCGGATTGTGGCTGATGAGCCTGCCGGTCGCCGTAGAGTTCGCAGCGCGTAAACTTGAGCAGATCCCGCCCTTGCCGCAACAGCAATGGGCGACGCTGGCGCAGCAGGCCGACGCCATTGTGGTGCTGGGCAATGGGCGCGAGCGCAATTCGCCGACCTGGGGTGCAGACACGCCCACCGGTCTTGGACTGGAGCGCCTGCGTCTGGCGGCTCGATTGGCGAAAGAATCCGGACTGCCGATATTGACCTCCGGCGGCCTGCATTTTGACCAGCCGCCCAGCGAGGCGGCGATCATGGCGCAGTCACTGCAGGACGATTTTGCTGTGACGGTGCGCTGGCAGGAGGGGCTGAGTCGCACCACGTGGGAAAACGCGACCATGAGCGCCGCAGTTCTGCAGCCGCAAGGCATCAAGCGCGTGGTGCTGGTGACTCAGGCCTGGCACATGCCGCGGGCACGCTGGAGCTTCGAGCAGGCGGGCTTTACTGTGGTGAGTGCGCCGGTCGGCTATCTGGGTGTCGACAACGCTCGGCCTTTTGGCGGCTGGCTGCCTGAAAGTCGCGTGTTCACGCAGAGCGGGATGCTGCTCAATGAAGCCGCAGGCTTGCTGGTTTATCCGTGGATCTATCGGAAGGGGCAATGATCATTTGAAGCAATGGCCATCTGAAGCCGATTCCACCTGCAGGCAGATGAAACCGGCTTGGTGCAGTCAGACGGTCTTGGAAATCCGTGCCGCCATCAACGCCCAGCCAAACAGCAGCAGGCAGACAATCGCCAGCGGCCACGAGCGCCAGTGCAGATAAGGCGTGAGTTCATGCATGGGCACCACTTCGCCGTACAGCACGCCGCGTTCGAACTGCGGAATCTGCTCGGTGATCTTGCCAAACGGGTCGATCAGCGCGGTCACGCCATTGTTGGTTGCCCGGATCATCCAGCGGCCTGCTTCAAGGGCGCGCATCTGGGCCATCTGCAAGTGTTGCAGAGGGCCGATCGAGGTGCCGAACCAGGTGTCGTTGCTGACCGTCAGCAGCAGATCGCTTTGCGCCGACAGGCCTGCGGCGAACTCTGGATAGACCACTTCGTAGCAGATGAACGGCGCGATGTGATAACCCTTGGCCTGCAATAACGCCTGATCGTTCGGCCCGCGCGCGAAGTCCGACATTGGCAGATCGAAGAAGGAAATCAGCCCGCGCAGCAGGTCCTGCAGCGGCACGTACTCACCGAACGGCACCAGCTTCTGCTTGTAGTAGGTGCCGTCACCCTGACCCGTGACCGTGATGCCGTTGTAATAACGATACTCACCGCGCCCGGTCGGTTCACGCACCGGTACGCCGGTGATCAGCGCCGCGCCGCGGTCCGAAGCGAACTTGCCCATCATCGACAGATAGCCTTCTGCGCTTTCCTTGAGCACCGGCACGGCGGTTTCCGGCCAGACGATCAGGTCTGCCTGCTGCGAGCGGAAGGTCATGTCGCGGTACAGCGCCAGCTGATCGTTAAGCTTTTGCGGGTCCCACTTCATGCTTTGTTCGACGTTGCCCTGCATTGCCGCGACTTTCAGTGGCGCGCCGGACGGCGATGTCCAGGCGTGACCCTTGAGGGCCAGGCCTGTCACCCACGGGGCCAGCAACAGCACCACGCCCATGGCCAGAAACGATTTGCGTGCACGCAGGCGGTGCAGGTTGCACAACAGTGCAGCAGTCATCGCCAGCGAGAACGAAATCAGCCATACGCCGCCGACGGGGGCGAGCCCGGCCAGTGGGCCGTCGAGCTGACTGTAGCCGGAGTAGAGCCACGGGAAACCAGTGAGAAACCAGCCGCGAAACGCTTCCTGCCACAGCCATAGCGCTGCGAAGGCCAGCGCATCGGCCAGCGGTGCTTCATTGCGACGCAGCCAGCGCGCCCAGACCCAGGCGGGAAGGGCGAAGAACAGGGCAATGGCGGCGATGAACAACAGCATCAACAACCCAGCCAATAGCACGGAAGCGCCGCCGTAGGTGTGAATGCTGACGTAGATCCAGCTGGTGCCGGCGCCGTACAGACCGAAGCCATAGCACCAGCCACGGGCCAGTGCCTGGCGCGGGTTCAGGTCGCGCAGGCCCAGATAGAACATCGCCACTGCGACCAGTACCAGAGGCCAGAGGTCAAAGGGCGCCAGGGCCAGGGTCGTGAGCCCGCCAGCCGCCAGGGCCAGCAGGTTACCGGGCCAGCCGGGGCGGGTTATCCAGCGCATGTAGATTCCTTAAAGCAGCATCAAGTGTTTACGGACGTGAAATGGGCGTCACGCGCAGCAAATGAATGCGACGGCTGTCAGCGCTCAGGATGCGGAAACGATAGGCACCGATTTCAGTGATTTCGTTGCGCTTGGGCAGATGGCCAAAGGCATTCATCACCAGACCGCCCACAGTATCGAACTCGTCGTCCGAGAACGTGCTGTCGAAGAATTCGTTGAAATTCTCGACCGGCGTAAGGGCCTTGACCAGGAAGTCGCCGCTGGGCAGCGGTTTGATGTAGCTGTCTTCCTCGACGTCATGCTCGTCTTCGATGTCGCCGACGATCTGTTCCAGCACGTCTTCGATGGTCACCAGACCTGCCACGCCGCCGTATTCGTCAATGACGATGGCCATGTGGTTGTGGTTGGCGCGAAATTCGCGCAGCAGCACGTTGAGACGCTTGGATTCGGGCACGAAGGTGGCCGGACGCAGCAGCTTCTTGACGTCATCGCTGTCACCGTCGGCCTTGAGGATCAGCGGCAGCAGATCCTTGGCCAGCAGCACACCGAGCACATCATCGTGGCTTTCGCCGATCACCGGATAGCGCGAGTGCGCAGCATCGATGACCGCAGGCAGAAATTCCCGGGGTGTCTGGGTCGCCTTGATGCTGATCATCTGCGAGCGCGGCACCATGATGTCGCGCACTTGCAGGTCAGCCACTTGAATGGCGCCCTCGACGATGGCCAGCGCTTCGCTGTCCAGCAGTTTGTTCTGGTGGGCTTCGCGCAGCAGCTCAAGCAGCTCCTGGCGGTTTTTCGGCTCATGGACAAAGGCCTGGGTCAGTTTACCCAACCATGACTTTTGCCCGTTGCTCGATCGGTCTTCGCTCATAGCCCTTACTCGTGGTCCTTGCTTGGTGTGTCTGAATGTGGATGGTCGGCACTTTCGTCGTCGGCGTAGGGATCGGGATAGCCCAGCTCCTCAAGCAACGTTCGTTCCAGTGCTTCCATTTCTTCGGCTTCTTCATCATCGATGTGGTCGTAACCCAGCAGATGAAGACAGCCGTGAATGACCATGTGCGCCCAGTGCGCGTCGACGGACTTGCCCTGTTCAGCGGCTTCACGGTTGACGACCGGAACGCAGATGACCAGATCACCCAGCAACGGGATGTCCAGCATGTCGTCTGGAACGTCTGCCGGGAATGAAAGCACGTTTGTTGCGTAATTTTTGTGTCGCCAGGTGTGATTGAGCTCACGGCCTTCGGTTTCGTCAACCAGGCGGATGGTCAGCTCGGAATCGGCACTGCGCTGACGCAGGCCCATTTCACACCAGAGGCGGAATCGGGCTTCGTCAGGGGCGCTTGTCTCGCTTGCAATCTGCAGGTCCAGCTCAAGCATCGCGGTGGTTGTCCCGTGGGTAACTGTTGTTGCCCGACGGACCATCGCTGAGGCGGTCGTCGAAACGCTCGTAGGCTTCGACGATGCGCTGAACCAGCGGGTGGCGAACCACATCCTTGGGTTTGAAATGCGTGAAGCTGATGCCCGGCACGTCCTTGAGCACATCGATGACGTGCGTCAGCCCGGAGCGAGTGCCCTTCGGCAGGTCGACCTGGGTGATGTCGCCGGTGATCACGGCCGTGGAGCCGAAGCCGATACGGGTCAGGAACATCTTCATCTGCTCGACGGTGGTGTTCTGACTTTCGTCGAGAATGATGAAGCTGTTATTAAGGGTGCGTCCGCGCATGTAAGCCAGCGGTGCCACTTCAATGACCTGCTTCTCGATCAGCTTGGCGACGTATTCGAAACCGAGCATCTCGTACAGCGCGTCGTACAGCGGGCGCAGGTACGGGTCGATTTTCTGTGCCAGATCGCCGGGCAGGAAGCCCAGCTTCTCGCCAGCCTCGACCGCCGGGCGCACCAGCAGGATGCGTCGGATCTGCTCGCGCTCCAGTGCATCCACCGCGCAGGCCACCGCCAGGTAGGTCTTGCCGGTACCCGCCGGGCCGATGCCGAAGTTGATGTCGTTGCTGAGGACTTCCTTGACGTAACGCTGCTGGTTCAGGCCGCGCGGGCGAATCATGCCCTTTTTGGTGCGCAGCGAGACGCCGACTTCGGCGGCAGGGTGATTGTCGAGGCCGTCCACACCCGATTCCTGAAGGAACAGGTGGACCATGTCCGGCGTCAGTTCGGTACCTTTGGTTTCCCGGTACAGACGGCGCAGAAGGTTCTCGGCGGAATGATTTTGTTTGGCGTCGCCAATCAGCTCGAATTGATTGCCGCGATTGCGGATCTCGATGTCCAGGCGTTGCTCGATCAGGCGCAAGTGCTCGTCGAGTTGCCCGCACAAGTTGGCGAAACGATGGGCCTCGAAAGGCTCGAGGGTGAAGCGATGAGGTTCTATGGGTGCGTTCAAGGTCGTTTAATGGCCGTCCGGCGGCAATTGAGATGTATTGAAGAATACCCCTAGCGCTGATTGTGCGAAAGCGTTGCCTTGTTAAAGGCCGCGCCAGGGATTCACCGTGCTCAATGGTAGGGACCGCGCAGAAACGAATTCATTCGGCGATTCGTTTCTGCAGCGACACTCAAGCTTTACTGTAGCAGCGAGCCGCGCAACGAGTGAGGCTGCGCATCATCGATGTGTACATCGGCAAACTGCCCGATCAATTTGGGGTTGTCACAGCGAAAATTGACGATCCGGTTGTTCTCGGTGCGGCCCTGCAGTTCGCCTGGGTCTTTCTTCGAGTAGTCGGTCACCAGAATGCGCTGGATGCTGCCCACCATCTGTCGGCTGATCTCGAAACCCTGCTGGTTCAGACGATGTTGCAGGGCGGCCAGGCGCTCTTTCTTCAGGGCTTCGGGCGTATCGTCCTTGAGGTCCGCGGCGGGCGTGCCCGGGCGCGGGCTGTAGACGAACGAGAACGAGAAGTCGAAACCCACGTCCTCGATCAGCTTCATGGTGTTGTCGAAATCCTTTTCGGTCTCGCCGGGGAAGCCGACGATGAAGTCGGAACTGATACTGATGCCCGGCACTGCGGCCCTGAGCTTGCGCAAACGCGACTTGTATTCCAGCGTGGTGTGGTTGCGCTTCATCGCCGCCAGGATGCGGTCGGAGCCCGACTGCACAGGCAAATGCAGGTGTTTGACCAGCTCCGGCACTTCCGCGTGGGCCTGGATCAGGCTGTCGGAAAACTCCAGCGGGTGCGAGGTGGTGTAGCGAATTCGGTCGATGCCATCGACGGCGGCGACCACGCGAATCAGGTCCGCCAGGTCTGCGACGCGGCCGTCGTGGGTGGTGCCGCGATAACCGTTGACGTTCTGCCCCAGCAGGGTGACTTCACGCACGCCGTTTTCGGCCAGGTGGATGACTTCGCTCAGCACATCGTCGAACGGGCGACTGACTTCCTCGCCACGGGTGTAGGGCACCACGCAGAACGTGCAGTATTTGCTGCAGCCTTCCATCACCGACACATAAGCGCTCGGGCCATCGACGCGCGGCTCGGGCAAGTGGTCGAATTTTTCGATTTCCGGGAACGAGACATCGACCTGCGGCAAGCGGGTCACGCGTGCGGCGTCGATCATTTCCGGCAGGCGGTGCAGGGTCTGCGGGCCGAACACCACGTCCACATAGGGCGCGCGATCACGAATGGCTGCACCTTCCTGGCTGGCCACGCAGCCGCCGACAGCGATAACCATTTCCGGATTGGCCAGTTTCAGCTCACGCCAGCGGCCGAGCTGGGAATACACCCGGTCCTGGGCGCGTTCACGAATCGAGCAGGTATTGAGCAGGATCACGTCGGCGTCTTCCGCGCGAGCGGTGACTTCCAGGGCCTGATGTTCGCCCAGCAGGTCGACCATGCGCGAGCTGTCGTACTCGTTCATCTGGCAACCGTGGGTTTCGATATAAAGCTTTTTGGCCATGCGTGATGATCAACCGTGTCAGTGAACCGCGCATTATAAGGATGAAGGGCTCGGGTTCCTAGCGTCGGTTGTCCGACGAGGCGGGCGGACATGCTATAGTCCGTGCCCCTTTTTCATCTCCGATCGTTACCCGCCCGTTATGACCAAACGCGAAGCTCCAATCTACAAGGTGATTTTCCTCAACCAGGGACAGGTGTTCGAGATGTACGCCAAGCAGATCTACCAAAGTGATCTGTGGGGCTTTCTGGAAGTTGAAGAATTCGTCTTCGGCGAGCGCACGACCGTTGTGGTGGACCCGAGCGAAGAGAAGCTCAAGGCCCAGTTCGAAGGTGTGGTGCGCAGTTTCGTGCCGATGCATTCGATTGTGCGCATCGATGAAGTCGAACGCATGGGCACGCCGAAGATCAGCGAAGCGCGCGGCAGCAGCAATGTGATGCCGTTCCCCATGCCGATGCCGGAAAAGTAAGCGTTGCAGGTGTGAATCGCGATTGCCCTGAAAGATTCCTGATCAGGGCAACGGAGAAAAAGGACTGCGACCTTCGGCGGTCTGCAGTTCAAGCAGGTATTTGCGGAAAATCTGCCCGAGTACCTGAGTGGCGACTTCGAGCTCGTCACGCTGCATCTTCGCCGAGACTTCGTCGGCAGCGTCCAGCGCGTCTTCCGAACCGTTGACCGCGGCCATCTTCAGCACGATGTAGGCCTGAATGTTGTTGGCCTGCACACCTTCACCACGGCTGAACATCAAGCCCAGTTGATACTGCGCCTGGGCATGGCCCTGCAGCGAAGCCTGCTCGAAATAATTCAGCGCCTGCGACAAATCGCGAGGTGCATTTCTGCCCTCGTAATAGAACTCACCCAACTCGTACTGCGCCTGCGCGTCCCCACCCTTGGCGGCCTGCTGGCAGGCTTCGAGCGCTGCAGGCAGGTTCTCTGGCTGGGTATTGAGGGTGCAACGACCCATCGCCGGGACTAACAACGAGTTGCCGCCGGCAGTTGCCAGCAGAGGATAGACAAGCAACAGGCAGCCCAATACAAGGGTGCGGCCGGTGCGGTTCATGGGAGTCGACTTACCTCTGAAAAAGGTGCGGGCATGCCCGACCAGCTAAACGTGCTGGCTGCGCATTATGAAATAAGCAGAGCCAACCTTACAAAGTCTTTACGGATTTTCTGCTGCACGGCCTGAAAACATCCTTTTTTACGGGCGGATTACCTGAAAGAGGGTTGTTGTCAGCGTGTCTGTGCAGCGTTCGCATTGCATTGTAGAAGCAAATTACGTACTTAACGTTCAGTTTCATTCGCAGTCATCACTCGCGCCGGTTCACTGACACCCTGCGCGAGTGATGCATGCCGAGCTTATTTCAGCGCAGCGAATGCCTTTTCTGCGGCATCCAGGGTCAGTTTCAGCTCGGCATCGCCATGGGCGATGGACGTGAAACCCGCTTCGAAAGCGCTCGGCGCGAGGTAAACACCGCCTTCCAGCATCAGGTGGAAGAAGCGCTTGAAGCGCTCGGAGTCACTGGTCATCACGTCTTCGAACGTCACGATTTGGTCGGCCTCGCTGAAATACAGGCCGAACATGCCGCCGGCCTGGGTCGTAACGAACGGGATACCTGCGGCATCGGCGCGCTGTTGCAGGCCTTCGAGGAGGCGGCGGGTGTAGTCGCTCAGTTCATCGTGAAAGCCCGGACGGCTGATCAGGCGCAGGGTGGTCAGGCCGGCCGCCATCGCCAGCGGGTTGCCCGACAGGGTGCCGGCCTGATAGACCGGGCCGAGCGGTGCGATGTGCGACATGATTTCGCGTTTGCCGCCAAAGCAGCCGACCGGCATGCCGCCGCCGATGATTTTGCCAAAAGTGCTCAGGTCGGGCGTCACGCCGTAGTAAGCCTGTGCGCCACCGAGGGCAACGCGGAAACCGGTCATCACTTCATCGAAAATCAGCACCACGCCGTGTTCGTCGCACAGGTCGCGCAGCCCTTGCAGGTAGCCAGGCGCAGGCGGCACACAGTTCATGTTGCCAGCCACGGGTTCGACGATGATGCACGCCACTTCCTGACCCACTTCGGCCAGCAGGTCACGCACGGCGTCGAGGTTGTTGAAGGGCACGGTCAGGGTGTGTTTGGCGAAAGCAGCAGGTACGCCAGGCGAGCTGGGCACGCCGAGGGTCAGCGCACCGGAGCCGGCCTTGACCAGCAAGCTGTCGGAGTGACCGTGGTAGCAACCTTCGAACTTGAGGATGCTGTCGCGGCCGGTGAAGCCACGGGCCAGACGGATTGCACTCATGGTCGCTTCAGTGCCCGAGCTGACCATGCGAACCATTTCCATGGATGGCACCAGTTCGCAGACCAGGTCGGCCATTTCGGTTTCCATGGCCGTCGGTGCGCCGTAGGACAGGCCGTGTTCCAGCTGGCTGCGCACGGCGTCGAGCACGTCGGGGTGGCTATGGCCAAGAATCATCGGGCCCCAGGAGCCGACGTAATCCACATAACGCTTGTCGTCTTCGTCAGTCACGTAGGCGCCCGCAGCGTGCTTGAAGAACAGTGGCGTACCACCCACGCTCTTGAAGGCGCGAACCGGCGAATTGACGCCGCCGGGGATGTGTTTTTGGGCGTTGGCGAACAGTGTTTCGGAACGGGACATGATCGGGTCTCTGCTTTGAAACGGGGGAATTCGTGTCTACGCTGGGGTCAGCCGAGGCGGGCAGCTTCAGGGTGGGCTGCTTTATTGGGTGGCATGAGCCAGAGAAGGCGCAGGAACACGCACTATATCAAATGAAGGAGGATCCACGTACTGGCTCGCGAAGGGGGCAGTGCAGGCCCCGAAAACAGAGCATTCTGAACCATCGCCTTCGCGAGAAAACGAAGCGTCGCCCGGTTCTGGCCCACCACCATTCCGCTCTACAACAACGCCGTGAAAGCTTTTGCCCGGCGCGTCACTTCCTGAGTGTTTTCAGCGCCGAACAAACCGTGCACCACGGCGAGCAGGTCGGCCCCGTGTTCAACCAGTTGCGGTGCGTTCTCCAGGGTAATGCCGCCAATCACCGCGATCGGCAGGTGGACCCTGGCACGCACCTGAGCGATCAGGTCCAGCGGTACTGCGGGGGCGCCAGGCTTGGTCAGGGAATTGAAGAACCTGCCAAATGCCACGTACGTCGCGCCGTCAGCCTTGGCTTGCTCGGCCAGCTCCACGCGGCCATGACAGGTGGCACCGACAATCGCCTTGTGTCCGAGCAGGGCGCGGGCATCGGGCAGCGAGCCGTCGGACTGTCCCAGATGCACGCCCACCCCCAGCCGCGCAGCCAGCTCAGCGTCATCGTTGATGACCAGTCGGGTCTTGTAGCGCTCGCAGAGCTTGAGCAGTTCGGTCGCTTCGCGCAGACGGCGGGACTCGTCACTGTTCTTGTCGCGGTATTGCAGCAGCGTCACGCCGCCGTCCAGCGCAGCTTCGACATACGACAGAAATTTTCCGGACAGCAACTGGCTGTCGGTAATGGCATACAGGCCACGCAGTTTCATGAATCGACCCTCATGGCGATGTGTTACGAGCAAAAATCCAGCGGCAGCCGACGTGGCACGAATTGCCCCCGGCCCAACTGTTCGGCATCCCTCAGGGTCCGCCAGGTGTAGTCGAGTGCCGACTTCACCGCGCTGACCAGCTCTTCACCCTGGGCGATGCGCCCGGCCAGTGCGCTGGCCAGGGTACAGCCAGAGCCGTGGTAGCTGCCGGGCAAACGCTCGCAGACGAAAGTGTGGGTCCGGCCGTCACGCAGGTACAGACGGTTATGGATTTGCTGCTCGTCACCATGTCCGCCTGTGATCAACAGATATTCACAAAACGGCAGTAGTCTGTCGGCGCACTCGTCCGCAGACCCTTCGGGAAGCTCGGCAAGGATGCGGGCTTCCGGAAGGTTCGGGGTGGCGATGGTCGACAGGGGCAACAGGCGTTCACGCATGGCGTAGCCGACCTCGTCCTTGCCCAGTCTGCCGCCGCCGCCAGCGCGTAGCACCGGATCACAGACCATGGGCAAATGCGGGTGGGCCAAAAGCAGTTCGACTACCGTATCGACCATTTCCAGTGACCCCAGCATGCCCAGCTTGACGGCTGCTACGCTCGAATCGTTGAGGACTGCATTGGCTTGCGCCATCACCCATTCGCGATCCAGCACGCGGAAATCACTGACGTTCACCGTGTCTTGCACGGTGAGCGCGGTAATCACCGGAGCGGCATGGCAGCCTTGGGCGAGCAGGGCTTCTATATCGGCCTGCATACCGGCGCCGCCACTAGGGTCGTGACCGGACAGGCAAAGGACTACGGGGCGGGAGCTATAGATATTCATGGTGCGCGAGCTTATCACTAAACCTTTCGCGGGCCGCTCGGGGTGCCGGTTTTTTCTTGCGGATCGAGCCCGATCGGTGACAACGGCAGGCTCGACAAAACCTTAAAAAGTACTCATGTTTGCCTTGCGGTCACCGATATAGAGCTATTGCCTTGATTTTGATCGCGATACTGTCTTTAAGCTATTAGCGGCTATGCTTGAGTGGCAAGGCTGACAAGTGACGGTTCGGGTCTTTACTGATGTCTGCCGGTACATGTGCACGTTCAACGGTCTGTTTGAATCATTAGCCTGTTTCAAGGATAGAAATTTGCGGGACGTCGTAATCAATGGATGGATTGAACGCGACGACCTACCTTGGGGCTTCAATGCGCTATCTGTTGATCATTCTGGCTCTTTGGCTGCCGTTGCAGAGTCATGCAGTCGAGTTTGATGAAAACACTCGTTTTCTGCCGTTGGGCCGTGCCATTCAGGTATTCGAAGACCCGACCGGCGAGGCGACCATCGAAAGCGTCAGCGCCGCCGCTCACGCCGGTGCCTTTCAGTCCGTGCCTTCCGGGACCTTCAACGCCGGTTATTCGCGTTCCGCCTTCTGGCTGAAGGTCGAGCTGACCTATCGCCCGACGGACGCCAGCATCCATAACGACTGGTTGCTGGAACTGGCCTATCCGCCAATGGACCACATTGATTTCTATGTCCCGGATGCCGACGGGAATCCCGGGCGGGTCTGGCAGACCGGAGACATGCTGCCGTTCTCCAGCCGCCAGTTCGCCCAGAACAACTACCTCTTCCAGCTGGACCTGCCGCCGGGCCAGGCGCGAACCCTGTACATGCGTATTCGCAGCGAAGGCTCTGTTCAGGCACCGCTCAACCTCTGGTCTACCCACGCGTATCTGGACGCTCAGCCCACCAAGGTTTACGTCTTCGGTCTGATCTACGGCGTGCTCCTGGGCATGCTGGTCTACAACCTGTTCATCTACCTCAGCGTTCGTGAGGTGGATTACCTGTATTACCTGCTGTATGTCGCCTCGTTCGGGCTTTATCAGATGTCGATCAACGGCGTCGCCATCGAATACCTGTGGCCTGACAGCCCCTGGTGGGCGAATGCGTCGACCCCCTTCCTGATGTCTCTGGCGACGTTATTCGCATGCCAGTTTTCGCGTAGCTTTCTGGGCACCGCGCAGTTGAGCCGCTGGCTGGACCGGCTGCTGCTGGCGGTTATCGGCGCTGCCGTACTGGTCATGTTCATGGCCTTGTTCCTCAGCTACGGGCCGGCTCTGCGCGGTGCCACTCAGCTGGTCATGGCGGGCTCTCTGACGATCTACCTGGCGGGTATCGTTGCGGTCATCAAAGGCGAACGGGTCGGGCGCTACTTCGTACTTGCCTGGTCGGTATTCATGGTCAGCGGACTGATCTTCGGCTTGATGCTGCTTGGCTATCTGCCCAATACCTTCCTGACCATGTACGCCTCGCACATCGGCACGGTGCTGGAAATGGCCTTCCTGTCGATGGCGCTGGCCGACCGTATCAACCACGCCCGCAGGCAGCAGGCGCAAACCTTGCTGGCCGCCGGTCAGGATCTGGAGCGCCTCAACCAGCAACTGGCCAACAGCAACCGGCTGAAGGACGAGTTCCTTGCCACGCTCACCCATGAGCTGCGAACGCCGATGAACGGGGTGATCGGATCGCTGGAGGTCATGCAGACGCTGGACATGGACGACGAAGTCGAGATGTATCAGCAAACCGCCGCCAGTTCGGCACGCGACATGATGAGCATGATCAACGGTATCCTGACCCTCACCGAGCTGCAGGCCGGTGTGCTGTACGCCGACTGCGAGGCGTTTTCCCCCGAGGATCTGGCTGACAGGTTAGAGGAGCGTTTCAGCGGCGCGGCTCAGTCCAAGGGCCTGATATTGACGCTCGATCTGGACGATAAACTGCCGCCAAGCCTTCGTGGCGACGCGAGCAAGCTCTACCAGTGCATCGAGTGTCTGGTGGACAACGCGATCAAATTCACCCGGAAGGGCGCGGTGCAGGTGCGTTTCAGTGGCCATCCACAAGACCTGGAGCGCCTGTACCTGCGGGTCGAAGTGATGGACAGCGGTATCGGCTTCAGCCGCCTGGACGAAGCCCGGCTGTATCAGCATTTCTTTCAGGTCGACGGCTCCATGACCCGCGAATACGGCGGGCTGGGCATCGGACTGGCGATCTGCCGGAAACTGGTCGAGTTGCAGGGCGGCGAACTGAGTCATCGTTCCGAGCCCGGCAAGGGCAGCTGTTTCACGCTGAGCGTGCCGATGCTGATGGTCGTGCCGGGCGCGGTGCGCAGGGCGCCTGAACTCAAGGCTCAATGGGGTATATAAGCGGCCTTATAGCGTCATCAGCTGAAAGCGCCGACGGTTAGGCGGCTACGGCACTTTTGCGAGGGCCGGGTGCGTGATTCACTGTGTGCATGTTGTGTGTGTACTCAGGCAGGAGATGACTCATGAACCTGAATCAATTCGCCGAAACCCACGAAGTCACCAATCAACCGCCGCCGCTGGACGGGGCAAACCTTTACCGTATCGACGTGCCACTTCAGGAATGGAGCAGGCGATTCGGGGCGGTCTGGGCGCAGTCGCGTATCGATGCCTACGGTGCGCTGGCAGGTGGCCCGCTGATGGCGGCGGGCTTTCTGGCCAACCAGCACAAGCCTGAGTTTGCCAGCCATGACCGTTACGGGCACCGCATCGACCTGGTCGAATTCCACCCGGCGTATCACCAGTTGATGAGCACGGCCATCGAGCATGGCATCCCGTCGTTGCCATGGACCGATCCGCAGCCCGGCGCTCACGTGGCGCGTGCGGCCATGAGTTATTTGCATACCCAGGCAGACCCTGGCAGCGGCTGTCCGCTGACCATGACCTTCGCCAGCGTTCCTGCGCTCAGGCTGCAACCGGATCTGGCTGAAATCTGGCTGCCCAAGGTGCAGTCGACTGAGTACGATCCACGCAACGTGGGCATTGCGCACAAGCGTGGCGCGACCATCGGCATGGCCATGACCGAGAAGCAGGGCGGCACCGACGTGCGCGCCAACACCACGCGTGCGTTCCCGGTGGGAGCAGGCGGCCCCGGCCAGGCCTACGAGCTGGTCGGGCACAAATGGTTCTGCTCGGCACCGATGTGCGATGCATTCCTGACCCTGGCGCAGACCGACAAGGGCCTCAGCTGTTTTCTGCTGCCGCGCCATAGGCCGGACGACACGCGTAACGAGTTTTACATTCAGCGCCTGAAAAACAAGCTCGGCAACTGGTCCAACGCCTCCAGCGAAGTCGAGTTTCGTGGCGCGCTGGCATGGATGATCGGCGAAGAAGGGCGCGGCGTCCCGACCATCATCGAAATGGTCGCCATGACCCGTTTCGACTGCATGATTGGCTCCAGTGCCCTGATGCGTCAGGCGCTGACTCAGGCGACTCACCATTGCGCGCACCGTACGGTCAGTGGCCGGTTGCTCGCCGAGCAGCCGTTGATGCAGAACGTGCTGGCTGATCTGGCACTGGAAAGCGAGGCCGCGCTGGCCCTGACCCTGCGGATGGGGCGCGCGCTTGATCACCTGGATGATGACCACGAAAAGCGTTTTGTGCGTCTGGTCACGGCAGTGGGCAAATACTGGATCTGCAAGCGCGCCCCGGCCATGATCAACGAAGCCGCCGAGTGCCTGGGCGGCGCCGGTTATGTCGAGGACAGCATTCTGCCCCGCTTGTACCGCGAAGCGCCGGTCAACTCGACATGGGAAGGCTCCGGCAACGTGCAATGCCTGGACGTGCTGCGAACCCTGTCCAAGGAGCCCGGCGCACTCGATGCGCTGTTCGACGAACTGGGCGACGGACATGGCGACCGGCAGCTGGCGGCACATATCGGCAAGCTCAAGGCGGCGTTTCAGGACACCGGCGACATTCAGTACCGCGCCCGCCAACTGACCGAAGACATCGCCATCGCTTTGCAGGGCAAGTTGTTGCTGGAAGCGGGTAACGCGGCGGTCAGTGACGGCTTCATTGCCGGTCGACTGGTGTCTGGCGGGCGGGTGTATGGCGCTTTGCCCAAGGGTGTTGACGTAGAAACATTGCTGCAAAGGGCCTCGCCGCAGGTGGCATGAGCACGCGAACCCGTTACGATGCACGTCTGCAAGATCAGACAGGACATGAATCGTGACCCAAGCCTTTGTTGTTGTCGACACCGCCGAGCAGGCTGTAGAGCGGCTCGCCGAGCTGCATGAACGCGCCACCAGTGCGCTGAGTCAGGCGCTCAAGCGCTACCTGAAAGACCGCGTTGAACCCACTGCCGAAGAGCGAGCGCAATTCAGCTACCCGGAACTGCGTCTGGTCTACAAATGCCAGGGCGAAGTGCCGGTCACCACGCGCGCCTACGCCAAGGTGCAACTGCCGGGCACTTACAGCGTCACCGTCACGCAGCCCAAGGCCTTCAAAAAGTACCTGCTCGAACAACTTGTCCCGCTGATGAACGATTTCACCGTGACGGTCGAAGTCGGTATGAGCGAGCAGAGCATTCCTTATCCTTACGTGGTCGAGCAGGGCGATGAGCTGGCCGGCACGGGCGTCACCGCTGCGGCGCTGGCACGAGTGTTCCCGAGCACCGACCTGTCGGCTGCCACCGACGGCATTGCCGACGGCCTCTACGACTGGGCCAACGTCGATCCGCTGCCACTGGCGCTGTTCGACGCTGCGCGGGTGGATTTTTCGCTACGCCGTCTGGTGCATTACACCGGCAGCGACTGGCGCCATGTGCAGCCGTGGATCCTGCTGACCAACTACCATCGCTATGTCGACCAGTTCATTCTGCACGGCCTGGAAAAGCTCCGCGAAGACCCGCGTTTCGTGCGCATGGTCCTGCCGGGTAACGTGGTGGTCGACAAGAGCATGGGCCAGGAAGAAGCCCAGGCCATCGTCGCCAGCGTGGTCTGGCACCGCTATCAGATGCCGGCCTACCACCTGATCGCCGAAGACGGTCATGGCGTGACGCTGGTCAACATCGGCGTCGGCCCGTCCAACGCCAAGAACATCACCGATCACCTCGCGGTGCTGCGTCCGCATTGCTGGCTGATGATCGGTCACTGCGGCGGCCTGCGTCAGTCGCAGACCATCGGCGATTACGTGTTGGCTCACGCCTACATGCGTCGCGACGGGATTCTCGACCGCGTACTGCCGCCCCATATCCCGATTCCGGCGCTTGCCGAAGTGCAACTGGCCTTGCAGGAGTCGGCGGCGCAGATTACCGGCGAGCGCGGCGAAGAGCTCAAGAAGCGCCTGCGCACCGGCACGGTGTTGACCTATGACGACCGTAACTGGGAACTGCGCTGGGCTCAGGAACGTCCGCTGATCAACCTGTCGCGCGCAGTGGCGGTCGACATGGAAAGCGGCACCATTGCTGCTCAGGGATATCGCCTGCGTGTGCCTTACGGCACGTTGCTGTGTGTATCCGACAAGCCGCTGCACAGCGAAATCAAGCTGCCGGGTTCGGCGAATGCGTTCTATGAGCGTGCTGTCAGTCAGCACCTGAAAATCGGCATCGCTGCGCTGGACCTGCTGCGTACCGAGGTGAACTCGCTGCACTCACGCAAACTGCGCAGCTTCGACGAGCCGCCATTCCGTTGATGGCTTGCCGTTAATAGATTGGTATTTGCACCAAGGGCCACTAAAGTGGCCCTTTCTGTTTTCCGATTGCCGAATTCTCATGTCCCGCACCCAACGCCCCGTTTCCCGCCGTCCTGCCCCCACACCGACAGGCACTGCCCGGCGTGTCGCCAAAGCGCCACCGGCCGAGCCCAGGCTGATCCTGTTCAACAAGCCTTTCGACGTGCTGACCCAGTTCAGCGATGAGGAAGGGCGCGCCACGCTCAAGGACTTCATCAAGATCCCCGGCATCTATCCGGCCGGGCGTCTGGATCGCGACAGCGAAGGTTTGCTGCTATTGACCAACGACGGCCAGTTGCAGGCGCGCATTGCCGATCCCAAGCACAAGCTGGCCAAGACCTACTGGGTGCAGGTCGAAGGCGAGCCGAGCGATGAGCAGTTGCAGCAGTTACGCGACGGTGTCCAGCTCAATGACGGGCCGACCTTGCCCGCCGAAGCGCGGCGGCTCGATGAACCGCAACTCTGGCCGCGCAACCCGCCCGTGCGCTTTCGCAAGAGTGTGCCGACAAGCTGGCTGGAGCTGGTGATCAAGGAAGGGCGCAATCGGCAGGTGCGGCGTATGACCGCTGCCGTCGGCTTGCCGACCCTGCGGCTGGTGCGGGTCAGGATTGGCGACTGGACGCTGGAGGGCCTGGATCAGGGCCAGTACAGGGAAGTCGCCGCAAAACTGTGATACCGGTGCTGGCTCAGTTGCGCAGGTGAGTCAGCGGCATTTCGGTGCTGGCCAGCACTTGATTGAGGACAAAGCTCGACTTGACGCTGGTCACGCCTTCGATGCGGGTCAGATGGCCCAACAGCAGCTTCTGATAGTGATCCATGTCCGGCACCACCACCTTCAGTTGATAGTCCGCGTCCATGCCGGTCACCAGGCTGCATTCCAGTACCTGAGGCAGGTTGCGGATCTGCTGCTCGAAGTTCTCGAAGCGCTCGGGTGTGTGCCGGTCCATGCCGATCAGCACGTAGGCGGTCAGGTTCAGGCCCAGTTTCTTGCGGTCCAGCAGGGCAACCTGGCGCACGATGTAACCGTCGTCTTCCAGTTGCTTGACCCGGCGCGAGCAGGGCGACGGCGACAGACCAATGCGTTCGGCCAATTCCTGGTTGGATATCCGTGCGTCCCGTTGCAATTCAGCCAAAATGCTCAGGTCGTATC